>Ga0255754_10004481_pt1 | contig 9798 bp, 8 predicted proteins | sample 101ome_22_FD_179954 | JGI IMG/M metagenome (GOLD analysis project Ga0255754, IMG submission 179954) | Coastal salt marsh microbial communities from the Groves Creek Marsh, Skidaway Island, Georgia - 101412BT metaG (version 2) | ecosystem: Environmental > Aquatic > Marine > Intertidal zone > Salt... | reverse complement strand
AGCAAAACTTTTTTGCTGCCAAATTTTTTTGCTGCTATGGCAGCCGTTAGCCCGCCACATCCTGAGCCCACAACCAATACATCAACTTCCATTGAGTAATAAGATTAGTTGGTAATTACGTTAACTGGGATTCCCATTGAAAGACTTTTTCCCAAGATTTAGAAACATTAGATCTGTCAATATAAAACTGGTTGTACCAATCTCTAAGTTTATTGAGCGGTCCATCACCATCGCATAACAATGGATTGTCCACCCTCACTTTATTGTGCCAAATTTCTACATCCTGCTTGAATGAAAGCTGAGTCATTTGGGTATACATTTCAACCATTTCATTATTTTGTTGATCTGTTAAATCTGGATTTTTCTTAACTAGCACACCATGCCTCAACAGGAAGTTATCTTTATCAATGGGAACATGACTTACCAGTTGGATGGATTCTTGTTTAATTCCCATTCCCTCATTCGTCATCCAGCACATCATATAAGCAGGACCATAGTAGGTTGCTTTAGATTCCATGGTTCCATCTTTATCGTACTCTGAGCCATCTAAATTCTTACCTATATTTATTTGGGTAAGCGTATGGCGATCAAAAATATTCACAAATTTAGTAGCAGTAACTCCATGAACTGTCTTGAAGTGAGCAATGTCTGCCATATTATCAATTAGCTCACGGCAGTTTATATTGATTACATTCTCCTCCAATACCCAATCAGACCAATCATCTGAAAAGCAAGCCTCTTCACGCGGAATAACTTCATCTTCTGTTGGGTCACCTCCTTCGGGATCGTTCCAAATGAATAAGAGATTATTTTCTTCTAGAGTTTCCCAGCTCTGAATGCAGGCTTCCCTCGGAATTTTTTTTGCATAGGGAATATCTAAACATTTTCCATCTGCTCCCCAACCCCATTCATGATAAGGACAGCGCACCATATCACCATCTATTTTTCCCATGCTAAGGTCGCCACCCATATGCGGGCAGGCAGCTTGCAGAGCAATAGCTTTGCCGGAAGAATCTCTAAATACCACAAGCTTTTTTCCAAAAGCATGAATTCCAACAGGCTTTTCACCAAACGATTTTGATAAGCCAAGGGTATGCCATCCTCTTGCAAATCTTTCAGGAGGAGGGGTTTGATCTATGATTCTAATAGATTGCTTTTCCATATATTCAACTCATTAAATTTACTGCAGGCTGACCAAGCATACTCATTCCTAAATCTGCTGCAAAAGGATCTGCAATATTTGCAACATGGACTTGAGTCATCATGATGTCAAGGAATTTATTGGTAACTTCATGCCCCAAATAGACTGTTGCCCCTCCGCTTGCTTTGACTAGTTTTAAAGCACCACTCACACATCTATCATTAACAGTACTGACTTGATATCTATAGCGAGTACGATCTGCAATATCGATTGGTTGATTAGCTTCAGCGCAAGCCATCATTGCATTAATATTCGATTCAATTGTATTCCACATTAAATCAATTTCAGTTTGAGATTCTGCAGCCAAAGATAAGGTCTTTGGATTAGTTTTTGCTTCAACTCCAAAACTTGATACTCTACTTTTAGCACCTTCAACGAATTCATTCAATGCGCCTTGGTATGCTCCAAGAGCAGGAATGGCAACAGAGTGAGTAAATATTTGGCCAAATGGTAATTTAAATACTGGCGCATTGTTCATTTCGTTACCAGGGTTATCGCACTCAAACGCATCTTTTAGGTAATGAATTCTGTGGTGAGGAACAAAGGCATTTTCTACCTTAATTTTTTTGCTACCAGTGCCTTTGAGTCCATAGGTATGCCAGTTATCAATAATTTCATAATCACTTCTTGGTATCAATAGAGTTACAAAACTCTCCAAGCCTTTTGAGAAGTCGAGAATTGCTCCACCAAAAAACCAGTCACAGTGATCACTTCCGGAGGACCAATCCCATTCTCCGGTCACTTGGTAACCACCTTCAACTTCAGTTACCAATCCCTTTGGAGCATAAGAGGAAGAAATAAGTACAGAAGGATCTTTTCCCCAGACATCTTCTTGAGCCTGTTTGCCAAATACAGATATTTGCCAGTTGTGCACAGCAACCACTGAAAATGCCCATGCAGAAGACATGCATGCTTCAGCTATCAGAGCAGTAACTTTATAAAAGACCATTGGGTTCATCTCATATCCGCCCCAAGCTTTGGCTTGTACAATCTTAAAAAATCCAAGGTCTTTAAAATCTTGGATAGTTTCAGGGGGAACATATCTTAGCTCTGCAGCTTTTGCAGCTCTAGCTCTGAGTGTTGGCTGAAGATCTCTTGCTCTTTGATAAAGCTCTTCAGGTGATGGTAAGGATTCTTTAATACTTTTTAGTTTTTGTGACATTGTCCCCCCTTTGTAATTCTGGTTATATTTCTTTCTAATTATCCTACTTTATGTTTTCATAAGAGCAAGGTTTTTTACTTGTATGTCTAACAAAAATACATTCAATTTTCCTGAGGGAGCAGTATTTGTGATAGGGGGAAGTGGAGGCATTGGCAAAGAAATTTGCCTACATTTTGCAGCCAATAAGGTCCCGGTAATTTTCACATATCACAACAACAAAGATAGTGCTGAAAAATTAATTGAAGAAATTACTTTACTAGGATCATCAGCAGAGGCTATTCAACTTTCATTAGAAAACAGACAGGATGTAATTACCTGTTTTGAAAAATTTAAAGCTGAGAATAAAAAAATTCATACAATCGTAAATGCTGCAGGTTCAAATATAAAAATGGAATGGATAGGAAATCTAGATTTTAAAGATTGGGATGAAATTATGCATGCTGATTCAACAGGATTTTTTAATCTTGTTAAAAGCAGCTTGCCTTGGATGAGGGAGTGCCAAGGATCTTATATAGCAATTACCAGCATTGGTTTATCAAGGTGGCCAACCAGAGATGTCCTGTCTGTTGCACCAAAATCTACAATAGATGCACTTATTACTGGTATCGCTAGAGAGGAGGGCAAGCATGGTATTAGAGCAAATTCTGTTCAGTTGGGCATAATAGAAGCAGGCATATTTCTTCGAATCAAAGGCAAAGACTACAGTGAAGAATATATTGAAGCTGCAGTTAAAAACACTGCATTAAAAAGATTAGGAAAAGCAGAAGATGTGGCCAATGCTGTTATTTTTCTTGCTTCTCAAAATGCAAGCTATATTACTGGTCAAGCTCTATATTTAGATGGCGGATTTAGAATATAGTTAGTAATTATTAATTTATTTATAAGGGGGATCATGAAAGCATATGTCGTTGGGTTGCTTGAAATGGATAACTGGAATTGGTATGACGAGTATTATAAAAATACTGCAAAACTAATAGAAAAATATGGAGGAAAATATATTGCATCTGGTATAAAACCAGATGTTCTTGAAGGCAAATCAACACCCAATGCGCATGTCATTTTGGAGTTTCCATCAATTGAGGATGCAAGAAGTTGGTATCAAGATCCTGAGTATAAAAAAATGATAAAACTTAGGCAATCTGGTGGTTCTTCAGATATTTTCATTTTTCCAGAGGGAATAATAAATTAATGCCAAAAACTAGTAATAACTTAGCTGAATGGGCAGGTGATATATCTGAAGCAAACTTAGCTAATATTTCAATTGGAGAGTTGCTTTCAGAAGCAGCTAAACAATACCCCAATTCAGAGGCATTGGTTTATGCACACCAACCAGATATAGACGAGCAACGCTGGACCTATAATGAATTAGATACTGTATCTAGTAATCTTGCTAAAGGGTTCATAGACCTAGGGTTATCACGTGGAGATGCTGTTGGTGTTTGGGGGCCAAATCATCCTGAGTGGATTATTATCGAATATGCGCTTGCAAAAGCCGGTTTAAAGCTTGTAACCCTAAACCCTCTTTATAAATCAAAAGAATTAATTTTTGCACTTAATACATCTCAAGTGGTTGCTTTGCTGCATGCTCAAACTATTCCAAATATTAATGTCGATGAAATAATATCTGAGGTCAAAAAAGATGTTCCTTCTTTATTACACACTCTAAATTTTAACAAAGGTCTAAAAGATCTAATTATTAAAGGTAAATCAAAAGAGTTTTCGTTGCAGCCTCCAAGTCCTTCAGAGGTCTTCATGATTCAGTACACCTCTGGAACCACTGGCATCCCTAAGGCAGCTCAGATGACGCATGAAGGCTTAATTACTACCTCCAGAAACAGCCATATACGTTGGAAAATTACACATGAACAAAAAGTTGCTCATGGTTTTCCTTTATTTCATATTGGTGGTTCTGCTTGCATGACGCTGGGAGCCTGTTCCCTTGGAGCAACCTCACTGCCTCTGTATATTTTTAAACCTAGCGTGACTTTAGATGTCTTAGAAAAAGAGCAATGCACTACATTTATTGGCGCGCCAGTGCTTCTTACAGCAATGATGGAAGATCCTTCTTTCTCTCAAAGAAATTTATCTAAACTGACAACAGTAGTTGTAGGAGGATCTAATCCACCCATTGAATTTTTAAAAAAATGCGAGCAAGCCTTTCAGGTCACAATGATTAATGGCTATGGAATGACTGAGACTTGTGGGCTGACTTCCACAGCCTTGCCTGATGATCCGCCATCTTTGAAGGCAATTGCAGGTATAGCAATGCCTGGAGTGTCTCTGAAGATTGTTGGGGAAGGTAATCAGACTTTAGAGTGCAATGAAACTGGCGAGCTTTATTACAAAGGCCCTGGTTTAATGAAAGGATACAGTAATCTGGAAGATGGTAACTCGGGCATCTTGGAAGATGGCTGGTTTCCTACAGGCGATCTAGCCACAATGAACCCTAATGGCTACATCAATATTGTGGGGAGAGCAAAAGAAATGATTATTCGAGGAGGCGAAAATTTATATCCTATCGAAATAGAGAATTATCTGCTTGAACATCCAGGAGTGCTTGAGGTTGCAGTAATTGGTGTGCCAGATGAAAAGTATGATGAAGAATGTTGTGCGATTATTCGAAAAGACGATCATCAACTGGCCGACGAACGCGAGTTAAGAGAGTGGGCTGCATCCAGAATATCTAGATGGAAAATACCTAGATACTTCTTCTTTACGGATGGCTTTCCAGTGACCCCCTCAGGAAAGATCCAGAAATTTAAGTTACAAGAGAAATACTCTAAGCTAATATCATCAGCGCAGATGGGAGAAAATTAACTAAATATGAAAATCAATTATAAAAAATATAAAGCCTTAAAAATTAAAAGATCGGATCGCATATTGACTATAACCATTAACCGCCCAGATGATATGAACGCTGTTAACGAGCAACTCCACTCTGAGTTTGCAACCATCTTTTTAGATGCAGAATACGATGATGAAATAGATATTATTATTTTAACTGGAGCTGGCAAATCTTTCTGTGCGGGAGGAGATTTGAAATGGTTGCTGGGAGTTCATGGAGATCCAGTGAAGACGGCCTATCACATCAATCATGATCGCAAAATACAAAATGCTATGTTAGATATGGAAAAACCTATTATTGCTAAAGTTAATGGTCCTGCAATCGGCCTAGGATGTTCGCTTGCTTTATTTTGTGATTTTATCTATGCAACACCTAGATCAAAATTTGCTGATCCACATGTTTCTGTTGGGTTGGTAGCAGGCGATGGAGGGTGTGTGATTTGGCCACAACTTATAGGTTATGCAAGAGCAAAAAAATATTTACTTACGGGAGAACATATATCTGCAAATGATGCTTTATCAATGGGATTGATTACAGAGGTCATAGAAGAAAATCAAATTGATAGAGAAGTAGATAAGCTTGCAAAAAACCTCAGAGATGGTGCGAAATACTCTATTAGATGGACTAAAACTTCCATAAATGCAGGATTAAAAATTATGGCTAATTCCATAATTGACAGAGCGGCAGCATTTGAAAATGTTACCCAGCTTATGGAAGATCATAAAATTGCTTTAAAGGCTTTTGCAAACAAGAAACAACCAAAATTCAAACAAAAGTAAATATTTATGAATTTTAATGAACCTGAACACATTTCAATGCTTCGAAGTTCTCTGCGGAAGTTTATTAAATCAGAGATGCCAACAAATCTTGTTCAGGATTGGGATGAGCAAGATTACTTTCCAGCAGATGTCTACAGAAAGCTTTGTGCTTTAGGAATAACATCTCAAACCGTTCCTGAAGAATATGGTGGGAGTGGAGTCGATCTTTTAGGCACAATCATTACCATTGAGGAGCTTGCATCTAGAAGTATCGGGCTGGCTTCGGCTTTCATTTATTGTTCTTGTTATGCAGGATTAAATCTACTAGATGTTGCCTCAGATAAACAAAGAAAAAAATTTTTACCATTAGTTGCAAAGGGAGAGCTATTGTTTTCGTATGGTATTAGCGAGCCCAATATTGGAGCCGATGTAGCAAGTGTAGAGACTGTCGGCGTTCGTGAAGGAGATGAGATAGTTATTAATGGAGTTAAGAGATGGTGTTCCGGAGCTCTGATCACAGATTATATTTACACCCTTATAAGGACTGGGCCTAAAGAGGATAGATACAACAATCTTTCGCTTGTCTTGATTCCAACTGATGCTGAAGGCCTATTAATTGAGCCACAGAAAACGATGGGTCAAAAAGGCACGGGTGGAACCTGCGATGTTACATTTGAAGATGTATGCATACCTATTTCTAATGTAGTAGGCGAGGAGGAAGGGTGGTGCAATGGATGGAGTAAAATTATAAGAACTGGTCTAGATATTGAAAAGATAGAAGTAGCTGCATTGGCTTTAGGAATTTCTAAAGCAGCATTTATGGATGCCTGGAATTATTCAGAGGAAAGAAGTCAATTTGGTAAATCTATTAGCTCGTATCAATCAATTAGGCACATGCTGGCAGATTCAAAAGCTAAACTAGAGGCTTGTACTCTAATGACCTATAAAGGAGCTTGGCTTGCCAATGAAAAAATAGAGGATCCTGCTACCATGTCAATGATAAAGATGTTTGTAACCGAGACCGCTGTAGAAATTGTTCTAAATTGCCAAAAAGTATTGGGAGCCTATGGATACTCCAAGGAATATGCAATGGAGAGGTATGTTAGAGATATACTAGCGATGCCAATTTTAGGAGGCTCCACAGCCATACAAAAAAATAATATTGCTAATCGGTTAGGACTTAAAAAGAAGTAACTATTCTTTATGAAAGTTTACAATTATCTTAATAATTACGTAGAATATAGGCATTAAATGCATACTTAGGGGGAAACTTTAATGAAAAACTTATTAAACGTTTACGCATTATTTATATTAACTGCTTCATACAGTCTTTTTGCTGACACACCGGTTGATATTGATGAAAGAAAAGCGGCTGATGCTGCTGTTGCCGAGACTAGACCAGTTTCTATTGAGTCTTATGATTCAGAGGGTTCTGTTGGTTCATCAGGTGGAATTGAAGAAGTTGTTGTAACTGCTTCAAAAAGAGAGGAATCTCTACAAGAAGCTCCAATAGCAATTACTGCAATCACAGAATCTACCATTCAAGATCTTAATATTGCCAGTTTGACTGATATACAGTCTATGTCACCAAATGTGCATATCATTAGAGCTCCTAGTAACAATACTTCCACTACGCTTGCAATCCGAGGTAATGGAACTATGAACCCTGCTATTACATGGGAAAATGCAGTTGCTGTTTATGTAGATGGTGTCTATATAGGCAAGACACAAGGCTCGTTATTTGACATGGTTGATCTTGAAAGAGTTGAGTTGTTACGTGGTCCTCAAGGAACTCTCTATGGCAGAAATGCTTTAGCAGGAGCAATTAACTTTATTTCTAAGAAACCCTCTGGAAGTGGTGCTTCTGTTGATTTTACTCTCGGGGATTATGGGCTCCGCTCAAGCAAATTTAGTTATGATTTTGCCATTGGCCCAAACCTTTTTTCAAAAGTTACTTTTCTTGATAAAAAAAGAGATGGATATACTAAAGTTGGTCCATCTCCTTATGACTTAGGTAGTACACCCACAGTTGTAGGTGCGGGAACGCCTTCTGTTAAAGAGTTAGACACTGTAGATCTTAAAGCTGCTAGGTTTGCCCTTTCTTATCAGGGTGATGCTTTTGATGTTGATTTTGCTTTTGATAGCTCAGAACAAGATAATACCCCGCCTTTTGGTCATCTAACAAGATTGATTCCTAATTGGAGCGCAGCATTCGGTGTTGGCGAAATAGGCATGGGTCCCGGTGTTGTCTTGTGGCCTCTAGAGAATTTTGTTGTTAACGGTAGACAAGAGTCAGCAAGTGTTGATGCCCCCACCGCTGAGAGAGCAGATATTGAGGGCATGAGCTTAACGGTGGCCGTAGATACTGCCCTTGGTGAATTAAAAGCTATCTATAGTGATAGAGAGCTTACTTGGTTTGACTATCTTGACCTTGATGGCTCTCCTTTCCCTATCTTTCATACAAGTAGAGAAACTGATTACACTTCAGAAAGCTTTGAGCTTCAATTAGTCGGATCAAGAGGAAGTGTAGACTATGTATTTGGCTATTTTGCATTTGAAGACAATGCTTATACCAATAATCCTCAATATCCATTTGCACTAGATAATCCTGAAGGACAAGAATACTCAGGGGATACTGATGCATCTGCCTTTTATGGCCAGTTAGATTTTAATGTTAGTGACAAGACAAAAGTAACGGTTGGTGTTAGAGAGACTACCGAAGATAAAGATGGGTATAAGGCTTACAATGGTTCTGCATACGCCCCTTTCGGTGGAGTGTCTGCAACATCATCTGCCGAGTTTGATAATACATCTTCAACCTTTATCCTTAGCCATCAGCTAACTGATGCTACTAATGTTTATGTTAAGCTTGCCGAAGGTTTTAAAGGCGGAGGGTTTAATGCTGAAGAAGCAGTTAATTTTGCTACTTTCTCCCTTCAAAATGGTTTCAAGCCATACGCTCCAGAAACTGTTGAATCAACTGAATTAGGACTTAAAGGTATTTATTTTGATAATAGGCTGTCTTTGAATGTCGCTTACTTTATGAATGAGCATGAAGATATGCAGGTTGCCTACTTTACAGCAGCCGCAGCTGCTGCTAGTGAGGTTTTGAATGCATCCGCTGAAATTGATGGGTTGGAAATAGAACTACAAGCATACTTGTCAGATGTATCAAGATTAAATCTAAATATCGGTATTCTTGATATTGGTGGTTATACAGAAAATAGCTTAGCCACTGACGGTTTTGCTCTAGAGGCATTCCCGTACTCACCTGATGAATCGATTTACTTGTCATATGAAAGAGATTTTTCTGATTTTACGCTTAGAATTGATCATGAACATATTTCTGAGCATTATGCATTCCCATATAATTCAAAAGATCCTAGATATGAGCATAGCTATCACAAAGGTAGAGACGTTACTAATTTAAGACTAATTATGGCTCCTCAAGATAATATGGACCTGGTCTTTTGGATTAAAAATCTTTCTGATGAAGAATACAGCTTCACTAATATTCCTTTCGGACCAGGATTTGGAAATCTAAACATGACCTACTTTGCTCCTCCAAGAACAGCTGGTTTTGATTTTAGATATAGATTCTAAAGTTATTTTTTACCTGCCTCATTGTATGGGGCAGGTTTTTTAAATATGGCTGCTTGGGAAGATATCCTACTTTTTAGCGAACAACTTTCTGAAGAAGAAAGACTGGTTCAATCTTCAATTAGAGATTATTGTCAAAAAGATCTCATGCCTCGTATTCTTGAGGATAATAGAAATGAGAACTTCTATCCTGAAATGTACAAAGAGCTTGGATCTCTTGGTTTTTTAGGCG
>Ga0255754_10004471_pt1 | contig 9812 bp, 10 predicted proteins | sample 101ome_22_FD_179954 | JGI IMG/M metagenome (GOLD analysis project Ga0255754, IMG submission 179954) | Coastal salt marsh microbial communities from the Groves Creek Marsh, Skidaway Island, Georgia - 101412BT metaG (version 2) | ecosystem: Environmental > Aquatic > Marine > Intertidal zone > Salt... | reverse complement strand
ACATTAACATTGGTGGCAAAGGCAGTTGAGCATTTCCGGGGCCAAACATTTTACCCTGGCCGCACTCTATTAATTCATCATATGAATAGCTATTTTTGGTGGTCATGTTATATTTTAATTTATTTAGAAATCATCATTATAAACAATAAAAATAGTTAATGATTAATTCGTAAACCTTTAGTTTTATAGAAAGATTAAGTAATGGCAAAAAAAAATCTCGCTGATTGGTTAAAAAGTGCAACAACTCTTGAGAAACAAATTAATGAAGTTATCCTAGGTCAAGAAAATCCAATTCGTCTCATTCTCATCTCAATATTTGCTCGTGGACATGTCTTATTAGAAGGCGATGTTGGAGTCGGAAAAACTACAATGCTACGTGCTGTTGCTCGAGGCATTGGGGGTGGTTATGAGAGGATTGAGGGGACCATTGACTTAATGCCAAATGATTTGATCTACCATACTTATTTAGGTGATGATGGCAAACCCCATGTCGACAAAGGTCCTGTCCTAAGATCTGGTGAAGATTTAAGCATCTTCTTCTTCAATGAAATAAATCGAGCAAGACCACAGGTGCATTCTCTTATGCTAAGAATCATGGCTGAGAAAACTCTTTCTGCTTTTAACCAAGAGTTTCACTTTCCTCATTTAATTGTTTTTGCAGATCGAAATCAAGTTGAAAAAGAAGAGACATTTGAAATACCGTCTGCTGCAAGGGATCGATTTATGATGGAAATTCCAATCGTAATTCCTAATAACGATGGCCTAATGACTGATTTGATTTTTGATACAAAATTTCACAACGCTGACGAACTAATAACCAAAGTGAAAACAGATCAATTAAGCTTTGATCAGCTAAATAATGTAGCCGCCGAAATTCAAGAAAATATTGATGCCACAAAAGAATTAGAAAAATATGCTCTGAATTTATGGAAGGCAACCATAAAACCACAGGATTTCAATATTAAGATATCTGATATTGATGTCAGCAGGCTTATTGTATCTGGATCAAGTCCTCGGGGAATTAGTATGATGATGAAATGTGCTCGAGTTAATGCATGGATGAACAATCGTTCGTCAGTTCTCCCAGAAGATATTCATCAAATTTTCCATGAAACTATTGCGCACAGATTGGTGTTTAATCCGGTATATGATTTAAGAAGGACTGAAATATCCAGAGAATTAACTACTGAAATAATTAATAAGGTAAGCGCGCATTAATGTCTGTCGAGTTCTTTAATTACCATATCAACTGGAAGTCTAAAGCCATTCATCCAGGAAGGCATAAATCGGATCAGCGAGGCATGGGGATTGAATTTGCCGGTCACTCCAATCTTCTTGATTATCCAGACCCAAGAAGGATAGATCTCCGAATGACAATGAGAGATCCCATGGATCAGATTTATGTGCGCATTTTTAATCAAAGAAGCGCTACGCCCATTATGATTTTCAATGATTTATCAGCGAGCATGAGTTTTGGTCAAGCAAGTAAATTAGAGCGTGCAGCAGAGATTGCGAAAATTGTTAAAAACTCTGCTTACCAAAATAGTGATGCCATTGGTCTTGTCGGCTTTCATGATACTGTAGATGATGAATGGATTGCCCCTTTATCCTATAGACCATACCTAACCGAGAGTTTGATCGACAAAATTGCCTTAAAGAAAAATCATAATAAAGGTTCTAATGGAATATTAAAGCTACATCAATACCTCCCAAAGGATCATACACTGATCTTTTTTATTTCTGATTTTCATATGCCTATCGAAGAGATCACAGTATTCTTGAATAACACAAGAAAACACACCGTTGTTCCGGTTATTTTATGGGATAAGGATGAGTATTCTAATTTACCGAAGTTTGGCATTACAACATTCACCGACCCTGAAACATTGGAAGAAAGAACAATATTATTAAGAAAAAAGCTCATCAAAAATATTATTACTGAATTTAATCAAAGAAAAAATCAATTGACGAAATTATTTAATAGCTTTGATGCACCGCCTTTTTTTGTGGAAGGTGAATTTAATCCAGATGACATGACTCACTACTTTAATGAGTATTACCATGCTTAGGTTTATTATATTAATTGCATGTGCAAATTTTGTTTTTGCATTTGAAGATCCAAAAAAATACCCTGATCTAGATGAAAAGTTTTACACATTATCAATAACGGAACCCAGTCAGAAAGTGGGTTACCATGTTGGTGATCTCGTACAAAGACAAATTAAATTGACTGTTCATGAACCTTACGCCCTCATTGAAGAATCATTACCAATTGTGGGCTATGAGAAACGTTTTAGGGGCCAACTGCTTGGAATTACCCTGCAAAATATCGATAAGAAAATTTACAAGAATGAATTAGATCTGCTTTTGACTTATCAAATATTTACTAACAACGTGGTAGCTAAACCAGCCTTTATAACTGCTGATTACTACAGGGTCGTTAATAAAAAAAATCCTGAGGAAGTTTTAAAATTAAGGGTACCTGAGCTCACTATAGCAGTCTCCCCTATTGCAATATTTGGAGATATTAAAGTCCAAGAAGATATGAGTGACTTTAGAGGACCGGTTTTAATTGAACAACAACAATACTTAAATAAAATTTACATCGGTGCTGCTGTCTTTATTTTTTCCCTCTTTGTTCTTTTGTACGTTTATACGAAATTCACTATTGTTCCAGGATTTAAAAAGACATTTTTACCGTTACATAGAAAATTAAAAAAAGATAAAAATATAAAGATTGATGAAATGATTAAATTGATTCATGGGCAAATAAATAATTATTCAGAAGCGAGTATTTTTGAAAAAAACCTTAAAGACCTGTATACAAAAAATTCATCTTTTAAGTTTATTGAAAAAGAGCTAATTTTATTTTTTAAAATTTCAAATCAGAAACTATTTACCAAGCAAATGAAAGAGAACGTATCAATTAGAGATTGGCTGATTTTTTTCTGCTTTCATCTGCATTTATGCGAAAAAAAGATTCCTGTTAAGAATACAGATATTAAATTAATAAAAATATAAGATATGTTTTTTTTGAACCCTTTATTTCTGATCTTAATCCCCTTGGTATTCGTCCCATTTATTTTTAAAGTGATATCAAAAAACTTTTATTCATGGAACACGCTAATTCCAGACGATTCATCATCACTGTTCTTATCCATCTTAATCAAAGCTTTTAATAGCTTGATTATTCTTTTTCTAATTCTCTATTTTGCATCTCCTCAAATGCCTCAAGAAACAATAACTAAAGTTGGAATTGGATCTCAGATTGGACTTGTACTGGATAGAAGTGCCTCTATGGATGATCCTTTCTCTGGTTCAACCCAATTTGACGATGAGGATGTTGGTGAGACTAAATCAGCTGCTGCTGCTAGACTTATTATCAATTTTGTTGAGTCAAGAAAAAATGACATGATTGGAGTTATAACCTTTAGTAACTCAGCAATGTTTGTTTTACCACTCACTCAAAATAAGAGTGCAATTACAGGGGCAGTTAATGCAACAGCTGGAAATGCTCTATTTCAAACAAATATCGGTGCTGGTCTTTCAAGCGTCTCAGAACTCTTTGCCAAAGTGGAGGACTCGGGTTCACGTGCTGTAATTTTATTATCAGATGGAGCTGGGAGAATTGATGCGCCAACACAACAAAAAATAAGAGATTGGTTTGATCGTTTTGATATCGGCTTGTACTGGATTGTCTTAAGACAGCCAGGTGGAATAAGTATCTTTGATGAAAATCTTAAAATTAGAGACGAAACACAACCTCCACCCCAAATAGAACTGTTTGAATATTTCAAAACTTTTAGATCACCATTTCAAGCTTATGAGGCAGAAGACCCTGCATCACTGGAAAAGGCCATCAAAGATATTAACCTGAAAGAAAAAAAACAAATTTTTTATGAAGAAGTGGTTCCAGGCACTAATTATTCGCTTCATCTTCTAATTGGTGCTTTTCTAATGACATTTGTACTATTCTTCCTTAAACTGATTGAGTTAAAAAAATAAAATTATGAAAAAATTAAATCAATTTTTTACAGTTAAATACATAACGAGTATCGCCTTACTTAGTTTAGTCCTTAGCGCCTTATTCATCATTTTTAATCTCTTTAATCTGTATCAAGCAAATAAATTTAATAATGAGGTGTCATCTGGTGAGAATCCATCATTTTTTGAACAAAGCTTTGAAGCAAGGTATTCCACAGCATATTGGTTGGCTAAAAAAGAAATGTTTAAGGAGTCAACAATTTTATTTAATGCTCTGATGAAAGATGCTGATGACGATCAAAAATCAGCACTCCAATACAATATAGGAAATATATTCTTTAAAAGAGGTTTAATCATTAATGGAACAAGTATGACTGTGAGAGATGAGACGGAATATCTGTTTCAACAAGCCAATAAAGCATATCGTCAATCATTAAAATTTGGTCCTTATTATTGGGATGCAAAACATAACCTAGATAGGTTACTTACCATGCTCCCGCCAGACCCAACACCAGCAGTTGGAGATTCAGATGCCCCAGGCCTAATTATGGGTAATATTCCTATCGGTTTACCATGATCATTTTTGATAAATTTAAAAAACATTTTGAGAAAAAAAGTGATTTTTTTCTCCTTATTAGCTTCATTTTATTGTTGCTAGCGTTAATCAATCCATCCATACCAGTTAACCAATCGCTTTATAACTATATTTTGATTGCAGACATTTCTCAAAGTATGAACACGGAAGATATGAAGATTAATCAAAAAACGGTATCTCGATTGGACTACACAAAACACGTCATGAGCCGCTTGGTAGAGGACTTTCCATGCGGCACTAAAGTGAGTATCGGGATGTTCGCAGGAGTGTCTGTTTCAGCAACTTACTCTCCAATTGAAGTGTGTGAGAACTTTAGTAACATCAATACCACCATTAGCAAACTTGATTGGAGGACCACTTGGTCAGGCAATACAAGAATTAGAGAGTCTGTGATTAATTTAGCGAGGCTTATTCGAAGCTTTCCTGAGTCTGCACAAGTAGTTTATTTTACTGACGGTGAAGAGGCTCCAAAACTTCATGTGTTTAATACACGAGATCTTGAGCAGTTCCAGGGGGGCAATGATTGGTTGTTTGTTGGAATAGGTTCTGATGAAGGAGCACCGATCCCAAAATATGATAATAAAAATCAACTTATTGGGTATTGGTCAAATGATAGCTTTGCTCTTCAACCTGGTATTGCACAGATATCTGAATCCAATATTGGCGTTAGAGATAACAAAGTAGCTAGTGGCGCAACTGACCGCTATATGTCTAAACTTGATAGTGAATACCTTGAAAAATTAGCTAAGGAAATTGGAGGTTTTTATGTCGATGGCCAAAGTTACCGTGCCATTAGAAAAGAAATGAAAAAACAGCCTCCTGCATGGAAAGCACCAGATCAGTTTTATCTTCAGCCTATTTTATGTTTTCTTGCATTATTGTTTTTTATCGCCAGATTCATATCAAAAGCGAATATCACTAGCCTAATTAGAAAAATTACATGATGCTTGTCAATTTATTAGATCGCTATTCAATCATTAAAATTTCAGGGGAAGATCACCCTGATTTTCTTCAAGGTCAGCTGACAAACGATATCAAAAAAAATGAAAATAAATTTATATATAGCGGCATGTGTAACCCCAAGGGAAGATTATTTGCCTTTTTAAGAATCTTGAGAGTTCCTGATTTTAACTCAACCTTTTTAGTCATTCCTTCTCCTCTTGCTGACTCTGTTCAAAAAAGATTAACGATGTTTATTCTCAGATCTAAGGTTATGATTCAGAAAGCAGACAACTTTCACCTAATAGGAATTATTGATGACAGTCTACAAATGAATATACCTAGTGATCAGAAATTAAGCTTACCTGATCAAACAAATCGCTCTGTAATAATTTTTAACGATCCCGATTTATTTAATCAAATTACAAATGAACACTCTTTTGAAGATATTTCAAATTGGATTAAAAAAGATATTCAATTTGGCATTCCAGAGGTTATGGAACAGACACAAGAAAAATTTTTAGCGCACACATGCAACCTTGATTTAATTGACGCCGTTAACTTTAAAAAGGGGTGCTATACCGGCCAAGAAATAGTTGCAAGAACACATTACCTTGGCAAACCAAAACATCGGAGTTTTTATGGTGTAGTAAATTGTAAATTGTCATTAGACTATGGAGAACAAGTCTTAGAAAATGATCAAAGCGTTGGAACTGTGGTCAATTTTATTTGCTACGAAGACAAGACACACGTTCTGTTTGAAAAAACCTTAGACACACAAGATGATAGCTTAAATATTAAGGGTGAAAAGCTCGTAATAACTAAATCATTTGCAAATTAATTTTTTTTATCAATAATTAAAAAAAATGTTTCATTTTTTTTAATTAAGCCCAAATCAAAACGCGCCTTCCCCTCAATAACATCCGTACCATTTTTTAAATCCTGAACAACAGCCAAAAGAATATCGTTTTCGGACTTTATTAGCTCGTTGACTTTTAACTGTTGATCAATTTGTTTTTGTAACGAAATCACATTTAACCATCCCCCTTTGCCAAGCCACAAGGGATACTGTAATGCTAATATTAAAGTAACAAAAATGAATGTCAGAAATTTCATTTAGTTAATTGATAAAATGCGTCAAGACCTGCATATTTAGCCTTGCCTTCTAACTCCTCTTCGATTCTTAGGAGCTGGTTATATTTAGCCACTCTCTCAGATCGTGACATGGATCCGGTTTTAATTTGCATCGCATTTGTCCCCACCGCCAAATCTGCGATGGTGGTATCCTCAGTCTCACCAGATCGATGAGATATTACGGCGGTGTAGTTATTCTCTTGGGCTAATTTAATTGTTTCCAGTGTCTCAGTTAAAGTGCCAATTTGATTTACTTTAATCAAAACAGAATTCGCTATCTTTTTCTCAATTCCCTCTTTAAGTATTTTTGGATTGGTCACAAATAGATCATCTCCAACCAGCTGAATTTTTTTTCCTAATCTTTCGGTCAAAATTTTCCAACCATCCCAGTCATTCTCGTCCAAACCGTCCTCAATGCTGATGATTGGATATTTATCACACCATGACTCAAGATAATTTACCATCTCAGCTGAGCTCAATTTAAGATCTTCAGATTTTAAATGATAATGTCCATCACAATAAAATTCTGATGAAGCGCAATCTAAGGCAATAAAAACATGCTTTCCAGCTTGATATCCGGCATGTTCAATTGATTGCATTATTAATTCTATTGCCTCCTCATTGGAGCTTAAATTAGGAGCAAAACCACCCTCGTCCCCAACTGTTGTAGATAAATTTCTTTTCGCTAAATTTTCCTTTAAGGAATGAAACACCTCTGTACCACAACGAATCGCATCTGAAAAACTTTCAAATCCAGCTGGCACAATCATAAATTCTTGAATATCTACACTGTTATCAGCATGCGCCCCACCATTGATAATATTCATCATTGGGGTAGGAAGAGAATATGTATTTTCTTTTATCACGGTTTGATACAAAGGTTTTTTTGAAAAATTAGCAAAGGCATGAGCATTGGCTAAAGATACCGCCAATAAACTATTCGCACCCAATCTTTCTTTATTTGATGTTCCATCAAGGTTAATTAAAATTTCATCGACTTTTGTTTGCTCAGACACATCCTGCCCGATAAGAGCCTCATTAATTTCGGTATTTATAAAGTTAACGGCATTGAGCACACTTTTGCCCTTATAAACTGATTTATTCTTGTCCCTTAATTCGATAGCTTCTTTAGAGCCTGTTGAAGCTCCTGAAGGAACAATAGCTCTACCAATACTGCCATCCTGAAGAATTACATCCGCTTCGACAGTCGGGTTACCTCTAGAGTCAATTACTTGTCTTGCTTTAATTTTTTTTATAATTGTCATGCTTATCCTATTTAAATCTAATCAACTGAACTTTGTTTGACAAGGTGATCAATACCTTGAAGGGTTTTAAGTAAATCTTTCATGTTATCTAATGGCACTGCATTTGGACCATCAGATAAAGCCTCGCTCGGATTAGGATGAGTTTCCATAAATATGCCAGATATGCCAACGGCCATAGCTGCTCTCGCAAGCAATGGAACAAACTCACTTTGTCCACCACTTCTATCCCCTTGTCCACCAGGCTGTTGAACAGAATGAGTGGCATCAAAAACTACAGGGCAATTTGTGTCTCGCATGATTGATAACGACCTCATGTCTGACACCAGCGTGTTGTAACCAAAAGAGACGCCTCTCTCACACACCATAATGTTGTCAACCCCGCCGTTAGCTTCTTTAGCTTTTTTTACCACCATAGACATATCTTGAGGTGCTAAAAACTGTCCCTTTTTAATATTCACTGGTTTTCCAGATTTTGCCACAGCATGAATAAAATCAGTTTGACGGCATAAAAAGGCAGGAGTCTGTAATACATCTACAACCTCGGCAACACTCTTTACCTGATCTTCAGTATGAACATCAGTAAGTACCGGAAGGTCAAATTCTTTTTTAACCTTTTCAAGAATTCTTAAACCTTCCTCTATTCCATGACCACGGAATGTATTATTCGAGCTTCGATTGGCCTTATCAAATGAGGATTTAAAAATAAAATTAATTCCTAAGGATGATGTTGTTTCTTTTAATTGTTCTGCAACCGACATGGTCATTGATTCATTTTCAATCACACAAGGGCCTGCAATCAGAAAAAATGGTTGATTTAGCCCAACGTCAAATCCACATAATTTCACAGTGTATCCTTTTTATGTTCTAAAACATGTTTAATATAATCTAAAAATAATGGATGAGAGTCTTTTGGATTAGAAGTAAATTCAGGATGAAATTGGCAGGCAAAGAACCAGGGATGATCTTCTTTTGAAAGCTCTACAATTTCACACAAGTCATCTTCTTTTGTCCAGGACGAAATAACTAAACCTGCAGCTTTTAAATCATCAATATATTTATTATTTACCTCATATCGATGACGATGCCTTTCATTTACTTGTTTACCATAAATTGAACTAGCTATAGTATTGGGCTCAACAATTGCTACTTGAGCACCAAGTCTCATAGTCCCACCCAAATCTGAACTTTCATCTCGATGCATCAACTCACCCGACTTATCTTTCCATTCCGTAATCAAACCGATGATCGGATTACTTGTTGCTGGATCAAACTCGGTGCTGTTCGCATTTTTTAAGCCAACAACATTCCTGGCATACTCAACAACAGCAAGTTGCATACCCAAACAAATTCCTAGGAAAGGAATTTTATTCTCCCTGGCAAATTGAATTGCTCTAATTTTTCCCTCAGTACCCCTCTTGCCAAATCCTCCTGGTACTAAGATAGCGTCAATTTTAGACAATGGAGATAGATCAGATTCCAGTCCCTCTGAATCAATAAAATGTAATTTTATTTTTGCATGATGATGGAAGCCGCTATGTATAAGAGCTTCAGTTAATGATTTATATGATTCAGTAAGATCAACATACTTACCAACAAAGCCAATATTGAGCTCAATTCGTGAATCAGAAATAAGTTTTTCAATTTTTTTCCAGCCAGACAAATCAGCCTGAGGTGATTTTATTTTTAATATATCACACACAATGTCATCAATTTTTTGCGCATGAAGCATTTGTGGAATTTTATATATAGAGTCTGAATCGATACAAGAAATAACTGACCCTTTCGGTACATTGGTAAACAAGGCAATTTTATCTTTTTCCTCCTGAGGAATTTCCGTCTCTGAACGGCATAATAAAATATCTGGTTGGATACCAATCTCCCGTAATTCTTTAACT
>Ga0255754_10004470_pt1 | contig 9813 bp, 4 predicted proteins | sample 101ome_22_FD_179954 | JGI IMG/M metagenome (GOLD analysis project Ga0255754, IMG submission 179954) | Coastal salt marsh microbial communities from the Groves Creek Marsh, Skidaway Island, Georgia - 101412BT metaG (version 2) | ecosystem: Environmental > Aquatic > Marine > Intertidal zone > Salt... | reverse complement strand
AGAGATAAACGAGGCTTACAGAGTCATCAACCGCCCGGGCGATGGCGTCGAGGTCTATCGCCATGTCATCCCGCAGCGGCACTCTCTCCACCTCAACACCGAGATTCTCTGCATACAGCAGATGGTCCGAGTAGGTCAGACTGGGCGAGAGCACCTTGCCCTGCTTGCCAAACGCCAACATCGCCGCCTGCAGTCCCTCATTGGAGCCCGAGGCCAAAAATATCTGCGAGCGATCCAATTGCAGTCGCTCCATAAATAACGCGATCAGCTCGCCCTCGATATCGTCGGGGTAATATGCGGTAAATGGCAGAATCCGCGCCACTTCTGCAAGCGCTTTGGGGCTCGGGCCGTAAGGGTTCTCGTTGAAGATCAACCGAATTTGGCCCGGAGGAATCTCAATCTGGGCAACGGACGCCGGCGACAACGCCATCCCTGCCGCACCCAGCAACAAGCCCTGCATCACGTGGCGGCGACTCAAGGCTAAAGGCCCGGTAACGCGACCTCTCAGTAAGGCCAGGGCATCTTCAAAATGCGCGACCTGATTTGCTTTCTGCATGGCCATTTTCCCCACTTCGACACATAGATCACCCCGGTACGACCTGATCGCCGACGGTTCCGGCGATCAGTGACAAGGCTTGATAATTCTTATCCTATTTTTACCGCTTTTCGACCTGTTTGGTTAACGAAATCTGCTTTTGGCTTTATCCTCTCAACCTTCAGAAACACAGTCTTGTCACGAGGTGCCCCCATGACCAACCCCATTGCAGAAATCATTGCGCAACGGGGATGGTGCGTCGCTGATGGGGCGACCGGTTCCAATTTTTTTGGCCGTGGCCTGGAGGCCGGGTATCCGCCGGATCTTTGGTGTGTGGAACGCCCGGAAGATGTGTTGTGGCTTCATGATGCGTTTCTGGATGCGGGCGCTGACATCATTTTGACCAATAGCTTTGGCGCCAACGCACCTCGGCTCAAGCTACACAAGGCAGAGAATCGCGTGGTAGAGCTGAATACCACCGCGGCCCAACTGGCACGCGCCGCCACCCACAAGCACTTTGAGGCTACGGGCAGGCGAACCGTCGTTGCCGGTTGTATAGGACCCACCGGTGAACTGTTTGAGCCCATGGGTTCGCTCACCCACGAGCAGACTGTGGCGATCTTCGCCGACCAGGCCCACGCGCTGGCGGAGGGGGGAGCAGAGGTCATCTGGATTGAAACCATGTCCTCACTGGAAGAGGTGGCGGCGGCCACTGAGGCAGGACGGGCGACGGGTCTTCCCGTTTGTGCAACTCTGACCTTTGATACAGCGCGGCGTTCCATGATGGGCGTCACGCCTGCGGACTTTGCGCAGTTTGCCATGGAGATCGGGCTCGATATGGCGGGCGCCAATTGTGGCGTGGGGCCCTCGGAGTTGATGGATTCAACTCAGGGGTTAGTGTCGACCGGAATAGCAATCCCAGTGATTGCCAAAGGCAACTGCGGCATCCCTCAGTATGTTGACGGCGCGATTCACTTTCAGGGCAGTCCGGCGCTGATGGCGCAGTATGCAGTGTTCGCAAGGGACGCGGGCGCCACCATCATCGGTGGGTGTTGCGGCACAACCCCCGAGCATATCGCTGCCATGGTTGAAGCGCTCAACAATCAACCGAAACGGACGCTGGACGCAGAAGCGATGCAAACCTCACTCGGTGTGCCTTGGCAAGCGCTGGCGTCCCGCGGTGAGTCCTCACCAACACGATCACGGGGTCGATCGCGCCGCCGACAAGCGTGAAAAATAAGCCTTTTAAGCACCCGATATTGCTTATTGGATTCGGCGAGCGCACATTCGCGGTTTTTCAGCGGGTTCACACTGACCTGCTCGACGAAGCCTCCGAGGCGGTGAATGAGTCAGGCGCTTTTCGTCTGTCGTATCAATGATCGGAAAGACCAGCTAGCCCTGGACATGGGGCGCTTTTGCCCCGCTATTTCTTCGGTATCAGGCGGAAGATAAAGTGGCTCTGATTTCTGACGGCCCGCAAATGAGGTTGGCCACCCCTGCTGATCTGCACAGCCTTGAAACAATCGAGGCCCTTTGCTTTGACCCAGACCGGCGCAGCACTCGAAGATCGCTAATGCGGTCACTACAAAGCGACCGTCAGCGCGTTGGGCTGGCTGTCTCCACCGCTTCTTCAGGCGAGGAAGCAGTCCTCGGCGCCGCCGTGTTGTTCCTCTATCAGCGAAGCATCAGGATTTACTCCGTTGCAACCCTTCCCGAGGCGCGGGGCAAAGGAATTGGCGAATGCCTGATGCGCTGGGCCGATGATCAAGCGGGCGCGCTGGGGGTCGAGCGAATCTCTCTGGAGGTCGACGCTGCAAACCCCACTCTGTTGAACTGGTATCAGAAACATCATTTCAAATCAGAAGACCCCCTCCCCGACTACTATGGTCCCGGTGAACACGCCATGAGAATGATAAAAGAACTGTCTGCAGACGCTGACCCGACCCGGGTGGTGCTGGTAACCGAGGCACCCGAAGCCTGGGACTATGCGTTGCCCAACGTCACTGCGGTGACACCAGACGCCTATCTCAGCGATCCCAGCTGGCAACGCCCCGAAACGCTGCGCGTGCTGAATGTGTGCTCCAATTTCAACAACGACACCTTGGGCTATTACACCTCGTTATTAGCTGCCGCTCGAAATCATCGGATATCTCCCGACGTCATTGCGATCAAAGATATGACAGCTCGCGCTACCCGACGACGGCTCTCAGAACAATATGCATCAGCCATAAAAGAGGCGATGAACACTATCGTTGGTGATGAGTATGTATTTCCTGTGGTATTCGAGCACTCTCTGATCTCCCAGCACCATGCTTTGGCACGCACTTTATCCCGTGCTATCGGTGCTCCGCTAATGACCATCACCTTTCGCAAGATAACTGACAAGTTCGGCGAGAGTCACTGGCGCATAAAGAGTATCAAGGCACTGGGCCTCGCCAAGGCGCTCAAGCAGTATCGGGAAGTGATGAATCAATCGGCGCCTCTATTCTTTTCAAAGCGCCGGTTTCAAAACATCAAGACACCCACCTATCGTTATGATCTCGCGATCCTGGTGAATCCCGATGAAGAGAATCCCCCCTCGTGTCCAAGGGCGCTCGATATGATTCAACAGGCCGCGGAACGACGCGGTTTCTATGTCGAAAGAATTACCGCCAAGGATCGGCGCCGCATCCCCGAATTTGACGCGCTGTTTATTAGAGAGACGACCGGCGTGAATCACCACACGTACCGCATCTCGCGCGAAGCGGTGACCGAGGGCCTCATCGTGATGGATGATCCGTGGTCTATTCTGCGGTGCTCCAACAAGATCTACCTCTATGAGCGGCTCACCCGGGCGCGGATAAGACAGCCCAGAGCGTGGCTGTTTTATGACGGTATTGATTGGCGAAGTATTCACAAGGAATTGCCATTCCCGCTTGTCATCAAACGTCCTGAGGGCTGTTTTTCTACGGGGGTATTTCGAGCCGAGAACCCTGAGGAACTCGACGTGCTGCTGAAGAGACTTTTTCAGGACATGGATGTGGTAATCGGACAGGAGTTTTTGCCGTCGAGCTTCGATTGGCGCATCGGCATACTGAACAACCAGCCTTTGTTTGCCTGCAAGTACTACATGGCAACAGGGCATTGGCAGGTGTACAACTGGGCCAGCGAGTCTGAGGGAGCAGACGGCTTCCATAAGGTGGGCAACTCTGATTGTATCCCGCTGGCGGAGGTTCCCGCTGCGGTCATCAACACCGCCAAAAGGGCGGCCGCCTGCATAGGAAATGGCCTCTATGGCGTTGATCTAAAAGAGAGCGGTGGCAAGGTTTATGTCATTGAGGTCAACGACAACCCGAACATCGATGCTGATGTCGAAGATATTATCGAAGGCGAGCGGCTATATGACCGCCTCGCCGAGGATCTGGCGCGACGCATCGAGGCCGAACGTAGTCATTTGGCACTGGTTACCAGCAAATGAATATGCCCTCGTCTCTACGGGGACATAGGGCGGTTGAATTTTCAGACGCTAAAACTTCCCGCCCTACAATGACCCACCTACTGTACAGGATATAAAAAGGCCACCCTCAGGTGGCCTTTGTTAATTACCATTGCGAATGACATTCCTACATCAGAACTCCTGAGACCAACGAATACCAATGGTTCTGGGACGCGCTCTCACACCATAGTTCTGCGAACCACAGGTACCGGTAGCACACTGGGAGGTGTAGTACAAAGCCGCGTCCTCATCGGTCAGGTTGCTGACATACAACTCAACCGCATACTGATCGTTGCGGATACCCGCCGACAGATCCATGAAAGTATTGGACGGGATCTCTCCCTTGACCTGATTGTCTCTCACGCGAAGGTCTGAGTTGCGAGAGCCCTCGTGGGAAATCGCTCCTTGCACATGGGCGTCAAATCCACCCAGCGCGAAGCTGTACCGCGCAACCAGATTCCCCTTGAAGTCAGCGGCAATCGGTAATTTCGTACCGGCCGGCGCCCATGCCGAGCCATCTCCTTCGCAACCTGCGCAGTAATCCGACTGCAGTTCACTGTCGAGGAACATGAAGGACGCAGAGATATTGAGTGCATCCACCGGCAACCATTGTATCTGGCCCTCAATACCGTTGACATCTGCCGTTGGCCCATTGTCTACCTGAGTGATCGCATTGGCGCCCACGAAGGAAACCTGAAAATCCTCCCACTCCTGCATAAAGGCGGCGCCGTTAAACTGGAAACGACCATCCGCCCAAGTGGTTTTCCAACCGATCTCGTAATTGGTCAGAAAGTCGGAGATATATTCACCCGCACTGGGCTTACGGTTAATGCCCCCGGGGCGATACCCCTCGGACCAGGTACCGTAAACCATATGGTCATCGGTAATCTTCCAAGTCAGATTAGCCCGGTAAACCGAATCACTCTCGCTGATACCCTTCTTCACGTTTCTACAGGGCTTGCCGTTCCAATCGTCCTGGGTGGCACACTGCGCCTCACCAGTACCCGACCAAACGCCGTTGAAGCCCAGCCCAAAGCCATAGAAGCCCTCCACGGTCACTTCAGGCTTGAAGTAGCGTGCTCCGAAGGTCGCCTCAAGATTATCGGTCACATCAAAGCTCACGCTACCGAAAAATGCCTCGTCTTCATCCGTTCGGAAAAGGCTGTTGAGGTACACGATATCTTTAAAGCGCTGATCAGTTCCTTGATTAGGCCACATGGAGGGAGCGAGGCCCTCAACCAGCCAGCGCTGTTGAAAATCGTGCTCCTGCTTCTGGTAAAACGCCCCCAGTTGAAACCGCACGCGCGCATCCTGCGAGGAACTAATGCGAATTTCGTGGCTCGTCTTCTCGTATCCATCATCATTAACGAACCGTGCACCCGGCATGATCCGTGTGCCCGCGTCAGGAAAAAATTGGTTCGGCGCGCTTCGATCGCCACTACTCAGAAAATGGAGATCCGCGTAGTAACCGGTGGTATAAATAGTGTCATACCAGTAAGAGTAGTCAGAATAGTCAAATGAGCCGTCCACCTCACGGTCGAGGTAGGCGCCCGCGTAGACCACATCAAAGTTGCCGATCTTGCCCTCAATGGTCATCGCGATCTGATACCACTCGTCGTCGGTGAACTCTTCCTTGAAGTGAGTGACCGCATCATCATCAGAGACGAAATCACTCATGTCGGCACCCCAGGAACCTTTACCCTCCTGCTTTTGATATTGCGCCTGCGGGGTAATCGTCCAATTATCGTTGAGGTTAATCAGCATGGACAAACGGGCACCCTGAGTCTCGACGGTGTTGTAGTCGTCTTTGGCGAGCGCCGCATTATCAAGGGTGATGTCATCGGCTGTCGTGCTGGCCAGACCAGGGAAGGTTCGCGTACCGCGCTTGTTATCGATCCAACCCGCGTCTTCCCGCATCCAGGCCACCAGCCGGATGGCCGCGTTGTCTCCGATCGGTGCATTGATATAACCCTCAGCGGTGTAGCCCGAGTCTTCACCGTCTACCATGTTGCCTTCCAAGCTGTAGGCTGCAGAAAATCCGCTCGGATCAGGCTTATTGGTGATGATTCGGATGGTGCCCGCCTGCGAGCTGGCGCCATAGAGCGTACCCTGCGGACCAGACAGCGCCTCAATACGGGCGATGTCGTACATATGAATATCCAGATTGCCCTGAATCGTGGTAATCGGCTGTTCATCCAAGTACATGCCAACACTGGGCTGTGAGGTCGTCGCCTGGCCATCGCGGCCCGTGGTGATACCTCTCATATAGACCGGGAAAAATCCTACGCCGCCAGCCGCAGGCGGCTGAATCGAAATGCTGGGTAACATTCTGGCGTAATCATTAAAGTCCTGGATACCCAGTTCGGCAATCTTCTGGGTGCTCAGGGTCTCGATACTGATAGGTACGTCCTGAAGGTTCTGTGCCCGTTTCTGGGCCGTTACAACGACTTCTTCCAGACCGCCCTGCTGCGCATATAGCGAGGGGCTTGCCGCAATTAATGCAGCGACCAAAGGGGCTTTCACGAAACGATCTCTGCCGCTCCGAGAAGTAAGCGTTAGTTTAGACATAGTGGCTCGACTCCAGCTAATAAAGTTCTGATTGTGCGGGAAAACCCAAAGTGTTATACGACGATACAGATCTTGTGTAAACGCAAAATTACCTAAGAAACGTAGCCCCTTGCCTGACGCCAGCGGATCGGGCCCGTTATGCGCGCGTCGGAGGGGCCGGATAAGCCGTTAACACATCGCCTAGGGCGCTTTTCAATGGCGCCAAATGCGCTTCATAAGCCCGCCATTGCTCAACACCATCCTGATAAATCGGCTGCCTGACTTGCTCAGAACTCGCCGTTCGGACGGGCCTTGTGTTCTCGAAAAATCGCAGACAACCCTCCTCAAAGGGCAGCCCACAGTAATTCAGCACCGAACGGACTTCTGTCTCGATGTCGCCCACCAGAGACTCGTAGATCACACGATGGATGCGGCCCGGCAGGGCTTTGTCGTAGTGCGTCATCAGCTCGACGTAATCGCGGTAAAAATGGCCGACGTCCTCAAGGGAGTAGCTGAAATTTTGCCCCCTCGCAAAATATTGTTTGAAGTTGGAGAAACAACAGGCCAACGGATGTCGTCTCGCATCGATGATCTTTGCGTTGGGCAGGCACACCTGAATCAAACCGACGTGAAGAAAATTATTGGGCATCTTGTCGATGAAAAAAGGTCGATCGGTTTTACGATGAATTAATGTGCGCTCCAAATACTGGCGTCCAAGAGCAATCAACTCATCGGGGGCCATCCTCGCAAGCACTCCGTCATAAGCACCCATCTCATCCTCACCGGCCTGTGACCGGAGCTCTTTCGCCAGAGTAATAATGTCAGGTAACTCCGTGGTGCCCTCTACTTGAGAATGGCTCGCCAGAATCTGCTCGAGTAGCGTCGAACCTGCTCTAGGCATACCCACGATGAAAATCGGTGCGCCATCGGGGCATCCCATACCCGCGCGGTCCTTGAAAAAGTCCTCCGTGAACCGGGACTTCATCCTTTCGACGCGAGCAGTATTCTGCGACCGTTGGTAATTGACAGTAGATTTTTGCAGCGCGTTGCCCTGTGCATAATGCGAAAAAGACAAGTCATGCTCTCCAATGTCCTCAGCCGCCTTCCCCAGTGCAAAGTGAAACTGGACCTGGCTACTCAGCTCGATTTCCGGTCGCTGGATCTGCTCGTTCATTTGCGCGATATCGTGCTCGGTAAAACGAAAAGTCTTGAGGTTTGCCAAGCTCCAGTAGGCTTCGCCAAAGCTTGCATCGCGCTCAATAGCGCCCCGGTAAGCGGCTTCACACTGCTCCCGTTGGCCTTCGGTCTTGAGCACGTGGGCATAGCTCAACCACACCTTGGCATTCTCCGGATACTCCTCCAGTAATGCGCGATACAGCTGACTGGATCGCTCATATTCGCCAATTCTGCTGCAAATCACCGCCGCCAGATTTCGGTATCCCGGCCGTTTGGAATCCTCTGCCAGCAGCCGTTCCACCTCTACAAGCGCCTCGTTAGATTTGTTGGTGCGATGAAGCAGAACGGCCAGGTTATAGCGCGCCCCAGAGAACCCGGGAGCAAGTTGCAGGCAATACGCCAGTAGCGACAGTGCCTCCTCGTTGCGCCCAACCCGCACGGCAACCTCTGCCAGCATGCGCGCTGCGGTAACGTCTGTAGGGCTATGCTTGAGGTGAGATTTGAGCAATCTCTCTGCGACTGATAAGTCATTGTCGATCATTGCCTTGGCTGCGCGCTGCAGGTCTTTGTTTTGGGTGGAGCATCGCAAATGCCTCAGGTAGGCAGATTCACTCCTCTCCTGCTCTCCCACCCCCGCAAGATGATCGGCAAGCACGCGCCAGGCCTCTGGATGTTCTGGCTCCAAAGTAACTACTTTTTCCAGCGCGGTGATGGCCTCTTTCCCCCGCCGCAGTGAACTCAGTGCTTTAGCGTGTTCAAAGTGCACAGCGGGCCATTCCGGGTGTATCTCAACCAGGGGCGTGAGTAAGGCTAGAGCAGCATCTGCCCCTTCTACGGAATTGACTGCACAGGCTCTCATCAGCAAAGCGGGCGGGTAATCCGGAACCACCGCTAGCACTTCTTCCAACTGGGTGATGGCCTGGTGAGGGTTCTCAGCCAGCAAGTTTTTGGCGTGCTCCATTGCCTCGGCAAGGTTGCCCGTATTTTCGTTTACGTCATTCACCCTAAAACGCCCTTGATGGCCATGGTAGTTCGCGAACACTACTGTCGGCTGGAAATTACCCACCGGCAAGCGCCATGCGCTCCGCATTTTGTCACAACCGCACACCATTAATGAAACCAGTCACCTTAGGGGTCAAGCGCAGATTACCCTGCTCGAATACCCGTGACCTGCCGCGCTTCTCAGAAGTAAGATGGCCGAGCCCAGTTGGAGGCAAGACAGAGCACATGGCAATAAAAATCAATGAACCCGCAAGGAAGACGCCCGTCATCCACGAGACCGAAGTGCTGGTGGTGGGCTCCGGCCCGGGAGGACTCGCGGCAGCACTTGGTGCCGCGCGCGCCGGTGCGTCCGTCACGCTGCTTGAGCGCTTTGGTTGCTTCGGCGGCAACATTACCGCGGTCGGCGTTGAGGGATTTGCCTGGTATCGACATAAAGATACCGTGGATACCGAGGGGGTTGGCATCGAATTCGAGCAGCGAGCGAAAGCGATGGGCGCTGCGGTAAAAGAACCCCAGTCCGATAGTCATGCCATTGATGGTGAGGCATTCAAGTGGGTCGCCGACACGCTGGTGGAGGAGGCAGGGATTACGCCGATGCTGCATCGGATGTTTGTCGCACCCATCATGGAAGGCGATACCATCAAAGGCGTCATTGTCGAGAGCAAAGCCGGGAGGGAAGCCATTCTTGCCCAGCGCGTGATTGATGCCACTGGCGACGCCGACGTTGCCCACCGCGCGGGCGCCCTCACCATCAAGCAAGCCAAGGAAGACATGATCGGCGCGTCAGTGATGTTCTCAATGTCCGGCGTCAACAAATCCCGATTTATTGAGCACGTCAAAGCAGACCCACAAACCTATCGGGATTGGGCCTATGGACAGTGGACGGTCGAAACCACGGGTAAAGAGGACGAGATGTTCTCTCCGTTTTTGCGCAAACCTTTTGAGCGGGCCCGCGAAGCGGGGTTGATCCCTGAGCATCTCGACACCATCGCGGGCACCTGGGGGGCGCTTTACGACAGCGGCGATCTGACCTATCTGAATCTGGTGCACCTGCTGGGCTATGACGGCACCGACCCCA
>Ga0255754_10004455_pt1 | contig 9829 bp, 8 predicted proteins | sample 101ome_22_FD_179954 | JGI IMG/M metagenome (GOLD analysis project Ga0255754, IMG submission 179954) | Coastal salt marsh microbial communities from the Groves Creek Marsh, Skidaway Island, Georgia - 101412BT metaG (version 2) | ecosystem: Environmental > Aquatic > Marine > Intertidal zone > Salt... | reverse complement strand
GTTATTAAAGATGTAGCATATGAATGCCTCAATACATGTGGTGAAACTCCAAGATATTTTTTCGTAATTTTAAATGCAGAGACTCGACTTAAGACTTCTGATTTATAGTTTAACCATACATACTCTTTTTCATAGGGTAATTCTCGTAAATATTCATCAATGGCATCTCTAGCAACATGAGCAATAGGTACAATTCTCTCTTTTTCACCTTTAGCATGTCGTATATGTAACCATTCACCATCAATATCTGAACGCATTAATGTTAAACATTCACTTATACGTGCACCTGTCGCATACAAAAATAGGATCAAAGCATAGTCTCGTTTACCTATAAGTGTAGATCTATCAATATTTTTTAGTGATTCTTGAATAAAAGTATGCGATAAAAACTTTGGAAGTAGTTTTGGTATTTTTGCTAATTTAACTTTTGTAAACTCTTCCATAAAATCACTTTTATAACAAAAGTCAAAAAAAGCATTTACAGATGAAAGTTTTCTATTTAAAGTTCGTTTGTTTTCGTATTTTGCTAGTATGGAAAGAATTGATTTTGTTTCTAAAGAGATAAGAGATTTTTTTAAATCGCTTTCAATCTGTTGTAAATCAGATCTGTATGCTTCGATACTTTTTTTACTTAAAGCTTTTGTAACAGTGATATACTCTAAAAAAGCTTCAAGTTCGTTAGACATTACTCTACTAAAATAATCTCATCATTAACAACAAAACCTTTTTCAGAAACAAATAAAAAGCCTTCATCTAAATCAACATCATGAATAGTGTGACTTGACAAATCTTTTGGTGCTACTATCATGTACCCCTCTTTTTCCAAAGCATACACTTTATCATTTTTTGTTATCAAGCCTAAAAAGTGTGCAAATGGGAATTTAAGTTTTGCTTTAAGTTGAAGATTTGGAGTAAGTGCTATCAATTCACCTTGCTTTGTTGCAATATAAATATCTTCACCATTGTACGCGACATTTCTAATTTCATATTTTTCACGTCGTTCCTGCTGATCCATTGCTAAAATTTTATGTGCTGTAGCTGCAATAATTTTCTGACCTACAAGTTGAAAATAGAGTACATTGTTAAAGTTTTCTGCAGACGAGACAATTGTAGTACGCAATCTTTTTTTTGTCACAGGATTTACGATTACAACTTTTCCATCCAAAGTTGGAAAAATAACAACTCCACCAACAAAGTATGGACTTTGAATTCTAGCATCTATAGCTATAGCATCGCCTACTTGTTCTTTCATAAGAAGTTCTTGATTACTAAGAGTATATAAACCTATTTCATTGTCAGCAAATAATACTGCAAGTAAATCATCTTTGATTCCAACACTTGCAATTGTCTTTTTCAAATCAAAAATTTTAGTGTACGTTGCATCTTCAATATCTTGAAGCTTCATAACTCCATTTGTAGTGGCACTAACAATCCAACCATCCGTTTTTCCTATGAGTCTGTACCCTTCATCGACTTTGATATCCAAAATCTTTTTCTCATCTAAAATACGTCTGTCGTCAAGCATAGCAGCACTAAGAGTTGTGTCTGCAAGAGTATCATCAATACTTTCATAACGATCCCAATCAGCTGATGTATCTTCAGGTTCAAAAACCTTTTTAGAACTACACCCTGTGAAAACAATAGACCCAACTAGTAAACTTGATAGTAATAGATTTTTCAAAATTTATTGTACTCCATAATGCATCAACGCTTTTGCAAAATTAGCTACAGGTGAAGTATCTGCTATCGTTTGAAGTTTTGAATGTGCTTTATCAGTTTTACCATCATTGATTAAAAAAATTGCAGCTTGCAATTGTGCTAAATCCTTATAGATAGCATCTTGTTGTAATGCATATTCCGTAAGAGCATCTACATCTTTTTTGTTCTGAGCAAGTTCATATGACACTAAGTCTTTTAAAGGGGATACTTTTGAATTTTTTAAATTTTCTAAACTTTCAATATCTTTATTTTTTAATGCTTCTGAAAAAAGATACGCTGTATGCAACTCAGGACTGAGCGTTTGAAGTGCTGTTAAAGAGTTGGCATCTGAAGCATCTTTTTGCAGTGCTGCAAGCGCTTCATTTGCTGCAATAGCATTTGACTCTTTGTTCATCTCATACACCATGTTTCCACCAACAAGTAAAACTACAGCTACAACAGCAGAAACCAAAGGGTATTTATACTTTTTAACAAACCTTTCTGTCATTACTGACTTTTCAAAAAACTTTTCTTCTGAAGTCAATTCTTCTTTAATCATGTCTATATCATTCTTTAAACTCAAAAAAAATCCTCAAATTTATAATCTTGTCATGTTATCAAATATTTTGTTAAAGTTTCATCAATTAGAAATCTTTTTTCTGTTAGAATATATTCAATCATAAAAAACAAAGGGAACCAATGCAAGTAGATGAAGCATTATTGCAAAGATTAGAAAAACTTTCATATTTAGAAATTTCTGATGATAAAAGAGCAGATATAATTAAGCAAATGTCTGAAATTGTAAATTTTGTAGACAACCTAGCTGAACTAAATACTGATGGTATAGAAGACACTTTTGCCATGGGTAATATGGCAACAATTATGCGTGAAGACTCTCCATCTTGTAACACTCAAATAAATGATGATATTCTTCAAAATGCTCCACAAAGTTCGGATCATTTTTTTGTAGTTCCAAAAATCATTGAGTAAAAATATGATACAAGTCTATGGAATTAAAAACTGTGATAGTGTAAAAAAAGCTACAAATTTTTTCAAAAAGCATTCACTAGAATATGAATTGTTTGATTTCAAAGAGAAAGAAGTTACTCTTGAAATGATCAACAGATGGCTTGAAAAAACAGATTTAAAAACATTATTTAATTCTAGAAGTACAACATACAGAACATTAAACCTTAAAGCATTAAATCCTAATGATCAAGAAAAAAAAGAGTGGCTTGCAAAAGAAAACCTGTTAATCAAAAGGCCGGTTGTAGTTCACAATGATACACTACTGGTAGGATTTAATGAAGAAAATTATAAAGGGGTCTTTTTATGAGTGAAACAGCTGCTGCACCAAAAACTTTGGATATAAAAAAATTACTAAAAAGTGTTTTAGCCTATGGTTCATCTGACCTTCACCTAGTTGTTGGAAGTGAACCACAGATTAGAATTGATAAAGAACTTAGGCCATTGAACCTTGCAGTGTTAGATGCTAATGATGTTGAGGAGATGGCATACGCTCTTATTGAAGAGAAGCAGAAAAAAACATTTGAAGAGCATAATGAACTTGACTTTTCATTTGAACTAGAAAATATCGGTCGTTTTCGTGCGAACTACTATAAAACTATTCATGGTATCGCATGTGCTTTTCGTATGATCCCTATAGATGTTCCAACCTTAGATGAGTGGAATAACCCGCCAGTGTTTAAAGAGATCATCAAAAGAGAAAAAGGACTCATATTGGTTACTGGGCCAACAGGTAGTGGTAAATCGACTACACTCGCATCTATGCTTCATGAAATTAACTTAACTGAACGTCGTCACATCATCACTGTTGAAGACCCAGTCGAGTTTGTTCATAAAAATATAAAATCGCTTTTCTCTCAACGTGATGTTGGAAGTAACACAGAATCATTTGCTGCAGCGCTTAAGTATGCACTAAGACAAGATCCTGATGTTATCCTTATTGGGGAGATGAGGGATGCTGAAACCATTGGTGCAGCACTCACAGCTGCAGAAACTGGACACATTGTATTTGGTACGCTTCATACCAATTCTGCGCCAGGAACAATCAACCGTATTATTGATGTTTTTGAGGGTGTTGAACAAGCTCAAATTCGTGCACAGCTAGCAAGTTCACTTATTGCTGTAGTTTCACAATCACTTATTCCAAAAATTGGTGGGGGTAAAGTTGCTACTCATGAGATTCTTATCTCAAATCCAGCGATCCAAAATCAGATTCGTGAAGATAAAGTTCACCAAATTTATTCTCAAATGATTTTAAATCAACAAGAAACAAAAATGACAACACAAACTCAAGAGTTAATAAAACTACTCCAAAAAGGTTCAATTAGCCGTGAAAACGCTATCAAAAATTCAAATAGACCTGATGAGTTAATGAAATACTTTGAATAAAGTTTAGTGCATACTAAACTTTGCTACATTTACCCTAAATACTTCTTCAATACTCTAACAATGTCTTCTTCACTATAAGGCTTAGAAATATAATCATCCATACCAGCATCTAGGAATCTTTGTTTATCTTCTGATAAAGCGTTTGCTGTGACTGCCACTATAGGTATAAACCCATTGTCATGCTCCATCAGTCGTATCTGTTTACTTGCTTCTACACCATTAAGATTTGGCATATTTTCATCCATAAGGATTATGTCATATTTGTTTTTTGTAAAACACTCTAAACCTTCAACTCCATCATTAGCTACATCATAACTAAGTCCGAAATCTTCAAGCATCATACTAAGAAGCATTTGGTTTGTTTTATTATCCTCTACGATAAGAACATGACCACTAAAAGTTATCTCTTGATTTTCTGTAACATTATCTTCATCTACAGTTTCATTATCACATTCAACTACAGGTATCTCAAAGTAAAAAGTGCTTCCCTCTTTTACTTTACTTTTTACTTGTAACTCTCCACCCATCTTTCTTACAAGACTTGAAGCTATACTAAGCCCAAGACCTGTTCCACCATATTTTCTTGTTGTTGATGTGTCTTGTTGAGAAAAAGCTTCAAATATATGTTCAATTTTACTTTGAGGGATTCCTATACCTGTATCTGTGATACCAAGGTAGATAGAGTTTGTTTGTTCATTGTATTTTGCATCGATTGTGATTGTACCACCCTCAGGTGTAAACTTAATAGCATTGGAAAGAAGATTAAAGATTACTTGTTTTAAACGTACTTGATCTCCCATAATACATTTTGGAAGCAAATCATCTGCATTTTTAATAAAGTTAATGTTTTTACTTTCAAGAAGTTCTCCAAAGATTCCTGTAGCTTCTAAAAGTATCGCATGTATATTCATTGGATGAAATTCTAACTCTAATTTCCCACTCTCTATTTTAGAAAAATCAAGGATGTCATTGATGATATTAAGCAGTGTATTGCCAGAACTTCGGATCAAGTTAAACTGTTTAAGACGCTCTAAATCTTTTTCATGTTTTTCAAGGCGCTCAACAAAGCCTAGAATTCCATTCATTGGGGTTCGGATCTCATGAGACATATTTGCTAGGAATTCCGATTTGAATTTGCTTGTAATTTCAGCTTTTTCTTTAGCACTTATAAGTTGATTGCGCAGCTCTTTTTCTTGCGAAATATCTTTGGAAGTAACAATCAAGCTTTTTGCATCTCGAACTAAAGAGACACTCATAGAAACCGTAAAGACTGATCCATCTTTTCTATAGCAGCTTTTTTCAAAATTTTTTAAATACCCTACTTTCAAAATTGTTTCAAGTGCTTTTGTAGCTCGAGGAATATCTTCTGGTGTACTCATAGAGATGCATGACATTTTAAGAAGTTCTTCTTCAGAATATCCTGTCATTTGTAAGTACGCATTGTTCACTTTTAAAAAGTTTGATTCTAAATCTAGTAGCGCTATACCATCTTGGGAGTTGTTAAAAATAATCTCAAGCTCTTCTTTTTGAAGTTGTAAATTTTTTTGAAGTTTTTTATAATCTGTTATATCTCTCCACACACAAAAAAGTGCATAGTGCTCTTCATAAGGAATTTTAGTAAGACTCACTTGAACTGGAAACAGTTCACCATTTTTTCTTTTGTGAATCCATTCAAATCGGTTATAACCTTTTTCATACGCTTCATTGATCATCCTGTCGGCAAGATCTGCAGAGAGGATGTTGTTTTCTTGATACTCTGGTGAAATATCTTTTGGATGAATACTTTGAAACTCTTCTTTTGATCTGTAACCAATTGCTTTAATGGCTGAGTCATTTGCAAGTATAAACTTTCCATCGTAAATAATCCACATAGGGTCATCAGAGAGTTCAAAAAGTCGTTTGTATTTTTCTTCTGATCTTTGAAGTTCTTTTTTATGTTTTTGGGTTTCAGTAAGTAAGTCAGTTTCTTTTTGAATGTTTACAAAAGTAAGTAAAATCAGGTGTTCATTATCACTCCAATTATTTCCATTTACCTTAAACTTACTTACACCATCTTTAGTTTTAAAATCTACACTCAAGCTTTCTTCGAGATATACTTCAGTTTCTATCCAATCATTGAAAGTTTTTATGAAGGATTTTTCTAAGAAGCTAAAAATAGTTTCTTCATAACCAAATTTAGCTAGGTTAAAATCAAAAGTATCCTTAGCCATACGATTGAATTTTTTAATTTTTAGGTCTTTATTTACAGCCATATATGCAACTGGAGCATTTTCAAAAAGTGCTAAAAGATTTATGTTGAGAGAAGAAAGACTTTCTTCGTTTCTGAGAAGCTCTTCATTTTGAGCCATAAGCTCCTCTTCATACGTGTCTAATTCTTGCAGAAGAAGATCTATATCAATAGAGTCAGCGTTATTTTTTTTCTCTTTTAATTTTTCGTAAATCTCTTCACTAAGTTTTTTTTTCATTTACGCTTCCCTATTCTGCTGTTTCTTCACTTACTTCTTTTTGCATTAAACAATCTAATTATTGTAACACTAATGTGTTGCAAACTTGTTACAAAAATATTATTTAATTGTTACTATCTCAATGTTGTTATTTAACAGTCCCCATTTTTCTATAAATTTATCTGATAGTGAAATAATTTCTCTTTCTTTCAAGGATTCTAAAACACTTTTAGTACATGTAACATCATCAGGCCATCTTCTTTTAAAATTATCGAGATGATTCTTATTTGTTGCATCGATACCTATTGTGTTACCTTCTAAGAAAATATCTCTATTCGAATCTATGTTATTGACAACTCTCCATACTAACATGTAAGGATTCTCTAACGAGTTGTTTTTTAAATCCACAAAAATAATAATCTTTGTATGCACATAAAGAGGCTTTAATGTATTAAAGCTTTCTCTTTGGTTTTGTGTTTTATTAACAGCTATAACACAGATTGGATTTTTTGTATCAATATAATATTGTTTGAGTGATTGAACTTCAGAGCACAAAACTTTAGCGTGTTCAAGTAACTCTTCATCATTCAAAAGTATAGTTTTTTTTGTGTCTACAATATCTCCAGTGCAGTCAATACCAAGTTTTCCACCTTGGGCAAACTTTGGAGAGCTATGATCTAAGGCATCTATTATCCCTTTTGTGATGAGAATCTCTTCGGTATCTAGTCGGTTTAAAATATAAGGAACTATCTCTGCAGAGTGAAGTTCAGGAGCATTTTCATCTACAAAAATAGCATGTTTAACAAAGCTCATCTGTCCTACACCCCAAAATGCATGCATTATTTGTTGTGCATGCCCTGGGTAGAGTGTTTTGATCTTAGCTAGAATTAAATTGTGAAACACGCCATTTTCAGGCATATAATAATCTATAAGATCAGGTGCAGTTGTTTGTAAGAGTGGTAAAAATATTCTCTCGGTAGCATAACCCATGTATTTATCTTCAAGTGGTGGTTTTCCAACAACAGTTGCTGCAAAAGTTGGATTTTTTTTATGCGTAATGGCAGAGACCTCCATAAAAGGGTACTCCTCCTCTAGAGTGTAATAACCCGTATGGTCTCCAAATGGCCCTTCAATCCGCATTTTACTTGGGTCTACAAAACCCTCAATTACATAGTCCACATCGTGGGGAACATATATGTCGTTTGTTATAGATTTTACAAGTTTAGCGTTTTGTTTTTTTACAAATCCATACAAGAGAAGCTCAAAAACACCAATAGGAAGCGGTGCTTGTCCACACCAAATATACATAGGATCTCCACCAATACCTACTGAAACAGGCATTTTTTTTCCAGCTTTTTTATACTCATGAAAAAAGTGATTAGAATCTTTATGAATTTGCCAGTGCATCCCTAAGGTATGATCATCAAATACCTGAAGTCTATACATCCCAAGATTTGACATTTCACCATTAAGGGATTGTGTGTAAACTTGTCCCATTGTGATAAATGGACCCGCATCTTTTTCCCAGGTTGTAAGTACAGGTAGATCACTTAGCTTAGCTTCTTGGCCTAGTTTTATAATCTCTTGACACACACCCTTTCTTGTTAGTCTTTTTGGAAAAACATACTTAAGACTAAAGAGCTGTCCAAACATTGAGAGCTTGTCCATGATATTACTTGGGGGTTTCATTTTTAGTAGTTTACTTATCTCATCGGCTATTTTGTTTGCATCCCCAATGAGTAGTCTCACAGCTTCTTCGTTGCAAAAAACATTCATGAGAATTGGTTCATCAAACTTTTTATTGTTTTTTCTGTCTACAGCATTGGTAAACAGAAGTGCTTTACTCTCTTTTGATTTGACTTCCAAATAAGCTACATGAGGTATTTCAAGGTAGATATCTAGTTCGTCATCTATAACTCTTAGTAAGTTGTGTTGTCTTAAAATATCTATGTGTGACATGGGTTACCTTTTAAGCTATTTTAGAATTTTTTACAAAATCTTTTGATGTTCTCAGATACTTTTTCTACACATTTAGGAATCGGCCCATCTTTGGTAAAACATTTAGAACCTCTAAAACAGTTACCATCCTCACATGATTTTTCAGATGTATTTGCATTTACAATCTCAGATGGCCATTGTTGATAACTTTGACCTTTAGTACTAGATGCTGATACTAAGGTTGCGAGTGTAATCATCAGAGCAATTTTTCTAAGCATGTTAAATCCTTCATTTTTGTCAACGATTCTATGAAAAATATGAGCTTATTCGTAGTCTGTGAATGTCTATTCATAGACTAGAAATGAGAATTATTCACCAAAAAGATGGTTTTCTTTTTGGTGAATAACTTTTTTTGTAAATACGCTTACAACTATCAAAGTTATAATAGGTATCAGTAAAAAATAACTCAATAGCATAATTGGTCTAAACTCCCAATAGGATTCAAAAATAAGTCCACTTATAATGTATGAACTAAGTGATCCTAAAACAATACCTACAGTACTTGCTGTAAATGAGATGAGTCCATATTCAATGAAAAACGAATTTCTGATGATGCTATTGTTGACCCCTATCATCTTGAGTCTTAGAATATTGTTTTTCTGGAGGTTCATTTGATACTGAATAATAATAAAGCTCATAAGAAGACCAATGAAAATTGAGTAAAAACTCATTTTGTCAGTTATGCTTGTTACTTGAACTACAAGTTTTGCAAAAGACTCAAGAAGATTCTTTACATCAATTACCGTTAAAGATGGGAATGCATCAGCTAGGTTGAGAAGCATTTTTGAAGAATTATAATCTCCTGAAGAGATCGTTGCAAGGATTGTTTTTGGAGCGTCATTAATTGCACCTTCTTGCAAAAGAAAAAAGAAATTTGGTGTAAACTCTGTCCAATTGACGGTTCGGATATTCACCACTTTTGTCTGAATTTCTAAACCCATAATATCAAACACTATAGAGTCTCCAAGTTTGATAGCGTTGCGTTTTGCATATCTTTTTTCAACACTAAGTTCTACAGGTTTTGAGAAATCTTCTGAGTCATATTTTCCAGAAAAAGCAACACCTTCAACAATCTTGTCACTATCTTTTATTTGGGCTCTATAAGAAATATTTACTGTAGTATTATGTAAATTGCTTTGATTCGAACTACTCTTTTCTTTTTGCTTATTCTTTGTATGTGTCAAAAAGTCTGTATCGTTAATTTTTATGATTCTCCCTCGAATCATAGGGGAGATATTTTCAAGTTTTGCACCCATAGTTTTTACTTTGGATTC
>Ga0255754_10004447_pt1 | contig 9836 bp, 10 predicted proteins | sample 101ome_22_FD_179954 | JGI IMG/M metagenome (GOLD analysis project Ga0255754, IMG submission 179954) | Coastal salt marsh microbial communities from the Groves Creek Marsh, Skidaway Island, Georgia - 101412BT metaG (version 2) | ecosystem: Environmental > Aquatic > Marine > Intertidal zone > Salt... | reverse complement strand
TCCACCAGAAGAATCTAACGAAATAAATTTTTGGTAATTGTTAATAACTTTTTTAAGTAAAAGTTTGGTAGTTCCAAAATAATTTCGTATATTAGTATAATAAAATACGGGGTAACTAAACTGCTGGTAATGAAATTGTAATAAAAATTACAAATGCCCCTTTCGAAAATCAATCCATATGATTTCGAATAAACTCCATTAAATAAAATATAACTTATGGAAAAACAATTAATCAATGAAATACGTCCAAGATTTACATGGCGTGTATTTCAACAAATGGGAAGCTATGATTCTGATTTAAAAGAGTTAATATCAGAACTAATTGACAATCCTATTCCGACGGGTAACAACTCGGTAAATGTAAATGTTGAGATTTTTAAAGGTAAAAAACCACAACAATCTTACATAACAGTATCTGATGATGGTATTGGTATTAATAGTGGTACAGTATCACAAATTTTTCAAATAGGTGAATCACCAAACAAAGATAAACTACTAATGTCCGAAATGGGTGTTGGTATGAAAATAGCAATATTCGGTTTGGGTAAATTAGAATATATAGCTACTAAGGAGTTTGAAAAATCTGAGTATATATGTACACCACATTTTCACAGCGGACAACCATACAAAGATAGCGATTTAGCACAATTTAATTCTATCGTTAATACCAATCCACAAATAGATACTGAAAGTGGTACAATCATTAAAATTAATGAATGTGATGAAATGATACCTCATTGGAATTCCGAATCACAATTTAATAAATTTGTGGATTATTTCAATGGTATTTATATTGATTTTTTGGGTAGTAGGTTGAACTTAAAAATTAAATATACCAATCAAAGAAAAAATACTCATTATACTTGGGAAAAGAATTGTAAAGGATATCAGCCAATTTTATCTCATCCAAAAAAAATGTTAGATGTTGATTTGGGATTAGGTACTAATGAATTGGTGATTGATGGTGAAACAATATCTGTACCAGATTATCCTGATGTAAGTGTAAAGTTATCCGCTGGCTATAAGGCTAGATTAAGTGAGGTTAAATCATATTTTGAAAAAACCAAAAACCCAATTTACAATCCGGATATATACGCCATATCCCCATACACATATACATCCCAAGGTACTGGGATTATTCTTAAAAAACGTGGTAAGGTTCTTAATTTTGGTAGTGATTTGGAAGTCAAAAGCTCTAGAGCTGCGGCACATTATATAACATTAGAGATTGATGGTATTGATTCAACTGGTGTTAAAAAAGAAATCAAAAAAGGTAATCAGAGAGATGCTGTAATTGAAGCTGTTACTTCTAGATTGAAAAAAGAAGGGTTTCACCTAAGAGTTAGAGCAGGATATAACCCTAGAAGTGAAAAAGAAGACCACGAAAAATTTAGAGAACATTTGATATCAGATTCTAAATTATGTTCTGAATATGGTATTAATAATCCTAAACAGATAAAAATTTATGTTAGAAATTCGGTGGGAGAGGCTGATATTGTAATATGGAATGATTCGTTAACAAAGGTAACTGCGGTTGGTGAGGTTAAAAAAGATAGACCGGATGCTGAATCTGTAAGACAACTTTTTGGATATATGGCTTTTTATAGTAAACATAATAAAACCCAGAATGTTATGAAGGGGTTTGTAGTTTGTCAAGGTAATGCCCAACCCACATTTGATGAGCAAGTAGAATGTTTCAAATTTTTACATTCAGATTTACAAATAGATTATTTTAATTCAAATAAATTATATTCTTAATGACTTTTTGGGAAAGTATAGATTATAACAATGCTAGGAAGGTGTTGGTGATACCAAATATCACCAACTCTTCTAATATTGAAAAGGATTCATTCATTGATGTGATTCATAACCACATTAAAGGATTGGAGAAGTATGGTGAATATTATTGGCATGTGTTAGTTCCAACGGGTAAGGTTACAAAGAAACTAAACCTACCAAACGTAAAACAACATCAGATTGATATACCAGGTGATATGATGAATCAACGTGCATTCCCATCTGATAATCTAATCAAACTTTTAAAAGATATTGATTATGATGTAATCTATTCACATCTTCCCGATTGGCCACAAGTTGGTAGATACAAAAATAGTATTGATACTAAAATCGTTGGTTACTGTCATTGGTGGGAAATGAAGGTATGTAATGGTGTTGACCGTAGACCAGGCAAAGCAAAGTGGTTATGGTTACCTGTTGAACTATTAGGTGTATCTCAAATGGATACTTGTTATCTAAATACACAAGACCAAAAGAATAGAGTATTGGCAGAAGCTAAGGAAACGTTTAACGATGAGTTTGTTCAGAAGTTAGATGATATTCTGAATGTTTGGAATTTAGGAGTAGAAGAATCCAAAATTATATCAGAACCAAAATCAGATAAAGAGAACATCATAGTATTCAACCATCGAGCAGCAGCATACAAAGGGTATCCTAAGTTTATTGAGTTGATGGCTGAGTATAGAGAACGTAGGGATGATTTTAAAGTATGGATTCCACAATTAAGTGGAAAACCACCATATGGTTGGATTGATAATCACAAAGTACCAAAGCATGAATACTACCAAAGATTACAAAGATGTAAAGTAGGTGTTCAGATGAGGCAAACCAATTATGGTTGGAGTGTTAGTGGTACTGATTGTATGATGAACGGAACTCCTATGATTTGGCAAGAATCTGATTGTTATCACGAAATAGACCCAAATGGAATGTTCTTCAAATATAAGAAGGAGTTCTTTGAGTATTTGGATAAAATATTAGATGATGATTCATTCAGAATAGAAGAAGAAATAAAATCAGTAGAGAGAGCAAGAGAACTTTCAAAAAATGAGAGTAAAATGCTTGGAGAACTACATAAAAAGTTGTATATTTAACATATGTATCAAAATGTATATTGGGAAAAAGAAGGTGGAATCGTTCATTGTTGGGATGATAAGAAAGGTTACTTTACAAAGAAGTATAGAAACTATGCTTATGTAAAAGATGGTAATGGTTCTTATGAATCAATATATGGTGAGAGGTTAAAGAAAATCAACTTTTGGAAGAAAGAAGATAATCTAAAACTTTATGAATCAGATGTGAATGAGATTACTCGTTTCTTAATTGATGAGTATGGTGATTCAGATGAAGTATCAGATGGGCATGTTGTAATGACCTTTGATATTGAGGTAGAAATGAATTCAGGTCTGCCAGATACCAACGAAGCAAAGAATGCAATGACATCAGTTGCATTCCACGATTCAGCAACAAATGATTACTTTGTATATGTTGTAAATGATGGTGAAGAGATAAACAAAACTATCAAAGGAGCAAAGGTTCGTTCATTCCGTTCTGAAGAGGATATGTTGATGGCATTTGTAAATAGTTGGGAAGAGATTTCACCAACTATCATTACGGGATGGAATATCGATTTCTTTGATGTTACCTATCTTTACAACCGATTAAAGAGATTGTTTGGTACATCAACGGCAAATAGATTATCACCAATAAAAAAAGTTCATTGGAATAAATACAGACAACGTTATATCATAGCTGGTGTATCAGCATTAGATTACATTGCATTATTTAAGAACTTTACATATACTGAATATCCAAATTATCGATTGGATACAATCGCTCAGTTGGAATTGGGTAGAGGTAAGATAGAATACGATGGAAACTTAGACCAATTGTTCAGAGATGATTTAGAGAAGTTCATTGAGTATAACTTAGTGGATGTTGAGTTGGTTGTTGATATGGATAAGAAACTTCAGTTTATTGATTTAGCTAGGGCAATATGCCACGCTGGACACGTATTCTATGAAGATTTCTTATTCTCATCAAAGTGGTTAGAAGGTGCGATTCTAACATTCCTACGAAGAAGTGGAAGGGTTGCGCCTGATAGACCTTTACGAAGAAATAAGAATGAAGATGGTTCAGATGGAGAAGAAAAGTTTACAGGCGCTTATGTTAAAGAACCAAAGCCTGGTCTTTACAAATGGGTATATGATTTGGATTTAACATCACTATACCCATCTATCATTATGACCATCAACATCTCACCTGAAACTAAGATTGGTAAGGTAAAGGGTTATAGTGCTGAATCTCATATGAAATCTACAATTGATAGTTATGGTATTGTAGATGATAAGGGTAAACAATACCCACCTATGGATAAAGATAAATTTATGGACTTTATTGAAAAGATGAATTTATCAGTTGCATCAAATGGTGTATTATATACACAAGAGAAAGTTGGTGTAATTCCTGAGATTCTTAACGTATGGTTCGATAAGAGAGTGGAGTATAAAAATGAGATGAAAAAGTATGGTAAAGCTGGAAATGATAAACTATACAAATTCTATTCTCAGCGCCAATTAGTTCAAAAGATTATGTTGAACTCACTATATGGTGTATTAGGGTTACCAGCATTTAGATTCTATGATGTTGATAACGCAGAAGCAGTTACTCTTACAGGTCAGACTGTAATTAAAACAACTGAGATGATTGCTAACCAATATTACATAAAGAACATTGGTGAAGAAGCAGATTACAATGTGTATACTGATACTGATTCTGTATTCTATCAGGCAGCACCATTGGTAAAAGCTCGTAATCCTGAGATTGATGTAACCTCAGATGAACAAATGATTCCTGCAATTCTATCAGTAGCACAAGAAGTTGAACAACATATTAACACTGTATATGATGTAATGTCTAAAAAGTTGTTCAATGTGAGTAATCACCGATTTGATATTAAGCAGGAAACGATTGCTAAGGGTGGGTTTTGGGTATCAAAGAAAAGATACGCTCAATGGATTATCAATGATAATACTGTTGATTGTGATAAGTTAGATGTCAAAGGATTGGATGTTAAACGTTCATCATTCCCAACTTACTTCAAAGAAGTGATGAGTACTGTATTGATGGATATTCTTAAAGATGAGGATAAGGGTAAGATTGATGATTACATTCTTAGAAAGAAGGATGAGATGAAAACAACAAACTTCATTGATATCGCTAAGAACTCAGCAGTTAAGGATATGAGTAAGTATCAGTTTAAGAATCAGGCGATTGGTGAGTTTATGAAGGGAACACCCGCTCACGTTAAGGCAGCACTTACATATAACCAATTACTAAAGTATTATAATGCACCTTACAAATATGAACCAATGAAAGATGGTGATAAGATTAAGTGGGTGTATTTAAAAAATAATCCATTAGGATTACAATCCGTTGGATTGACTGGGTATAATGACCCAAAAGAAATATTAGATTTGGTAGAACAACACATCGATTATGATTTGATTTGGAAAAAAGAGTTAGAAAATAAGTTAGATGATTTCTACAAAGCAATGGATTGGGATAAACCAAATCCTAATATGGCAGCAGCATCAAAGTTTTTTGGATTTTAATTTGGATAATTCAAAAAGTTTTTGTATATTTGTATCATAAGTAAACAATAATAATTTAAAAGTATGAAGAAAAGCAGTATTGAGAGTTTCATCAATCGATACAATCTCGGTGGTGAAGTAGAATCGGTAAAGATTGAATCAACCGATTCTCAAATGAAAGTAAGTTTTATCTCAGATGATAAGACTTTGTTAGGAGATGTAACCTCAGAAGAAGGTGAGTTTCCAAATGGTGAATTTGGTATTTATACCACATCACAACTGAAAGCACTATTAGGTGTTTTAGAATCAACTGTTGATGTTGAATCAACTGAATCTTATATTAAGTTTTCAGATAAAGGTACATCAGTAAACTATATGTTGGCTGACCTTTCAGTTATCCCAGTTGTTCCTGATTTGAAGCAGATGCCACCATTTAATGCAGAAATCACATTGAATGATGATTTTACATCTAAGTTCATCAAATCTAAAGGAGCACTTAGTGAATCTGATACATTTACATTTAGTTGTATTGGTGGTAAGGGTGAAGTTGTATTAGGGTACTCAACAATCAACACAAACAGAATCTCCATTTCAGTAGATTGTAAGTGTGATGGTGATATCCAACCAATCTCATTCTCAGCTAAGTATTTGAAAGAGATTTTGAACGCAAACAGAGGTTCTAAATCAGCAACATTAAAAATCTCATCTCAGGGGTTATCACATATTTCTTTTGAAAACGATTCATTAAAAAGTAACTACTATCTCGTAGAGATTAAATAAGGATATTATATGAATTTTTGGGATACAGAGCCAGCAAAGCCGGAGTTTGACTTCGAAACACAAAAAAGATTGTTAATCGAAAATATGGATTATCTTTCTTCTATGAGTGTTGAAGAGCAGACTTTATATAAGAAGTGGGTAGAATTACAAGAACCATCTATGATTAGAGATAAATCTCAGATTGCATCTATGTACGATATCCAATGGGCTCCTACTGATATTAATAATTTGGAACAAACTATCAAAGAGATTGAAGAGTTAGAACCTTATGTTGAAATATTAGAGGATACCAAAGAGGCTGGTAAGTGGACTCATATCCGAAAAATGATTCATACAATGTCCTTTGTTGCTAATCCTGGTCGTAATGTTAAAATCAATGTAAAAGATAGAAAGAGTGGTAAACTCTTAGGTCAAATATCATTGGCATCGGATGTTACATCAATGGCAGTTAGAGATAACTACATTGGGTGGACTAAGGATGATAAGTTCAAAAAAGGAAAACTCAATCATACTACAATCGCATCAACAATTGTATGTACCCAACCATTAGGATATAACTTTTTAGGTGGTAAGTTAATTGCTATGATGACTACGGTGCCTGAGGTAAGAGAGTTTTGGAAAGAGAAGTATGGACAAACTCTTATAGGAGTTGGTACTACATCTTTATACGGAATCCACTCTCAATACAATGGAATACCTCATTTCAAAACACTGGGTGAATCAGCAGGAAAGATTTCTATCAAACCTGATGATAAGTTCTACGACCCGTGGCACCAATGGTTAAAAGAAAATCGTTCAGAGTGGTATCAAGAAGCTATCACTAACGAACGAATCCGAAACGGGCAGAATATGGGAACTGGTGAAGGTGCTAGTGGACCTGTAAGTGGTATCAAACAAAAGATATTGGGGCAGATTTTCAAAGAATGTGGTATCAAACAATCCACATACCATCATGGTTTTAAGAGGGGTGTATATCTCGCTATGATGTATGAGAACGGACCTGAGTTTCTAAGAGATGAAATCGGAGAAGATGAATTGAAGATGAAACAAAAGTTCGTAGATGGTGTAGATTACATTAGTAAGTGGTGGAAGAAGAAAGCAATCAAGCGATACACCAAACTACATTCTGAAGGTAGAATTAAACCTGAGAATTTGTTCTATATAGATGCGATTGGTATGAGTTGGGATAAAATGAAAGAAACGTACTTAAAAGAAGTTGGTAGATAATGAATAATAACGAAAATAGTTTATGGGTTGAGAAATATAGACCCGATACATTAGATGGGTATGTTGGTAATGAACATATCTTACAAAAAGTAAAAATCTATATAGAGAATGAAGATGTACCTCACTTACTTCTATATGGACAGGCTGGTACGGGTAAAACCACATTAGCTAAAATCATTACAAATCAGATTGATTGTGATGTGATGTATATCAACGCATCGGATGAAAACAATGTTGATACTGTTAGGGATAAGATTAGAGGGTTTGCATCTTCAATGGGTTTCCGTAAATGGAAGGTTATTATCTTAGATGAATCAGATTATCTTACACCAAACGCACAAGCAGCACTCCGTAACCTAATGGAAACATTCTCTAAAACTACAAGGTTTATTTTGACCTGTAACTATGTAGAGAAAATCATCGACCCGATTCAGAGTAGATGTCAAACATTTGGGATTACACCACCATCTAAGAAAGAAGTGGCTATGAGATTAAAAGATATCTTAGATGGTGAGGGTGTTCAGTATGAAATGCCGGATTTGGCAGTATTGGTTAATAGTGGATATCCTGATATTCGTAGAGTTCTAAACGCAGCTCAAAGACAGGTTATTGGTGGTGTTTTGGAGATTGATAAAGCATCTACTATTCAGGCAAATTATATGGATGAAGTTCTAACCGTACTGAAATCTAATGATAACCTTAAAGATACATTCAGAAATGTTAGACAGATTATAGCAGATTCGAAGGTAAAAGATTTTACACCATTCTATCGATTCCTATATGATAATGTTGATGAATACGCAAGTGGTAAAGCTGGTAATATTATCTTAAAGATTGCAGAGGCACAATACCAAGACGCATCAGTAGTTGATAAAGAAATCAATGTGATGGCAATGATGTTACAAATTTTAATTGATATAAAAGGATAAGTTATGGCAAAAGGAAAAGGAAAAGTTGTTGGTATGAATCCACAACAACAGGCACCACAATTGAACATCGACCCAACTAAGTTGGATACCGTAAGTTGTGAAAATTGTGAAGGTATCTTCTTCGAAGAGGTTACAATGTTTAAAGAAGTTCCAGCAGTTCAATCACCAAACGGACAGAAATCAATGTTACCGATTCCTGTTGTTAGATGTGCAGAATGTGGAAATGTATCAGAGAAATTCTTACCTAAAGAGTTGTTACCTTAATGGCTAAGAAGAGTGATACATCGGTAAAAGCAAAAACAATATTCCAACATCTGAGTGGTATAAAGGAGAAGAAGGAATCTTGGGAATCTCTATCTGAGATGGATAAGAAATCCTTTACTCCTTTTATCATCAATAGGTGGTTGAGTATGAATTTGGATTTACTACCAATCGTTAATATTCTTCAGAAATATACCATTGGGTTATTATCACCCAAAGAAGTTTATAAGTTGTATTTAGATTTCTTACCAAAGCAGAAAACATTTGATAAATACATTAAAGGTAAGAAAGAAGGAAAGTATAACAAAGAACTCTTAGAGTACTTATCAAAGTGGTATGGTGTATCTCAGAGAGAAGTTAGTGATTATTTAGATTTACTTCCAAAGGATGAGGTAATTAATATTTTAAAGAAGTATGGTTTAACAGAAAAAGAAGCAAAAAAGTTATTAAAATGAGTAGATTATTAGATATGCTAAGAACATCAGCAATCGCTGATAAAGCAAAGGCACTCCTTACATTGGAGTTATTAGAAGGTAAAGCAGTTGGTATTGGTGACCATTCAACTGGTGATTTTTATGAGAACGCAGAAGAAGCATTAAGAATGTTAGTAGATGCTGATGATAGATTGATTACGTTGGAAAGATACTTTACACAACAACCACAACAACAATCATCAGAAGTAACCGAACCTAAAAAAGATACCAAACAACAATTAAATGGATAATATACGAGAAACTAAAACAAAAGTAGTTCACAGAGGTGAGCGTACAATGAGTACTAACAAAGAACAATCTGCAGTTGATTTTTGTGAACAAAATTATCCTGAAATGATGGAAGAGTACAAAAGGATTATGTGGGAACAATACGAAACCTTTTGTAAGAAACAACGAAACTATGGGCCTGATAATATCTCAGTTGGTACTGATTTAAAAACTAAAGATGAAATTAAGATTTCACTTACAGGTCTTTGGTTCAGATTAAATGATAAAATTCAACGATTGAAGCAATTGGTAGTATTGGGGCAACCTGATGAAGTTGGTGAATCAATACAAGATACTTACGCTGACCTATCAGTATATGGTATTATTGCACAAATCGTTCAAAACGGAAAATGGGGAAAATGATGAAAAAGTTATTATTAGTGGTATGTGTATTTTCTACACTCACCACATACGCATCTCACCTTTTAGGTGGAATGGTTACAGTGGCTCAAACGAGTCAAGATTCAACATCGTTGGGTGTTTATTTA
>Ga0255754_10004443_pt1 | contig 9843 bp, 2 predicted proteins | sample 101ome_22_FD_179954 | JGI IMG/M metagenome (GOLD analysis project Ga0255754, IMG submission 179954) | Coastal salt marsh microbial communities from the Groves Creek Marsh, Skidaway Island, Georgia - 101412BT metaG (version 2) | ecosystem: Environmental > Aquatic > Marine > Intertidal zone > Salt... | reverse complement strand
GGGGGGGGGGGGGGGAAGGAGCGCGCGCGGCGGAGGCCACTCCTCGACGGAGGGGCAGACGAGGGAAACGGACTCGAATTTTTGCGCTTTCCCCCCACCCACCTCACGGCCGCCCCGCGAGCTGCGGTGGCGGTATCGCGTCCACCGCGAGCACGAGATTGACGCGGGGGCGGCCACCCGTCCAGTTGGGAGGGTAAAAGCCCCTTCGCGACGGACGCATAGCAAGCGTCGCATTCTTCCGGACGACGTTGGCGTGACATCGTCTGCGGAAGGCGATATGGAGGGGCGCACCACGGATGACGGCGAGTCGTGCCGAAGGGGGCGATCCGGAAGGGAGAATGGGGCTCGTCGCGCCGACCGGGCGACGTCCTCCGGCTTGGCCAACGTTCCGGCTGCGTCGATCGCCGGCTCCCTCGCCCGCTGCATTCTGGCGCATCGATTTGCGGACGCGCAGGCATCGGTGCTCTCTTCATGCCGCCCATGCCCGAAAACCGACCTGCCCCACGCCCTCCCCGACCTCCCCATCCCGGACCCTTTCCGCGCCCTTCTCTTCTCGCAGCGCGGGGATCCCCGGATATCCCCGCTCGTCCCGGAGACGTGCAGCGCGTCGGTCAGCGCCTTCGCGCCGCCAGCGGCGCCGGCGCGCCCTTCCTCGACTCGGTCCTTGAGGGACGCGAGCGGCCCTCACCAACGCCCTCCATGCATGACGAGGGGGACCAGGAGACAACCCCCCCCTCCCCTAAGTTCATGCACGGCTTTCAGATGCTACCGACCCCACCAGAGACCCAGCCCGAGGCTTCGACGTCCACGCGCCCCGAGCCCACCACCGCCAAACGGCCAACCGACGGCCCCACGCACAAGGGGCGGCTCATCAACCGGCGGCTCTCCATTGGGGCCTTGGGCATCCTCAACGACGCCAGGCAGGACGACGAACGCAACACGAGAACCGAAACCTCGATCGCGGCGTCGGCGACGGTCGAAGCTCGCCTGAAGAGACACCGGGAGCGGCAGCGACTTGAGGCGGCCGCGAAGCTGCGGGCACGCGGAGGGGGGCGGATTGGGCCTCACGTGCCTGGTGGACAGGGACCAGCGGGTCCCTCGGGCCATGGGCGGGCGTCTCTTCGAGTCCCCGTCCTGACGACTCGGGTGAGTGGACCGTCGGACGGGTTGGCGGACGACGGCCTCACCGAGGCCCAGGCCACTTTCCTCGGGCAGGGTGCGCTCGATGACCACCGGCGTGCGGCCGAGGGCGGTTGGATCGAAGTGCCGTGGCTCGTCCGCGTTATGTGGTCGGACGTTGCTACCGCGGTCGTCGCCTTGTCGGGCCTTTTCTTGCTCCTCCTCGACAACATCTTGGTCCTGTCAGGACCCCACTCAGCGGCCGTTGTGGCTGCCGTCCTTGTCGCTATCTCGGTCCTCGTCGCCGCCCAGAACATCGCCCACGGCTGGTGCGAGCGGAATTTCTTCGTTTCCTTTGGGTTTCCTCTCTGGTACCTGCCCCTCACCGACGCCCTTGGGATGGCCGCAGTCACTTTGGCGTGCGTCGCCGAGGGCATCACGATAAACCTGAGGCCTGTTGCTGAGGCCGATGACGATGCGGTGCTCAACCTGTCCCGGCGGCGCCTGTCCGTCATCATGTGGTCGTCGTCCCTGCCCTGGCTCGGCATGATCGTGGCGTGTAACGCGCTTCACCGCCACGTCTCATATCGTGCGGGAAAGCTCGGCCGTGGTGGGCTCAACCGCACCGTCTTTTTCATCCGTCGTGCCATGTACCTTATGAGCCTGTGCGCGTGCGTGGGAGGCATCTTCGTGTCGACGATGCAGGCGTCGTCGGCCTGGTGGGCCGCCTCGACAACGCCGCTCGAACGTGACAACTTTCACATGGCGGCGCGACTCGGCGTAGCGCGCAACACCGACCTGGCGGTGTCGAGCGACGGCGGCCTCGTCGGCACCTCCTCGGCCGAGGAGACCTTCCGGACCATGTGGCGCGAATTGGTGGGAGAAGAACCGGTCCTGGTGGGCAGCGATGCCCCCGGGCCGACGGAGGTCAACTTCGCGATGCACGTCGGGTGCTCGCTGCCTTTGCGGCTCGAGTCCGGCGGCGACGACGGTAGCGCGACCGTTGTTCTCGAGGTGGACCCTTACCCCAGCCAGGGCGACTGGTATGGCTGGACAATCCACGACGTCACCTGGCCATCGTCCAAGGACGATGCCCTCGACATCCTTGACATCCCCGTCGCTGGCGACTCAAGTGCTGTAGGCGACGTTGCCGAGCTTGTTCGCGTCACCTTCGTCAGCCGGTGCGTCCGGGACAACCTGTTGGTGATGCTATGGAACAAGTTTGTTTTGGGCATGGTCATCCTGTGCTACATCGCTGTATCCAACCTGGGCGTGATGACACTGTCCATCTCGCCCCTCTTGAAGGCGGTGGGAGGGATGATGGGGGTGGTGCCGTACATGTTGGACGACGATGGCATGGGTCGCATTCCGGCGGAGAAGCTGGAGTTGATGTCGCTGGAGGACATAGTGAAACGCGTATCCGATGCGGCGCGGCTGGCCGTACGGGAGGATCGGCGGCGCCAGCAGTCGCGCGCGGACGCTCGCGAGGGCGTGCTGACCGAGACGGCACGGGGCATGCTGCAAATGTACGGCGACGCGCAACCAGGTGTCAAGTTTCAACAGCGAAAACCAGCGCACGTGACTGGAATCTCAGCACGGAAGAGCCTCGATGTTGGGCCGCCTGTCCGGCTTGCCCCGACGCCTGCGGCCATCGCTTCCGGGCAAAGCGTCGTCCCAGCTGGGCCGGGGCGGATGCGCACCGTGGATGAGAAGGCTGCCGTTAGCCCTCTGGATGCGGATGAACTCCGTCTTATCTCCACAAGCATCGCCGCGAACGACAAAAAGGCCAATGTCAAGCGGGGACGAACTTCTGCCTCATCCAATGACAACGCTATGAATGTGCGGGAATCGAGCCACGAGGTCGTCCAGCGCACTGACGCCGTCGGCATTGTCGGGAATCGTATTCTCGACGATATGATCAGCGAGTTCCGCGCCCGGGCCGGGTCGGTCGGTCCTCTCCTCAGCTTCACCTCCAAGGGAAATGGTGACGACGAAGCGGGCAGGGAAAGCGAGCCGCCGAGCTCCGGCGGCAAGGCTCAGGGCAAGTTTGTCCGCACGAGCCGGCGGGCGTCGACTGTGGAGATCTCCGAGAATCGGTCCCTGCTGGAATCCGGGCTGGACCCCTTTGAGGGATTTGGCACCCTGGCCTTTGACACGACCAAGCTCACGCCTGAGGAGGCCGTCATCATCGTGGTCGAGATGTTCGCGCAGCTCGACCTCCTTTCGGCCCCATCGGACGCTGCCGACGCAGGTAGCTTTGAGGAACCCAACTCGCGCGTCCCGGTCGACGTTCTGGAGAACTTTGTGGTCGAGATCCAGTTGCGGTACTTCGATGCCAACCCCTACCACAATTTTCTTCACGCCGTGGACGTCACGCACTCGTTGTTTTGCCACGTCCACCTCCTCGATGTCGAGTTCTTTACGCGGTACATCACCCGTGCGACAATGCTGAGTCTCATGGTCACGTGCATCTGCCATGATGTCGGCCACCGCGGCGTGTCCAACGGCTACCTGTCGCGGCAAAATGACGCGCTGGCAGTGATGTACAACCACCGGAACGTGCAGGAGAATCTCCACAGCTGGATCACCTTTCAGCTCCTGGCGAGGGACGACACGGTGCTTGAAGACGACGACGGGGTCCCGCTCCCCAAGATCAACGTCTTTGGCCTCTTCACGGAGGCTGACTTTGCTGTTGCCCGTAGCTTCATCATCGATGCCATCCTCGAGACGGATATGGCCGACCACTTCACGTCGATTCGTGGTCTGGAGAGTTTGTATCGGGAGCTCCTGGACCGGTCGGAAAAGAGTGGCATCATGGCGCAGTCTCCCGATGAGGCGAGCAAGGAGAATCCGTGGGATGATTCGGAGGAGGAGGAGGACGACGGCCTCGAGGGTGGGATGGGAGGCACGACAACAAAGGGCCCCAAGACGGCCGAGATCCTCGATCGGGTGAGCGTGTCGGAATTTGTGCTGGGCATCCACCTCGTGGGCCAGGGCCGTGATGCGCGTGGGGTCGCCATGGACCCCCGGATGGACCCCACGAACAACGCATCGATGGCTGGCCTGATCGACCCATTGACGGCGGGCCCCGGAAGCCGTCGCTACCGGCCGGCCGAGCTCGACCTATCTCTTGACAGCAATGACGGCCTTATCCCGTCGGAGCTCCGCCGCATCCTCCGGTGTCTCGTCCATCTCTCCGACCTCAGTCACGTCTTCCACCCGCCCAGTACCCATGTCAAGTGGTCCATCCGCGTCATGCACGAGTTCTTCGGCGAGGCCATCGCGCAACGCGAGGCCGGGCTTGAGCCTCCCGCCTTCATGGACCCCCTTTCGGTGTACGTGCCCCAGTCCCAGGTCGACTTTCTGGAATTCGTCGTCGAGCCCCTTGTGACGGCCCTGGCGCGCATCCTGCCTTCGATCGCCATGCTGCGGGAGCTCCTCATTGTCAACCACGAGCTCTGGTGTCGGGTGGTGGCCATCGACATGAGTCTGCCCGAGGCGGTCAGAGCTCCTTTTGGCAAGAAGAGGGACGGCGACGAGGCTGCCGCGACGGAAAAGGGGGGCTTGCGGGCCAAGCTGGCGGGCAAGTCCGGGAGGATGAAGGACGTGAACAACGCGCCGGTGACGTCCAAAATCGGTGAGCCGTTTGCGTCGTCATGGCAGGCTCGGTCTCGGCCGCAGCGCAAACGGCTCAACGAGAGGGATAGTGACGACAGGGCGAGCCGACCCGTGTCGAGCAGTGGGGCACCGGCGAGCGTCCTCTCCAAGAGGACGCAACCCAGCACCACCGGGCCGAAACCGCGAGGTAAGTCGCAGTTTTCGCCCAGTAGCCGCGAGTTCTCGGCCCTCCGAAAGGACCTCATGTCCAAGTCGGCACGCTTCGCCAACCTCAGCGTGCATCTTGAGCGTGCGAGTGCCAATCCGAGCGTGAAGCGGGCCTTCGAGGGCAGCCAGTGGGAGGCCAACGACGACGACGCTGCGCGCATCCTTGCTGACCTCCGTGACGCTTTGGTGCCCGAGGACGCGAGTCACATGGGCGGGATGAAGCTGCCTGAGCTCCCGGGTAACCCTTTGAAACGGACCAAGGACTTGCAGAGCCGGGCGAGGGAGTGGCGGGCCATGTCGATGGGCATCATGACGGCGACAGCAGCGGTGCGGTGGGCCGAGCATTACTCCCGCACCTCTCGCGGATCGGGGCTGGTCGCTGCGCCTCACGGCCTGGATGGAGCCACCGATAACCGTCCCTCATCCTCGGGTCAGTCGGCTGGGAGAGTGGAGAGCTTCGTCGGGTCGAGCCACGGCCGGAGTGCACTATCTTCCAGAAAAATGGTCGACAGGAAAATCCAGGTGACGGACTTTTGTCGCCGCGTCGCTGCGTACTCGCTGCTACCCGACCACCGTGACGCCGTTGTCGCACAGTCGGGGCGGACGGGGGGCTTGATCCCCTCTCTAGACGCGCTCAAAGTCTCGCCGCAGCGCGCGAGGGCGCCGCTCCCCAAGTCGAGGATGAGCATGAGCGAGGAAAGAGATGCCGACCGCGTCGTGCCCAACACGCTGGGCGACCTCGGCGTGACACCCCTCGGGCGCATCATGCTCGACCCCACCCCAGTCGACGACACCGAATCCGCCCGCCTGCGCCACGCCTACTACGGCTTCACCGCAAACAACCTAGTCAATGGGCGCCGGGAGGCCACGGCACGGACGGCGTGGGAGCGCATCGTGCCCGACCCGGAGTGGATACGGCGCTTCTACTTCGAGTCGGTGAGTTCCCTCGCGGGCGGAGAGGCATCAGAGGCATCGGAGGGGAATCCTGGATGAATGGAATCGGAGCGCTCGGGCCAAAGCAAGGGCGTCAGAAACTAGCAGCTCAGTCGCACGATTGCGAGCGATGCGAGCGGGGAGAGAGGTGACAAGACGGGGCGGGGCAGGCAGGAGTGAGGGAGGGATGGACGGCGGGTGGGTTCGAACATCCTCATGCCGTTGGCACGGCGTCCAGTCCTGGCAGCTCGGAGAAATCGACGGCGCCACTCGGCAGCTCGGCCACGGCGCGCATGAGCGCAAGGCGGTTGGCGCGAACCTCGAGATCCTCGTCCATGACGTAGACGCCCGCCATGAAGGCGTCGACGGGCCCACGCAGCGACGCGGCGGCGTCGAGCAGGGCGTCGAGGTCGCACCCGGTGGGCGCCGCCGCCTGGGCTGCAACAAGGGCTGCGTGGAGCACGTTCTCCTCGTTCTGGCGAAAAAGAGTCGGGTCCACCGAGTTGGCCGCGCCCTCTTTACCGCGCGTGAGGCGCGTGGGCCGGCCAAGAGCCTCAGCGGCCGCCCGGAGCCGGTCCGTTGGTCCCCCGGCGGCCCCCGCGAGCTCGGCATTGAGCCGCGCGGCGGCGGCAGCCGCGGGCGCGGGGTCGTCGCCGCATTCGCGCAAGACGGCGCGGACGGCCTCGACGGCAAGGCCGCGGTCCACCAAGATCTGCTCCAGGCGGCGTCCCAAAAAGTCGAGAACGTCCGAGCGCGCCGCGTTGGCGGCCGAGGCGACCGAGTCGGGCTGGACCGCCGCGGCGAGGTCGACCAACGAGACAGGGACGCGGACCTGCCCCGGGCCAGCAGCGTCTGGAGCAGACCGACGGCCGCTCTGCGAAGGGCGTAAGGGTCGGCGCTGGCCGTCGGAGAGCAACCGACGGAGAAGAGGCCGACAAGGGAGTCGACGCGATCGGCGACGGCAAGCACGGCGCCCGGCGCGGTCTGGGCCGCAGAGTCGTCGGCCGAGCGCGGGAGACACGACTCAAAAATTGCGGCAGCCACGGGCTCAGGAAGTCCCTGTTTCCGGGCGTAGTGCGCTCCCATGCTACCAGCGAGGCTCGTCATCTCCATCACCAGGCTCGTCGCGAGGTCGGCCCGTGCCAGCGGGGCCGCCTGTTCGAGGGTCGTGAGGTCGGCGGGGTCGGCGGCCCCCATCGCCTCGGCAACGTCGGTCGCAAGGCGACACACGCGATCCGACTTGTCGAGGAGCGACCCGAGGTCGGCGTGGAAGGGCGTCAAAGCTAGCCGCGGCCTCACGTCGGAGAGATTCGTCTTCAGGTCGTCCTCGTAGAAGAAGCGGGCGTCAGAAAAGCGCGAGCGGAGCACAGCCTCGTTGCCGCGGCGTACCGTGGCCTCGTCCACAGGGCCGTTAGCCACGAAGACGAACCTGGGCATAAGGTCTCCCGTGCTCTTGTCGTAAACCGAGAAATAACGCTGATGCTTGCGCATCGTGGTCACGAGGACCTCGGTGGGGAGGTTCAGGAAGACGTCGTCGAAGCGCCCCGCGATGACGCGGGGCGCCTCGACGAGATTGGCGACTTCGGCGAGGAGGGCGCCGCGCTCTTCGTCGGGGACGACGCCGCCCTCAGCCGCGGCGAGCATCTGGACCTGGGCCCAGATGGCCTCTCGCCTGGCCTCGATGGACGTCTCGATGCCCGCCGCCGCCATGGCAGCGATGTGATCGGCCGCCGACGCGAGGACGACCAAGCCCTCCGCGGCGCGGCTACCGCGGAGGGCGCGTGTGGTGCGCCCCGAGGCTACTGCCCCAGCCCAGACGAACGGGACGACGCGGTCCCCGTGCAGGGCCGTGATCCACCGCACGGGCCGAGAGAAGGACGCAGCGTCACCTCCGCCCCACCGCATCTGCTTTCTCATGGAGAGCGAGGACAGCAGGGATGGGAGTCTCGCGGCGAGCACGTCGCCCGCGGCGGCGCCTGTCTCGTTCACCACCGCCCATACGTAACCATTTTCGGTCTCGAGGCCCGACGGATCGACTCCGTTCTTCTTGAGAAAACCGAGGGCCGCCTTGGTGGGGGCGCCACCCTCGACGCCGCCCTCGAGGGCCACCTTGATGGGTGGACCACGCACTCGCTCGGAGAAGTCGGCCTGGCGCGCAGCGAGGCCGTCAACACGGACGACGAGGCGCCGCGGTGTGCCTTCGACCGTCACCGCCTCATCAGCGTGCTCGAGTCGCAGCTCCTTAAGCAGTGCGGGAACCGCTGTCTTGAGCTGCACTACTAGCGAGTCGATCTCGTCGGGCGGCAGCTCCTCGCATCCGACTTCGAGCAAGAAGAGAGCGGCGGACGACGGCGCTGTGCCCATGCCGCGGTCACTGCCGCGATCTGGCGTTTCCGGCGCTGCGGCCTTGTCCACGACGCCAAGCGGATGACCCAGCTCCTCCCGCCGCTCCTCCCACAGCTTGGCCACGCGGCGCGAGAGCGTCCTCAGCGTCTTGAACGCCGCGGCCCTCTCTGTCACCCCGACGGCGCCCCGTGCGTCGAGCACATTGAACGCGTGCGACAGCTTCAGGACGTGGTCAAAAGCAGGCACGGGGAGCCGAAGGTCGAGGAGTCGGAGCGCTTGGGCCTCGCTAGACGCAAAACGCGCGCGGTAATAGTCCACGCAGGCCTCGTCCATGTGATAGACGCTCATCTCGACCTCGTTCTGCAAGAAGACCTCGCCGTACGACAGATCATCAGAGTAGGCGATGTCACAAAAGTGGTCAACGCCCTGGAGGGCCATGACGAGTCGTTCCAACCCGTAGGTGATTTCAACAGCGGGCACGCCGCACGTCTGCGACCCAACCTGCTGAAAGTAGGTGAACTGAGACGCCTCCATGCCATCAACCCACACCTCCCACCCGAGGCCCCATGCGCCCAGCGCGGGCGACTCCCAGTTGTCTTCGACAAACCTCACGTCGTGCGCCGCAGTGTTGATGCCCAGGGCCTCGAGGGAACCCAGATAGAGCTCCTGCGCGTTGCCCGGATCGGGCTTGAGGAGGACCTGGAACTGCGTGTGGCGACCTACGCGGTTGGGATTCTCGCCGTAGCGAGAGTCATCGGGCCGGATGGATGGCTCGGGGTAGGCTGCCCGCCACGGCTCGGGGCCCAGCGCACGGAGGAAGGTCAGGGGGTTCATCGTGCCAGCTCCCACCTCGGTGTTGTGGGGGACGTGGACGGAGCAGCCATGGCTCTTCCAGTAGGCGCTCAGTGTGGACACGGCGTCCTGAAAGGTGAGGCTGCCGGCGATGGGCACGCCAGCCGTGCGAGGGGGGGGCTGCCGTGAGCGGGGCGGCTTGGGCTCTGACGCCTTGGCCCCCACGGGGGCATCCTCAGAGGTCATCTTCATGGATTTTGCAGCGGCAACCACTCCGGGGGAGAACAGGCGTCGGCAGAGGCCGGGGAGGGCGCGCGCCGCCGCCGACGACGCGACGGCGGAATGGGTGCATGCCGGGGGGGGACCGGACGACTTCGACGTCTTCGACGACGATGGCGACGTCGTCGGGGCGAAGATTGCGGTGCGCATGGTGGCGCCGGCGGCGATGGTGTTCTTTTTCTGGGGGAGCGGCAAGTGGGGGGGGCGAGGGAGGTTAAGAGAAGATGTCGAGGCAGGCAACGCATCGAAGGGCCGGCCGACCCCAGGGAGTCTCGGCAACCGTCGGCGACAACGGTCAGCCGCGGTCGGCGGCCGTCAGTCAGCGACATTCGGCGGCGACAGTCGGCGGCAGGCGGTGGCAGGCAGTCTTGTCATCTGCGGCCAGTGCCTGCCCGGCAACGGAAACGACGGCCTCGAGTCCTTTCGCCCAACTCTGACCACGGTGAAACGCGAATCTCGGTGGATACGGAGAAGTCAACGATTGACCTCGATAAATCAAGTCGAACGCGGCGTCACTGAGCGAATTGAGCGGGTAGAGAAGGACGACGG
>Ga0255754_10004436_pt1 | contig 9848 bp, 9 predicted proteins | sample 101ome_22_FD_179954 | JGI IMG/M metagenome (GOLD analysis project Ga0255754, IMG submission 179954) | Coastal salt marsh microbial communities from the Groves Creek Marsh, Skidaway Island, Georgia - 101412BT metaG (version 2) | ecosystem: Environmental > Aquatic > Marine > Intertidal zone > Salt... | reverse complement strand
GACTCATTACAGACTGATCTTTGTTATGACACAAATCATCTGGCAATATTACAGCGAAAGGATTTTTCCCTATGATATTTTTCCCCTGAAGGATTGCATGGCCTAAGCCTAACATTTCAGTTTGATTGATAAAATTTAAGTTGCAGTTTTTGGTTATATTGTTAATACAATCAAGCTTGTCAATTTTAGGACTTGAAGAAATCAGAGACTCTAAATAGGGAAAAGGTTCAAAATATTTCTTGATGGCTAATTTATGATCATTTAATACTAAGACCATCTGAAACATACTGCTTTCAAATGCCTCATCAACTGCATATTGAATTAAGGGCTTATCCAAAATAGGTAGGAGTTCCTTTGGAACAGTTTTAGTGACTGGTAGGAACCTTGTCCCAAAACCTGCAACGGGAAATAAGCAATGTTTAATCATTAAATACTAAATTTATTTTTCAAAATTTCTTTGCCTATTTCTACTCCAGGTTGATCATAAGTATTTATTTGCATAAAGGAACCGACAGAGGACGTTAGAAGAAGAAATCTATACATTAATTTTGCAATATTTGTTTCATCAATACTTGTGATAGTTATTTTGTCACATGGAATATCCTTTTCGTGGAGAATTGCCTCATAAGTCGAATCAGCTTGTAAATTTATTAACTCATTAAAACTCTTATTATTCAAGTAATCCAGGCCAAAATAGCTAAACCTTTCTTTGTTTGGAATTATTGACTCATCCTTTAAATTATCAATCTTAAAAAAAGTCACTGTCTTATCTCTAGGCCCATCCATTATTAATTGCAAAAAACTATGTTGGTCATCGGGACCAATAAGAGAAATTGGGGTTAATCCCTGACGAGTACCATTAATATTTTTTTTGCCAAGAGATTCAGCCCAAAGTTGAACAAACCAACGATTAAAGTCCCTGAAAACTGATGAATACGAAAAAATAATATTCATTGAAAATCGACTTTTATTTTCTACTAGAAATCTAGCTTTATTAATTATTAAATTATAGTATTCCCCTTTATTGAAGAAGCTTTCATGAACAGCTTTACAACCATCTAAAAGTTTCTGAATATCTACTCCAATTATCGCTAGAGGCAAGAGTCCTACAGAACTAAAGACCGAGAACCTTCCCCCAACATTATCTGGGATTTGAAATTTTTTAAGATTATTTATAGATGCAAACTCCCACAATGAAGTTTTTTCTCCTGCGATAACACAACAGTTATCTTTGGAAATTTTTACCTTAGTACTTAGATATTTGAGAATACTTAAAGGTTCAATAGTACTGCCTGACTTTGAGATAATAATAAATTGAGAATTACTTAGATCTCCTAGATTTAGTAGGTAATTTATCCTCAGTGGATCAATAGTATCTAGAAAAAATATTTTTTTATTAAAATTATTCGTCGTTCTTAAGAAGGTGTAAATTGCTTTAGTACCGAGACTGGATCCACCAATGCCAACTAAAAAGATATAATCTTTTGTAACTTTCTTGGCATAGGATAAGATAGAACTAATATCTTGCTCATGTAGAGAATAATATCCAATAGCTCCTAACTCTTCTTTTAGATTATTAAGAATCTCATCATTGGACTTGATTTCATAAAAATTTCGTTCGTATTTCATAGACTAAACAGTATATCTAATAACTTTTGAAGTATGATACACACTGTCATTGTAAGTATAATTGTAATATGCTTTATACCCAAACTAGTTTTAATAAAAAAACAATCCTTATTACTGGAGGAGCTGGGTTTATTGGAAGCAATCTGGCATTTTATTTCCAAAAGCACTACCCTGATTCCAAAATCGTAGTTTTTGACTGTTTCAGAAGTGAAGCAACTTTTTCAAATGGCAATCTTCAAAGCTTTGGACATTATAAAAATTTAATTGGATTTACTGGTGATATTATCTGTGGAAATATTAACAATCCGGCGGATCTTGCGCTTCTTAGTGAAATCAAATTTAATTATATCTTCCATCAAGCTGCCATTTCAGATACTAGAGTTTATGACCAAGAGATAGTGATGAAAACCAATGTAAATTCATTCTATTGGTTTTTAGAGAAGGCGAAAAATGATAATGCAACTCTTATCTATGCCAGCTCAGCAGCAACATACGGGAGCACTTCTTCACCCCAAAAAATAGGCTTCGAAAATCCTGAAAATCCATATGGCTACAGTAAGTACGCTATGGACCAAATAGCAACAAAATATTCTAATCAGCACCAAGATATGAAGATAGTTGGCCTCAAATTTTTTAATGTCTATGGGCCCGGTGAATACTTTAAAGACAAAACATCTTCAATGGTTATTCAACTTGGACATCAAATTCTAAATGGTTATGCGCCTAGACTATTTGAAGGATCAGATAAAATTCTAAGAGACTTTATCTATATAGAAGATGTAATCCAGGCCAATATAAGGGCCTGTGAATCCAAAAGTAATGGTGTTTATAATGTAGGAACTGGTAAACCAAGAAGCTTTCAAGATATTGCTGACATTCTTCAAAGGGAGTTAAGATGTGATTATGGCAATGAATATTTCAAAAACCCCTATACTGGTTATCAAATGCATACACAGGCAGATATTTCTTTGTCTGAAAAAAATTTCAACTTTAAACCTGAAATTTCTCTAGAAGAGGGAATTAAAAAATATATTCCATATATCAGGGAAATGTTAAATGCGCCATTAAATTAATGCTTAATTTTAATCAAAAACTTCAACCCAAAATTCTTGTTATTGGGGATTTGATGATTGATAAATATCTTTGGGGTGAATGTAATCGAGTTTCACCAGAAGCGCCAGTTCAAGTGATCAATGTCTCCAAAGAAACAAAGGTTCTAGGTGGCGCTGGCAATGTTGCTCATAATTTAGTAACACTTGGCTCTAATGTAAAAGTATTAAGCGTTATTGGAGGATGTAAAATCTCTAATGAACTCAAAAATCTATTCAAAGAAATAAACCTTCCTACAGATTATCTTATTGAGCAAAAAAACCGAGTCACTTCAAAAAAAACAAGGATTATTTCATCACAACAGCAGGTTATTAGATACGACATTGAAAGTGATGATGACATTGATATTGTTTCTGAAAAAAAATTGATAGGTTTATTCAAATCAGTTCTAAATGATTTTGATTTGGTAATTCTCTCTGATTATGGGAAAGGTGTATTAACCACTGATGTCACAAAAGAAATTATCAAAATTGCCAACTCCAATAACATTAAGGTAATAGTTGACCCTAAAGGCTCCGATTATTCTAAATATAACTCTGCCTATCTATTAACTCCAAATAAGAAAGAAGCATGTGAGGCGACTGGTATTAATATTTCAGATAAGGACTCTCTAGAAAAAGCTTTAGTTTATTTAAAGAATTCATGTGATTTAAAAACCTCGTTAATCACCTTGAGTGAGGATGGAATTGCTTTCTTTGATGATGAGCTTAGTATACATCCAACTGTCGCTAGAGAGGTTTATGACGTAACTGGAGCAGGTGACACCGTTCTAGCCTCCCTAGGATTTGCTCTATCCTGCAACTATAGTATTGAGGAAGCAATTGAGTTTGCTAATCTTGCAGCCGGAATTGTAGTTGGAAAAATTGGTAGTGCTACTACAACTCTAGATGAGATTGCCGAGTATAAATCTAGTCTTCATAAATCCACTAGTGACTCACACATCAAAACAAGAAATGAAATCCAAATAATAAGCAAAAGGCTAAAAAATAATGGTAGGAAGTTGGTTTTTACTAATGGGTGTTTTGACATAATCCATGCTGGTCATATACGCTATCTGGAAACAACTAAGAGCTATGGTGATGTAATGATTGTGGGTCTAAATTCAGATAGATCAGTTAGGACACTCAAAGGCGAATCCCGTCCGGTAAATTCTCAAGAAGACAGGGCTCTCATCCTAGCTTCAATAGAAGCTGTAGACTATGTTGTTATTTTTGATGAAGATACTCCATATGAACTAATTAAAGCTATCAGGCCTCATATATTGATTAAAGGAGGAGACTATGAAAGTAAGACTATTATTGGCAAAGACCTTGTAGAAGAATGCAAAATTGTACAATTCGTTGAAGGAAAGAGCACTACCAAAACTATTGAAAAAATTAGAAACTTATGAAAGAACTTATTCAATTTGAACTCGACGAACATATTAAAGTCGCTCAGCAAATGAAAAGCCTAATTAATAAAATTAATCAAACTAGTGAAATATGTGTCAAATCCTTACAAAATGGTCACAAAGTCCTTATTTTTGGCAATGGTGGCTCAGCAGCTGATGCGCAACACATTGCTGCAGAATTGGTTGGTCGCTATAAGACAGAACGCAAAGGGTTACCTGCCATTGCTCTAACAACTGACACTTCCGCATTAACTGCTATCGGAAATGATTATGGCTATCAACATATTTTCAAAAGACAGATTGAAGCACTGGCTAGTCCTAATGATGTTGTTATCGGTATCAGCACCTCTGGTAACAGTGAAAATGTTATTAGTGCATTAAGGTTAGCTAATAGCTTAAACTGCCATACTATTGGGTTTAGTGGTCGAGATGGTGGCAAGATGAATACTATATGTGATGTCAACATAGTTGTCCCTTCTGAAGATACTCCACGCATTCAGGAGATGCATATTTTTATTGGTCACACCTTGTGTCATATAATTGAATCAAAATACAGTTCCTTTAATCCAGTTTAAAACCAAAAATAATGAGAAAACTTGAAAAATATGCTAAGCAATTTTTAATTGAGAATCTCTTATTAAAATTTAAAAAATTTAATACCAATGTTACCCCAATAGAAGATATAAGGATCCTGTTGAAACTGCTCTATCCATTATCATGTGATATTCCACTAATTAGGCTAGGCGCCCAAAACGATGGTGGTTACTTGATACCAGATGATTTAGTTGGAATTTCAGCCTGCTTCTCTCCTGGCGTATCTTCTATATCGGACTTCGAAAAAGATTGTGCAAATCTCGGTATGGAGGTATTTTTAGCTGACAGATCCGTTAATGGTCCTGCTGTTAAAGATAAGTCATTTCATTTTACAAAAAAGTTTATTGGCTCCTTTTCAAATGAAGAATTTATGAGAATTGATGACTGGGTCTTGTCTTCTCTTCCAAATAATTCAGATGATCTCATGCTTCAAATGGATATAGAATCGTTTGAATATGAAACTATAATTTCGATGTCTGAGGAGATTCAAAAAAGGTTTAGAATAATGGTTATTGAATTCCATCAACTAGACCAACTTTGGAATAGGCCCTTCTCAACATTAGCCATCCGTGCTTTTAAGAAATTATTGCAAACCCATAAATGCGTTCATATTCACCCTAACAATATAGCCAATACTCAAACTCTAAATGGTATTGAAATTGTAACTACAATGGAATTTACTTTTTTTCGAAAAGATCGTATTCAAAACGAACGTCTTAGAAATGTATTCCCTCATTCACTTGACGCAGACAATTGCACAAAATATCCGTCAAAAATCTTATCAAAAGATTGGTATCAAATAAATCAATCAATGCTTATTGAGTGAACTGCATCCATCACATCATTCGCTGAAATCAGTTTCATACATTGATGATGCCCTAGAGGACAGTTCCGCTTCATACATGGCTGACAATCAAGATCTTTTTTCACAATAATACTTTTTTTATTCATCCATTGAGAGGTCTCGTTATTATTAGTAGGACCAAAAATAGCTATCGTTGGTATCTGAAATGCTGCAGCTATGTGCATTGGGCCGCTATCCCCTGTAATAAATAAGTCTAAATTTGATATTTTATTAATTAACTCTGTAATACTAGTTTTTCCAGCAAGATTTTGATAATTCCTTACATCGGCCTCTATCAGGTAGAGTTCAATATCGGTTGCAATCTTAATTTCCGCTGGTCCTCCAAAAATAATAATGTCGTATTGATTCGATAGGGCTATAACAACTTTGGCAAACTCCTCAGGATACCAGCGCTTAGCAATGCCATATGAAGCACCAGGATTAATACCAAGCAACCCCAATTGAGACCTTTGTATATTTGATTTCGAATATTTGGGATACACAACCAACCTATCTGCAGAAAAATTAGACTTCAAAGAATCATTAACAAAAGCATTATATTTTTCAACTTGATGGTGATTTTGATACTTATTCTTATTAAATTGGTACTTATTTTTAGCTGAAATTAAAACTTTCAATAGTTTTGACCTATTGGAACTTCGGAATGAAAAAAATGCATCAAAAAAACCTAATTCTTTTGCAGTTTTATACAAGTTAATATATTTTCTATCTAAGACAACAGTTCTAGTTACCTTTGGTTGGTATTTCACTACTTCAAGGGACTCAAAAGAACCAATAAAGGTAATTTCTATGTTACTAAAAAAATTTATGATATTTTCAATTGCTGGTGTCGCCATGACGCAGTCACCAAGCCAAGTAGGTAATTCTATAATAACTTTCATTATGATATAATTAAGAAGAGTAAACTGAATTATAATTGCTAAAGGAATTATTTAAAAAAAAATGAAAGAATCTTCAAAAAGCAATAAATATCGTGATGCTTATTTTTTTGACACATACCTTTCTGGAAAAGTAATTGACATTGGCGGTGGTAGTGATCCTGTTACTGAGAATGTTGAAGTTTTTGACTTGGATCAAGGGGATGCGCAAAATATTTCTCTGTACAAAGATAAAGAAACTTACGACTGTGTCTACAGTTCCCACTGCCTTGAACATATGAAAGATGCACCCAAAGCACTCTCACAATGGTGGGACCTAGTAAAGCCAGGTGGTTATATGATTATTATTGTTCCACACGAAGATCTTTATGAACAAATGATTTGGCCATCAGTTAACTCAACTGGGGATTATTGCCATCAATTTACCTTTAGATTAGGCGGTGATACTAGTTGGTCTCCGGTCTCTATTGATATTAAAAATTTGATCTCATCGCTAAAAAATAGCCTAATTGTTAGTTCTGAGATTCAAGATGAAAATTATGACTATGATCTTCTTGGAAAAAAACTTTCACCAGTTGGAAGAAAAATTTATAAATGGCGAAGATCTGAGAGTAATACTAAAAGATGGATATCAGAAATGGTTTATGATTTTTTTCACGATACCTTCTGGATTAATAGCAAAAGAAAAACTGGAAGACCAATTGATCAAACCACTTGGAATGCCTTAGCTCAAATTCAGGTAGTTGCAAAAAAGTTATAGGCTAAAAAACTTTTTTTGAATCCAACTTTCTATACTCCGAAATTACCAATCCAATTACAAACATTGATATAAGTGCGTGCTCATGAGCGAATGTAGTATTTACCCATCCAATCGCTAATGTAACCATGGCAATACCTAGACCGCTGAAAGCCAACCATTTTTCAGTTGAAGATTTATAAACTTGATAAATTAACTTTGAAAAATATAACCAAAATATCATAAATACTGAAAGCATTACCACACCACCACTCACTAAATAGGTGTAAAAAACATTGTGAGGATGTGAACCAGGTAAAAAATTCTCTTTAACATACTCCCCTTTTTCTTTCATAACTAAATCTTTTATGTCATCGTGTCCAAAGTGGACATAATTACCAAAACCCACACCTAATATTGGACTAGTTCTGAAAGTGTAATAAGCATGATTTCTGATCTTTTGTCTTGGTGAATCGCCTATCAAATGAGTCCCATTGATAAATTTATCTATAACAGTCGGTGGATTAATAATTACCAAAGAAATTGTACATAAAGCAAAGAGTAAAGCGCCAATAGTTACAGATCTTTTTTTATAATTGAAAATTAGATAAATAAGGACTAGCACTGAAAATATTACAAGGATTCCTGATGCAGCTCTACTATTTGTATCGATAACAACAAGTGCGAGAATAAAAGAAATAATTGTGAGAATAATTCTAACAGAATTAATCAGATTTCTGAAATTTAGCACAAGAAAGGTCAAAGATAAAATATATGAAATCAATAAATAAATTGCAGTATGGTTAACATGGCCAACAGAGTGGAGTTCAATATAATGTTTCGAATTCGTATAAGACTCAATAAGTGGAATTACACTAAATATCAAAGTTGAAATAACCAAGAAAAATATTTGTTTAGAATCAAAACCAGATCTTGATATTACCCAGCCAAACAAAACAAACTTCAAAATATCTTTTGATCCATTTGCAGGAAGATCGTGATAAAAGATCGCATTTAATCCTACAGCAATATCGGCCACTATCCAAAGACAGAAAATAGTATCAATTAACCGCCAATTTCCTCCCCAGTTTTTATCTCGTATCGCAATTAACGCCCATGAAAAAATGAAGAATAAGATAAATAAATTTTTTGGCGCTTCTAAAGAAGGTAACACTGCCATTGATAAAATTAAAAAAACAAACTTTGCATCTTGTTTTCTTAAATAATCATAAATATTAATAAACAATCTTAAAAGGAAAATTACTAGTAATATAAATAGTTATTTTAAAGATCTTTCTGAGCTCTTAGAATAATCTTGAGGGTTTTATCTAGATTATCCATTATTGTATAATTACTAGCTCGAAGTTTATTATCTTGTTTGACTTCCTCTAAATAATTTTTGTTATTCAATAATGAATCGATTCTATTAACCACGGAAAAGTCTTTGGGATCCTTCATAACATCTTTATCGTTAAGCAATTCTGATGCACCACAGAATTTTGTTGTAAAAACAGCATTATTATAATTCATTGCCTCAAGAACGACATTTCCAAAAGGTTCATAATGAGCCGGAAATAAAAACACATCACTGATTGCATAAAAATCTACAATGTTGTTTCTTGGTCCAGTAAAGGTAACTCTATCCGCAACTTTGAGATCATTAGCCAGTTTTTGATAATATCTAATATTTTTTTCTTTACCAACTACGAAGGCTTTAATTTTTCTAGTCTTTAGTCTTGAAACAATATGTAGAAATTCTTCAACGCCTTTTCGCTCAAAACCACTTCCTACAAATAATATAACTGAATCTTTCTTATCTAAATTAAACTCTTCTGAGATAATCTCAAACGATTTGCCTGAGTTAAAATCACATCTATCATAACCATTATAGACAAGCTTAATTTTGTTAGGATTAATGTCATATATATTAACAATTTCATCTTTCACCATTTGAGAGTTGGTAATAATATACTTCGTACGCATAAAAATTATTTTTTCTAAAAAAAGATAAATTGGATGAAGTAGATTCAACTTCGATTTCTTTTGAATGCTTAAAAATTTCTTATGAACACCGTCTCCAGCTCGATAAATATCACAAAGTAATACTCTATCAAGAGAGAAGTAGAAACGATCTTTTTTTGTAAGGCAAACTTGAAAATTAAACAAAATGATACGTAACCAGGATGGAAGAAATTTTGGGAATATAGAATTAATCACTTGATAATCAATATTATTTTTTTTAAGAGCGACTATCAATCTAGAAAGATAGATCTCAGCCCCACCAACTTTAGACGATTTTTCTCTTATAAGATAAACTTTACGCATTTAGAATACTCGAACCTGAATTTAATACAATTTCTGGTTTTGTAGAAAGAAATATTACTTGCGTATGTTTCTTGAATGCTATTGCTATATGAAGTGGCGCTGAATCAGCGCAAATTACCAAATCACTATCTTTAATAAGCTGGATAAAATTCTTAGAGGATAGTTTGTTTTTACGAAACTTAAATTGATTGCAATTTGATCTAAAAAAATATGTATCCATAGCTGCAATTGTGATTTCACAATCATGATAACTTTGCCGGATATTATTAATGATCTGATCTAATTTTTTTTCAGAAATACTTCTACTTGGATCTGTTGACT
>Ga0255754_10004433_pt1 | contig 9852 bp, 4 predicted proteins | sample 101ome_22_FD_179954 | JGI IMG/M metagenome (GOLD analysis project Ga0255754, IMG submission 179954) | Coastal salt marsh microbial communities from the Groves Creek Marsh, Skidaway Island, Georgia - 101412BT metaG (version 2) | ecosystem: Environmental > Aquatic > Marine > Intertidal zone > Salt... | reverse complement strand
AGCTAGCTGAGCCGACGCGCGTCGGCGGTGACTCCTGGGGATGGGAGGTGGAAACAACGACGGTACTTCCTCCCCCTCGCCCCGCCCTCGGCCCGGGCGCGGGTCACGGCCCCACCCCCGCCCCCGTTCCCCGCCCGTCGTCCTCGCGTCCAGCAGCAGGGCGAGACCGAGACGACGAAGTCCTTCCAGGAGCGCGCCCCAAAGTGGCTGAGGGACGACATCGAGCGAGCGGTGGAGGACGCCCCTTAGCGACGCGTGCGCGGCGCACCCCAAACCCCACGTGGGAGGATGTTGCGGCACGTTGAGGGCTCTGCGCGTCTGCATGCTCCGGCCGCAGAGGTAGGCACGTGTTGTCTCTTCAAACGAGCGAACCCAACCCCGACAGAGAGCAGTGGCGTCCCACTCGACGACCAGCGACGCTGTGGCGTCGGGCCCGAGGCGCTCGATCCCTTAAGCGGCCCCCTCGCCCCGTCGTTCTCGTAAACCATGTCGGTCTACTCTTGACCGCCTCCGGCGAGTTGTCGACGCTGCCGAGCCGCGGCGTCGGCGAGGGGGGCGCCTCCACGACGGGCCCGCTCGGGCCGTCCTTGTCTCGCGCCCCCGCGTCCTCGTCGCGCGAGCCCGGACGAACCCGCACCGCCGCGATCCGATCTGCGCGCCTCGAGCGGGCGCGCGCCAGAGCGGCCGCGATCGCGACGCCCTCGCCGAGTGCACCGTCCCCCTCCGGTCCTACCCCGCAGTCGCAGTCTCCGACCTCCCCCCCCCACCGACCGCCGACCCCCGCGCCCGCCCGCGGTCCCTTGCAGTCGTCTTCGCCTCGCGGATGACGGGTCGGTCGCCGAAGCGCGAGCGACCGGCGGACGGGGACGCTCAGGACGAACCTTTGGGCCGGGGAGGGCAGGGTGGGGCTGGTGGGGTGGGCCGCCGGGGGGAGGCCAGGTCGAGGGGCGCGTCGACGAACGTCGACGCGCCCCAAGACCTGTCTCCCCCGTCGGCCGGCGCCGCGCCCCCGTCGGTCGTCCCGGCGATCTCCGCGGAGGGCGGTCAAGGGTCGGGGTCGGGGTCGGCCCCCCGTCCTCCCCGCCCCCGGACGGTCGAGCTGAAGCGTTCCCTCGCCCGGGGCAGTTCTCCGTGGCGCTCCGCCAGGGGGCCATGACCCGACCCCTCCCCGTCGCCCCCGCCGCGGTGGCCCACTACCTCAGCAAGTACGCTCCTGGCGTTGCCCGCCCGACGTCGACCCTCAGCTTCGGCGGGGGGGCGGCAGACGCCCCGTCGGGGCCCACCGAGGGCGAGATGCGGGGGTCCGGGCCTCGGTTCCGCCGGTCGACGCGCAGCGTCGCGCCGACGTTCGTGCACACGGGAGAGGACGGCGAGAAGACGCTCGCGGCGACGGCGACGAAGGCGACGAGGGAGGGCCCTCGTCTCATTCTCGTCCTGATTCTCGGAGCCCCGGGCCGTTCGTCTCCAGCCGTCTCCTCCGATGAGGCGAGACGGTATTAAAAACCATGTTGCAAAGGACTACTGCAACTTTTCGACATCATGTTGTCTAACCACCGGCCGAGTAGCTCAGTTGGATAGAGCGTCAGTTTCCGGCGCTGAAGGTCGTGAGTTCGAAATTTCATCGATGGATCCATCGATATTATGAAACGGACGTCTCATCTTGGTCGATTCCTTTTTGCGCCGCCGCCGCCGCCGCTGCTGGGTCGCCGCCGCCGCCGCCGCCGCCGTGTCGCCGCCGACGTCGCCGCCGGCCGAAACCGGACGAACCCGCCCTGTGTCGCCGGGCGCCCTCCACCGCTCGATCTTGTCCCTCAGCCACTTTGGGGCACTTCGTCGTCTCGGTCTCGCCCCGCCCGTCGGGCAGCTGGAGAGTCGTCGTCGTCGACGGTTCCTGGGGCTCCCGCAACAAGGCCTCGATCTTGGCGTTGGTCGTCGGGCGATCCGGCCGGCGCAAGCAGGTGTGCGGAGCAATCAACGTGCCGCAACCTCCTCCCAAGCGGGGATTCGGGTGCGCCGCGCACGCGTCGCTAAGGGGCGTCCTCCACCGCTCGATGTCGTCCCTCAGCCACGCCGGGGCGCTCTGGTCCACCCGTGCCTTCTGACCGGCCGTGAGGTGCGTTTAGCTACTTGGGGCGACGTAGCCCGGGACTTCCAGCCTCCAGTTGTGGAAGATGGCCAGGACGAATTGCAAGGCGCGTAAGGGCTTCGTCGTCTCGGTCTCGCCCCGCCCGTCGGGCAGCGGGAGAGTCGTCTTCTCCGACGGTTCCTGGGGCAGCCGCAACAAGGTCGTGGGCGAGGCGCCGGTGCTGCTTCCTGGGCCGGCGGCGAGCCCCGCGGCGAGCCCCGAGCCCCGCGTCGCGCGCGTCGACCGACCCGCCCCCCGCGCCTGCTGCCACTCGAGTGAATTCGATGCGAATGTTGCTGTGCAGGTCGCGCCGACGTCGTCGGGCCGACATCGATCGCGACGACGCGAGGAAGAACGAGGCTCCGTGAGCGAGGGCCCGTGATGGACGGCGGAGGCGGTGGGCCGAAGGCGTCGTCGTCGTCCGTGGAGCGTCGGCGCGGCGGTCCCCGAAGAGGGACGCGTCCTCTTCGACAGGCGAGGAGCGGCGCGTCCCGCCGTCGATCTCGCGGTGCGACCTGGATCCTCGGGGCGCGGGTCGAGCCTCGGACGTCGACGCCCGAGACGCGGCTCCTCCCTCCCGTTGGGGGAGAAATGCGCACGGAAACGGCCGGCGCCGGCTCCCCGTCGTCGCGTGAGGGTTCGCGAATGGGCGTCTCGAGGTCGACGAGAGTGCGACTGCGTCGTGTACCCTTTCTCCGGACGAGAGACCACGCTTGTCCCGTTTGCCCTCGGCCGTCGCTCCGCCCTCCCACCGACGCAACCAACACAACAACCCCCAACGTCATCGTCGTCCGACAGCTGGCGACCGTCGTCGCGTCCACCGTATGGCTTCTGGCGGCGTCGACGGCGGCCGGGCAAGGGTCGTGCAGCGCGTCGCTTACGTACGCGGCGGGCCTTTCGCGGAGCTGCCAGGACGACTGGTGCTGGTGTCCCGTCGACAAGCCCGCGGGCAAGTGGCGCAACCGAAACTCGCAGCACTGCGAGAGCAAGGCGGACCTGCTGGCGCGGGGCGCCTGGACCAACGACGGATTGGACGGCCGCAGCACGGGCTGCAGCGGGGTCTCGACAAACTCCGCGTCGCCGTCGCCGTCGTCCGGCGCGTCGCCCGACCCGTGCCTGCAGAGCGAGGGCCCTCCGCCGTGCGTGAGCCAGACGACGTGCGTCGCCGACGGCGGAGGGGGCTACACGTGCGTGTGCCCCGAGCCGGGCGAGTACCCCGCGGCCGCCGACGGCCGCGGATGCGCGCCGAGGAACGATTGCCCGGACCGGAACCCTTGCCGCAACGGCGGAGGGTGCGTCGACGGCGTCGACGCTTACTCGTGCGCGTGCGTGGCCGGGTACACGGGCGCGACGTGCGAGATCCCTCCGCCGGCGCCCGCGCCCGCGACGACCTTCACGCCCCAAGACCGCGACGGCGACGGCGACCACGCCACGGGCGTCTGCGTGGTCGCCGGTGAGGTGCAGGGAGGGGCCTACGTCGACGTCTCTGGCCTCGTGTGCCAATGCGACGACGACTGGACGGGCTCGCCCAGCGTCATCGTCAACCCCTGCGAGGACCCGGCCTCGGGCCCCCTCCCGGGAGACGTGTGCGGGTGTTTGGCCTGCACGGCCGGGAGCGCGTCGGCCGACGGCATCGAGTGCCTCGACGTTGACGAGTGCGCCGAAAACACCGACGACTGCGTCGAGTCCGCGCGGGGCGGCGTGTGCTCCAACTCCCCCCCCGGATCCTTCACGTGCTCGTGTGCGCCCGGCTTTCAGGGCACGGGCCGCGGGACGTGCTCGGACGTGCGCGAATGCGATTTGACGGGCGCGGACGCCGTCTGCGTCGAGCACGCTCGCTGCATCGAGGAGATCGGCGGATACGGGTGCCTCTGCGAGTCGGGGTGGACGGGAGACGGCCATGCTGGCCGCGGCGGAGTCTGTGTCGACGTCGACGAGTGCGCTGGCGGCGCGACGAACCCGTGTGGCGCCAATACGACGTGCACCAACACGCCGGGCGGCTTCGACTGCGCTTGCGCGCCGGGCTTCACCTCGGTCGCGGCTGCCAATGGCAACAACATCGGCACTGGCAACGGGAAGGGCGGTTCGCGGGTCCTCCAGTGCGTGGACGTTGACGAGTGTCGCGAGGGAACCGACGTCTGCTCGTCTGACCAGACGTGCGACAACGGGTCGGGCAACTCGCCTCTGGCTCGCGCCCTCGCGGGCACCTACCAGTGCGTGTGCCCGGACGGCTCCGCCGTGATCCCGGGCGCGCCGTGCGGCGGGGCGCCGGCCCCGGAGCCCGTCGTCAACAGAGTCCCGTCTTGCGCGGGCAACCCCTGCGGCCGCCTGCCGTCGGGCGGACTCGTCGAGTGCTCGCTAGTGGACCCGTTGGACACCAGGGGCGCGTTCCGATGCCTGTGTCCGTCGGGCTACGAGGCCACCCTCGACCCCGTCACTGGGGTGCCCACTGGGTGCGTGGACGTGGACGAGTGCCTGCCCCCCCCGTCGTCGGCCCTGCCTCGCGCCTGTCCCGGCGACCGCGAAAACTGCGTCAACACGCCCGGTTCCTTCGTTTGCAATTGCGGCATTGGGGCGGCGCGCGATGGCCAGGGCGCGTGCACGTCGGCGGCCGCGCTGGCCAGGTCCGAGTGCCTGCCCGGCTACGCGCCGCTCGGGTCGGGCGTGGGCGAAATCTCCCCCCCCGCGGGTAGCGGCCTCGTCGAGGGCGACTGCGTCGACGTGGACGAGTGCGCCCTTGGGATCGACGACTGCGTCGTCCGCACCGGAGCCGGCCGCGATATCGCCGCGGTGTGCGTCAACGAGGCCGGCGGATTCAGGTGCGAGTGCCCGCTCGACCCCCCGCCGCGCACCGAGGGCGACGGCCGGAAGTCGGGTACGGGGTGCCTTGAGATCGAGGGAAACACTGGCCTCGAGCCTCCTCCCGTCGAGGAGGCCCCGGCGGACGCCGCCTGCGCCTCGCCCGTGCTCGAGCCTCTCACGTCTACCAATTTCGTATGCGCCGACGGGCTGCTGCTCAGCCTGAGCTGGGGCACCGGCCAATCTGCCGAGGCCGTCAATGCGCGCCGCACCGAGATCCTGAACAACTTCGTGGTGACGGCCATTCGCGAGGATGCTCCGGGCGTTGAGTTGTTCGGCGACCGTGCCGCGTTTATCGACGTCGTTGCCCTCGACCCCGGCTTCGCACCCAGCACCAAGACGATCGCCAGGATCAGGGTCACGCCGTTGGGTCCCTCGGAGCTGACTCTCCGGCTGGGCTCGTTCGTCGACTGCGAGCCCGGTGGCGGCGAGGTGGTGTGCCCTTACATCCAGGTGCAAGACCTAGCCGGCAACTCGTGTGTGTCGTCTAACGTCGTGCTGGCAACGTGCTTGCCCGCGACGGTCGTCGAGGAGGTCGCACCGTCCGTGATATCGGCCGGCATGGGTGCCACCGTCGCGTCGGCTGCAGGTGCCGCCGTTCCCGCCGCGGCGGCGGGTGGAGCCGCGGCGGGCGGGGCCGCGGCGGGCGTCGTGCCCTCAGGCGCCCTCGTCGGCGTCTCAGCCACATTCGGCCGCATCGCCGTCTCGATGCAGATGCAGCCCAAGTCGTTGGGGTCGGCGGTCGAGGAGTCGGGATCTTACATCACCAACCTGCTGTTACCCAAAAACTGGCCCGTGCCCCAGATCGACGACGCCGTCTATGTCGCCTCCACTGGAACGGGCCTTGCCAGCAACTTCCGGTTTTCCGATTCGAACGAGTACATGCCCGACGCCGGGGCCGTGTCCACGCTCCCGCCGGGCCTTGACATCGCCACGACCGTGATTGAGTGCGAGGGCGACGACGTCACCGACGATGGCGGATGTCGCAAAGTTGAGAGGAGAAGGGCCATCGCCCTCCTGGCGTGGTCGCCGGGCGAGGGGTGGCGTCCGTCGCGGAGAGGGGTCCCGGAGACGACGTTTCGGGAGGGGGCTCCGACCTCCGCTATGGTCCGCTTCGACCGTGACGAGTCGTTCGTGCGCGCCAACGCGGCTGTCGCCGTCCGCCAGGCGCTCCTCCGTCGTACGCAGGAAATTGCCAGTGGTGACGATTCCATCGGCAACACCAGAATCGTCGTGGAAACAGAGGCCGACGCGCTCCGCTTTCTCATCGGAACGTCGTCCTACGTCCAGGCGACGCGCGAGGCCATTTGGTCCACCGTCATCCTCGTGTTCTGCTCGATGCTGCGCAAGATTGCGCAAACGACCTACATCATGCGCCTCCAACGCAAGATCAAACGCCTAAACCTCAATCCGATATTCGTCGATCAGAAGCCGCCCGAGTGGCTTTTGTTCCCAAAGGTCGAGATGCTCGTCCTCGTGCTCCTGCTGCCGATCATCGCGGATGCCCTTGGTCTTCTCCTGGCCGAAGTCCCCGGGGGACGTATCATCAAGTATTCGATGCTCGGCGTCGCCATCGGATTCCTCGTCCTCGCGGCCCTTTGGGTCGAGGGGTCACAGCTGCTGGCTCTTCCGCAGGAGCGCAACGTCGTCTATGTCGTGCGCGAGGAAGACTACTTTGCGCATTACGACCCGTGCACGGGCGTCGCTGCGGTGCCGCCGAAAAAGTCGTGGATCGGCCGCCTAGGCGCTCAGCTATGGTACTGGTCTCGCTGGGCCACCGGCGTCACCCGCGTCGCGCCTCCGGGCGAATGGGTCGCCCAGAGCGAGCGAGGTGTCGGACTCCTGCGCCGGTACCCCGCATTCTTTGGCGCCATTGTGGGACCCGTCTGCGTTAAGGTTGGCGCGACATACAATCTGGTTGGCGAAGTGGAATTGCCGACTGATTCCACCGCGGATCCTGTCCTCGACTCGTGGCACACGGATAAGGGCCTGCTCCCGGTCCTCCTTGGCGTCGAGCCTGACAAGGAGGAGGAGGGGGTGGAGGAGGAGGGGGAGGTGGAGGAGAAGGAGGAGGAGGGCGAGGAGGACCGCGCGGACACCAGCGGAGGCGTCGAAAAGGTGGCGGCAGCGACAGCTGCCCCCAAGAAGAAATCGTCCTTCCGTCGGGGCGGCGCGACTGTTGCCCCCCTCGACGGGGAGACGGTGTACTCCTCCGTCACGGCCGCTTCCAATCTTACGAACCCCCTCTCGGCGCCGCGCAAGGCTGTCATCCGCCAGGGGCTTCCGTCATCCGTCGCCACTGAGCGCCTGATCGACGGGTGGAGGATGGCGGCGCTGGCCGTGGCGCCTGCCCGGCCTGGTGAATCGGCTGCGGCCGCCCTGCTGTCGGCCGAGAATCTGTCTCGGATCAAGGCCCAGGCCCAGGCCGACAAGGACGAGCGGGCTGTGGCGCGGCGGGCGTCCGTCCTGGCCGAAAAGGCCGCCCTGACTGCCGCCGCCTCTGGGCGGAAGGGGACCCTGTCGCGCGCCTCGTCGCGCGCCGCGTCGCGGACCCGGAGCCGCGCCGTCAGCCGCAAGCAGTCGAACGCGGGCGACGGTCTTTTTTGGGGCGCATTCGACGACTTCCGGGACAAAGTCGCCGACTTTGTTCTCCCCCCCACCGACGCCGAGCTCAAGGCGCGCAAGGAGCGCGAGGCCCGGAAAGCTGCCGCCAAGCGTGCTGCGGCGGCCAAGCCGTGGATGCAGACGACGGGCGTCGTGCCCATCGAGGCCCGGGCGGGGTGGGGGCGCGGGGCCGAGAAGAAGGAGGCGCCGCGCCCGCTGCCTCCGGGGATGGAGGTCGAGTACGTCAAGCCGCCACCCAAGCCGCGCCCCCCGCCAGCGCCCCGCAAGACCAAGTCGGAGATCGAAGCCGCACGAGCGGCCACCGCGCTGAAGGAGACAAACGACCTGGCGATGAGTATGTCTGTGTCGCCAAGGGCGCGCCGCGTGGCCCGGAAGAGATCCGTCGCGGGCTACCTCGTGTCCGCGGCCGAGGGCGTGTGCCGCGACTCCGAGGGACACGCCGTAACGAGAGACGGCCGCATTCTCCGCGGTGCCGCTGAGGTCGACGCACGTGACGAGGCGGATGACGCGGCGGCTGTGGAAGCGGGCCACCACCGGGCGTCCCTCGGGGGCGGCGCATCCCTGGTTTCGCCCGTCTTGGCCTCGTCCACCTCCGGCGCCGTCCCGGTCGACGGCAAAGGACCCCGCCTTGGGCCCTCGGGCGGGTTGTTGGTCGATGTGCCCCGGTTCGACCGTGGCGTCCTCGTTCCCTTAGGTGCCGACGATCACACAAACGAGAAGCCGCTCAAGCGCTACACGTCGGCAGTGCTCGAGTACCTGCGCATCGTCGCCCCGTTCTTCCGCGTCGTGCTGATGCTGTGCATGCTCATCCTCATGGCCAGCATTGGGGGCGGGCCTGGAGGCTCAACCCAGGGTGACGCGGCCCTGGTCTCGGGCATGGTCTCGTTCTTCCAGCTCATCACACTCGCCATCGTCGTTGTCCTCGCGCCCATGCCGACGGTATTTGCCCAGGTCACCGAGGTCATCACGACGGCGGTCGAGTTCCTCGCCTACTTCACCATGTTTCTGGTCCATCTGCAGACGTACATTGCCGACCGGTCCGAGACGTTCGAGGCGCTCCTCAAGGGCCGCGATGCCGGCCTCGTCGTCCTGGGCGCCCTGGCTGCCGTCGTCCTCGTCAACCTCATCGGCCAGGTGACGTCCTTCGCGCGCGCCTATTTCGCGTCCAGGTGCCGCCTGCGCGAGGCCGAGATCGCGACACGCCTCTCGGAGCAGGTATCGCGGATGGCTGTGCGCCACGCCGCGATCATCGGGACCGACGAGGCCAACTTCAGAGTGAAGAAATACGCAAACCGGTGGTTGGGCGCCGCCCTCCGCCGCCGCCTGAAGGGATGGCCTGGCGACTTCGAGCTGTCGCGGCGCGAGAAGAGGGCGCAACACTTTTACCTGCTGGCGAAATCCGTTGTGCTGACGGGCATGTCGTCGGAGGGCGAGTCGCTGAGCAAACTTCGCCGCCTTCGTGAACAGGCCGATGCGGCCCGGGCGATGCGGGGCGCCGCGGCGCGTGAGCGCGCCATTGCCAGGGGCATCATCCTGGACGAAGACGACGCCGAGGATCCCAAGGGAGTGCAAACGCGCAGCAAGGGCTCAGAGAGATCCCTCTTACCCGTGGCCGGGGGCATGTTTGTCACACCGTCAAAGGGCCTCCGGGCTGCCGATGCCGGGGCCACGGCAGTCGCACTCCTCCCGGACGAACGCCTGGCCGCCTTTGAGATGGCCCATCGGTCGCGATTCGTTTCCAAGGTGGAGCTCGACGCCTCGGAAGCCCTCAAGGCTGAGATACCGCCGTCGAGCACCGTGGCGCCCACGACACAAGCGGCGCCCTCTCGCGACGCGTCGGCCCTATCGGCGAGCGGTGGGTCAACCGTGCCGGGCGCGGGGGTGGCAGCGGCGACTCAGCCGCCCAGCCGCGTCGCGAGCCTGCGGAGGGCGCCGTCGTCGTCGCAGAGGCGGTCTTCGGTCGAGGGTGGTGTCGAAATGGGTGGTCGCGGCGGTGGCCTGGGCGTCGGCGGACGAGGCGCGGGGCGCAGCAACGGGGGCGGTGGACGGGGTCCTGCGCCTGGTGTGACCCGCCGTGCCGTCATCGTCGATGAGAAGAACACCGTCGACGACTCGGCCCCGGTGTCGCGGACGCGGCCTCCGCCGGCTGTCGCGCGAGGGGGGAGAGGGGGTCAGGGTCCGGGTTAGGAAGTGAAGCGTGTTTTCTCCCCGCCCCCCCCCCCCCCCCCCCACCCCCGACCACC
>Ga0255754_10004430_pt1 | contig 9856 bp, 6 predicted proteins | sample 101ome_22_FD_179954 | JGI IMG/M metagenome (GOLD analysis project Ga0255754, IMG submission 179954) | Coastal salt marsh microbial communities from the Groves Creek Marsh, Skidaway Island, Georgia - 101412BT metaG (version 2) | ecosystem: Environmental > Aquatic > Marine > Intertidal zone > Salt... | reverse complement strand
CCGCGTAGTTAAGGGCGTGAATTTCGTTGGTCTGCGCGATGCGGGTGATCCGGTTGAGGCCGCCGCACGATATGATGCCGCAGGCGCGGATGAGATTTGTTTTTTGGACATTCACGCAACCCATGAAAACCGTGGCACCATGTTTGATATGGTGCGTCGCACAGCGGAACAATGCTTTATCCCCCTAACCGTTGGCGGTGGCGTACGCACGGTCGAGGATGTGCGCGCCCTTCTGTTGGCGGGTGCAGATAAGGTTTCGTTTAATTCCGCCGCTGTGGCCAATCCCGATGTGGTGCGTCAGTCCGCCGATCATTTCGGCAGCCAATGCATTGTGTGTGCGATTGACGCAAAAACCGTGTCACCCGGCAAATGGAAATTGTTCACTCATGGGGGCCGCAAACCCACAGGGATTGATGCAGTTGAATTCGCACAAATGATTGCGGAAAAAGGTGCTGGTGAAATCCTGCTAACTTCGATGGATCGGGATGGTACGAAATCTGGTTTCAACCTGCCCATGACACGCGCAATTTCAGATGCGGTGTCTATTCCTGTGATTGCATCAGGTGGTGTTGGCAATTTGGATCATTTGGTGGATGGTGTAACCCAAGGCGGTGCATCCGCCGTACTGGCGGCCTCAATCTTTCACTTTGGAGAATATACTGTCCAAGAGGCCAAAGCACATATGCAAGCCGCGGGCATTCCGATGAGGATGAATTAATGACCCTAGATGATTTGTTTGAAACCGTAAAACTACGTGCCGCAAGCAGTCCCGAGGAAAGCTGGACCGCAAAATTGTTGGCCAAAGGCCCCGAAAAATGCGCCGAAAAATTTGGGGAAGAAGCGATTGAGGCCATTATTGTGGCTGTTAAAAACGACCCCACAGCCCTGACCAGCGAGGCGGCCGATGTGATATTTCACCTGATGGTCATGTTGCACGCCCGTGGCGTTGAATGGGGCGACGTCGTGGACGTATTGGCCCGCCGTCAGGGACAATCAGGTATCGCCGAAAAAGCGTCGCGTGAGTGATTTCGTATACCTAAGAGCAGTTCTTGAAAGATCTCAGGTTAAATCTAATTTATTCCAATGCAAGCTGTCTGTCGCATTATCAAATCCCAAAGCTATATGGCATTGACTAATTTACTCTCGCGGGCGGTTGGCGGGGCTTAGGTAACGCAACCCTTGCTCCATTTTGCAGCGGGCAAACCTCCGATTTGACAGTACGGTCGTGGGCTCGATTATGCTCTATTGGTCTAAGCTGCGCTTTGAACGCGCTTGATCAAAGCACTTAAATCAATGACCGCTCAAAAAAGTTTCTAAAAACGCCATGTTATATACCAGTATTTATAGTGTCAAAATTAGCCAGACTCAGTTGAGCTTTGAAGATATGACACCTGTAGTGAACCCAGCCATGCGCAATTCCCAGAATAGGCGTTGATATTCAATTTTAGGGCATCGGTTCATGATAACTTCAATCCCATGCGCCCGCGCTTTCTCTGCGGCTTCGGAGTGGGTGACGCCAATTTGCATCCAGATTGTTTTAAGATCCGTAAACCGTTCCATAGCCTCATCAACAATCGGCGGCACATAATCAGATTTGCGGAAAATATCCACCATATCAATGGGTTCATCAATCTCTGACAGAGATGCACGGATTGTTGCGCCAAACAGCTCTTTTCCCGCGTGTGCTGGATTGACCGAAATCACATTAAAACCCTTTAATCCCAAATATCGGGCCACAAAATAACTTGGTCGCTGTGGATTCGGGCTAACCCCGACCACCGCGATATTTTTTGCACGCTTGAGAATATCGCGCAAATATGCGTTGCTATAGTACTCGTCCATGGGCCCCTTCGTTAATCTTTCTGGCACAGTGTGATGGGGCCATCCCCAATGTCAATTGCGATCCGACACTAATGAATGAAACCATTCAAAACTTGATAATTTCGCCTGCTGTTTTGCACGCACTCAAATCAAGCTTCCATACCAGCGCAAACTGCCAACGCTCTAGGCCTTGGCGTTGATACGCAATTCGGTGTGCCTGTCTCGTCCGCCTCCTGGCGTTCGAGGGCTTAGGCTGCTCGTGTTTCAATCAAGTCAAGTGCATTATTCGGCGGCCTTTGGCGCGTCATTTAGCATTTGCCAAACGCGATGCGGGGTAAATGGCATGTCTGCGTGGGTCACACCGCGATCCCACAGCGCGTCTTGTACCGCATTCGCAACCGCCGCCATTGATCCAACAGTTCCTGCCTCACCACAGCCCTTCATGCCCATAATGTTTGCAGTAGAGGGAACTGGTTCTACTTCAAATTTAACAAATGGCATATCCACCGCGCGAGGCATTGCATAATCCATGAAGGTCGCTGTCAACAACTGACCATCTTCATCATAAACCACATGCTCACAAAGTGCTTGTCCTAGACCTTGCGCAACACCTCCGTGCACTTGACCTTCCGCCAATAGTGGATTGATAAGGTTTCCAAAATCATCAACCACAACATAGCGATCAACCACAGTTTTCCCTGTTTCTGGATCAATCTCAACCTCGGCAACATGCGCTCCATTTGGGAAAGAACGCGCCTCAAGCGTTGCGCGAGCCTCTTGGACCAACAGATCGTCACGCCCATCCACGCGCGCCATTTCGGCTGCCTCAAGGAAGGTCGGCGTTAGGTTTGATCCTGCCGCGCGGAAGGTTTCATCGTCAAAGGAAACGTCCTCAGAAGCGACACCCATTTTATCGGCAAGATACAGGATAAAGCTTTTGATCATTTTATCGACTGTCGCCAGGGTGGCGTTGTTTTGCACAGTGACTGAACGCGATCCGCCTGTACCACCACCCTGTTTGATCAAATCACTGTCGCCTTGAACGACAATAATATTATCCAATGGAATGCCCGTTTGATCGGATAGGAATTTTGCATAAACTGTTTCATGCCCCTGCCCGTTTGACTGAGTACCGACAAAAATGCAGACTGTTCCGTCCTCATTAAACTCGACGCGCGTACTTTCGCTTGGGTCACCAAGGATGGATTCTATATAAAAACATAGGCCCTGACCGCGCAGTTTGCCTGCCGCCTCGGATGCAGATTTGCGTGATAAAAATCCAGCGCGATCACAGGCTATTTCAGCATGGTTCAACACGCGTGAGAAATCTCCGACGTCATAGGTTTCGCCCGTCGTTGTTTTGTACGGAAATTTATCCACGGGAATAAAATTTTTGTGGTGCAATTCCCAAAGATCCACACCCAACTCGCGCGCGGCACGATCCATCAGGCGTTCGAGAACATAAATCGCCTCAGGGCGGCCTGCGCCGCGATAGGCATCCACTTGTGTCGTGTTGGTATAGTAACCCTTCACGCTTAGGTAGGTTGCCTGCACATCATAAGTGCCCATCAAAACGCGTGAAAACAATTGTGTTTGAATGGGTTGCGCAAATTGCGAGTTATAAGCCCCCATGTTACAATCCGTATGCACGCGGTAGGCCTGAATGCGGTGATCCGCATCAAATGCAAATTCCGCCCATGATACCAAATCGCGCCCTGCATTATCGGTTAACATCGCTTCTGTTCGATCTGACATCCAGCGCACCGGTCGGCCTAATGTCATCGCGGCATGTGCCAAAACATAGGCCTCGGGATAGGCCATGCCTTTCATCCCAAATCCACCGCCGGTGTCTGGGTTGGTAACGCGGATGTTCTCTTTGGGCATGTTCAACATCTGGCTAAGGCGGTTCCAATGCGGCCACACACCCTGAGCGTTCAAGGCAACATGCAACCGTTCGCCGTCAAATTCCGCATAACATCCACGCGGTTCTATGGAATTTACGATGACGCGGTTGTCCCCCACCTCCAACTTCACCACATGCGCGGCCTTATCAAATTCCGCTTGGGTTTTTTCGGCGTCCCCCATCTCCCAATCAAAGGCCAAGTTGCCAGGCGCCTCGGCATGGATATCTGTGTCACCAGGGGCCAGTGCCAATTGGACGGGCAATTCATCATAATCAAATTCAATCAACTCGGCCGCATCGCGGGCCTGTTGCATCGTGTCGGCAATAATCATAGCGACAGGTTCACCAACATGGCGCACACGATCAACTGCCAACAAGGGGCGTGGCGGTTTTGCCCCATCCGTGCCGTCACGGTTTTTCACAACCGTGCCTTCCAAATCCATGGAAATGCCTGCCGTAATCAGATCAGCCGCCGTAATAACAGTGGCGACACCCTCACTCTCAAGCGCATCGCTAACATCCAAATTGGTGATCACACCATGCGCAATGGGTGAGCGGAAAACAAACGCATGCAGCGCATCGGCAGGTGCGATATCGTCAATGTATTTACCAAATCCAGTTAAAAAACGTTGGTCTTCCAGGCGTGTAATGGGTTGGCTTTTCCCGAACTTATTCATGTGGTTTCTATCCCGTTGATCCGTATTTGATTTGTGCGAACACTACTCATAGATTTAGGGCTGTCCAACCCTTTTCCACCATTTAATGAAAACTCCTTTGTATTCGTGACGCAACGTGCAGAAATTCTTGGCAATGTTGCTTTCCCTTTTGCGAAAATCGGGTTAGACCGATCCGCGCAAAACAACACGATGAATAGGCATTTTCATGGCACTGGAAAAAACCTTCGACACTGGCACGGCAGAAGCGCGCATTTATGCAGCGTGGGAACAGGCAGGATGTTTCAAAGCGGGCGCAAATGCCACGCGGGATGAAACATTCACCATCATGATCCCGCCCCCCAATGTGACGGGTGTGTTGCACATGGGCCATGCATTCAACAACACCTTACAGGATATTTTGATCCGCTGGAAACGCATGCAGGGGGTTGATACCCTGTGGCAACCTGGAACGGATCACGCAGGGATTGCCACGCAAATGGTTGTCGAACGTGAATTGGCCAAAGCGGGTGAGCCAAGCCGCGCTGAACTGGGCCGTCAGGTGTTTTTGGCCAAAGTCTGGGAATGGAAAAAACAATCGGGTGGCACCATCATCAATCAGCTAAAACGCCTTGGCGCCAGCTGTGATTGGGACCGCACTGCATTCACCATGTCAGGTGCACCCAACGCCCCCGCGGATGAGGGTGGTAATTTCCATGACGCCGTCATCAAAGTTTTCGTTGAGATGTACAACAAAGGCCTGATTTATCGCGGCAAACGTTTGGTCAATTGGGACCCACATTTTGAAACGGCGATTTCAGACCTTGAGGTCGAAAACATCGAAGTTGCGGGTCACATGTGGCATTTCAAATATCCGCTGGCAGATGGTCAAACCTATACCTATGTCGAAAAGGACGAAGATGGGAACATCACACTAAGTGAAGAACGCGACTATATCTCAATCGCGACAACGCGCCCTGAAACCATGTTGGGCGATGGAGCGGTTGCGGTGCATCCCAGTGATGAACGCTATGCGCCGATTGTTGGTAAACTGTGCGAAATTCCCGTTGGACCAAAGGAACATCGCCGCTTGATCCCGATCATCACCGATGAATACCCCGATCCAGATTTCGGATCAGGAGCGGTTAAAATCACAGGCGCGCATGATTTCAACGACTATCAGGTGGCTAAGCGCGGCGGCATTCCGATGTATAACCTAATGAACACACACGCCGCGATGCGCAGTGATGGCCGTCCTTACGCGGAAGAGGCCGCCGAGGCGCAGCGCATTGCAAATGGCGAAATCGAATGGGACGAAAATAAAGTCGCCGCCATGAACCTTGTCCCCGATGAATATCGCGGGCTGGATCGGATAGAGGCCCGTGACCGGGTTGTGGCCGCCATAACGGCCGAGGGCAATGCCGTCATGATCTCCAACCCCAAAGCGGGTGAGGACGGCGAAGCCGACCTGATCCCACACGTCGAAAACAAACCCATCATGCAGCCCTTTGGTGATCGATCAAAAGTCGTGATTGAACCCATGATGACCGATCAATGGTTTGTCGATACCGCCAAAATCGTTGGCCCCGCCTTGGACGCGGTGCGGGATGGAACAGTCAAAATCATTCCAGAGTCAGGCAAAAAAACCTATTACCACTGGCTGGAAAACATCGAACCCTGGTGTATTTCACGCCAATTGTGGTGGGGCCATCAGGTGCCTGTTTGGTTTGACGAAGAAGGCAATCAATACTGCGCGGCTACCGAGGCCGAGGCGAAGGCACAAGCGCCCGGCAAAACCCTAACCCGTGACCCCGATGTTTTGGATACATGGTTCAGCTCTGGCCTATGGCCAATCGGCACGTTGGGCTGGCCCGAACAGAATGCGGCGTTGGACAAATATTTCCCAACCTCGACCCTGATCACGGGGCAGGATATTTTGTTTTTCTGGGTTGCGCGGATGATGATGATGCAACTAGCCGTTGTCGATCAGATCCCATTTAATACGGTGTATCTGCACGGGCTGGTCCGCGATGCCAAGGGCAAGAAGATGTCAAAATCCACGGGCAACGTGATTGACCCATTGGACATCATTGATGAATACGGCGCGGATGCGTTGCGGTTCACCAATGCCGCCATGGCCTCTATCGGGGGGGTGTTGAAATTGGACATGCAGCGGATCCAAGGATACCGCAATTTCGGCACCAAACTGTGGAACGCCGCCCGTTTTTCCGAAATGAATGAGGCCGTGCCCTCCGATGGCACCATTCCAATGGCCGACCAAGCGGTCAACAAATGGATCATCGGTGAAACCGCCAAAGTGCGAAAGGTTGTGGACGCGGCCTTTGACACCTATCGGTTCAACGATGCGGCACAGGCGCTTTATGCCTATGTTTGGGGCAAGGTGTGCGATTGGTACGTGGAATTGTCAAAACCGCTTTTGAACGGCGACGATGAGTCAGCAAAAGAGGAAACACGCCGCGTGATGGGCTGGGTGATTGATCAATGTTTGATCCTGCTGCATCCGATTATGCCATTCATCACAGAAGAGCTGTGGGGCGCATTGGGCGAACGGGCTAAAATGGTCGTACACGCCGATTGGCCGACATACACCGCCACCGAATTGGTGGACACCGCCGCAGATCGTGAAATGAACTGGGTGATCAGCCTGATCGAAGGGATCCGTTCCGCCCGTTCACAAATGCGGGTTCCTGCGGGTCTGCGCATTCCAATGATCATGACCGAGTTGGACGTTGCAGGTCAGGCCGCATGGGAAAGAAACGAAGCGATGATCCTAAAACTCGCACGTGTGGTGGACTTGACCCATGCGGATGCCTTCCCCAAGGGGACAATCACCGTGGCGGTTCCGGGTGGCACCTTTGGCCTGCCCCTTGCGGATATTATCGACATTGATGCGGAAAAAGAGCGCCTTGAAAAATCCCTTGGGAAATTGGCAAAGGAATTGGGCGGTTTACGCGGACGGTTGAACAATCCGAAATTCGTCGCCTCTGCTCCTGATGAGGTGGTCGAAGAAGCGCGTGCCAATTTGGCCGAGCGAGAAGAAGAAGAAGCCCAACTAAAAACCGCGATGGATCGGTTGAATGAGATTTAACAACACCCTGCCTCAGCTACCCGGCTGAGGCAGACGTGATAAAAGCTGGTTGGGTCTCGGATGTATTGCGGGCAACTTTCACCTCAACGTCTACGGGTTTTTCATCGCACTAAGCCGACTGCGGGCAGTGACGAAGACACCGCCCATGGGGGCGGTCGATGTCTGCCAATCTAGCGATTGGCTGGAGCAGAACTCATCTAGACTATATTTTAGAAAATCACACCAACACGAAACTCAGCACCAAGGGCGCAACGCCGATGGTCATGAGGGTGGAGACTACTACCAATCCCGCCACCGCATCAGCGTCCACCTTGAACCGTTCGGCCAGTAGATAGGATGTCACCGCAACGGGGGCCGACATTTGCAGGATCAACACGGAATAGGCCACATCGGGCAAATCAAAAACCGCGCCGACCACAATGGCAACGCCCGTGCAAATGGCGATTTTCGCAGCAGACAGCCAAATAGCGTTCACAATCTTCGCAGCTTTCAATCGCGCAACCGCAACCCCCAGCGTGATCAGCATGATTGGAATGCCAATCCCCCCGACAAGATTGATAGTATTGGCCAGAAATTCGGGCAACTGCCAGCCCTGCACCAAAAACACCAACCCCAAGAGGGTTGAAAGAACCAAGGGTTCACGCGCCAATTTGCGCAATGATGTGCCCCCCGTAATCACATAAATCCCGATGCTAAAGGCAAAGACAGATGTCACACTGAACAAAATAATCGCATAGCCAAACCCCGCCTGCCCAAAGGCAAAAAGGCACAGTGGCAATCCCATGTTGCCTGTATTCCCACTGACAAACGGCGCAAAATAGCTGGGCATGTCCAAGCGGGCAAGTTTGACAAAAATGTAAACCGCCACCATCGTCCCGCCATAGGTCGCGAGTGAGGCCCAGAACATGGTGGCCAAGGCCTCGGGGTCAATGTTCGTGTTGACCAGACTATCAAACACCAAACAGGGAATCGCGATATTTGTCGCCAAGCGGGTGACAAACTCGGTTGGGTACTCCAGCCCCCGCTTAACCCAGAGATAGCCGCTGCCAGCGATCAAAAAGACAGGGGCAACAACATTGAAAATGATCAGGAACAGGGCCATGCCCTAGCCAGCATCGCGGCCCTCGGGGCCAGTCATGTCAAAGCCAAGGTGGCGTGCAACGGTAAAGATATCTTTGTCCCCACGCCCACACATGTTCATGCAAATGATGTGATCAGTCGGCAGGGTTGGTGCGATTTTCATCACGTGACCCAGCGCGTGTGAAGGTTCCAGCGCGGGAATGATCCCTTCGGTCGCGCAGCACAGTTGGAACGCCTCTAGCGCCTCTTTATCAGTGATCGACACATATTTTGCACGCCCAATGTCATGCAGCCATGCATGTTCTGGGCCGATACCTGGGTAATCCAGACCTGCTGAAATTGAGAAGCCTTCTAAAATCTGACCATCCCCATCCTGCAACAAATAGGTGCGGTTGCCGTGCAATACGCCCGGACGCCCACCCGTTAGGGATGCGCAATGTTCCATGTCGTCATTGACGCCTTTGCCACCCGCTTCAACACCGATGATGTTCACATCCTTATCATCAAGGAAGGGATAAAACAGACCCATGGCATTGGATCCACCACCAATTGCCGCAATCAGCGTGTCGGGAAAACGCCCCTCTGCCGCCATCATCTGCTCTTTGGCCTCTTTGCCGATGATGGATTGGAAATCGCGGACCATCGCAGGGTATGGGTGTGGGCCTGCAACGGTGCCAATGCAATAGAATGTGTCGCGCACATTGGTAACCCAGTCACGCAGTGCATCGTTCATGGCATCCTTAAGCGTGCCGCGTCCTGATGTGACGGGCACAACCTCTGCACCCAATAGGCGCATACGGAATACGTTTGGCGCCTGACGTTCCACATCATGTGCGCCCATGTAAACCACACATTTCAAACCAAATTTCGCACAGACGGTCGCAGTGGCCACGCCGTGTTGGCCCGCCCCTGTTTCGGCGATGATACGGGTTTTGCCCATGCGACGCGCCAGAATGATTTGGCCCAACACGTTGTTGATTTTATGCGCGCCTGTATGGTTCAGCTCGTCCCGCTTCATATAGATTTTTGCGCCACCCAAATGATCAGTTAAGCGTTCGGCAAAATACATGGGACTGGGGCGGCCAACATAATGCGTCCACAGATCATTCATTTCCGCCCAAAACGTATCGTCCGTTTTGGCGCGTTCATATTGCTCTTCCAGCTCTAGGATCAGTGGCATCAGGGTTTCCGACACAAAGCGGCCCCCAAATTTACCAAAACGCCCCTTATCATCTGGGCCTGTCATAAAGCTATTGAAGAGATCGTTTGCCATTTTTGGTCCTCCGCCAT
>Ga0255754_10004407_pt1 | contig 9883 bp, 9 predicted proteins | sample 101ome_22_FD_179954 | JGI IMG/M metagenome (GOLD analysis project Ga0255754, IMG submission 179954) | Coastal salt marsh microbial communities from the Groves Creek Marsh, Skidaway Island, Georgia - 101412BT metaG (version 2) | ecosystem: Environmental > Aquatic > Marine > Intertidal zone > Salt... | reverse complement strand
CGATTCAGTGGGACACCGAACTTTTCTTGCCATTGATCGAGCACTGCTTGCTCTGTTGCTGGAGTTCTATCATCCATCAAGTCGCTTGCTAGAATCAAGCCCGTGGGTTTGAATCTGCAACTAGGAGAAGTTCCAATTGTAGATGTAGACGCATTGCCTGCTGTTGCGTCAAATGGATTCATCTGTGTAGTTGCTAGAGCGGCAACTGAACTAGTAGATAGAGATCTACCGATAGCGATAACTACACTACCAGTCTTGAATCCGTCTAGAGGATAGAATGCATTGTAGAGTTTGGGATTGTTCATCCTGGCCATCTTTTCTGAATCTGAAAGTTTCAAGGCGCCTGCAGTCCATGCAGTAACCCATCCAGGCTTTTCGTATCCTTGATCATTTCCTGCTACACCGGCATACGGGCTTCTAGGGAATTTGAAAATGACTTCTGCTTGAGTCTTGAGTTTAGGAGCAACATACCATACTCCATTTTCATTAAAGACTGTGTCTCCGTCAGTTTCTGGGCGACCAATCAAGGCATAGCCAACATCAGCGTTCGCGCCTGCTGCTGCTTTCCAAGGAGCAGTAGCAACTGGATAGCACTGTTTGGTGAATTCATAATCATAATTGACATTGAGAGCGCTTAGTTGATCTAGAATATCTTTGTCAGTTTCTTTATTCAACTGCCTGGGAAATCTGAACACGGCCATAGTCTTTCCATCTTGGTTGGTCGCCGGAATCTGACTCAGACTAGGGCTGCTCGACAGTGTAGACCAATTTCCAAGTGAGGAGTTATACCACTCTACTTTGAATCCTGGAATATCCTTGTTAGTTCCATCAATAGTCCAGTCAGTTGTAACCCATCCTCGCGGAACGGAAGTAACAGGTCCATCTCCGTCATCCCATCTAGGCGATGTATCGGTGTAGTTCACTCTGTTACCAGCATAGGAGTTAAGTTCGGGATTGACGATCTTCAATCCAGTGATCTTCTCGTCTCTTAGAGGGAACCAAGAAGGACTCTTACTTGCTCTATCTCCTGTGTCCTTGTTCTTGCTGACTTGCTTTCTCAGAACGAAGAACTGGAAAACAATGGCAATAGGAATACCTGCTGGAGCGGTCATAGTGTCAGCGACACTCTGTAGGGGTCTCCATCCAGTGAACTGATTGTTCGCATTGAACGTAGCCATATAGTAAGAACATCTGAAAGAGTAGTATCCGTGATACGCGCTTGCTACTTGTGGGACGTTGGCATTAGAAGTAGGATTAGTGGCGGGATGTGCTTTTTCTCCAGAAAACCCATGCGTAGCCCAGTTGTGATTATCGAGGTTACCATCCCAGTATTGCATGTTGGATGCACGATTTAGGTGCGTCTGAACAGGATTACCTAGTCCAGCAAAACCAATCCCTTGACTCTCATACATAGGAGCAGTAGGAGTAACTAGAGTCATAGAGTTAGTTAGGATCTGATATCTCTTCTCCTTAGAGAGCATATCGAGTTTGTATCCATGAGGGATTGTTGTCATGATCCCGATCTTGAAATCATTCAGTGTATTGAATGGGACTGTGAATGAAAGTTGATGTGTCCCAGAAGACACACGGCAGGTGTCTAGAATAAATCGCTGACCATCACGAAGGAAACTGGCGTATAGATATCCAGCCCCGTCGCCAACCACTCTAACTCTAAAGATAACTGGATCATCTGCTCTGAGTCCTAGTCCTTTGACTGCCCAGGAGCCTCCCTTGATAACTGGTTTGAAGTTAGGCTTGAAGCCGACCTTCATCTCAGCGTCAGTCACTCTGAGGTTAGCAGAGTAGGTATATGAACTACCAAGACCATGTTGGGAAGGTCTCTTGCTTAGCATAAGATCATCCCAGCAGTCTTCCGAGAGCGGCCTTAGTCTTAAGGAATCCGCCGCTCAGCCCGCTGACTTCTGTGAAGGAAATGGCCTGATCTTTGTTGCCATTAACATCAACCTTGACGTTTCTGGTTAGCAGAGCACTTCTATTTGCCATTTCTGACATGACTCTACCAATAACAAATTCAGTCTGTTGTCCGAGTGTCATTCCTGACGGCATAGAGTTGATTACATTAGCCACGTAGTTGTGTCCGTCTTGAGTGAACATGGCTTGACTTAGACCCATCTGAGACAGAGCCACCTCGATCTGAGACTGCATAGTTTGCACATTACCTAGAGGCATACCGACTTGAAGGGTCCATGGTCTAGCCACTTGCCCTTCTTTGATTGGCTTGCTAAGATCGATCTGTGCTCCGATCTGCGCTTTTCTCATCGTGACGCCTCTCTGTTGTGCAATCATGGTTTGCCTCTGTGCAGCAGTGACCGGCTGACCTGCTCTGAGTTTCAATTCTCTCAGTCTTTCGTGATTCTGCATAGCGCCGAGTTGCATGCTGGTTCCAGTTCTTCTACCAAGAATTCCTGGTAGTTTCTTCGGTCTAAATCCAGCGATCCCGTTAATCGATTGTTCGAACAGAAGGCTGGCATACTCTAGAGCACTGGTAAGGAAGGAGAGTTGAGTTTCAGTAAACCTTTCTGGATTTTCTACTGCATTAGTTAGACTGATAACCAAGGCCTCTACTTCTGACGTAATTGGTTGAGCAACATTTGTCTGCCAAGCCCCATTCACATAGGAGATATACACTTTACCATTGACGGTTAGAATATCATCAACGATTACATCATTGAAGTGCTGATCAGTATACTTTCCATTGGAGTCAAGGACTGGAGTTTCTTCTTGAATCTCTACTGCTTCCACACTGGCATTGGCAAGGAATGTCAGTGCTGCTTCAACCAGATTATACTGGGTCTCTGTTAGTCTCTCAGAGACATTCAGTAGATTATTGAATCCTGTAACTACCTGCTGCTTCTCAAGGTAAGTTGCACTTGAGAATCCAGGTCCAGCATACCAAGAACCCTCTTGTAGATTCGCTGAAATAATCACCTTGTTATTGACTTTGACGATATCGTCAATGATTGACATGAAGGCATCGTCAGAATACTTGAACTCAGTTTCAGTGGAATTATCGCCTGAGCCGGTATCTTCTTGGCCTGGATACGGATCATCATTACCAGTTGATGGGGTGAATGTCGCTTCTCCGGCACTTGCCTTAGCATCGTCTAGTTGAGACTTAACACTAGTATAGATCATACTGACTAGAGTATAGTCGGTGGGAGAATAAACTGGGTTTCCTTCAACGATGCCTAGAAGAGCGTAGTATTTTGCTACAACCTGCGTAGCAATATTTCTGTTGTTGGCGTCCTTCAGGTTCAGAGTGATCTTGAACCCGGGTTCTCTTGGATCGACAATCTGCTTTCCATTGAACTGACCAGCGTCCATCACTGCATAGTTGATCATTGAAGAGTGATTGCCGGGCCAGTGATCGGGCCACATACCTCTGCTAAATCCTGGAGATGTGTTTACTCCTGGGACGCGGAAGTCGGTGGGGTCAGTGGCCTCCCAGTCTGTGGAGATTCTGGTATCTGTGAAAAAGACTCCAGTGGGATAGTTATCCTTCAAGCCAGTTCTAGTTGCTCCACGGCGAGCATAATCATCACCGAAATAACCATCTCCAGTGGTTTCTGTTTTCCTCTGATAGACTTGAAGGTCCCTAGGCACTTTGTAGGATGGAGTAGAGAGTCTGTATCTGGCTAGATTCGATCTGAGATCGTTAATTTCCCCTGCTAGTTGATGGCGTAGATACATTGCTTGGCGGGGGTCCATTCCACCTTGCCTTTGTCTTCTATCGAGATCTTTCATCTGCCTTTCGACAAATTTAATTCGGTTTTCGATTGCAGTTAGATCCGCTTGAGTCGTAGGTAGTCTGCCTGGGTAAACTCTTCCTAGAGACATCATTCCACTCTCCCGATAATACTGAGGATGAAGATAGAAGCAAACACGCCCGCGAGAAACTTACTAGTTTTCTCGCTAATCGGCAGTTTGCTATAATCGATCAAGTGAGACACCTCACTTGCGACTCTTCTTCAGGAACTTGGGCTTCTTGATAACACCCAGAGCCATTAGAGCGACGATGCCCACGCCGCCATAAATCATGTTCTGTCGGGTGAAGTAATCCTGAACGCCATACATACCGGGGTTATCCATGTGCGTTGGCTGGTGGGTGGAAGCGCCGTCAATCAGCATGTTGGCTGCTTGGTATTCTAGATCAGCAGATCCGATACCGTAGAAACCGTGCATAGGTAGGTCGGACTGACCTGGCCCATTCCCGTAGTAGTGGAGTTTACCATCACCGTTAGCAGTGGAGCCGAGTCCAAAGAAACCTTCCTGAGTAGGTGTGGGTCTCCTACCGACAAATGGTCTGTGGGTATTGCCGTAAATGTGACCTGGATAGGTAAGCATATCCGGGGTCTTGTTGAACTTCCCCAGTCTTCTTTGAGTTGCTAGATTCATTGCGGGCATAGTAACCACTTCACTTGTAATACCTGTCAAACAGGATCTTCACTGTCACTCCGACGAGAGCACCGGATATAAGGACTCCCCATGTTTCGCCAGTGGACCAAGAAATATCACCCATGTTAGCATACTTGTCTGCTTGTAGGATAGAGTAGGCTGAATCACCCTTAGGGATAACACCCATCTGTGAAACTCTTCTCATGTTGCCCATCTCGCTAAATACTCCCATTCAGAGCACCCCGAAGTAGCCATTGATACTAGCGCCATTGATGTAAACTGATCGCAGTTTGTTTTCAGACTCACCAATATCTAGTTGATTATTACCCTCAGGAATAATGTGACCGTCGCTCGTAATCTTCCAGTTATCTAGCAGATTCGTAATCTCCTGCATCTCTGCTGTAGTGAAATCGCCTCCGGGGCCTCTGGGTCCAGCGGGTCCAGCGGGTCCAGCGGGACCGGCAGGGCCGCCTTGCCCTCTTGGGCCTTCTGCCCCTCTAGGACCGACAGGGCCGACGTCTCCTCTCGGTCCCTTAGCGCCTCTAGGTCCGGGAGGTCCGGGAGGTCCGGGAAGGCCTGTGGACCTGCCCAGGCTGCGAACTACTGCACCCAATCCAGCAACTCCGCTGATTGCCTTTCTCATAATAGGTTCTCTATCTCCATCTAGGTTAGCCATTAGAGGATAGACTCTACTGATAGGGACAGACTCTCCTAGTTGGAATTGCGGATAGATTAGTTCAATGGGGATCCAGTTAGTTCCGAACTCTCTAGTTGGCGAGAAGGTTTTCGTTACTAGCATAACGTGATTGAACACTCCATCATTGTTAGAATCGACAATGAGCGCTCCCACGGGATATCCGAGTGAACCTAGAAGAGATGCACCGAGGATAACGAAGTCATCACAGTCTCCAGAGTGTTTTCCTTGTTCGATTTCTCTAATCTGTCTTGACGCCGTGTAGAAAAATTCCACCGCATAGGGATCCTTGACATAGTGAGCATTCGTCTGAACCCATCTTGTGATTGCTCGGATTTCTCCCAGTTCATCGTGGCCTCTAACACCTGCTTGCTTGATGATCTCGACTGCCTTATTTCTGACATACACATCGCGGATGCCATCTTCGACTAGATCTACTAGAACCCTAACGACTCCTTCGAATCGCTTCTGAGGGTTAGTGCCGGGCTTGAATTTAATGCGCAGAACTCTGCCGTCAGCGGTTTTCGCAGGAGCACCGAGCCCTGACAGAAAATTGACGCGCATACTACCCGCAGTGAGGACTAATGTATAACCACTTTGATTCCGATATGGTGATATCTGCGGTGAAGTGTAATCGATCCATGAAGCGGAGTATCAACCTCAATATCGAAGGTGAACCTGTTGCCCAAGGGCGACCAAGATTCAGTAATAGAGGTGGATTCAACAGAGCCTACGATCCTCCTAAATCTAAGGCTGCTAAGAAGACCGTGGCCGCTGCTGCGAAGAAAGTCATGGAGGGAGTAGAACCACTTAGAGGCCCGATTAAACTCTATGCAGAGTTCGGTATTATGCTGCCTAAATCTCAGGAGCGTAAAAGGAATCCAGTTCCTAAGCAGTGGAGAACCAAGAAACCTGACCTAGACAATTTCGTGAAACTGGTCAAGGACGCCTGTAGTGGAATCATCTACTATGATGACAATTGTGTAGTTGAGATCCACGCTAGAAAGGTCCAGTGTGCTCAGGGCGAAGCCCCATACACTCGTCTGAGATTCGAAGAACTAGACACCCTCATCTCTTCATCTTGAGGCTCTTGGGCTTGTCGCGCTTCATCGTTAGAGTCCTCTCTCTGACAGGTTCTTCATCGAAGAAGTCCTCATCGTCGTCATAGTCATCCCAGTCGTCTTCTTCTTCAAGATCAGTGAAGAATTCCTCCACTGTCGGCTCTCTTACAACCGTTGGTAGAGTAGGAAGTTTCGGCATAGAAACTGATGGCTCTCTAATCTTGATAGGAGAATCAGAGTTAGACTGGATGAATCCCATGATCTCCTCCGCTCCATTTAGCAAGGATTTCCACTCGATGCGCTTGGCTTGATCGATGTATTCTGTGATATCAATATCGCGGATGTTATCTAGCACACTGTTGATGCCGTCTTTGTTTTCCTTGATCTTCATCGTCACATCGGAAATAGACTCAAGGTCTAGGTCTTGAAGAGTAACTCCTACTCGTCTGAATAGTCCTCTTGCTTCATCTAGATCTGTAGTAAATGAACTAACCATGGTGCTTGCTTCATCTAGCATTGATTCAAGTCGATCCATTTCAGACATGATGGTATCTAGATGTTGTAGAGCCTCAGCAGATTGTCCGTCTAGGCGGATAGTTAGCCATGCGATAATCGAGTTAATTGAACCATTCATCACTGCCAATGCAGTAACACCGGATAGCAATGGATCTGCTTCAATTACAAAGTCCATCACAAGGAAGGTAAGTAATGCCGGAATCGTGAAGACCATTACGTATACTGGAGTAGGAATAGCAGTGGCTTGGCGATCTTCTTTGAAGTCACTCAGAGTATACTCTTCGCTCATTCAATCACCTCATTGCATCAGCCGCTACAGCATTTAGGAGTGCAGTGGCAATTTCAGCAACTTCAGGTCTGAGTAGATACTGATAGTCGAACTTAATCGCACCAGTGTCCTGGAATGGCTCTAGTTGAGCAATGAGTTCTTCGTAGGTATTGTTGGCGAAGATGGTGTAGAACTCAGGTCTCTTCTTCAACTCAGAAACGACTGCTGCTAGAATGATTCCACCAGGAGCCTGTCCAAGCGGGGTCTTCTCTCTGAGATCGCGGAGTCCGAAGCAGATATCTCTCAGATTGCGAACAAGAAGCATCTTCTCGCTCATGGCCTGGAGTTTAACTTGCGGGATGGCCTCTGGCATTTCGATCATAGTCACTTCAACTGCAACCTCGATTTGCTCTTGAACCGCTTTTGCTACCTGAGGATCTTCCATTACTGGGCCTAGGAGTTGAGAAAAGGATTCCATTAGAATCTGATTGTATTCATCTGCACCTAGGTCAGCAATGATGGGTTGCTGCGGTTGCTGCGGTTGCTGAACTGGTTCATCAAAGAATACTCCATCTGTTGGCATCTCAGGATTGTTCTGCAGAATCACGGGTTGCTGCATCTGCTGCGGCATCTGTTGCGGCATCTGTTGCGGAACTGGTTCTGGGATCTGCTGGACGGGTCGGGCAGGTGCAACAGGTTGTGCATACGGATTGTATGACGGATGATCGTATCCTGCTGGGATCTGTGCCTGAGATTGCTGCTGACTGCTTCTCGACATGAGTGCTCCGCCAAGTCCACCAACTGCTTCCTTGAGCGTGTCAGAAGAAAGCACGTCCTTGACTCCATCAGCCCAGTTAGTTTCCTTACCGTTAACGATTTCGTCAATCATTCGCTCTTCGTATGCCTGCTGTAGTTTAGAACCGAGGCCGCCATCATTTGCACGCTTGAAGGTCTCTCTCAGGAGAGTAGTCTGCTGGTTCATGAACTGTTGATCTCTAGCCATCTGCTCGCGGCGTTGTTCTGACATCCTCGCCTCCTGAGCAGACTGCATTTGCATCATCATCTGCATCTGGAACTGTTGCTGTTGCATAGCCAGTTTTTGCTGAGAAGTTAGGAAACCCATCATGGCGACCATACTCATACCATCTCCACCGCTGGTGGCGTTTGTCATCTGATTTCGTAGCATGACTTCCATTGGATCCTCTTCCTCTATTTGCATCGTCGGTTGCATCATCGGCTGAGTGGCCGTTGAAGCAAAGTTCTGCTGAGTGGTGGGTTGCGAAAGCATACCGCCTGGATTCGACTTCTGTCTCTCCATCTCCTGGGCTTGCTTGTAGTCAAGACCCATTCGATCTAGCCAGTTAGCGTAGTATCTCTGAACCTCTTTAATAGGGGCGCCAGAACGGTCGCAGATAGTCCTGAAATCAGGATTAGTGTCGCCGTTCATGAAGAAAGGTGTGCCATCATACCAGTCTTCATCTTCGAAAATGAGTTTCAGGAACTTCGTTCTCTCCTTGGGCGTAAGCATACGCCACTTAGGATCTTCATCGTCTTCGTCAAATCCATCGTATTCTTCATCGCTCATGTTATCAGTCCTCGATAGGGTTTCCGTGTTGGTCGCAATCAATCTCGTAGCCGTTGTCGTCTACATAGTAATAGGTCCCCGTGTCCGGATCTCTGTATACGATGAAGTCATCCTCGCCTTCGTTAGATTTCAGTGAATTTTCGAAGCCCTGCTTCATTTTCATCAGGCCGCCGACTAGTCTTCCACCGACCATACCACCTAGTTCTGCTAGACCTTCATTGATTACATCGTTAGGTGAACGAATCTTGGGATCAGTGCTAACAGGAATACCATTCTCCATTAGCAAGGCGATGGTAGACATAATGGTGCTTCGTAGATCAGGGATTAGTTGAGGACCTAGATACGGATTAAGAATCAACTGGGAGTAAAGGTGATTGAATTCATCCCTCTTCTCTTTGAGACCTGCGACCACGTGCGGAGGGATAACATCTGCAGGAGACGCAGTTTTCTCTGCCTTAGCGTAGAACTCGTCTTCTTCGACCACGATATCACCTCACTCCTTGTATGGGTTCACTGACGGATCGTCTCTCTTATCTCCTGAGGAATCCTCATCTTCGTCTTCCTCATCTTCGTAGTCTTCAAGGAAGCCTTCGATTTCCTGGAGAGCCTCTAGGATGACGGCTTGCTTAACACCCTCAATGAGAGTCTTTTCCGTCCAAGACATAGAGACTACCTTCTCCCACGGATACATGGTTAGGGTCTCTTGGTTGAGATCATTGCCATCGTTATCAGTTCCGATCTTTTCTACGGTCTCGATGTAGAGACCTTCGGAACCCTTGAGGATAGTTACGTCGTTGAATGTCTTAATTTCACTACCCAGTTGGATAGTGACAGCGTTCACTCTTTGCTGCATGACCCTTTGTCCTTTCATCGGGTAGTTAAACGATCCGATGATACACTTGCTCAACGTGCATCGATTATTTTGGAAAGCAGTGTTGTCAAATATATGATATACCTGGTGTAAGTGCATTTGCTACATGAGCAAAAAAGATGATCGCGGAGGACCGGTTGATCGCTACACTCGCAATATAGAAAAGCGTGGAAAGCGGGGTAGAGGACGTCCATCAAAACTGATCGACCCTGACGATCCGACTACTTGGCCTAAGAAATTACAGACCAAGCGCGAGAAGATCATGTATCTATTCGATATTCTATCTGGAAATAAACCCGGGACATACAAGCAAAAGTGGATTGACGAGAAGTTTGGAGACAAGACGGCCGTTCAACTCAGAATGTCTAAGGATATTCTCGAAGATATTGCTGACATCAATGCGATCTGGAAGCATGGTGGGTTCAAGAATATCCCACTCCCTGTTGCAGAGGGTATTATGATGAGATTCTCT
>Ga0255754_10004393_pt1 | contig 9902 bp, 5 predicted proteins | sample 101ome_22_FD_179954 | JGI IMG/M metagenome (GOLD analysis project Ga0255754, IMG submission 179954) | Coastal salt marsh microbial communities from the Groves Creek Marsh, Skidaway Island, Georgia - 101412BT metaG (version 2) | ecosystem: Environmental > Aquatic > Marine > Intertidal zone > Salt... | reverse complement strand
ACGCGCCGACACCGATCGCGCCGCGCACCGCCGGCGAGCCCATCCCATTCGCGCGTCCGAGCGCGCGCGCGAGCGCGCCGACGCGTCCGAGCGCGCGCGACATCGATCACGAACGCGCCCGGCGCCAACCCTCGAGCGCGCGCGCCGTCACCTCGCGCGCGTCGTCGTCCGTCGCCCGTCGCCCGTTCGTCGTCGGTCGAGGTCTCGAGGGTTCGCGCTGGGACCATAGTCCCTTTCCTCTCGAGTCACGACCCCCAAAAATCGACGAGTCACTACTCGAGAGGAAAGGGACTCGCCATCGGAGGCGAATCAGCCCCCATCCGATTCGTCGACGACGATCGACGCGCGATTCGTCGTCGCGACGGGCGCGATGGGTGGATTGCTCACGGGCGCGGCGGTGGCGGAGACCATGTCGCTCACCGGAGCGGCCGGGGCGACGGGGGTGAGCGCGGGAGGCGTCGGGAGCGTCTTCGCGGGGGCGGGCACGGCGGTGGCGGAGACGGTGTCGTCGCTCGGGACGTACACGGTGGCGGTCGGGACGTACACGGTGACGGCGCCGGTGATGTTGTTGGCGGCGGTGGGGATGATGCTCGCGGGCGTCGCGTCGTGGATGGTGGCGAGACGGTTTCGAGGGAGGTCGGTGGAGACGCAATCGCTGTTGCGCGGGTCCGCGTACGGCGCGAGAGACGGCGAGAACATGGTGTGAGACGTCTCCACCGGATTCGAATCGGATCGCGATCGAGCGGATGTCTCGTGCGAACGACTGTCCGCGTGTTTTGTATGATTACGTATGCGTGCGCGCGTCGTCGTCGACGACTGTGGAATAACATTTACTCTAATAACAAGTCGTGTGTTGTGAGCGAACTCGCGGCCCGATGAACGCGCCTCTGACGATGCGCGATGACGACGGATCGAACAAAACTAAGCCTTGGCCATTTTCGACGGACGTTCGTCTTCGTCGTCGTCGTCCGATTCCTCTTCGTCGATGTCCTCGCTCTCAGGATCCTCGTCCTCGATGAAAGCTTCGTCGTCGTCCTCGTCCTCGAGCGGTTTGTCGCCGTACAACGCGGCTAATCCCAATTCTTCTTCTTCGTCTTCTTCTTCTTCGTCTTCGTCGTCGTCTTCGTCGTCGTCGTCGTCTTCGTCATCGTCATCGTCATCGTCATCGTCTTCGTCTTCCTCGCTGTCTTCATCGATTTCTTTCCCGAATTCATCGCGACCGTCCAACACGTTCAACGTCGGCATCATCGTCATCACCTTTTCGTGATAATCGTCCGATTGAGTGAGCGGATTCGCCTCGAGCTCGAGCACCGACAACGTCAAGTCGTCCGCCAGCGGCTTCAACTCGTCGACGTCCGCGAGCTTATTGTTCGCCAACGACAACTGCTTGAGCCCGACGCACCCTCGCAGACCGTCCAAACCTCCCGCGATTCGGTTATCGTTCAAACTCAGATCCACGAGATTCGGAAGAGTCGGGAATCCCGCGAGAGAAGTCAAACCGCACGACGCGCACGAGAGCGTCTTTAAATTTTCACACTTGGCCAACAGTTCGCCCTCGATTGTCGCCGACTTGAACTTTTCATCCAGATACATGGTTACCACCTTCTCGGGCGTCGTGCCCATCTCGGCGCACCATTTTTCGATCGCCTGCGCGCGTCGTTCCGACGCGTATCGCTTTCCGTCAGTCGTTCGTTCGCTCTCTCTCTCTCTCGCGCTTGGCGACCCGGCCGTCGCGCGCGTCGCCGAGTTGAGATTCGACGATGCGCGTCGACCCCTCGCCTGCGCGCGCGCGCCGATCGCGTCGATCCCGCGTGCGACAACATTCCTCGCGTCGCGCGCGCCTCGCGTCGCGCGCACGTCGCCTCGTCCACCGCGCGCCCCCCCTTCCCGCGCCCAGCGCCGCGCTGGACAACGGTCGAGCCCCGATCCGCCCCGCGTCGCCTCGCGCGCGCGCCCGCGCGAACGTCGTCCACCCATCGCGCGCGCGCGTCGTTCACCGCGTTCGCGCGCGTCGCGATTCGCCACGCACCGCGTCCATGTCGACGAGCGCGCGTTGAATCGAACGCGAGCCTCGCGCGACTCGATGTGAGCCCGACTTCACTCCATGGCTCCGCGAGGTCGTCTGTCGCGCGTGACGCGGCGCGCGTGCGCGGGACTCGTCGCGTGCGCGCTCTTGGTCGCGCTCGCGGCGAGATCGACGCCGCGAGGGCGTCGAGTTGCGAGAGAGGGCGTCGAGTGGTCTGCGTACGATGACCCCGCTGTCGGACTCTCGGCGAGCGACGGGGACGATTACGTCGAGGCGAGACGCGCGCGGGCGGGCGGGAACGACGCGGTGATCGCGGTTGAATCGCCACCGCGCGCGCGGGCCGAGTCGCGGGCGATGGAGACGCCGGTGGAGGTTGCGGAGATGGAGGACGAGGACGAGCTCGACGAGCTCGACGAGAACGCGTCGCCGCCGCCGCCGCCGCCGTCGATGCAGTCGACGCGCGACGAGGACGGCGAGAAGGAACGCGAACACGGTGTCGCGACCGATGGCGACGCGAGCGACGACGCGAACGCTGGTGAAGAGGACAATTTCACGCTGTTGAATCCGCCGGCGGTGCGAGAGTCGCCGGCCGCGGTGAACGAAAAGCCCGTGTGGATGGCGAAAATGTGGCGACAGAGCGTCGATGCGCTGGACGACGCGGCAAAGTCCGAGTTGGATGAAAGGATGCACGAAGTTCCCGAGGAGTTGCGCGCGCTCGGGGTCAAGGCTGGAGATGAACTCTTCGTCACGTTTGGAACGGCGAGCGTGAAGGATTTCGTCTTCAACTGGGTCGCCGCCGCGCGTAAGATTAAGTTGGAACCCATCTTCGTCGGCGCTCTGGACGACGACATGCATCGATTGTGCGTCGAGGCGGGGATTCCATCGATGCCTCTCACGGGTAGGTCCGTATTGGCGACGCGAAAGGAACAGTTCATGACGGGCGGGAGCGCATCGTTTAAAAAGATGGGCTCCGTCAAGACCAAGTTTATTCAAGACTTGCTCGATCTCGGACTCGCGCCAATCTTGAGCGACGCGGATGTGGTGTGGATGCAAGATCCTCGACCGTTGTTCAACAACGGTACGTACAAGTACGCGGACGTATTAATATCGAGCGATTGCATAGATACGGAGAGCGATAGAAGGGATGACGCGAGATGTCGAAACGTCAACTTCAACACCGGCGTGTTGCACTTTAGACCTACGGAACAGGCGAAAGAGTTCGTGCAGAAATGGAAGGATAAGGTGGCTTCAAGCACGATCGCCTGGATGCGCGATCAACCCGCGTTTAATTTGCTCGCGCGCGAAGGAAACCCTCCCCTCTCGCCCGCGGTGTCTGTGCCGAAAGAATTTCACGGACAACCCGGGTATCGATCAATCATTTTCGCAGCCAATAATACGATCCGAATGGGCGTTCTGCCCGTGGCATTGTTTTCAAGCGGACACACCTTCTTCGTGCAGGAGCATCACGTCTATCATCCCGAAGACGGCGCGCCGTACGCCGTGCACATGACGTACCAATACGGCGACTCTTCAAAGTTCGCGTATGGCAAGCGCGAACGACTTCGTCAGCACGGACTTTGGTACGCGGAGGATGAAAATGGCTATTGGAAGTCGACGAAATATCTGACGATATCGACGAAAGGTGCACAGGCGCGGTTCGATGGACCTGAGGCTATCCGCCCCGACGATCCTGAAGGATACTTGACGGCGATCAAGCGACACTTCGCGGAGGATAAAGTGCGCCGAGTGGCGATTCGTAACGGTCTCGCATTGGCCAAGGCGTTAGGTCGTACGTTCGTGTTTCCACCACCGAGATGTTACTGCGATAAGATATGGAACACGCTCAAGGGATGTCGCGCGCTCGGCGCGGAGACGGCGCATTTGCCGTTCGCCTGTCCGATGGATCACCTGTACGATCTCAGCAGTATGTTTGATCTCGATATCGATTTTCGCGAGGCTGGCTTCCTCGAGGACGAGCGTCTCGACGCGGACATCCGCAAAGACGTCGTTCGCGTGCAAATCGGTGGAGCGAACGAAGATGAAAACTCGCAAGAAGCGGCGGATATAGTGTTAAAACGCGGATTTAGCGCGCGAAACGCCGTCGCAGCCTTAGATTCTTTCTCCAATCGTTCAATCATCATGTTCGAACACTTGGACGACGGGTCGTTTTGCGGATTCGGGGATGCCGAGGAAGACAAGCGATTCGACGAAGCGGCGAACGCGGCGCTCAATCACGACCAATATTTTTGTTTCGAAGAGGTATACGACAAACAAGGCCGCCCGAGGAGCGGTCGCAGTGCGGCTAGTGGCGAGTATGAGCCTCGAGTGGTCGAGCGCCACTGTGGGAAACCAGAGAAAGAACAGTTTCACGTTTCCGAGCGTGGTGCCGTGAGCGAGATATTGAAAGACAACGTGACGTGTTCGTGTGAATTTGGATATAGATTGCCCACGTCGCTCGCGGACACGACGTGCGGCGCGGTGTAATTAAGAATAGTCTACCACAAAGCTCCGAGTTTCTCGCGGAAACCCTTTCAACCCGTACGCATACCAAGACGACCGCGTCATGTCGAAAGTGAACGACGTCGCATGCACCCTCGTCTCTTCGTCCATGGCCACGCTTCTCGAGTTTGTCACTTCGGCGAGTCGAGCCGCCAAAATGACTGGAAGACCAATCAACGATACTTCCAAGTGAAACGCGGATCGCTTCGTACCGCACACGGGTCCCGTGTTGACAGAACCGGTCGCGACGCCGCACGTGACGCGTGTCTTCAAGTCAGGAAGCGCCCGTAATATTTTCTGTGCGCACCTCAATCCTCTCGACGCCGCGTGCTGTTTGGGCGCGCCGAGCAGACCGAAAGCACACATGCACGACGGTCCATTTTCGTCTACGACGATCTGGAGGAGCAAACCTTGACACGTAGACACAGCGGTTTCGATCGCTTTAACGCAATGAATGAAGCGCTCGTCGCACCAGTCGTCGTGTTCGATCGATTCGGCGCAGAACCGCACAAAGACGACGGTGCACACTTCATTCTTCGAGGGCAGACCGTACACCAAACCGTGATTGAAAGCTTGGACGACATGTGCGGAAACGAAATGTGTACCGTCGGTACCTATTTGTGAGGATTCGTCATCATGCGTTGAATTCAAGGCGCATGATAGAGACGTCGGATATGGCGTGATGGTGCGCGAAAGCAGTTCGCTGCTCAACTTGTTAAAGACAATTTTACCAGCTTCCATCTCGCGTTTCATCTTTTGAAAGTCATTGAGAGCTTCACCAGTGACTGTTACTTCGTACAAGTGCGATACTAATCGAATCGGGACGAAAGTCACCGGACCAGTGGAAATCATCAATTTTACTTTCACAATCAAGGCGCCGCGTAACGCGCGACCGTGAACATCAGAGAGTATTGATTGTGCGCAAAAGCGCGCGCGCTGCGTCATGTGCGTCAGGTGACTATCTATTTCATTTTGGTTCACTTCGACAAACCACGCCGCGAGCAGAGCGTCTCCCATCAAAGCCACGACGGATCCATCGTATGCAAGCACTATACGAATGAGTTTCTCGAAATACTCGGCAAGTACTTCTCGCATGTATGAGTTGCACTGAGAGGAAGTCTCGAGCAGACGACGGGGTCCACGCGACATCATCCGATGCGAATACATTTGGCATCCTGTGCTCGGCACATCTCGCGCCGTGTCCATGCTCGTCTTGACAAAGTCGTTCATGTCTACGAATAGTAACGCAGCGGAAGCCAACGTTCTCGTCACTCGTCCGTTTGTCGAACGGACGAGCCAATCCGCAGCTTTGGGGACGAAGGGTTTGAGAAAGGGAACGTCGCGCTCTTTCACTTCAAAGTCCATGCCAGGTGTTTCATGTTCATTATCTAAGACTACGATTGTGGACGTCGCTCTTCGGATGCCCGCTAAATTTGGCTCGTTGTTTGCCTCGCAATGCAACGTTGTATCCAACCAGTGGAAACAATCACTCGACCATCATCGATGTGCTCTTCATACACGGTATCATCGTACATGTGCACGACGTGGGTACCGGACTCGCCTTCGGGTGCTATCTTTCCTCCGTACAGCTTGAGAATATTCTTCAAGTTGCGCTCTTCGCAGCGCCTGATGCGGAGTTCGTTCTCCGTCTCCATCGTTTCACTCTCCTCACTTGAGGGATCAATTTCAAACACGCACTCTCGGAACACAAAGTATTTTGAATTATTCAAGACTTGAGGATGACTTCGGTCGAGTTCCACGATGGCTGGGATTTCGGCTGTTTCCCAGCGCTTCGTTTGGTCACCGACTTGATAAAGTAGCGCTCGTACGTCTTCCTCATCGCACGAAAGAAAGTGATCGTCACCGTATCGATCCATGGTGTCTGAACCAAACCAGGTCGACGTAGCGAGATGTAAACGATGTTTTGGACGCGGTAGAATGACGCGACCCTCTCTAATACAGTCCTTGAGCCAATCGATGGTGAGCACGTCTCCGTGTTGGCACGCCGCCTTAAACTTTGTGCCCTCTCGAGTCGCAGCAACGCAGTGCGTCACCTTTCCGTGCCACATTTCACTCGTCATCCCGCCTCGCGCAATGATCGCTTTGAAGAGCTCCTGTTTTTCTTCACGACTATCGCAATTGACGACGTGCACTTGCATGTTCTTGAAAATTTCAGATTCTTGCTTCACACCCGAAACGTCGACGGGCATCAGGTGAGCGGGAAGTAGAGTTGTCGTCGCCGCGGAGCGAGTGCGTTTTCTCGCACGCGCATCACCGCGTCCATCTTCAAAGTCAACGCCTATGTTTGGTCTGTTTTCTTCCACAGTTTGTTTGAGTTCTGCGTACGAGAGTAAATCGGACCATTTCTTGTCGTAGCGAATACCCGTAACGCGAGGGAAACGCAAGCTGTATCCCGAAGCGAAAGTGGTCGTGCGGATTATTCGAATGTCGCCTTTCACTCTCACGACCACGGAACGTTGAGGCGGCCAGATCCAAACGTCTGGCCGCTCGTTGTACGCATCCGTAACAGTGTAGTTCATCTCGCGTGGTTTCTCTCTGTGCATGTAATCTCCGAGACGGTTTCTCAAGTCGTCCAGCTCCACAGCACTGATTCCGGTACCGACCTTACAAAAGCTCATGATTTTGATTCCGCTGTCGCTCGTTGGATCGTTCGTGGACTCCACGATACCGACAAGAAATTGTGAAATTTTACCCCCTCGCATTTCTCCAGCGCCGTAATAACCACCTATCAACAACACATCGAGATCTTCCGTCTTCAAGTAATCCGGCTTTATTTTCATCCAATTGCTACTCCTATCCCCCGGTTTCCATTCGCCGTTCAAATCTTTGATTACTAAACCTTCCTCGCCGTTGTCCATGGCTTCTAAAAGTGCGTGCTCGATGTCCTGCTTTGTCGAACCGACGCGAGCGAATTCACAATCGGGGGTTGCGAGTTGAATGCGAGCTTTGATGTTGCCACACATCACGGACACCTGTCGGACGCTCTCTCTGAGCTTCTCGTGCCTTTCACTGAGCTTTAAATGACGAATGCTTTCGTCACCGATGTAAAGGATATCGAACGGTACATACACCAGCTCAAGGTCACCGTACGTGAGTTTCTTGACATTTTCAGCGTACCACGCGTACTTGGAACTTCTTGGGTCAGACGCACCATCATCACCGTTCCCATCACGATCGTCGAGGTGAGTCATGAGCGGAAAAAGTTCATCCCTAGGCTTGCGCAAATTTGCCGCGTTTATCAAGTTCTTCAAGGCGCCGAACGGATACCATTGCTCCCGGAGCTTGTTCCACACAAGAAGTTCGCCATCCAGAATGCAACGTTTCGGTAAGTGGCGAAACATACCGTCCATCACGTCGTAGCCGCGGGGACCAAAGTCATTCATGTTACGAGTCCAGTAATTTATGACGTCTCCATCTTTGTGTATTTGTATTCGTTCGCCGTCGAACTTTGTTTCGATGACGAACTGCTTGCCCTTAAGCGCCTTGTACACCGCGTCGACGGAATTTTGTCGTTTCGCTAATTGTGGATTGACTAAACCCTGCCCTACTTCAATGTCCGCCCGCTTCAGTCGAACTCCGCGTTGCGGTAAATCCTCGCAGACCCTGCGCAAATCGCTCGTCCAGTCAAACAGATCCTCTGCGTCGCGATGATAATGACGAAGCACCGATTTATCCCCCATACGAAGCTTTGTCTCCTTCAAAATGATGCAACACGTCCATTTGACTTGAGTGGCGTCCATTTTCGCGAACAATTTCCTCAGAGTGGCGACGCGTTCCTCCTTCGTCGTACACGCCGCCAACGCGTCCAGCGACTCGTTCACCTCTCCCACAGTAAGCCTCCGAACGTCCTCGTCTCCCTCTCGACCTTCGAGATGCCCCGACGCTAAAACATCTCGAAGCGTCTGCGGAAAATTCCCACCACCCTTTTGTTTCCAATCCACCAATCGCTTCGCGTCTTCGCCCTCGGGCGACATGTCGAACGCGAGCACCGTCGCCTTGGCCAACGCGTCGTGTTTCAACTGATACACCGCCCTCTCCTTATCCAACGACGGCAACAACAACCTATACGCGTCGAACGCGTCGACTCGACTTCCATCCCTTCGAGAGACGAAGCATCGATCGTGCAATGCGTCGAGCGCTCGATACCGCCTCGCCGCGCTCGCCTTGGTTCGTCCTCTCTCCCCCTGGATGCGCTCGAACGCGACGCAAATCTTCCGAAACGGCACGTCTCGCGCCGACGCGTACGAGCATGACGACGACGACGGTCCGACGCGGTCATCGCGGTCACCGCCGTCGTCTTCGCGCGCGTCGTCGGCCGCACTGTCTTGGACGTGGTGCCCAGATTCGACGCTCCCGCGCGCGCGCGCGTCGTCGCGCATGGCTCGACGCGCGCGCGACGACACGCGCGCGACGACCGAGCGCGAACTCGACGCGCCGAGCGCGTCGATCGCAGGCGCGCGCGCGTCGGACGTTCGGGGAGGCGAGCTGTGACGACCGAGAGTCGATGGCGACCGTTGCTCCACACAGCGTCGCGCGACACCTCCCGGTGAGGCATGCGAACGCGTCGCGGCGCGACGTGACGCGTGAGTCCGATCGTCGACGTCGCGAGCGCGCGTCGTAGAGTCGCCGAGGCGCGCGAGAGAGCGCGGTGGACGCGCGAACGCGTCGACAGACGAACGAGCCGCGGGTCTCGTTCGACGCGCGCTCGGCGTCTTGATGGCGCCGAGGCGTAGGTGCGCGCGCGCGTCATCGCGCGCGTCATCGCGCGCGGTGTTTGCCCTCTTCGTCGTCGTGTCGATGATGGCGCGCGCGCGCGCCGCGCCGAGTTGTTCGCAGGCGAGTCTCGTCGAGGCGACGACGCGCGAGGACGTCGAGGCGTTCGTCGCGGAGGATGAAATCGCCGGTCGTGGGGGTAATGCGTACGATTCGAACACGAAACTTTCCAAGATGAAGCGGTGTTTTTCGAATCACGTGTTCGAGAGCGCGTCTGATCCGACGCTTCGGTGGGTGCTGATGTCGTGGCCGTCTTCGAGCGCGCTGTCGAACGCGACGTCGTTCGCGAACGCGACGTTTTACACGGAGGGAAGCGCTCGGGCGACGCTGCGTCCGGACGTGGAGGGTACATATTCCGCGGCGCTGGTTAACGTAGACGACTGTTACGCGAGTCGCGTGCTCGAGATTGAGGCGACGTGGACGTGCAAACCGACCACGAATACGACGATTACGTTCGTGTTCGTCGCCTTCGCGATGGTTTGTGTGTATTGGTTCGGACGCGAGATGGAACCCTCGGACTTTGAAGATAAGCGTAACATTATTTTGGACGTCGGTGCCGCGTATTCAATCATGGGCAAGGGTG
>Ga0255754_10004355_pt1 | contig 9946 bp, 8 predicted proteins | sample 101ome_22_FD_179954 | JGI IMG/M metagenome (GOLD analysis project Ga0255754, IMG submission 179954) | Coastal salt marsh microbial communities from the Groves Creek Marsh, Skidaway Island, Georgia - 101412BT metaG (version 2) | ecosystem: Environmental > Aquatic > Marine > Intertidal zone > Salt... | reverse complement strand
TCGTACTGAACGCAGGTTACGAACCGCTAGCGGTCGTTTCCTTCAAGAGAGCACTGGTTTTGGTGCTCAACCAAAAAGCAACCGTGCTTGCCGGGATTGGTGGTGAGGTTGTGCGCAGCGCAAAGCAGGAGTTTGACATGCCGGCGGTAATTCTGCTCCAGCGCTATGTTCGCATCCCCAACTCGCGCAGAGTGCCAGTCTCAAGAAGAGGTGTGCTGCGCAGAGATTCACATCGCTGCGGCTATTGCGGCAAGAGCGCTAACACGATCGATCACGTGATTCCAAAGTCGCGTGGCGGTCAGGATAGCTGGGAGAACCTAGTCGCCTGCTGTCTGAGGTGCAACAACGCCAAGAGCGACAAGACGCCTCAAGAGATGGGTTGGGAGCTCAGGGTAAACCCGAAGATGCCTACCGGTCTGGTCTGGAGCGTGCGTGGAGCCGAGAAGCCGATGCCGCAGTGGCAGGAGTTTCTAGCTCTGCAACAGCAGCAAGCGGCCTAGATATCTCCGCCAAAGTTTCCAGCAAGTTTGGTGTGTAGGCTTTCGCTGGCCTCGTTCATACCCTTTATATAGACCTCTTTACCCAGCGACTCGTACTTCGTAACGATCGAATCGAGCGCTGCAACGGTGGACGCATCCCAGATATGAGATGCAGAAACGTCGATGACTACATAGTGAGGATCGTCTGTGTATTCAAACAGGGTAGTTAGGTCGTTGCTGCTGGCGAAAAAGAGTTCACCCTCGACTGTGTAGAGGGCTGCCTGAATTTCGTCGTCTCCACCCACCGAGCGCTTTACGTTAGCGAAGTGAGCCACTCGCCTGGCGAAGGCAACCATTGCAACCACAACTCCTGCGATTACTCCAATTGCAAGGTTGTGTGTCCAAACCACCACGGCGGCTGTTGCGACCATAACAACGGTCTCGCTCTTAGGCATGCGCTTCAGAGTCGCCGGCGCAACTGAATGAAAGTTGAAGGTGCCGACGCTGACCATGATCATCACTGCGACAAGCGCTGCCATTGGAATTGCCTGCACAAAGTCGCCCAGTGCGACAACCAAAACCAGCAAAAAGACACCGGCAAGAAAGGTTGAGATTCTTGTCCTGGCACCGCTGGCCTTGACATTGATCATCGTCTGGCCAATCATTGCGCAACCGCCCATGCCACCAAAGAAACCGCTGATGATATTGCCCACACCTTGAGCTAGTGACTCACGGGTTTTCTGAGAGTGAGTGTCAGTGATCTCGTCAACCAATTTCGCTGTCAGAAGTGACTCTAAGAGCCCCACCAAGGCCATCGCGAGAGCAAAGGGCGCGATGATATTGAATGTCTCCATAGTGAGTGGGACGTTTGGAGTCAGCAATTCAGGCAGCGATTGGGGCAGCTCACCCTCGTCGCCAACGGTCGGCACATTCAACCCCGTGACTACAACTGTTCCCATTACGAGCACGATGGCTACAAGCGGAGCGGGTATCACTTTGGTGAAGCGGGGTAGAACAACCATGACCACCAGCCCTAGCGCTACCAATGGGTAAACAGCGAAAGGCACATCAATGAGATGTGGCAGCTGAGCCATAAAAATGAGAATGGCCAGTGAGTTTACAAACCCAATCATCACGCTGCGCGGGATAAACCTCATCAACTTCGCAGCTCCGGCAACACCCAGCACTAGCTGAAATACGCCTGCAAGAATTACCGTCGCCAAGAAGTAGTCAATCCCGAAGTCCCTAGCGACCGGGGCGATTACGAGAGCCACTGCACCGGTCGCAGCAGAAATCATCGCGGGCCGACCTCCCAGGACCGCAGTTGTGATGGCCATTACAAAGCTTGCGAAAAGCCCGACCCTAGGATCGACGCCCGCGAGTATTGAGAATGCAATCGCCTCCGGTATAAGGGCGATTGCGACTACCAGTCCAGCCAGAGACTCTCTTATTAGCAGCTTGGGGTCGGTGAGCGCCTCACGAACAGATGGTCTTGGCTTATAGCGAGGGTCTGTGATGGAAATAAATGAACGAATCTTGGATAAAAGCAAAGTGGCTCCGTGCCGAATTTGGTTGCGATGGGTTGGCACGACTGCGAGCCTCGGACAAATCAAACCTAACCCATTGGTCGTTGCTGTGTCCTGGTGGCCCCGAGAAGAATCGAACTTCCGACACACGGTTTAGGAAACCGTTGCTCTATCCACTGAGCTACGAGGCCAAAAGAGCTTCTAGATTAGCGGAGTTTGATGTGATTCTCTTCGGCCAAGGCTAAGGGAAGAAGGGGCCATCAAGATTTAGGCTTGGGCAGTGGACCATTCGCAGCAGCTGCAGCTCTGGCAAGAGCAGTTTGCAGGCATTGGTGGAACTAATCCACTTATTAGGTTTGAACCCTCAAGCTTTGGTCAGGTAGACCTCGCAAGAGCTCATCCGGGGGGTCTTGCCCAGCTGGTCTCTGCGCGAAGCACCACAATTGGAAACCTTGTGCGTGATGGAGTGGCTCTGGCAAGAGCGCTGAGCGCTACAAAACGCATCCTGAGAAAAGCCCAGCGTATCGAGCAGACCTTTGGTGCTGAGGCTCTCTTTGTCGCCGGTGGGCTTGTAAGCATCGACGAAAAGAAGCTACCCATCTTGCTCTGGCGGGCACACCTATTGGTTCGCGGAGACGATTACGAGCTCCGGATTTCGGAGCTGCCGGCACTAAACCCGGCTGTCACCGAGCTAATTGCCCAGCATCGCCCGGACTTCAAAGAGTCGGATCTGATCGCAGTTGCAACGGGACAGTCAGACCTTATTCCAGTTAGTGCATTGGCTCTGGTCTCTCAGTACCTACAAAGTACCGAGGCTGAGATTGAGAAGCTGCTTGTAATGGGTAACTTCGTGCCGGATCTCATTAGGCTTTCGCAGCTAGACCTGCCTGAGGACTTGAGGTCCCTCTCAACGCTTCTTGGGGACCAGGGCAAGGCTCCTGTGGTTTCAGACTCTCCCGTCACCTTGGTTGCCGAGGCTGATACGTCGCAGCGGCTTGTGCTCCGCAGAGCCCACGAGGGTGAATCTTTTGCTGTTAGAACCCTGCCGGGCTGTGGCTACCTTCAGACTGTTGTTAATCTGCTTGCAAACAATGCTCTCGATGGGCGCAGGACGCTGGTTGTTGCTCCAAGGGAGCAGACCCTCGATGAACTTGCCGAGCGACTCAGCAGCCACGGGCTGGGAGGCCTAGCAATCAGAGCAAACGACGCATGGAATGACGTGGTGGCAGCCATATCTCGAAACGAAAAGGCAACACCTGGTGTGCTCCTAGAGGCAAAAGCCGAGCACCGAAAGGCGCAGGCAGCCATCGAGCACTACTTCAATGCCGTTGCCACGAGGGACTCAGTTCTCGGTATCTCACTGATAGAAGCGCTGGAGGAGCTAGCAAAGCTGGCCGGAGGCGCCAACCCACCGGTAAATGCCGCCAGGATTAAGCCCGAGCTACTTGGAACTATTCGTGCTACCGCGCCTGAGCTACTGGCCAAAGCTCAAGAGGCTCGCGTCTTTGAATATGGTCCAAATAGTTCACCTTGGTACGGGGCAAGGTTTGAAAGCCAAGAGGAAATTGCCAAGGCACTTAGTGCTGTTCGAGAGCTCGCCGGGGAGAACTGGCGGACTCTTAGCTATCAGATCAACCGCTATCTAGCAGACCTGGAGCTAACTCCCTGCGAAAGTGTTGAGCAGTGGGCCGAGCAGCTGAGGCTGCTCCTTGGTGTCCGCTACACCCTGGACAAGTTCCTACCCAGCATCTTCGATCGTCCACTGCACGTTCTCATCAAGGCGACCGCGGGTCGCTCGGAGCGCACCGAACTCTCGGGCGCTCAGCGAAGAAGATTCAAGAAGTTGGCGAAGGAGTTCCTCAGACCCGGGACCTCGGTCAGTAATCTCCACCAGGCACTCAAGGACGCACAGGAGCAGCGCGAGCTTTGGGAAAAACACAACAAGACTCAGGCGCCGCCGACCGTTCCCTTGGGTTTGGCGGAGACCCAGGCAAAGTTTGAGACCATCAGCGAGGTAATCGCGCTTCTGGACAAGCATCTTAATCCTGATCCGGATCGGCCGCTACTGACACGACTTAGTTTCGACGAGCTTGGTTCCAAGTTCGAAGAGCTATCTACTCAGACCGAGTATCTGGACCAGTACCTAGATCGCAAGCCAATCGTTAGGGAACTTAGCGAAGCTGGTCTCGGACACCTAGCCAAAGAGCTGTCTCTTTTGAACCCAAAGAGTAATCAGGTGCAGCTGGAGTTCGAGCTGGCATGGTGGCAATCAGCCCTTGAGGCGATTGTGCAGCGGAACCCCGAGATTCTTGAGTACGACGCCAAGCACCTGGCAGAGCTCGAGGAAGCGTTTGAGACCTCAGGTCAGAAGGTCATCGCCGAGGGTGGAAATACTGTCCGTGCCGCCCTCTCTGAGCGTTGGAAGGCCGGTATTCAAAAGCAGCCGGCTTCCGCCGACAAGCTTCGCGAACAACTCAGGAAGCGAAGTATCACCCTAAAAGAGGGGCTAATGGTGGGAGGCACCCTTTGGCAGCAGCTGGTGCCGGCCGTGATGGTTTCTCCCTATCGAATATGGGAGCTAGCGACAAGCGACAACTTTGACGCCGTGCTAGTGCTCGACGCTGCATCAGCCGGAGCGGCCGAGACAATCTTTGCGCTTACCAAAGCCGATCAGGTAATTGCCTTTGGAGACCCGGCAATTGCAGCGCCAGAGAATTTTGACACTGTGGCCAGGGCGAACCAAGACAGTCACGAGTCCGACAGGCCTTCGGTCTATGAGCTGGTGGAGTCGAGATTCGGACACGAGCTAATCAGTCGAAGCTACCGAATGAATGGCCAGGTATTGGGTCGCTACCTAAACCAAAACTTCTACGATGACGAGATCATCTTGGAGCCAACCGTTGGTCAGCTCTTTGGGGAGCACAACTTCGAACACTTCGAGGTCACCGAGGGCGCTAACGCCGATTCCACAATTGAAGGTGCTACCGAGTCCATGGACTCGGAGGTCGAAAAGGTAGTTGAACTGGTGATCTCTCACGCTCGCTGGCACCCGGATGAGTCCCTAATGGTTGTGACCGCTTCAAAGTCTCACGCCGATCGAATTGACCAGAAAGTCTCCGAGGCGGTCAGGGAGCAGCCCGCAATCGCGGAGTTTTTTGATGCCCACGGCCGGGAACGCTTCGAATCCGTGACTATGAGCGAGCTAACCCACCGGCTCGCAGACCGCGTTATTTTCTCGGTTGGCTTCGGCAGAACTCCAGAGGGTCGAATCTCCGGAACTTTGGGCGACTTCAACTCTCCAAACGCAGGCCGCTGGATGGTGAATCAGATTGTCTCGGCAAGAAAGCGTCTCAGCGTAGTCTCCTGTTACAACTTCGAGGACTTCGCTGGCGGCTCGCTTCCAGAGAACCAGAAGTGGCTCAAGGATCTTATCGCCCCAAGCTTCCTTTCAGACGTGCTGGACGGAGATCCTGATCCGCTTCTTTCTGATCTTGCGAAGCGACTTGAGAAACTGGGCTTGAAGGTGAACCTAAACTTCGCCGGACGGATCGCGCTTGTGGCATCAAGAGGCAAGAGTGCGATCGTGATTGATGCAGACTGGTCGCTCGCGGGGGAGAGCTGGGAAGAGAAGCTCAGGTTGCGACCGGGTCTACTGAGGGCAATGGGCTGGCAATACACCAGGGTTCACGCTTTTGAGATATTTGCTCAACCTCAGGAGGTGGCAAACAGGATTGCCATGAAGCTCGGCCTAGACCTCAACGGCCGTGTAGAGCCGCTTTTTGACGAGCCCGCGTCTGAAGACCGTCCAGAGGGTTGGGGCGATGGTGACGATTCAAACGATGACAGGCTCAGAGACGATAAGCCGCCCCACTGGGGCTAGTCGCTAGACGGAGCCGGCTCGCTCTTTTCCGGTGCTTTGGTCGAAGAGTCAGTTCTATAAAACCCAGAACCTTTGAAGCTAACCCCTAGGTTGCCAAAGACCTTTCTAATCTCCCCGCCGCACTCAGGGCAACCCGTAGGGTCGCTATCGCTGAAGCTCAGCTGCATCTCAAAGACGTGCTCGCAAGACTTGCAGGAGTAGGCGTAGGTAGGCATAGCTTGAGAAGTTTAGCCAACAACGAGTGTTCGAAGCGGTGTTGCAATCATTGCTACCCGCTGGTCGTGGGGTTCACTGGGAACTGCCTCGATGACTTCGCTCTCAAAAACCACGGCAACGCTCAAGCCCTTGAATGAGCCAAGGACCCTGTCATAGAAGCCCTTGCCCTTGCCTAGCCGATTGCCCATCTCATCCACTGCCAGGGCAGGCAAGATCATTAGCCCAATGCTCGCAAGCTCGACTACTTCGCCCGTGGGTTCGTAGATGCCCAATGGCCCCCGAACCTGCTCGCCTGATGCGAACTCCAGGCTGTCCCCGATGATTCGCGGCAAAACCAGATTCGCACTCTGCGCTGCAAGCCGATTGAACTCTGTCACGTCTGGTTCATTTGCAAGAGGCACGTAGCTAGCGATGGTCTTTACGCCAGTTGAAGAGACGATTGCGGCAAGTTGCTGGGTGAGACCCTTAGATGAGTGAGGCCTTGCTTGAGATAGCTTCGCTCTCAACTCTTTCTTGCCTTGGTAATCCATAGGGGTAATCTTGCCAGCGTGAGAAACGGCGCGCTGAAATTTGGTTCAGTTGAACTCAGGCAACTCAAAAAACGTGATGCTCGGAAGCTGCAGTCGCTACTCGCAAAGGACCGTGCGTGGCTATCCCCCTGGGAGGCAACCACCCCTGGGATCAGGTATCCGGTGGATGCAAGGGACCTAGTAAGCAATCTTCTCTACCAACAGCGAAAAGGCACGGGTCTTGCCTTCATTATCGAGGTTGACGGCCGGTTGGCCGGTCAGATAAACGTTGCAAACATTCTTCACGGCTCCGTTTCATCGGCAAGCGTCGGCTATTGGATAGCTAAAGACTTTGCCGGCCGCGGAGCAATGCCGATCGCAGTCGCACTCACGATTGACCACCTTTTTGATGAGAGACACCTTCACAGGGTAGAAATCGATATCAGACCCGAGAACGGTGCGAGCCTGAGAGTCGTTGAGAAGTTGGGGCTTCGTGAAGAGGGGCTCAAGGAACGCTTCATACACATCGACGGTCAGTGGCGTGATCACCGCATTTTTGCCATCACTTCCGAGGAGAGAAAAGGCTCGATGCTCGCAAGACTCGGGAACACGCACTCGCAATAGCGCTACTTTGCCAGCTGGCCCCATATCTTTATAGCCATGGACTTACCAGTTGGATTAGGTGGCGTAACTCTCGTTATAGCCGCAATCGTCTGGTTGATTATTTTTGTTCCCGGTTACACGCAGCGTTCCCAGCTCAAGGCGACAACTAGCCTGATGCGCAGGGAAGCTCGAGAGGTGAACCGCAACAGGGTTCTGACCGACCACGATCGACTTGGAAGACTTCTGGCAACCCAGCGAGGATTTTCAGTCCTTTTTGCACTGTTTCTTTTGGGTTTCTTCGCCGCAGCCATGTCAGCCGCAGTCGACTCGAGCTTCTGGTTTCTAGCCGCAGCAGCAGGCGTTTTTTCAACCTTGAGCCTCTTTGTCTCAAGGGCGGCTGCTAGCCAAGCGCAGGCGATTGCAAAGCGACTTCACAGATCTCGACAAGATGTCCGTTCGAGCGCTGCCAGAGCAAGAGCCAGATCGAGAGAGTGGAGCCCTAACCCTCTACCCGAACCACTTGCTAAGAAAAGCAACCCGGTGGAAGAGAAGCCGGTTGCCGATGTCATCGACATTTCCAAGCCGCGGCGAGTGCTCGCAAGTAAGGACATCGACGAAATCTTGGCACGGCGCAGGGCCATCTAGAGATTCCTCACATAAGCTTCACTCGTTTGTTCGAATGGAGATAAATACAAATGGGTCTAGGCGATTCAATTAGAAAGTTTTTTGGCCGCACAGCTAAAGCTGTTGGCCAGTCCGCTGCAGAGGTGAAGGTGGCAGCTAAGGATCTTGCCGGCGATGCTCTGACTGAGGTCGAGAAGGGCGCGCAGAAAGTTGCTAGCGAGGTAAGCAAGGTTAAGGAGGCTACAGCTGCCAAGCCGGCAGCTAAGAAGCCAGCTGCGAAGCCGGTTGCTAAAAAGGCCCCCGCTAAGCCAGCCGCTAAGCCAGCCGCAAAGAAGCCAGCGGCCAAGAAGCCTGCCGCAAAGAAACCAGCAGCTAAGTAATTAGCGAACGGTGTAGCTTGCCGCCTGGCTAAGGGTTGGGTGGTTGAACTGGAATCCGGTAGCCAGCAGTTTTTCCGCGCTCATTCGGTGTGATGTAAGAAGAATCTGATCGGCCGCTGAACCTGCAGCTAGTCTCATTGCCCAGGCTGGAATTCTTATGAGGTTTGGCCTCTTCAGCTCCTTGCCAAGGGCGGCAAAGATCTGCTCGCAAGTTGCTGGCTCGGGAGCGACGAGGTTGTATGGTCCCTCTGCATTGGGGTTCTCAATCAAGTGAACAATCGCCCTAGCGTGATCCTCGACTGTGATCCATGCCCACCACTGCTTCCCGTTTCCGAGCGACTTCACAAACAGCAGGCTGATCATCAGCTTGATCAGCTTGAGAGCTATCGCGTTTTTGCTCATCGCGAGGGTGGTGCGGATCAGAACCGTGCGGATTTTGGCCCTGTTGGCCTCCTGCTCCCAGTCGTTAGATAGCTCCGCCATAAAGCCTGTCCCGAGGGGGCTTTCCTCAGTAAGGACCTTTTCACCGCCATTACCGTAGTAACCCTCTGCAGAGCCAGACACAAAAACCTTTGGTGGGGTCTCTGCGGTGTTAATCGCCTCCACCAACAGCCTGGTCGAGAGAAGTCTGGAGCTAATCAGCTTTTTTACATAGCCCGGCGTCCAAGGAATACGGGATGTAGTTGCGCCATTTAGGTTCACCACGGCATCAACTTGATTCATGATGCCCTCTGGGATTTTCCCCTCCTGAGGTGACCACTGCAACTCGTTGTCACTCTTGGGTGGTTTCCTGACGAGACGAATGGGTTGGTGACCGGAGGCCTGGAGCTGCCTTATAAGTTCCGTGCCGATTAGGCCGCTGGAACCTGATACGAGTACTTTCATCAACGCTCTCTGTAGGGGAGATAACACTATCTACAATGGTGACAGAGGGTTTATTCCACCCTCATTCTTAGGGAGTAATGAACGTAGATATTTGGGTCTGGGTCGCGACCATCGCGGTCCTGGTGACCGTTTTGGCAGTGGATTTTATTTACCAGGTTAGAAACCCTCACGAGCCGACCTTTAGAGAATCTGCGATTCAGGTCACCATGTACATCAGTTTGGCGCTCCTGTTCACGTTCGTCGTTGGTGGTGTCTGGGGTCCGCAATTTGCCCAGGAGTATTTCGCCGGTTACATAACTGAGTACTCGCTTTCGGTCGATAATGTCTTCGTCTTCTTGGTCATTTTCACGCAGTTCGCTGTCCCAAGGGAGCTGCGGAGCCAGGCGCTGCTAATAGGTGTCGGGCTCGCGCTGGGATTGAGGCTTATCTTCATTTTGCTTGGTGCGGCGTTCATTGAGAACTTCAGCTGGGCTTTCTACGTCTTCGGAGCCTTCCTGCTGCTTACAGCCCTGAAGATTCTCAAAGACACCTACGACGGGCTGAAAGACAACGGCCACAGCGAGTATTCCGGCGGGAAGGTCATTGCTGCCATCCAGAAGTTCATCCCATCAACGGATGAATATCACGGCAACAAGATGGTCCTCAAAGTTTCTGGAAAGCGCCTTGCGACCCCGCTTCTGATGGTGATGATTGCGATTGGTTTCACTGACCTGCTCTTTGCCCTCGACAGCATTCCGGCAATCTATGGCCTAACCGATGTCCCCTACATCGTCTTTGTGGCGAATGTCTTTGCCCTTCTAGGACTTAGGCAGCTTTATTTCCTAATTGGCGGATTGATGGAACG
>Ga0255754_10004342_pt1 | contig 9959 bp, 9 predicted proteins | sample 101ome_22_FD_179954 | JGI IMG/M metagenome (GOLD analysis project Ga0255754, IMG submission 179954) | Coastal salt marsh microbial communities from the Groves Creek Marsh, Skidaway Island, Georgia - 101412BT metaG (version 2) | ecosystem: Environmental > Aquatic > Marine > Intertidal zone > Salt... | reverse complement strand
GACATCGCCGCGATGACCGGGCACTCAATGCTACCTATGCTCAAAGGTGAGACGGACCGGGTGCACACCGAGGACCAGACCTTCGGCATGGAACTCTTTGGCCGTCGTTCCATTCGCAAAGGAGACTGGAAGGCGGTGTATATTCCGCGATATGACCGACGCACAGCGCCAATCCCGGTTATCCGCCTTGATCAATGGCAGCTTTACAACATCGCCACCGATCCTTCGGAAATGACGGATCTGGCGACTCAGGAGCCGGAAAAACTGGCAGAGTTAGTGGCCGCTTTTGATGAGTACGTGGCCGAAAACCAAGTAATTCTATCGCCGGATTCCGAGCCTTATTGACAGACCTAGTAGACTTCTATTTCTACCAATTCAACGTCATGATCCGATTCATTTCGGATCATTAACTGTTCCTTTTGCGCGACCCAGCGGGCATCGGCAGCCTCAAAATCCCACAACTGCTTGACCCCATCGGCGTAATTGCGGCTGATTCGTCCGGGGGTCATCGCAACAACAAACGTCCCCGAGTGTCGGTTATACGTCGGCGTACTCTGCCCCGGTGCCAGTTTCATTCGGTATACGCGTGCTCGCGGCTTGTCCTGTTCCAGCCGGAACACAGCATCATCTCGTAACAACGTGTTAGCGCTGGTGCCGACCGAGCTCATCAGCTCGACGGCCATTACGTGAAACGACTGATCGCCATCTACCACCACTCGATGCGAATAGGGGCCCGCTTCAGTCGAGGTGTATCCGATATCCTGAGGTCTGACATCCAGCCCCATGGAAGCGGCCTCATAAAACTCGTTACGGATATGAGTCCGGGCAAACGCAAGCGTCACACTATCGGCGGAATGTTGGTGAAAAAGCGTCTGCTCCCCCGCTGACAGCAACACCTCGTAGACCCGGATCCTGCCATTATCAAATCGAATTTTGTGACTCGGCTCTGCCGCGACCGGGACCACCCCGTTGGGTAGCTCCGCCAATACATGCGCGGATACGAGGAACGCGGCCGCCAACGAAGACACTAACGAAGGTACCAACGCAGCCAGTTTTGATCGAAAACGCATCAGCCTCTCGATATCAGGGATTACTTTAACCGTGACACGTTAGCATTTTCTGTTTGGTGCAGTAATCCATTCCGATGATTTGTTATATTCGATACGTTTTTTATCTGGAATAGCCCCATGCGAAGCGCATCACTCAGCCCGGCGGTCGTCGATGATATCCCGCAGTCCGCGCCCCCCAATGATGAGTGGGCGGCCAAGCGGGAAGTCGCCGCCGCCATACGCCGACTGTCCAGTGTACTTGCGTCCAGCCGACCATCCATCGACGCATTACGTGCAGCGGCCAGCACAATCAATGCGTTAGCAGACAGCTGGGAGCAATGCCCTCGTTTGTATGGGCGCCATGAATTTTGTGCACAGGGCAGCCTTGGAAACTATGCGCAAATAACCGGTGAGACGGCGGCCATGCACGGCCAAAGCAATCCGATCGCACCGCCTGTATATACCAGAATAGACAGAGAAAACGGTGTTAGCTACGGCCACGCGACTCCGGGCTGGCAGTACGAGGGCCCTCCAGGCACCGTGCATGGCGGGATCATCGCATCCATCATGGATAACTTTCTTGGCGTTACCCAAAGTCTTTGTGGTCAAACCGGCGTCACCGGAACCCTCAAGCTTCGCTATCACGCCCGCACCCCACTCAACGCACGCTTAACGATGAAAGGTTGGGTCGAAAAGTCAGAGGGGCGTAAAACTATCACCAAGGGGCTGATGTTTTTTGGCGACACGCTGACAGCAGAAGCTGAAGCGCTGTTTATCGTCCCGCAGGGCGGAATGGCTGGCCTTAACGCCCCGGCGGGTGCCGGTAGCGCTAAACAATCATAAGGAGTGGAGTCTGATGGGCGAGCAAAAATCGATTGATGTAGGTGCTGTGATTCACTCTGCTGCAGGAATAGCCGCGCTGCTGCTTGGCGCGCTCATGTATAACTACCCATGGGCGCAGCATGGTTTTGCGGCTTTAATGCTGGTATCGGCCGTAAGTGCCGTGCTGATTTCGTGGCGAATGAATGCCTGGGTGCCAGGTCACTGGCTGGCGATGCTTCCGATTATTGGCATCGGTATCGGCTACAGCGTTGCGCAATGGGGTTTTACGCTGGCTTACGTGTGCTTATGCATCGCGTTTATTCATTTTGTAGTGCGAGGGATTCAATTGGCGCGAGCGAGTGCAGCAACCGGTGACAATGACAGCTGACGGTACGCTGTTGTAGCATAAAAAAACAATTCATCCGGTTTTTGACAAGGGCAACAAAATGATACCCAAAATTTGTATTTACGGGACTGGCCAATACGCGCTCGAAGCCGTGCGTATCATGCATGCAAAGGGTTGGGATATTGTTGCCGCTTACAATCGAGCCGGTGCCAAGGTTGGACGGGACCTGGGAGAGCTGGCAAACATTGGGCCAATGGGGATTATTGTCGAAGACTGCGAGCACGCTGATTACAGAAGCAACGGCGCCAATATCGCAATCCATAGCGTTGCTGACCGTCTCGATTACAACTGGCCCGCGTACGAGCGCTTACTGGGGGCTGGTATTAATGTGATCTGCCATGGAGGAGAAAGTAATTTCCCGTGGGGATCTCGGCCTGAGCTAGCCCCAAAGCTTGATGAACTCGCAAAGACAAACGGCGTAACCTTTACCGGTACCGGTATCTGGGACTACTCGCGCATTTGGTCAGGGCTGTTGGCCGCGGGCTCTGCGAGCGAGCTCGATGGCCTGATACATAGAACGCTAACCAATGGTGAAGCTGCCGGGCTCGAGCTCCTGCGCGTCTGCGGGGGCACGCTGACGCTCGATGAGTTCAACGAGCTAAACGAAGGTCTGCTCGCAGGTATATACAAAACGGTTCCGCACCAGGTGTTGTGGGCGCTCGGATTCGACGTTGTATCCGTGACCGAGGAGCGTGAACCGGTGATCGATGATCAACCTGTCTACAGTCATGCGCTGGGCGCCAATATCGAACCCGGTGTTTGCCTTGGCACTCGCATCACAACCAGAGTAGAGACCAAGCAGGGGGTCACGGCGCTTTCGATCAATGAGCTTCGCGTGCTGCGCGAGGGCGAAACCGAGCACATGGTGTGGGAGGTGCAAGGCCGGCCGAATACAAAGATCCGGGTTGATCGTACCGATTCTTTACACAGTTCATCGACCTGTATGGTCAATCGTGTCCCCGATGTTCTCGCTGCACCACCAGGCATCCAAGTGATCTCACAACTCGGCCCAATTCGCCCGCAATTCAAGGATCTATGATCATGGCAACGCTCCCAATGACGGCAGAGCAAATGCTGGCTGCCGCTGTCGCAGAGACCGGTATTGACATCGATGACTCCGAAATTCTGCTTCCGCTGACAAAACTCGTACACTCCTACAACATCGATGGCAAGCCCCATGAATCAGGCGCAAACGCATTGCATGGACGCATCATGCGTTCGCTCAAGAATCGCCTGCGGATGAAGCGTGATTTCGAAGCGCATCCCGAAATCAACGAACAGCGCGTCGAACGCCCCATTTTTATCTGCGGCATGGCTCGAACGGGCTCGACCAAGATGCAAAAGCTGTTGGCTTCATCTCAAGACTTCAATTTTTTCCACTATTGGAGCGCGCTCAACCCGTCGCTGATCAGCGGTGATCGCGGCGAGCCACCTCAGGAGCGAATCGATGATGCGCAGGCCTACGCGACATGGTTTGACCAGCAATCACCCGATACCAAAGCGGGGCATCACTTTGCGGCTCATGAACCCGAAGAAGACAGCGATGTGCTTGGACATAGCTTCGTCTCGCCGGTCTGGTATGGCTGGGCACCGCTCGACAGCTATCTGGCGTGGCTGCCTGAAGTCGGCCTGAAAGCTCAATTCGAAATGCTTCGGAACGTCTTCAAGTATCAGCAGTGGCAAGGCATTGCTGATCCTAAAAAACGCTGGATGACCAAGGGCCCGCTATACAGTGGTCTTGAACCGCTGTTGCTCGACGTCTTTCCGGATGCCACGCTGGTCATGACGCACCGCACCCACCTCAAAACGGTCGGATCAGGCTTACGCTTGCTTGAATGTTTTTACGCGCCGTTCACCGACTTGCGACCAGAGCCAACAAGTTATGTTGCTGGCGTTAAGGGGGCGGCGGACATACACATGAACTGGCGCGCCTCTCAACCGGCAAACCGCTTTATCGATATCCCCTTCTCCGCGTCGGTCAAAAACCCCGAAGCCGTCATCCGTGCCATCTACGAGTACGCCAACGAACCGCTCAGCGACGAATCGCTGAGGCGCATGCTGGACTGGAATCGCTCGAACCCGCAGAACAAGTTCGGCCGTCACGAGTACACGCTTGGTCAATATGGGCTTAGCGCAGATGACATCAGAGAGACCTTTGCCGAATACGAGTCATTCAATGACGAACTTGAAACGAAATGGGGTTATCCACCGAGCAAAGCTGCGTCATAGTCACGGGGTTGAACTCAAGTCAGGAGCCCCAACGTATATTCTGCTAGGATCTATATCCATCTTTGGAGGAAATGCTGCAGCGGTCGGACAAGCGTGACCGCCTCCGGCGCTTCTCCACTCCGAATATACGAGGAAATATAAACCGTGGCGTCAACAGATGAACCCGATCTGAGATTGACTCGCCAGCGCCTTTGGGCCCTGCTAACGCCGGATGGTGCGTATCTTCGGGTGTTCATGGTTTATGGCGTGGCCATCAGTCTACTTGGACTCGGGTTACCGATTGCCGTCCAGACACTCATTAATACGACGGCAAATATCGGATCGACCCGGGCAATCGTCATTCTGGCGTTAGCATTGCTCCTGCTGTTGGGACTGGCAGCAATGTTGAGTGCCATGCGAATGTGGGCAACCGAGCTCTATGCAAGGCGCGTTTACGCGCGCATCAGCGCGGCAATAAGCTTGCGGGTCGTACTCGCACCGCATAGTTTTTTTGAAGGTCGACGTAACGCGGGACTTACTCACCGTTACTTCGACATCATGACCTTACAAAAAAATATACCTCACTTGATCGGTGACGGCTTTACCGTGCTGTTACAGACGTTTGTCGGGATGACGCTGGTCTCGTTTTACCACCTCTGGTTTTGGCTGTTCAATCTGCTGGTGCTTGCGATTTTGCTACTTGGCTGGTGGTTCTGGGACCGCGATGCACGGGTGGCGGCGATCAAACTGTCAAAAAAGAAATACAACTCTGCGCGCTGGCTGGGCAATCTTGAGGCAGCTCATGAGTTCTTCAAGACCAGTGCTCACCTAGATTTTGCGGGACGCAAAACAGAGGAACATATCAGCCAATTTATTGAAATGCATCGGCAATTCTTCCACAGCACCTTTATGCAGGCGCTGGTATTCCTCGGCGTGTATGCCCTTGGGAGCGCGGCCCTGCTTGGGCTGGGAGGATGGCTTGTGGTGTTGGGAGAGCTATCGATCGGTCAACTGGTCGCTGCCGAACTGATTATGTCTTCGGTGTTTTTCAGCTTGCCTCGTTTCGTCAGCTTTTTGCGCTCGTACTATGAACTCTATGGCGTCGCCGACAAAATTGGCGAAATTTTGAGCATCCCGCAGGAAGACACCGAGCCCGGCATTGCCTCTGGCGAGTCGATACGCAATGGCATCAGTTGCAAAAACGTCGTGCTTGAGCGCGATGGGCAGCGTTGCACGGTAAGCTTTGATCTCGAACCCGGAGAAGATCTGGTCATTCATGCCAGCGCAGATTGGATGCAGCGCCAACTGACCTCCGTTCTGCGCTGTTATAGCAAGCCTTCGCAAGGCTGGATCAAACTCGGTGGTTATGCGCTTGAGGACTACCACTCCTACGAGTTGCGTCATCGCGTTACCACCATCGACCGCTCCTTGATCGACGAATGCACGATTGAGGAATTCATGCTTCTGGCCGCACCCGATGCCAGTCTGGCCCAGGTCATTGAGGCCCTGCAGCGGGTACAACTGTACGATCGCATCCAATCATTACCCGATGGACTTGATACTCAGCTTTCGCAATTGGGCGCGCCGCTAATGCCGCTCGAGCTTGTTCGTTTGAAGGTGGCTGCAGTACTGCTCGCAAAACCGCCATTGGTGATCATCAACCAAAACTTCGACGGTGTGCCCGATGCAATGCGAACGCTACTGCTGAATTTGCTTGCAGAAGAATCGTTCAACATGATTTATTTCAGCCAGCTACCGATGCCCCCCCAGTTTGACGTCGAAATGACATTGACGGTGGATGCTGACAGCAATCAGCAGGAGGCCGCATCATGACGACCGTCCACGAGCGATTCAATGCTCAGGTCTCGAGCGTCAATCGCTATCCAGTGACCGCCACGCTAACCCTGGTCTCACGACTGCTGGTCGGTGCCATTATTATCGCTGCAGTTGTTCTGACGTTTACCCCATGGATCCAAACAGCCTACGGCACCGGCGAGGTCAACACGCTCAGCCCGAACCACCGCACACAGGCTATCTCGGCCTTGGTACCGGGCCAGGTAGAACAGTGGCATGTTCGCGAGGGTCAATACGTAGAGCGTGGCGACCCAATAGTGACCCTGGTCGACGCAGACCCGCAGCTGATTGCCAGACTGGACAACCAAATCGCATCTGCCGAGCAACAACGAGACGCCTCAGCATCTGCGCTGGAAACCGAGCAGAAGAATTTTGAGCGCCAGCAGCGGTTAAGAGCGGACGGACTTGCCTCTCAACGCGATATCGAAAAAGTCAGCATACGACTTCAGGAGTTGCGCGGAGAGATCGCCAAAATCGATGCCGAACTAAGCAAAATGCGCGTTCAGCGTGCACGACAATCGCTACAGACCAAACGCGCGCCAGCAGACGGTTACATCATGCAGTTGCTCAGCGCGGGCAATGCCACCTACGTCAAAGCCGGCGACATAGTGGCATCCTTTATACCGAACGGCGTAGAGCGCTCGGTCGCCTTGACGGTAAGTGGCATGGACGCGCCGCTGGTGATGCGTGGACGTAAGGTGCGCTTACAATTCGAGGGCTGGCCAATGTTCCAAGTGAGCGGATGGCCTGATGCGGCAACGGGCACCTTCGGCGGTATCGTTGAATTTATTGAACCAATGGCGCAGCCCGACGGACGTTTTAGAGTGTGGGTACGCGAGGACAAAGACGATATTGGCTGGCCGGACGAACGGTTCGTACGCATGGGCAGCCGGGTCAAAGGATGGATTCTGCTCGAAGAAGTCTCCCTCGGATACGAGATGTGGCGTCAACTGAATAACTTTCCGCCGGTCAACCGCACCCTCGGCCAACAAAAATGAAGAGCTCGCGCCTGTTCAAAGCCCTCACAGGCATTGTTGGCTTCACACTATTGAGCGTTAGCCTGCAAACGCAGGCCTTAACGATATCCGAACTTATTGCCTCCATCCGTCAGCATCACCCTGCAATTTTGGCTGCGATGGCTCGCACCCAAGGCGAGTTCTATCGACGCGAGGAAGCGGGAACCGTTTTTGATCCGATTATCAAACAAGACACGTTGACGCGACCGAGCGGATATTATGATGGTCTCTATGCCGAACAGACCGTAATCAAACCGCTGCAAACCATGAACGCAGAGGTCTTCGGTAAATACCGTATTTCCGATGGTAGCTTTCCGGTTTACGAGGCCGATCTGGAAACACTGGATCGAGGCGAGGCCAGTATCGGCGTCAAACTGTCACTGTTGCAGAACCGAGACACCGACAAGCGTCGACTCGGTATTGATAGCGCAAACTGGAAGTATCAGGAAGCGCTCGCCAAACAGGACGCAGAACTGAATAAGCTGATCTACGCGGGCGTTAACGCGTACCTCGACTGGTATCAGGTTGAACGCGAGCGCAGTGTTATAAAACAACTCGTGGATCTGTCGCGCCAGCGCCTGAGCGCTATGGAGCAACGTTTCAACGCCGGCGACCTTCCGGAATTTAACGTCACGGAGTACCGCGCCACAGTTTTATCGAGAGAGCTGGCGTTACAAGAGGCAGACCAAAAGGCTTTCGCTGCAGCGCGCAAACTTTCGTTTTATTATCGCGGCGACGCGGTATCGCGTGGCGACAAGGTTGATTCGCTCCCCGATGTGGTTGAATGGCCATTTTCAAAACCGAGCTCAAACGAAGCATGGCGTGACGAGATTATCTCTCGGCATCCGGCTATGACGGCACTTGATTTTGAGCGTGAGCAGGCTCGCAACAAAAAGCGACTGGCTCGTAACGAAACCTTGCCCAAGCTCGATCTCGAGATGAAACTCGCACGCGATATGGGTGATGGTCCCAGCTCATTGGAAGATGGAGAGGCAGTGGTTCAGCTGGCGTTTTCGATGCCAATCGGTCAGCGAGCTGCGAGAGCTCGCGAGAGCGCAGCAGACGCTGACATCCAAAGCCTGGAGTGGGAAATTCGGTTACTCGAAGATACGCTTCGCCGAGATATTGATATTGCAATCAACAACCTTGGCTATGCAGAGCAACTGGCTTCTTTAGCACGTCAGAATGCAGATGTAGCCAGCAAACTTCTGGAGCAGGAACGCACACGCTTTGATCATGGCGACAGTAATCAGTTTGTGCTCATCAACCGCGAAAGTAATCAGATCCGCGCAAAGATGAAAGCCATCGCCTCAGAGGTCGATGTGATGCGCGCGACGCTGAGCATCCTGGCAACCGGGGCGCAACTACACAACTACTGAGAAAGTGCGTTCCCGGGTGCCGATCCGACTGCGTCTGCTATGGACAACATGTTTACGGGCGAAATGCCACTGGAGTAGACTTGAGCTCGTTGTTATTGCAACGTAGTCACCACCAACACGCCTCAGGAGCCATCCATTTTGAATCTTGTCAGCTTCAACGAACACGACTCTCATTCGCGCATTGTGATGGACGATGGTAAAGCCAACGCGATCTCCTTTGAGATGGCCGCCGCTCTGAATGAGGCGCTTGATCATGCCGAGAACGCACAGAAGCCAGTTGTCATTGCGGGTCGTCCCGGTAAATTCTCAGCGGGTTTTGATCTTACGGTGATGAGCTCGGGCGCTGAGCGAGCAAGAGATCTGCTTCATGAAGGCGCGAAGATCTCGAAACGTCTTAGCCACTTTCCGACCCCGGTATTACTGGCAGTCACCGGCCACGCGCTGGCCATGGGAGCATTGATGGTGCTCTCGGCAGATTACCGCATAGGCGTAAAAGGCAACTTCAAGATCGGGCTCAATGAAGTCGCGATAAAAATGACCTTGCCGTGGTTCGGCGTAGAGCTTGCTCGGGCACGACTCTCAAAACGTTACTTCAATGCTGCCGTCAATCTGGCTCAGATTTATGATCCAGATGGCGCTGTTGATGCTGGATACCTGGATGAGGCCATTGAGGAGGCTGCCTTTGAAACGCGCGTCGATGGTGTGATCCATAACTTCCAGACCCTCGATCCCGAGTCCTTCAGGCAGACACGAGATAGAGTGCGCAGTGAATTCTTCGAGCAGTTCGAAAAGGCAATGGCTTTGGACTTCGGATAAGCCGACATCAATCACTTTGTCATCATGGTTTCGCGGCACAGGATCGCATAAAAAATCGGTACCGAAATCAGCGATAGCACCGATCCAAGTGCCAAACCACCCATGATCGTAACGGCCATTTCTCGAAAGAAGCTGTCGTTTAGCAGCGGTGCCATACCAGCGATGGTCGTTCCCGCAGCGAGCATAACCGGCCTGAATCGACTGACGCATGCATCAAGAAGCGTCGCTATATGATCAGTGGGTTGCTGCCGGCGTCTTAGATCGATTTCTTCAACCAGTACCACTGAATTCTTGATCAGAATGCCGACCAGGCTCAGCAGACCCAATAAGGCCGGAAACGTGAACGAAAGGTTGGTCAGGTGCAATGCGATTGAAACGCCGAATAGCACCATCGGAACAGACAGCCAGA
>Ga0255754_10004302_pt1 | contig 10009 bp, 7 predicted proteins | sample 101ome_22_FD_179954 | JGI IMG/M metagenome (GOLD analysis project Ga0255754, IMG submission 179954) | Coastal salt marsh microbial communities from the Groves Creek Marsh, Skidaway Island, Georgia - 101412BT metaG (version 2) | ecosystem: Environmental > Aquatic > Marine > Intertidal zone > Salt... | reverse complement strand
TTCGAATGGGATTATAGTATTGTTGAACGATTGGATACTCGTTTCTAAAAAATACGGCTTTTTGTTGAGGATTTGAAGCCGCGTGTAATTTGTGTTCACACACGATCGTACCGAATATACCGTTTAAGTGATTATCTGCATCATTAAGATCATTTTTACCACGTTGACTGAAGTACGTTTTGAGTTCTTCTACGCCTACGTGTATACACCTTTGAGTATCACCGGTAGTGTTAATACTTGCAGCTAATAACTGTGCCTGAACAACGTTCTCGAGCGGGGTTGGTAAATATAGAGTAAAGTCGGTATCACTGACAGTATCCAGGTTATCGAGTACAACTGTATGGTGTTCGCATTCGAAATCGGGTAATGTTGATTGACTAGTCACTAAAGCCATTTATATATACTGGAGATTTTACTTCATCTTATAATTCAATTGTCCATTGACCATTTCCTGTCCCCCGCAAACACCACCTCGGCTATCCGAGTAGTACGATTTACCGAGACAGTCTTCTTTGGATTCAAGATCGAAGATAGAACCTTCGTTTACAGTCTCAATTTCCACTGGGCTGTAATAACTTTTCTTTGGGTTCAGTAGCTGAAGAACCCACAAGAGTACGAATATGACGACTATCGCCCTGAGGGCATTTTTATTTGTGTTGTTGAGTTTCATTATTTGTTATGAACTGAGATTTTTTTATAAAGTGCGTTAAAGAAATTATAATAGTTTCAATATAAAGAGTAATGGACGGAGAGATTATTCTTAATCGTGGCGATACCAACGTTATGAAACTAGATGATAACGAACAAGCACTCATGAACGAGATAGAAATAGAAGTTCCTAGACCTCAACCTGTTAGAAAACAGATGCCTAGACAAAAAACACAGTTTGTTCCGCCTCAGGCGCAGTATTTTCAGGAAGATATAGATTCTTTTGCAAACCCGAACAAACAAAACCCACCATCTGCTCCACCCCCAGAAGAGCCTGTCGATTATGGTGAATACGACGACGAACCAGATATGATGGATTATGGTTCAGGTGGTGGCGGTGGTGGAGGATATTCTATGGAAGAGGAAGAAGAAAAACCTTCACCTGGTTACAAAACTATCGACGAAGAAAAAGCGGATCTTGTGAACAAACTTGGGCGTTTGGAAAAAAAGGGGTTTACTGTGAACAAGCGTTTAAATGTTTATTCCCCCGTAGATGAACTTAGAAACGAAGTTAAGCGAATAACGTATAGCATAGACGTCGATAAGTCTATAAAGTTTTCGAGACGCATGCTTATTGCGTGTACAACAGGTCTCGAGTTTTTGAACAAAAAGTATAACCCATTCGAGATTCAACTCGATGGTTGGTCCGAAAACGTCATGGAAAACGTTGACGATTACGATGAAGTTTTCGAGGAACTTTACGTAAAGTATAGAACAAAAATGCACGTTGCACCCGAAGTTAAGCTCATTATGATGCTTGGTGGTTCGGCAATGATGTTCCACTTAACGAATAGTATGTTCAAATCAGTCATGCCCAACATGAACGACGTGATTAAACAAAACCCAGGACTTGTTCAGAACATGATGTCTGCGGTTCAGAATACAGTATCTAAATCTCAACAACAAGGCACGTCGAACGACGTTCCGAACGAAGGTGGTGGAGGTGGGAGACACGAAATGCAAGGACCAGGATTTGACATTTCGAGTCTCATGGGTAATATAATGATGCCTCCACAACCACCCATGAATACGACAAGTTTGGAAAGAAGAGAAGAACCCGAGATCGATATGGAAGACGATATTTCGGATATAGCTGAACCACCAGTATCAGAAGACGTCGCCGATGAAGACGGTGAAGTTCGAGAAGTCAAAGTTACTCAGACCAAGTCTAAAAGAGGTGGTGGTCGAAAGAAAAAGTCGGTCGAAATTAATTTGTAAACATAGTATAGTATAGATGATAGCTTATTGTCCTCTAGATGAAGAACCCTTCGAAAGACCAATCCCCAACAGGGTTCGTCCGACGATGGAGGTTGTTACTAGTAGAACACCACCACCAAAACACAGTAAGGTTTTGGGTAGAGACAATACAGAGTGTAATTACGTTGTTATGTTTTTCATCGCGGGTGTTGTAGCTCTCGCGTTAATAGATTCGCTTCCGAGAAAGTAAAAGTAAAAAAACTTTCTACCATTGTGACTTTTTCCAGAATGGTAAAAAAATAGTTATTTTAGTTTTTCTGGTACAACGCGCCCTTCGTTATCTGTCCAATCTATATCGTACATGTTTTTATCTTTTCGTTCACCAACAACCATCCAACTAACTTTTGCAGTAGAGGATGTGTTTTGACACGATACTGTAAGAATATTCCCAGAAACAGAACTTTTTAATGCATCCCAATCAGATTCGTTAGATACAAAACACTGAACGTTTCTGTTTAGTGCTTCAAATGTACCACCTGTCATATTAGAAACGGTATCTAGATTTACGGATGCACTCCCGTTTACCAAATCAACTACACCTCTATATATGAGATCAGCTCGTGGACCTTCTATGAAAGAATGGTATAGGTAATGCGTATTACTCATACTTGGAAGCGGGTGATCTATTTTAAAACTACCACTACCTTTTGATAAAGCACCTGTACAGTTTATATCACCTGTAACGTCAAGTTTATAAGATGGTGTTGATGATGTACCTATAGCCACGTTACCCGTGTAATATACATAATTTTCGTATAGAGTAACTCCAGTATATCGTATTTCACTGATATTTAGTGTAGTATTACCAGTACCTGCTAATTTTGTAACAACTAACCTGAAATATGTATAAACAGGTGATGTTGTGAACGTGATACTATTATAGGTTCCATTAGTATACGTTTGACCAGAAAAGCTATGTATAATCGTCCACGTTGAACCATTGTTACTACCTAAAACTACACCATCACCAGCACATCTATTTACATAATTTGTTCTTGGTGCAATTTCTATTTTATTTATAGCTATACCCGTTGTAAATTGTAATTGTATCCATTCACCGTTTACAGCCGTAACTAAAGAAGTGAAAGTTACCGTACTACCCGAATAACTACCATCAGATGAATTATAAGTAGAAGTTGCTGAATGCCAACCTCCACCATCTACAGTCTTATCAAATGCTCTCCATGGTTCCCAACTGCTGTTATATTCAGAACTTGCAGATGCTACATGCGGACCCGAACTGTTTGAGGTCATTGCAACTAACGGATATACTCCAGCGGTTGAAGTGAGAGGCGTGACGAATGTATTGCTAGATTGGAGAGTCAGAACATTAGAATACGGTTCCAAGAGCTCTATTTCGTTATTGTATAGTTTACCAGTAAAGTTTATATCACCATCGACATCCAATTGGTGCTTGGGTGAACTAACACCTATACCTAAATATTTTGTAATGGTACATATACCACCAACCGTTAACATTTCACCGGGTAAGACTTTATATAGCTCGTTACTATCTATATCACCATTACCTATATCCATAAGCGCTAACCAACAATTCTTTATACCGTTATTTTCACTACCGGATACTACGGGTATTTCACCAGAGAAAATGACATTTCCATTACTATCGCGCGAAAATGTTAAAAATGACCCAAACCCGTATGCACTATTATCAAATTCCACACCACCACTATATGCACTACCTGGATTTGCACTAATTGTTTGAGTTTGACCATCTATTTTTACCTTAGGCCATGTACTGCTACTTGCAGATGGATACGTATTTTCTGTTGGAAAACATACTGCAACATGATACCACGAACCCTGATTAAACGTATAAGAAACTGTTTGAACATTAGCTGAATTTGCTTCATACTCGAATTGTAAACCGGACGATGTTAATTTTACCCAACCACCTCTATATGATGTTCCTGTGCGATGAAGATCATGGCCGAACCAAGCTAATACACCCGCGCAATTAGCTTGTGTATCGTTTAACTTAATCCAACACGAAAATTGTCCATCTGCTCCGTGCCAATTACCTGGGTGTGAATCTTCATAAATGGTAGCATTACTATTTGAAAAGTAAAATGCGAACTCGTCTCCGTCCCATGCCTGTGAAGAAACATTATAGCGTTCAAACTGCTGATTACCATATTTACCATCTTTACCGATTTGCGTCGATGAAGTAGACAATCCAACAAACAAACGTTCATTGTTAGTATTTAAAGCTGGTGTTAAGTTAGGTGGTTTATTCGTTTTGTTACCAATATTTACGGTTGTCCAGAAAAACGATTTATCGTTAACATCAATATCTGTAACGACATCAAATTCACCATTATAATAAGCGTTACCTAAAGCTATTTGACCTGACCTATTAAGTAAAAACCGCGTGTTTCTAACCGAAGCATTCGGGTAAGTACCGTGTAAATTTGTATCTTCGTAATCTAAACAAATTTCTGCGGCTTTTAGTCTTATAGAATCATCTACCATATTTGAAGGGTTGGTGCTATGAGGATTACCACCTGCTTTGTCCCATATATCATTTCTTTTGTATATAAGAAGTTCAGATTTACCAGCTCCATCCACCGAACGGTTTTCTATATACGTTTCTTCGTATGAATTATCTCTAATCGTACCACCGAACGATATTCTTTTATTTGCTATGCTATGATCAGTATTACTGGAGTTATCATTAGCACCTACATAAAGGTTTTCACATTTTACATATCCACCGACTGATGTGTTACCTTGAATGGCATTTGTGAGAGGAAATTGGTAAAAAACAACTTTACCACTTGTCCCCGCCGAGGTGCTTGAACTTCCGGGTGGATCTCTTGGATCAGAAATAGCTATTATTTTGCCATTTGTTATATCTACAGGGTTATGATCATTACTTCCTACCGTAGGCCAATCATGTAATTGAATTGGTCGTGTTATATCATACCATCTATCTGTACCAAAATCGAAAGCGTAAAGTGATATACCCCCATAATATGCACTTTCCTGGTTAAGAGTCGCTAAATCACCGGTTGCTAAGCGTTCACCCGCAAAATCTAAACGATGGTTCATACCGAGTTTTTGACCACTTTTGGCACCTGCTATAGATGTAGATACGGATAACCACGTATCAAGATCATCGTTTATGAGATATGTATCTATCTGACCTGCATTAGGTAATGTTGATACGCTTTTATACGGTGAAGAGACGGTTATTTTATTACCGTTTGTAGATATATCACACGAGGTTCCGAAACCAGGTTGATTATCAGTACCAATGGCGGTACCCGCTATACCACGTATATCCTGACCGTATTGTGTAGTACCAGAAGCCCATGTATCACCATCGTTCGTGTAACATCTAACGTGACCTATTTGGTTCTGACCCGTATACGAACCTGTATAATTAGTCGTGGAACCTTCTGGGTAATAAGCAGTTGTAGAATTAATACTTGCATCTGTATCTCCAGGTGCACCTATAATTAAATAGTTACCAAAACATGTTAATCTTACTTTGTGTCCATACCTATTGCTAATAGCGTGTGCATGTATATAAGAAGTTGCGAGACCATTACTATCTACGGCATAAGCTAAAACATTGTTTATACCCGAATCTGTACTCGACCAAACGGGACCACTACCCCAGTTGTTATTAGCACTATCGTATTCGTAAACATAAACTTTATTTTCTCCGGGGTCACCTACTGCAATTCTATTACCATCGTCTTGTGCTAAAGATATTGAGTATCCAAACAGAGACGATGTTGATAAAGATAAAGAAGATGTGTTTAGTGTGTTAGAAACATACGAAGACCATATATTGCTACCCGTTCCTATGGCATCGAGTATATATACTTTATTAACTTCGTAAGCTGATACAGCTAAACGTGTTCCACTCCAGTTAAGAGAAATATCATGTCCAAAACTTGAATATGCACCATCGGGTCCTGATAAACTAAAAATTTTTGTCCAGTTAGTTCCATTATAGTCGTAAATATCAACTCTACCTGTATAATTTGAAACGTCACTTGTACTTAAAGCTACTCTATCTGATTCAAAATTTAATGATATACTCCTAGCTAAATATTCTCCAGTTGAGCCTGATATAGAAGAGTGTACAGTTCCTATATAACTGATAAATTCCTGGGTACTCATTTAATATCAATTAGAATTAATTTAACCGAACTTGGCGTGTTGGTCTTTCTGCGACGACGGTTGTATTTTTTATATAAGCATCTTTAGCTTTTAAAATATCGGTATGTACGGTTCCTAGGGAAATGATATCACTTGTTGAGTACACGTTACCTCTTATAACAAGTTTATCCACACCATCATCTATAACTGAAACGTTTGAACCTATATCGAGTGTGTTTGTAGGCGCCGTATTTGCAATACCTACAAAACCCGCTGTATAATATATGTTTGAATTTGTCTGTGTCCAGTAACTACTTCCGGTACCACCGGAAACTGTCGTCCAAGTTGGTGCACTACCTGATCCACTCGATGTAAGTACTTGACCAGATGTACCTGCGCTACCACTTAAATACATCGCGTCTGTAAAGTTTGATGTACCCACGACGTGAAGTTTATGAGATGGTGCCGTTGTTCCTATACCGACAAAACCCGCTGTATAATATATGTTTGAATTTGTCTGTATCCAGTAACTACTTCCGGTACCACCGGAAGCCACCGCCCAAGATGGTAATCCCGAACTCATTGTAAGTACTTCACCGTTGTTTCCGACGGGTAATTTAGAGAGTGTAGTTGTTCCGGATGCATAGAGTAAATCACCTACCGTGTAACTTGTAAGTCCAGTACCACCTCTATTAACTGGTTGAGTTTCACCTTCTAATGTACTTATTCTATTAACATTATCTGTAAGATCTGAACTTAAAGCTATACCAGTTAAGTTTGTACCGTCTCCATAATATTCATTTGCATGTACGTTTGTACCTACGATAACATTACCCGAAGTTATTATTGAAGTACTTGTATTAGTAAATTGTACTGTATTTGATGTTGTGTTACCAACGTCTGTTACTTGTTGTAACGTGTTTACGTTAGTGTTTAACGAGGAAGCTGAAATTTTTTTGAGTTCGTTACCTGTACTGTTTACGTAAATATACGATGGTTGTGAAGTTACGATTTCTGCGTTTGGTATATCGTTTGCTCTACCAACACCCGTAACAAGAATTTTACCCCCCGATTTAACACAAATACCGACGTTTTGAATTTTATCCGTATTACCGAACGGGACCGTGTTCATCAATTCTCCTACAGCGGTGTTACTTACGTAAAGTATTTCACCTACCTGAAAATTTGGGTCTAGCGAAGGCATGCTAAAAACACCAAACGTGACGACGTGTCCGTTATCGTTTTGATTTATGCTACCGTCCATAACAACGCCAATGGCCGGCATTTTAGTAGTATCAGATGAATTTGCTTTGTGTACTATGGGTGTATCTCCGGTTGCTCCGGAAACGTACACAATATCACCTTTTACGAGATTTTCTCCCGCTTTAACTTCGACAGATGTAAAGTCTATGTAATCGTCTATCCAGTTACCTGAATTGTATACGAGACTTTTATGATCGTTTGGATCCGTTATTATGACGTTAGAGAGTTGGTCGATTTTTACTAAAACATTTGAATTGAGATCGGTCGTAAACGCGGTATGTGTATTTTGAAAATCTACGGTATTACTCGTCCAGTTACCTTGAGCTGTAACCTGCTCTAAATTAAAAGCGGCACCACTTACACCTGGTATGTTTGTAAGTTTACTACCATCGCCTATAAAGTACCCAGAAGTTGTTATTATATCACCCGTTGTTGTATTACCATTATCGGTAACATCCTGGAGTGTAGATGCTGCGGCTCCTTTATACTTCTGTATATTACGACCTGTATCACAACAAGGCATTCTTACAAATATAAGTGATTATTTTTAGGGTAAAATGAGGCATTTCCCTTTATTAAAATCATTAGGTTCTTCGGGTTTTTGTTTCGGTATTTTAAAACCACCTTGTCTATACACTTTGAGACGCTTGTTATACATGGCGTGACAAATCGACCATTGATCGAAAATGTCGTAAATGTGAGGGTTATTCTTTTTACCGTGCGTTTCACGCATGATTCGCCCTATAGATTGAATTATATCAGACTTAGGCGTTGCAAGTATAACCGTATCGAGCGAAGGTATATCGAGACCTTCATGCGCTTGACTAAACGTCGCAAAAATGATTTGTTTTTTACTCGATTCGGTTAACTCGGCTTCTTTCATACCACCCATGTATAAACCCGACGTTTTCTTGAAACTTTGGTGGAGTACTTCACAGTGGTGGCGACGATCGCTTAATACGAGAACTTGACGCGTTCCCTTAACGATATTTTTTATAAGGTTTAGTATGACGACGTTTCTTGTGCGATCTTCGGTAAGTTCGGTAATCATGGTTGCTAAAGATAGTTTGCCGAAACGCGTACACGGTGGTGGTTCGCTATAACGATGACACGAGTATTCTATGGGAAACACTTCGACTTGTTGTTGATTTTCGCGTTCGACGGCAAAGAATGTTGGTCCCATGAACCAGTGAAGAACTTTCGTAAGTCCATCCTTACGCGTAGGCGTTGCCGAAAGACCAAAAACGTGTTTGGGACACATTTTGAATAGGGATTGGGAAAACACTTTCGCGCATATATGGTGTGCTTCGTCCACAATCAAAGTCCCTATCGTATCGAAATCGTTAAACGAGTACTCTTTTAACGAAAGTGATTGGAGCATGGCAATGACAAAATCACATTCTGTTTCTTTTTTGTCCTGTTGAACTATACCTATAGATGCACCGGGGCAAAACTGTTGAATACGTTCGCGCCACTGGTTTGCTAAGAATTCCTTGTGAACGACAATCATGGTTCGGTAACCGAGTTTACACGCTATGGCCAAGGATACGGTGGTTTTACCAAACCCGCACGGAAGTGAAAGAACACCGTGTCCGGCCTTGAGTGCAGCCGCCAAAGCATCGTTTTGATGCGTTTCGTCACGTAATTTTCCATTAAACTTGTTCGATATTTTAACTGGTTCGGGTCGGCGATCTTCTTTCGGTGGACCGATTTTTTGTTCACCGTAAAATCGGGGAACGCATATACCCGTTTTCGTTTTTCTGAATACCTTAAAGGGAGGCGGAGGAAACCCAAATTCCGTGTTTACGACGGCACGAACCGTAAGTTCGTTTTTGATTTCTTGTGTCTCACCTGTGAGATATCCTGAACGTGTTAATGACATTAATTAATATAAACCATTAATCTTTATGTATATTAAGGGTATTAAAGAAAATATATAATATAATTATATAAAAACATGGTTCTTATGAATATAGAAGAAAATATTAAAAAAATGTCAGAACAAGTCGAAAAAATGCAACAAGACGCTTTACGACTTGAAGGAAGTATTAAAATGTTGATGGCACTAAAAGAAGGTGGATTAAAAGAGGTTGATTTACCGGATGTTAAAAACGAAGAAAGCGAAGAAAGCGAAGAAAACGAAGAAAAGGTAATGGAAGTAAAATAATTTATACATTTTTAATGTATTTCAATACCCACGAGTACCCACTGTGTTCGTGAGCATTCCAAACACCGTTAAACTGAAGTTCAGTTTCTATGGTATCACCTTTTACAAGTGATTGTACGGGTTTATCACCTTCGACGTTACACATGACGCGACGGTACCTGAACGGAACTTTCACTTTTAAAACGTTACCTTCGAGAGGATCGTCAAGCTTATCTGGAAAGAGTATGACATTCGACCTGTTTATATGTAGAGCGAGTACACGTTCTTTAAATTTATCTGGTACGGTAATCCTAATATACTTTTTTTCGTTATATTCATACATTGGTTCATAAACAAAGGCTTTAACTGAATATAACATTCAATCTTATATATATCAATACGAGCACCAAAACTATAAGTATGAATAGTATGTGCGATGTTAATAACAATTGTTTTGGTTTTCTCGAACCATATTCTTTATGACAAAACGATCTACCTACT
>Ga0255754_10004301_pt1 | contig 10010 bp, 9 predicted proteins | sample 101ome_22_FD_179954 | JGI IMG/M metagenome (GOLD analysis project Ga0255754, IMG submission 179954) | Coastal salt marsh microbial communities from the Groves Creek Marsh, Skidaway Island, Georgia - 101412BT metaG (version 2) | ecosystem: Environmental > Aquatic > Marine > Intertidal zone > Salt... | reverse complement strand
CAACTTGAACTGGCACGTGCGACCCGCCATCACTGGCCGCCAATGACAGACGGCGACCGCGGGAATAGGATGTCTTTATGATTAATTCTGCATTTTTATCAGTTGCTTCTGATGCGTTTTTAATAATATTTATAAACGATTGGATCAGCAAATCTCGATGACCATTCACCAATGGCAATGACGGATCATACTGCCGGCGGATGACCAGATGCGCACCATAAGACGCCGCCGCCAGTCCAAGACAATGATCGAGGATTTCATGGATATTTACCGGGCTTAAAACCAGCCGCGCCCCGCCGGCAAACCCTTCCATCCGGTCAAGCAGCGCCGCCACACGGTCACTTTCCTCGACAATCATTCTGCTTAGCGCGCGATCTTCCTCGCCAAGGCTAGATTCCAAAAGCTGAGCCGCACCTTTAATGCCGGCAAGCGGGTTTTTCACCTCATGCGCCAGTAAGGCCGCCATTGCGGAAATTGACCGTGCAGCACCGCGAAATAGCGATTGCCCCCGCAATCGTTCGGCAAGCGCGCGTTCTTGTATCGACACCAACAGCCGTGGCGGCATTTCGCCAAATGGGGTGATTTGCACATTCACTAGCTTTAGCCCAAGTTTTGGCCCCGCAAGTTCCAGCCCCTGATCACCAACCGACACATGCTGATCACGCGCCCGCTGCAACATTGAAAACAGGCTGGCATCGGTTGGGATAAATCCCTCAAGCGCCTGCCCAGCAAGGATCATCTGACTGGACTGAAAAAACATCTCGGCAGCCTGATTGAGGTACAGAAAACGGTTTTGGGCATCCAGAACAAAAATCGGATTGGGCAAGCTTGCAAGAATTTGTGCCGCGTTGATGCCTGACATCTGCTCGGTATCGTGATCATAGCCCTGATCAGCATTATCGCCAAAACGCTGCATCCCAGCGCCGCCATGCTTGTCAGCCTCGGCCATCCCTGTTGATTTTGGCGGCACACGCATCACGCTGCCACGTCGCTTGGGTCAAGTGTTGCAAAAAACTGATCAACCGCGGCAAATACCTGTGCCGCATCAGTGCTATTATTGGCGATGTCACGCAATTCGGCGGCACCGGGCAAGCCATGTGCATACCAGGCAATATGTTTGCGCGCCAAACGCATGGCGGCAGTTCCATAATGGCTGAGCATATCATCCAAATGCGCCCGCATCAGCTGATGCCGCATCGCGATCGAGGGGGTCGCACGAACCGCCTTACCCGCGAGCAAATCACCGGCCTGCGCCAAAAGCCACGGCCTGCCCTGCGCGCCGCGGCCAATCATAACACCCGCCGCGCCGCTTTCAGCAACAGCGCGCCGCACCGTATCGAGACAGGTAATATCACCATTCGCCACAACCGGAATATCCACCCTATTCACAACATCAGCAATTTTTCCCCAATCCGCTGCACCATTATACATCTGGCAGCGGGTCCTGCCGTGAATTGCCAGCATTTTAATTCCGGTATCTTCAGCCATTTTTGCCAAAATTGGCGCGTTCAAACTATCATCATCCCAGCCAAGCCGCATTTTTAACGTGACCGGCACATCAACCGCATTGACGACTGCCGCCATGATCGCGCCAGCTAGATGCGGGTCGCGCATTAAGGCCGAACCAGATAATTTACCGGTAACCTTTTTCGCCGGACAGCCCATATTGATATCAATGAAAGTAGCGCCCAGATCAGCGCAGATTTTTGCAGCCTCGGCCATTACCAGCGGTTCCCAGCCTGCCAGCTGAATCGACAATGGCGCCTCAGACTTCGCCTCGGTCTTTAATTTCCGCATCTCGCTTCGCACATCACGCAGAACAGCCGCGCTTGCAATCATCTCGGTTACCACCAGACCGCCACCACAACGGCGCACGGCACGGCGGAACGGCCAGTCAGTAACACCTGACATGGGCGCAAGAATGGCCGCGTGCGGCACAGCATATCCAGCGATGACTAGAGACATAAAAGACCCCGAAACAGACCCTACTAAACAATAATTTGACTAGACCTTCGAAAAACGCCTAGACAATAGGCAATTAATGCTCAAAAATCCATCACTTAACGTTTATCGGCCGCTGTTCGCCCGCCGAGACTAGCCGCAAGCCGCCCCTTAGCGTGCTGGGACTGCAGTAACCGCGGCCCCAAACCCGGATTGGCCGTAATCACGGCGATGGAATATCCATTGGACAAAGCCGCGCACATTGGGGATAAGAGTGACTATCATGCCACAGCATTCTAGAGCACGCCCCAAGCCCTCCGGCACCCCGCGATGCGCAGCGATTATTGTCGCAGCGGGATCAGGCGTGCGCGCTGCGGCGGCGCTTGGTCAGCGAAAAACCCCTGCCCCCAATTTGCCAAAACAATTCTGGCCGCTAGGGACAAAGCCGGTCATTGCGCATTCGCTGGATTATTTTGACGAACAGCCGAGCATTACCGCAATCATCATTGTCCTAGCAGATTTTTTTATCGACAAAATGGCCGATCTTTTATCAACGGTAAAAACCCCGGTTCACATCGTTGGTGGCGGCGCCACACGGCAGGATTCAGTTCGTGCCGGCCTATGCAAACTTGCTGGCCTGCCAGATGCTGAGGGCATTGATTATGTGGCAATCCATGATGCCGCGCGCCCGCTTATCCCCCTTGGATTACTGGATCAATTGATCGACGCCACCAATATGACCAGCGCTGACGCCGTTGATGACAGCAAAATCATTGGCGCGGTTCCGATTCTGCCGATTGCCGATAGCGTCAAGACGGTAACGCCGGCATCCCCACCCCCCCAAGAATTGGCCGGCCGCCTTGTTACCGGCGGCATTGACCGCAGCTTGCTTGGCGCGGCACAGACGCCGCAATTATTTCGGCGTCAGGCCATCACTGATCTGCATAATGATTTCGCCGATAATGATGGATTTACCGATGATTGCAGCCTTGCCGAGGCAGCCGGGTTCCAGGTTATCGGCATCAGCGGTGCAAAACAGCTTATGAAGCTGACCGATGCCGATGATTTTGCTATGTTAACGCATCTTGCCAATGCGGTGATGACAGCGCCGAGGAGAGTGCAGACGACGGATCAGGACATGACAACAGAAACACGCCTTGGCACCGGCTTTGATGTGCATAAATTCAGTGATGAAGCCGGACCGATATGGATTGCTGGTATAAAGCTGGATAGTGATCGAAAAATGCTTGCACATTCCGATGGTGACGTTGGGCTGCACGCGCTATGCGATGCGATATTTGGCGCGCTTGCCGATGGCGATATTGGCGCGCATTTCCCACCATCTGACCCGAAATGGAAAAATGCTGACAGCGCCAAATTTCTAAAATTTGCGGTTGACCGTGTTGCGGCCCGCGGCGGCAGCATTATTAACCTTGATCTGACGATTATATGTGAGGCACCGAAAATCGGCCCTCCCCGTGATGCGATGCGCCAACGAATTGCCGAAATCTGCGGCCTGCCGATTGACCGCGTTGGCGTTAAAGCTACAACGTCTGAAGGGCTTGGCTTTACCGGCCGCGGCGAAGGCATCGCTGCTCAGGCGAGTGCCGGTATCGCCATACCCGCAGCCCCTAAACCCACAGCATCTATGTCTACAGCATCTATCTCCGCAAGACCATCGGCGCCTGAGACATCAGGCACGGCCTCCTGATGAAGATTAGCAGCGCACTTCTACCACCGCTTGCCTATATCGCCACGCTGGGGCCGTTTGGACATATGCGGCCTGCCCCGGGGACAATCGGCTCGGCCATTGGTATTTTTAGCGGCTATTTTTTGGCCAGCCATGGCACCGGACTGCTGGCGGCGGCAACATTGCTGGTGACGGCCATTGGTGTCTTTGCCGCCGATGCCTATAGCCAGCAGTCCGGCCGCAAAGACGCGCCCGAAGTCATTATAGATGAGGTGGCCGGCCAATGGCTTGCGCTGATTATTCTGCCGCTTGACCCGTGGTGGTTTGCTGCTGCGTTTATTCTGTTCCGATTTTTTGATATTACCAAGATAGGCCCCGTTGGCATGGCCGAATCCCTTGCAGGCGGGGTTGGTGTGATGGCCGATGATATTGTCGCTGGATTACTGGCAGCAATCTGTCTCTGGGGGGCGGGACTATTACTCGTTGGAATTGCTATTTAAAGCAAATGTGAGGCACGATAATGACAGCCGAAACAAACATGGCAACAGCGGCAGATATGAGCCCAACCACGCTGGCAAAGGCGATCGTTGAGCGTGCGTGCAAGCAAAAAATCATCATTGTCCTTGCCGAGTCCTGCACCGGCGGCTTGATCGCATCTGCGCTGACCGACATTCCGGGATCATCGGCGGTGCTTGATCGTGGATTTGTGACCTATAGCAATGACGCAAAGATTGATCTTCTCGGCGTAAGCGATAAGACGCTTGCCGACCACGGCGCGGTATCAGCCGAAACTGCCATTGCCATGACCGCCGGCGCATTGGCCGCAACCCCGCGTGCCGCACTGGCCGCATCGGTTACTGGTATCGCGGGGCCGGGTGGAGGCAGTCCGGACAAGCCTGTTGGGCTTGTGCATTTTAGCTGCCAGAGGCGCGGTAACGCGGCGCAGCATGAGCGGCATATCTTTACCGGAGACCGCGAAACAGTGCGCAAAAAAGCATTGCTTAACGCATTAACAATGATCTATAATGAATTGAAATAAATAAATAATTTTTATTTATTTTTTACCGTATAAAGCATCGGCGCGGGTTTCGAACGCACGCACCATCCGCTTGACTGCCTCGGTAAACAAGGTCTCGATGACCGACTGTAACAGCCGCGAATTAAATTCGAAATCAACATAGAAATCAATCTCGCACCCATCCGGATGATCAAGAAAGCGCCAATGATTGGTTAGGTGCTTAAATGGTCCTTCGGCATATTTTACGGTGATTTCCAATTTATCCGCATCAAGCTCTACATAAGAGGTAAAACGCTCACGGAACATATTAAAGCCAATGATCAAATCAGCGGTAAGCGCTTTGGGCGATTCATGCCTGATCCGCGACGCCAGACACCATGGCAAGAACTCGGGATAGTCGCGCACATTGGCAACTAGCGCATACAGATCTTCAGGCCGGTGACGGATCACCCGTTTTTCGCTGTGAACGGTCATAGTCTGCGAACTCCGATGATTAAACGCCCTGATGCGCGGCGTTTCGCGCCGCCTGTAATGCGGCAAAATCGGCATCGGCATGATAGCTGGATCGTGTTAACGGCGTTGAAGACATCAGCAAGAACCCTTTACCAGCGCCCAATTTCGCGAATTGCGCAAATATCTCAGGCGTGACGAACCGATCAACTACCGCGTGTTTTGGCGTTGGCTGCAAATATTGACCAATCGTCATAAAATCAACATCGGCACTGCGCAGATCATCCATCAATTGCCCCACCTCGCCATCAGTTTCGCCAAGCCCGACCATGATGCCCGATTTGGTAAAGATTGTCGGGTCAAGCGATTTGACCCTTTGCAGGATCGATAGCGAATGAAAATACCGCGCACCGGGCCGGATTGACGGATAGAGGCGTGGCACAGTTTCCATATTATGATTAAAGACATCAGGCTGCGCTGCGACAACGATCTCGACCGCGCCATCTTTACGCAGAAAATCGGGGGTCAGAACTTCGATGGTCGTTTCCGGTGACAAGCGGCGAATGGCCAGAATCGTCTCGGCAAAATGCTGCGCACCGCCATCATCCAGATCATCACGATCAACCGAGGTGATCACCACATGACGCAACCCCAGCTTTGCAACGGCCTTGCCGACATTTTCCGGCTCATGCGGGTCCAGCAGATCAGGCCGGCCAGTCGCCACATTACAAAAAGCACAGGCACGCGTGCAAACCGAACCCAAAATCATCATGGTGGCGTGTTTTTGCGCCCAGCATTCACCAATATTTGGACAGGCGGCCTCTTCGCAAACTGTTACCAGATTATGCTCGCGCATCAATGATCTGGTTTCAGCATAGGCCGCCGAAACAGGCGCCTTCACGCGCAACCATTCAGGTCGGCGAGGCTGCGGCCTATCCGGATTTTTTCGCTTTTCGGGGTGGCGCTCCGCCCCTTTGCTTGTGTTTACTTGCGGCATGATTTTTTCTTAGCAGACTAAACCCGGAAAGACCAACCGATTAACGGCGACGATGAAGGCTTTTGAAACGGCTGTTAAAAATGGATCGCCCGATCATAGGCGTCAAGAACAGACTCATGCATCGCTTCAGACAGGGTTGGGTGCGCAAAGATTGTCGCCATTAATTCAGCCTCGGTGGCCTCAAGCGTGCGCGCAATCGCATAGCCTTGGATCAATTCAGTTACCTCGGGCCCAACCATATGCGCGCCAAGCAACTCGCCCGTTTTTGCATCAAAAATTGTCTTAACAAAACCGCCATCATCGCCAAGCGCAATCGCTTTGCCGTTTCCAGCAAACGGAAACCGGCCAACTTTCAAATCATGGCCCGCCTGTTTCGCCGCCGCTTCGGTCATGCCAACCGATGCCACCTGCGGGCGGCAATAGGTGCAGCCCGGCACCGCCCCAGCACCAATCGCGTGAACATCACGCATACCAGCGATTTTTTCGACACAGATAATGCCTTCATGACTTGCCTTATGCGCCAACCATGGTGGCCCCGTAACATCGCCAATGGCGTAAATGCCAGCCTCGCCGGTTGCACCCCATTGATCAGTGGTGATATGGCCCCGATCAACCTTAATCTTGGTACCTTCAAGACCAAGATTTTCGGTGTTTCCGGTAATGCCAACCGCCAGAATCATCCGGCTAGCCTTCAAAGGTTTATAATGCCCCTCAATTACCGCCGTCACGCCGTTTGCATCACTGGTCACTGACTGTAACTTCACCCCAGTCATCACCTTGATACCGCGCTTTTCAAAAGATTTCTGCACAAAGTCAGAAACTTCAACATCTTCAACTGGCAGAATGCGATCCATCGCCTCGACCAAAGTCACGGCGACCCCCATATCATGATAGAATGAGGCAAATTCACTGCCGATTGCCCCCGACCCAACAATGATTAGTGCATCCGGCATGGTTTCGGGAACCATCGCGTCACGATAGGTCAGAATAGTTTTACCATCTGCCACAATATTCGGCAGCGCGCGGGCACGGGCACCAGTGGCGATAATAATATGTTTTGCCGCCACCGCGTCGCCGGTCGATAGGGTGATTTGCCGAAGGCCGCCCGTGGATGCGCCGATTTTAGCCTCGGCCTCAATCACGGTCACTTTATTCTTTTTTAGCAGATGCTTGACCCCCATCGATAGGCGGCCAGCGACCTTGCGCGACCGTTTCACGACGGCACCAAGGTCAATTTTCACCTCACCGACGGTAATGCCAAATGCCGCCATTTCATCAATCGAGTGGCGCAATTCGGCAGCACGCAGCAATGCCTTGGTCGGAATGCATCCCCAATTAAGGCAGATACCACCAAGATGCTCACGCTCGATCACCACCGGTTTCAGCCCCAGCTGGGCCGCACGAATGGCCGCGACATAGCCGCCCGGCCCGCCACCAATCACAGCGATATCAAAATGCGTATCGGTCATTATTCTCTCCTCATCAGCGCAGCTGGTGGCTGATCAATAACGTATTTCCAGCGGGCAAAAATCACAGCATCAGGCCGTAGGTAGCCGGTTACAGCAACATGGTGACAGGATCTTCAACAAACCCTTTAAATGCCTGCAGCCATTGCGCCCCAACAGCGCCGTCAACGGCGCGGTGGTCGGCCGATAAGGTAACACTCATCACGGTCGCAACAGCCAGATTACCATCAACGACAACCGGGCGCTGCTCGCCAGCACCAACTGCCAAAATGGCACCATGCGGCGGGTTGATCACGGCAGCGAACTCACGAACGCCATACATGCCAAGATTGGAAATGGTAAAGCTGCCGCCGGTGTATTCATCTGGTGCCAGCGCACCATCACGCGCCCGCGCCGCCAGATCGGATGTGACCATTGACAGGGCCGCCAGGCCCTTTTGCTCGGCCGCCCAGATAATTGGCGTGATCAGACCGCCATCAATTGCAACGGCCATCGCAATATCGGCGTGATGGTAACGGCGGGTATGCTCACCCTCCCAAGACGCGTTTGCCGCGGGAACCGCCATCAACGCCATCGCTGCAGCACGGATAATCATGTCGTTAACCGAAATTTTTACGCCATCAGGTGCCTTGGCATTCAGTGCCGCGCGCGCCGCAAGCAAGGTGTCAATCTTGCAATCAACGGTCAGATAGAAATGCGGTGCCTGCTGCTTCGATTCCTGAAGCCTGCCGGCAATGACTTTGCGCATCTGGCTATTTGCGACAAGGTCGCTGCCGCCCCGCAGATGACCATCTGCCTGCCCAATGGCCTGCGCCACCGGTGCGATATAAGTTGACGCTGGTTCGGCTGGTGCTGCCTCGACATCACGCCGCAAAATACGGCCATAAGGCCCGCTACCAGTAATCCCCTCAAGCGAAATACCCTTATCTGCCGCAATCCGGCGCGCAAGAGGGCTGGCAAAAAGCCGCGGTTTATCGGTAGCAGGCTGCGATATTGCCGGCGTCGCCGGTGTTACTGGTGCGGTTGTTTGAACTGGTGCGATTTTTTGAACTGGCGCGGTTGGTGTTTCAACGGCAGATGCTGATGCTGCTAATTTTTCTGGCTGCGGGTTCATATTGGCAACATCGCTAACGCTTTCACCATCCGCTGCAAGCATCGCGATGACGGCCCCTACCGCAACATTTTCGCTGCCAGCTTGGATTAGAATCTTTGCCATTACACCATCATCAACCGACTCGACCTCCATCGTTGCCTTATCGGTTTCGATCTCGGCAATCACATCGCCTGAATTGACCTGATCGCCCTCACCAACGAGCCATTTTGCCACAGTTCCGCTTGTCATGGTTGGCGATAAAGCCGGCATTTTGATTTCGATTGCCATCGCGTCTACCCCTTAAATCCATCACAAGTGGCCTTGGCGGTTGCGATAATATCGTCAACCTGCGGCAATGCCAGCGCTTCAAGGTTCGCCGCATAGGGCATCGGCACATCTTTACCGGTGACCCGCGCAATTGGCGCGTCCAGCCAGTCAAAAGCCTGCTCCATGACCTGCATGGCAATTTCAGCCCCGATACCGGCAAAAGGAAAGCCCTCTTCGCAGGTAACAAGCCGCGACGTCTTTTTCACCGACGCCACGATTGTGGCAGTATCAAGCGGGCGAATTGACCGCAGATCAATGACCTCCGCACTAATCCCCTGCTCGGCTAGACGATCTGCCGCCTCAAGGGCGCGCCCAACCATAATCGAGAACGCAACAATGGTCACATCACTGCCGGTGCGCAAAATATTGGCCTTGCCAATCGGCACAATCCAGTCATCGTCATCAGGCACCTCAAAGCTCTGCCCGTAAAGCACTTCATGCTCGAGAAAAATTACCGGATTCGGATCGCGGATTGCCGCCTTTAACAGCCCTTTGGCATCCGCTGCCGAGTATGGTGCAACCACCTTTAACCCCGGACAATGCGCGTACCAGCTGGCAAAACACTGCGAATGCTGGGCAGCAACGCGGCTAGCGGCGCCATTCGGCCCGCGAAACACGATCGGACAGCCCATCTGCCCACCCGACATATAAAGAGTTTTTGCCGCGGAATTGATGATCTGGTCAATTGCCTGCATAGCAAAATTGAACGTCATAAATTCCACAATCGGGCGCAATTCACCAAACGCAGCGCCAACACCAAGACCCGCAAAACCTTGCTCGGTGATCGGCGTATCGATCACCCGCTTGGCACCAAATTCGTCGAGCAACCCTTGCGTGACCTTATAGGCACCCTGATATTCAGCCACCTCTTCACCCATGATGAAAACATTTTCATCGCGGCGCATTTCTTCGGCCATCGCATCGCGAAGCGACTCGCGAACGGTCAGCATTGTCGATGCCCCAACCCCGTTCGCTTCAGCAGCAGCGACCGGTGCGGGAGAGATGGCTGCGGGCGCAGTTGGTTAGGG
>Ga0255754_10004278_pt1 | contig 10041 bp, 11 predicted proteins | sample 101ome_22_FD_179954 | JGI IMG/M metagenome (GOLD analysis project Ga0255754, IMG submission 179954) | Coastal salt marsh microbial communities from the Groves Creek Marsh, Skidaway Island, Georgia - 101412BT metaG (version 2) | ecosystem: Environmental > Aquatic > Marine > Intertidal zone >... | reverse complement strand
TAAAGATGCAATTAAAAATATTCCTGAAATTAGTAAAATTGAAGGAGTGGATGGAATTTTTATGGGTCCAAGTGATATCTCCGGATCTATTGGAAAAATAGGGAAGTTCGAGGATCAAGAAGTACAAGATTTGATTCATGAAGCTTTAGATGTTTGTAATAAAGTTGGCAAACCAGCTGGAATTCTTACAGCTAAAAAGGATTATGCAAAAAAATATGTTGAAGCTGGATACACATTTGTTGCAATTAACAGTGACACTAATCTTTTTGCCAGAAGCGCCGAGAGCCTATTAAAAGAATTTAAATAATTCATGCAAATAAAAATGTTTTCAGACACAATATGTGGCTGGTGCTATATTGGTAAAGAAAGATTAAACCAAGCATTAAAGCAACTTAATCTTTCTGAAACAATAGTTATGAATTTACCTTTTCAACTCAATCCTTCAATGCCAAAAAATGGAATGGATCGTATAGATTATATTAAATCAAAATTTGGAAGCATTGAAAATGCAAAGCCGATGTACGACAATATGATCATTCAAGGTGAGCAAGAAGATTTAAAAATTAAACTTGATAAGATTAAAAAAACACCCAATACAGTTAAATCTCACTTATTGGTAGATTTTGCTAGAAAGCAAAATGTAGAAAATAAAGTAATCACCGATTTATTTGATGCTTATTTTAGTAAATCAAAAGATATAGGTGATGAACAAGTTTTAATTTCAATCGCAAAAAAAAATAATTTAGATCTTGATAACGTAAGAGCATATTTAAATGAAGAGGAAAATATTATAAAAATAAATAAAATGGACCATGATGCAAAAAAAATGGGTATTACAGGTGTTCCATTTTATATATTTAACAACCAATCATCAGTTTCAGGTGCTCAGTCTGTTGAATATTTAGTTGATGCAATAAAAAAATCATATGGTGAAAAAAAATAAAAGAAAGAAATCTAAAAAGAATAAATTTGTGGCAAAGAAAAAGCCTAAAAATTTTAAAAAGAAAAATAATAAGAAAAAAAAAAAATTTTTAAAAGGTAAATCCAAAAAAAATAAAGCAAGGAAGATCAAAAAAAATAAATTTAAAAAGAAAAAAAGTATTAAAAAGAAAAAGATTAAAAAAGTTAAAATTAAAAAAAAACCTTCTTTTACAGAAAAAATTAAAGAAAAAATTTATGAATATTTTAGACGCTTAAGAATTAAATTTTTTATTTATTTAGAAAAATTAAAAATTAAAAAAACCAAAAAAGATATTCAAAAGCTAGAAAAACTTTTAAAACAAGAACAAAAATTTATCGACAAACAAGTTCGTGATCGTGATCGATTAAGACTTCAACTCGTTAAAGATATCAAACGTGAAGAAAGACAGAAAATTTATCAGCTCAAAGATCATCTTTGGAAATTAGGAGATCGATTTGCTGTTATTAGACTAAGATATTTAGAATATCGTCAAAAAATTAGAGAAAAACAGCTAGAAGAATTAGAGGTTAGAAGAATATCCAGAGAAGAGGCTAGGGCGATTTTAGAAGCTGAAAAAGCTGAAAATGCACTTAAGCAACAGCTAGTTACACGATTGGAAAGATTTTCAAGAAATATGAAATCAATCGTTTTTCAAATTAACAAAAGGTATATTACTAAAAAAAGGGCACCCCTAAGGTTTATTGATAATATTACAGAGAATGGGGAATGTTTAATAAGAAATGACGACGCTCCTACAGATAAAGATTATTTAATTTTATTATATGTAGAGGGTGAAGATGTAAATCAGCGATTAAAAAACCCAATTTGTTTGGATGATAAAACTGATCTTGGACAAACTAAAAATTTTCAGCCCAAAGATATTTTTGAAGCTTCTGATTATATCATCGATCGTTTGGCAATTATGTTTGATAAAGAGAGAAAATTAAAAAAATAAATTATCGAACAGTTGTTTTTACAGTTCCTAAAGACTTGATTTGACCTTCAAACAAACCTTTTTTAATTATAGGTACAACTCCAACTGTTGATCCTGTAAAAACATAGAAGTTTTTATTGATTGTCACCTTGTCTTTTCTTGCCCTATTCACCAACCAAACAAGCGATTTAATTGGACTATCATAAACTGCCTTTGTATTTCCATTTACAACCTGACCACTTTTCTTATTGAAAAGCTTAGTTGGTAAATTATTGAATTTTAATTTTTTATATTTTTGTTTTTTTCCAATAATAAATTTCACATTACAACCAAAGTCCGCTGTTAAATCGCCAAGGCAAGTAACACCTTTTTTTCTTTGTCTATATCCGACAAGCTCGATACATGAACCCATACCATCGATGTAGCGACTAATATTTTTTTCAGTTAATCTAGATTTAGATTGTAAAACATTTTTTTTTAATAAATAATAAACCTCAAGTTCAATTCCAAAAGTATTCTTTGAGAGTTTTATTTTTGAATTAGATTTTACAAGATTTTTTTTGAAAATAGATGCGTAGAAAGGTTCTTTTTCTTTCCATTTTTTGAGCATTGCTTTTCCAGTTCCGCCAGCTTTAAAGCCAACCACTGGGCTTTTTATTAATTTTTCTGCAGCAATTCTAAGTAAGTTTGCATTTTTTGTATTTTTACAAAATTTAGCAGGCAATGGGGCAATTAATGTATTGCTATTAAATGCTTTAGCTAACTTGTGTGAAAGTGTTTTGATTTCTTTTTGCATTAACCGCTATGTTTAAGCTTGATTAAAATTTAAATCAATTACTTTTTTAGTTTGGATTTACTTTTTTTACTTAGTTTAGCTTTTTTATTAAATTTTTTATCTTTTCTAGATTTTCCCGAGTAACGTTTGCTCATTAGTCTCTAAAATTTGTAAACTCTACAGGCTGACCAATATCAATATTCTTAATAAATTGCATAACTTCTTGAAGGTCGTCCTTTTTTTTTCCATCTGCTCGCAGTTCATCTCCTTGAATTTTGACTTGAACTTTTATTTTTGTTTTTTTGATCTCAGCTATAATTTTTTTAGCAGCTTCCTGAGATATTCCTTCTTTTATTTTGATTACCTGTCTTTTTGATGATCCTGAGGCCTCGACTGCAGTTTGGATATCAAAAATTCTTGGGTCAATTTTTCTTTTAACTAAATGACCTTTTAGCAAATCATTTACTTGTTTTAATTTTAAATCATCAGGGGCAACAACAGTGATCGCATTTTCTTTTGTGTTAGACTCAATGACTATATGTAAACCCTTAAAATCGAAACGAGTTGAGATTTCACGATTACAATTTGAAATCGCATTTGTTAATTCTTGCTGATTTACTTTACTTATGACATCAAATGAGGGCATATGGACTTATAACATAATATAACTATATAAAAATACATTATGAAAAAACAATATGATTTTATTGTTATAGGTGCTGGTTCAGGAGGCGTTCGTTTTGCAAGGTTAATGGCAAGCGTTGGTAAGAAAGTTTGTATTATAGAAAATAGCCGTGTCGGTGGAACTTGTGTGATAAGAGGATGTATACCTAAAAAACTATATGTTTATGCTTCAAATTTTAATGATCATGTATTTGATGCAAAAACTTATGGCTGGAATGTTGGAAAATTAAATCATAGTTGGAAAAGTTTAGTACAAAAGAAAAATAAAGAAATTTCAAGATTAAATAAAATTTATATTAAAAATTTAAAAAAAGTCGGGGTTGAAATAATCCAAGACCATGGATCATTTACATCATCAAAAAGTGTTTTATTAAAAAGAAGTAAAAAAATTATTTATGCAAAAAAAATAATAGTAGCAACAGGCTCAAAACCAAATTATCCAAATATTCCAGGTTCTAAACTTGGCATAAGTTCAGATCAATTTTTCGAATTAAAAAAACTACCAAAAAATATAACGATTGTTGGAAGTGGTTATATTGCTTTAGAGTTTGCGTTTTTACTAAAAAATTTAAATTATGAGGTAAATTTAATGATAAGAAAAAAAACAATTCTTAATGATTTTGACTCTGATATTGGAAAACGAGTTTTGCAGAATGCAGTTAAAAAAGGAATTAAAGTTTTTACTGAAAGCTCTTTAAAAGAAATCAAAAAATCTGGTACGAAAATTAACGTTATTACAAATAAAAAAATAGTTAAAACTAATTTATTAATCTATGCAATAGGAAGATCGCCAAATATAGATAGTCTAAAATTAGAAAACACAAAAATAAAATTAGATAAAAAAAGAGCCATAAAGGTTAATCAAAACTCAAGATCAAACGATCATCAGATTTATGCAATAGGAGATGTAACCAATCGCAAAAACCTAACTCCTGTTGCTATACGAGAAGCGATGATTTTGTTTGATCATATAAGAGGAAAAAAACCTCATCTAAAGTTAGATTATAATAAAGTTGCTTCTGCAATTTTCACCCAGCCAGAGGTTGGATCGGTAGGTTATGGTGAAAATGATTTAATAAAACTAAATAAAAAATATAAAGTTTTAACTACTGAATTTGGCCCTCTTAAATACTCTTTTATGAAAAATAAAAAGAGCAAAGTATTTATCAAAGTAATGTATGAACCAAAATATGAAAAAGTTTTAGGCTTGATTTATATCGGCGAAAGTGCTGCTGAAATTATTCAATCTTTAGCGATTGCTTTTCAAAGAGGATTGTATCTTAATGATTTAAAACAAACTGTTCCTGTCCATCCAACTTCATCAGAAGAACTAGTAACAATTTTTTAATTTTCTAAAACTTTTTTACAAGTTTCATGAAGTATAGAATGCAAATGAACTAATTGTTCAAAATTGTTATTATATCCACCACCTAGAACACCACATAGAGGAATATTTTTTTTAAAGAAACTGTTAATGACCAATTCTTCTCTTTTTTTAATACCTTTCTCAGTAATATTAAGTTTACCCAGTCGATCTTCAAAATGAATATCTACTCCCGCTATATAAAAAACAAAATTAAATTGAAACTTCTCAATTTTTTTAAGTAATTGATTCACAATATTTAAGTATTCCTCATCTTGAATTCCATCTTCAAGCTCAATATCAATATTACTTTTTTGTTTTTTTGATGGGTAATTTTTTTTAGAATGGATACTTACAGTAAAAACGCTATCATCATTTTCAAAAATTTTGGCTGTTCCATCTCCTTGATGAACATCTAAATCTAGGATTAAAATTTTTTTATATTTGAATTTATTATTTAAATATTTAGCAGCAACTGCCACATCATTAAAAACACAGTATCCATTACCCTGGTTTGAAAATGCATGATGAGAACCACCAGCAGTATTACAAGCAAGCTTATGTTTTACTGCTAGTTTTGCAGCTAGCACTGTGCCCCCTGTTGCCACAAAAGATCTTCTTCTTACACTTTTAACTAATGGAAAACCTAGTTTTCTAATTTCATCCTTACTTAGAGATAAATTATTAATTTTTTTAATATATTCTTCACTATGAACCTCAAGTAAGGTTGATGTTGATACTTCGCTTGGTTCAAAAATATTGTTACTCGTAGCAATATTTTTTTTTTTAAGTAATTTTATTAATTCACCAAATTTTTTAATTGGAAACCGATGGTCATCACCTATTTGGGCAACATAATCAGAATGATTAATAATTGGTAACATTATAACTTTGCTTCATTTATAAGATGATCTGCAAATGCAAAAGAAGCTGACCAGGCAGGGCTAATTGCATTAAGGACATGCGTTGTATTTTTATGATTTATTATAACAAAATCATTCACTAAATTTTTGCTTTGAGGATCAAAAATTTGTGATCGTATACCCACTTTTTGATTGGACAATTCGAGATCATGAGGTTTTATATTACTAAACATTTTTTTTACCTGATTAAAAAAACCATTTTTTGTTAGTAAAGAAAATTCTTGTAATGCCAGAGTTTGAAGTTTGTTTTCATTAAAAATAATTTTTTTACTGAAATTAAAAAATAAATTAATACTTTCTGTAAAATTATTTCCTATAATTCCATCATATTGTTCACGACCAAATACTGGAGTAGAACTTGGACCAATATAAAATTCTCCATGTCGGTTGTGTGAAGAATGCAAACCTAAAAAAGGATATCTTAAATCAGGAATAGGGTAAACTAAATGATTGAGTTTAAAATTTTTATTTTTTATTTTCCAATATTTTCCTTTAAAAGGTAAAAAACTATAACGAAATTTTAAATTTGAATTTTTAGCTAATTCATCAGCAAATAAACCAGCGCAATTAAAAATATGCCCAGCTTCTATAGTGTTATCTTTAGTAAAAAGTTTTTGTTCACTGATTTTTAAAATTCTCGCATTATAGTTAATAGCAACATTCATTTTTCTTAAATTTTCAACTAATGAATTTGAAACTTCTTTTGGATCTGCGACAGAGGTAAAGGGTACATGCAAGCCATAATCAAACTGACAATTTGTATTAGGTTCTATTTTTTTTATTTCATCATTTTTAATTTTATTGATTTCAACTCCGTTTTTTTTTGCTCTATCAAATAAATTTTCTAAATTGGAATAAGAATACTCTGACGTGGGAATAAGTAATTTGCCACATTCATTAATCCATAGATTTTCAGATTTAATATATTCTTTTAGTTCTTTAGCTCCTTTAACACAAAGATTAGCTCTCAGGGATCCGGGTTCATAATAGATTCCACTATGAAGAACTCCACTATTGCGTCCAGAGCCATGAGAGATAGAGTTTGGCTCTTTTTCAAATATAATAATATTAGATTTATTGAATTTATACTTAAGTTTGTAAGCAAGTGTTAATCCAATAATTCCGCTACCAATAATTGCAAAATCGTATTTCATTCGTTTATAAAAAATATAAAATAAGGTTATGAATATTTTTATAAAATTAACAATACTCTCATTAATATTCTTTGTTAGTCAATGTACTTACGTTGATAAAGAAATATCAAAATCACAAGAAAAAGAAAAATTAATTTTAGACCAATACCTTGGTAAAAATAGTTCTATCTTAAAAGTAAAATTCGGAGAGCCGGCAAACATTTTTTTTAAATCTCCATACAAAATTTATGTCTATAAAAAAAGTCAGTTAATTGTAACATGTGAGAGGAAATTTTATATAAATCCAAAAAAAGATATTATTGAAAAATTCGATAGCCAAAACTGCATAAATAAGTGATTAATAAAGCATATTTAAATACAGTTAACGATGTTGCGAATAAAATTATAGATCTAAAAAATAAAAAAAAAAATATTTTTTGTTTAGTTTCTGGGCCACAAGGTTCTGGAAAAACAACATTTGCATCTCATATTCAAAGTACTTTAAAAAAAAGTAAATTAAAAGTTTTGGTGTTGTCAATTGATAATTTTTATTTAAGTAAAAAAGATAGAAAAAAACTATCAAACAAAGTTTCAAATTTATTTTTAACCAGAGGAGTCCCGGGAACACATAATTTAAAATTATTAAAAGAAGTTTTAAAAAAATTTAAATTAAATAAAAAAAATAAATATAAATTACCGTTTTTTTCTAAAGGTCATGATGATATTTTGAAATCCAAGTTTATAAATTTAAACTTTCCGTATGATGTATTTATTTTAGAAGGCTGGTGTGTTGGTTATCAAGGTAGTTCAAAGTTAAGATTAAATAAATCAATCAATCAAATGGAGAGATTATTAGATAAAACTTTAAAATGGAGAAATTATGTCAATCAAATGAGTAAGAAATATGAAAATTTGATTTATAAAAAATCTGATTTTTCAATTTTTTTAAAAATACCTTCATTCAAACAAGTCTTTTACTGGAGAAAAAAACAAGAACAGCAAATATTAAAAAAATTAAGAATGAATGATAGTCAGTTAAAAAAATTTATAAGTTTTTATCAAAGAATTACTATAGATTTATTAAAAGATTATAAAAAAGGTTTTAATAGTTATATCTCAATAGATAATAAACATAATTTTGGAAAATTAAGATTTATAAAATGAAAATTATCATACTAATATTTGCGATTGTATTTACAAATACAAATACGTTTGCCAATGAATGTAATGAAATTCCAAAAAAGGGATCTAAAAATTTTATTATTGGATATGGCAGTTTAATGGAGAAAGAGTCTAGAACTCGAACAAATAAAAATGCAAAAAACGTTAAACCGATACTTATCAAAGATTTTCAACGTGAATGGGGTCAGAGAAGCACAAGATACAAAATTACTTTTTTAACTATTTCAAAAAAAAAAGGTTCTACTGTAAATGCTGTGTACTATCCTTTAAATATAGAAGGAATTATAAAATTAGATAAAAGAGAAAAAGGTTATTGTAGGTCAAAAGTAAATACTGAAAAATTAGATTTTTTTAATAATAAAATTGATACAAAAAATACAAATTTTTGGGTTTACGCTGCAAGAAAAAAAAATATTTTAAATCCTGATGAGACTCATCCAATAGTACAATCGTATGTAGATATTTTTTTAAATGGTTGTTTTGAAATTCAAGATCAATTTAAAATAGATGATTTTGCAAATTTATGTATTGAAACAACAAAGGCTTGGTCAACTAATTGGGTGAATGATAGAGTACATGCTAGAAGACCTTTTTTAATACCAAATTTTTATAGGATCGATAATTTATTAAGTAAAAAATTTAATTATTATTTTGATAATAAAATAGAATGAGCAAAAAGGTAAAAATACTTGATGACAATAAACAAGAAGTAGAAGTAGATATAAATACTTTCTATAAGCATCTAGAGGAATATCACTCTAGAGGCGAATCTTTGCATGAGGAAAGAGGACATTACTTTAAAGTTGACGATAAATTTAGAAAAAAAATTAAACAACTGCTTGATTCAAATTCATAATAAATATACAAACTCGATGTCGATTTGAGACAGCTTGCGGACTAAGATACAGCTAAAGCGTACTACCCAAAAGCCTAGATAATCATTTTGACTAAAATGAATAACTAAGGAGAAACAATGACAACAGAAAGCAAAAATCCAGAGACAATAGGTCTTCATGGTGGAACTTTTCGAAGAGATGAAAGTCAAACTTCAGTAGCGGTTCCAATTCACCAAACCACTTCTTTCCAGTTTAATTCAGCAGACCACGCAGCAAATTTATTTGGTTTAAAAGAGTTTGGTAATATTTATACAAGAATTATGAATCCAACCAATAATGTGTTGGAGGAAAGAGTAGCTGCATTAGAAGGTGGAGTTGCTGGTTTATGTGTAAGTTCAGGTCAGGCAGCATCTGCATTTGTAATTCAAAATTTGTGTAATGCGGGTGACAACGTAGTTGCTTCTACTGACTTATATGGCGGAACAGTTAATTTATTTAACAATACTTTAAAAGCTATGGGCATTGAAGTTCGTTATGCAGATCCAGCCGATCCAGAAAACTTTAAAAAGGCGGTTGATAATAAAACAAGATTATTTTATGCAGAAACTCTTCCAAACCCATCTTTGAGAGTTTTCCCAATTAAGGAAGTTGCGGATATCGGAAAGCCACTTGGCATTCCTCTAGTTATGGATAACACAGCTTGTCCCGTAATTTGCAAGCCAATTGAACACGGTGCAGCAATTGTTATGCATTCACTTACTAAGTTTATTGGAGGACACGGAAATAGTATTGGTGGAATAATTGTAGACTCAGGTCAATTTGATTGGTCTGTCAATAAAGATAGACAACCAAATATTTGGCAACCCGATGCATCTTATCATGGTGCAGTTTGGGGAGATGCAGTTCCACAATTAACTGGTGCTAATATTCCTTTTATTATCAGAGCACGAGTTGTTTTATTAAGGGATCTTGGTTCAGCAATTAGTCCTTTTAACTCTTTTCAAATCATTCAAGGATTAGAAACAGTGGCTTTAAGAATGAAGCAACATTGTTCTAATGCTGAAAAGGTAAAAGACTTTTTATTAAAACATTCTAAAGTAGAAAAAGTAATTTACTCTACTTTACACGAAGGTGAAATAGGAGATAGAGCGAAAAGATACTTCAAAGGTGGAAATGGTGCTTTAATGGGTATCGAAATTAAAGGTGGATTAGAAGCAGGTAAAAAATTCATCGATAATTTAAAAATGCTT
>Ga0255754_10004271_pt1 | contig 10053 bp, 8 predicted proteins | sample 101ome_22_FD_179954 | JGI IMG/M metagenome (GOLD analysis project Ga0255754, IMG submission 179954) | Coastal salt marsh microbial communities from the Groves Creek Marsh, Skidaway Island, Georgia - 101412BT metaG (version 2) | ecosystem: Environmental > Aquatic > Marine > Intertidal zone > Salt... | reverse complement strand
GAGGTAAAGCGCTCATAGGCTATATTCTCATGCTTTAATTGAGTATCTACTTCGCAAACTAACGCTGAATAATTTGCCATTTCATTGTCAACGGAAAATTTAAATTGGTTATCAAGCAAACTGCCAATGCCATCAGAGAAAATTAAAAAATTATAATTATATTTTTTATCATCAACGTCTCTAAAGAAACTTTCCTTAACATTCATATCAATAACTTCAGATTTAAAATGAATAGAAATATTTTTATGAGCGTTTATTTTGTCTAATAAGTGTTTTATCAAATGATCGTAACGTATTACAAACCCAATAGGATTTGATTCACCTTGATCAATTATCACCCTTCCGAATGATTCTTTTTGACTGGTATGAATTTTATTAATTGGAATAAATTCTAAATTTTTTTTAGGATCAATATTTATCTTTTTAAGAATGTCGATGGAACTAGATGACAATGCAAGCGCCCTCGATTGGTTAAGAAGCTGATCAAGGTCTAATTTTTCATGGATAACTATTTTATGCTTCTCATGAGCATTGAGTAATGCAAAGATCAAGCCACCTGGCCCTCCCCCGATTACTCGGATTAATTCAATACGACTATCCTTTGCCAATGATTGATTCCAATTCGTCAATCTCTTTAGGACAGCTAGATGTTAAAACTTCTGCATGATTATTGTTAACTAATACATCATCTTCAATCCTGATCCCAATATTTCTAAAAACTTTAGGCACTGATCTGTCATCAGGAAAATATAATCCAGGCTCAATCGTAAGAATCTGTCCATTCATTAACCTGACTGGTTTACCTTTAGGATCAAAGTAGTCTCCGACATCATGAACATCTAGGCCCATCCAATGCGATGTCCTGTGCATGTAGAATTTTTTATATTCCTCTTTTTCAATAATCGTATTCACAGAATCTTTTAAAATTTTTAAATCTCTAAGGCCTTGAGCCAAAACTTTTATGGCTGCAATGTGTGGGTCATTAAAACTATTATTTTTTTTCACTTGGCCAATGGCTGCCTTTTGGGCCTCCAAAACAACAGAGTAAAGATCTTTTTGAGGTTCGCTAAATTTGCCGCCGATAGGGAATGTTCTGGTAATGTCTGACGCATACCCCTCATACTCACACCCTGCATCAATCAATATGAGTTCAGATTTATTAAGTTTAGATTGATTTTCAATGTAATGTAATGTGCACGCATTTTTCCCAGAAGCCACTATTGAACTATAGGCCTCATTCCTTGCATTATGAACCCCAAAAAAATATCTCAATCGCGCCTCAACCTGATACTCATATGAATCAGAGTGTATATTTGCCATGACAAATTGATGTGCACTTGATGAAATCTTAGCTGCACGCCTGATAACTCTTAATTCATCTATAGACTTGATAGCCCTCATTCGGTCAGCAAAGGAATTTAAAGAAATTATTTCATTTTTTAAAAAGGCATCGGCTCTTTTATTTTTTGATAGATGATTCAATTTTTTTGAAACCATGTCCCTTAAATTTAAATCTTCTTGAAGCAGGTAAACTTTGGAATTTTTTGCTAATAAATCCGATATTGAGTCATCAAAATACTTAAGATCAAGGCCTTGATCAAATAAAAACTCTTTTGCAGCTGCTGTCGGTCCATAAATAAAGCCATCCCATATTTCTTTAGTTTTATCTTTTGTTTTTGAAAAAATCCAAGTTTTAAAAGGTTTGCAATTAATTACTATTACTGCATCAGGCTCTGGAAATCCCGAAAAATAATGGAAATAACTATTGGACCTAAATGGAAAAGTAGTGTCATTTGATCGTATCTGATCCGATGAATTTCGAATGATAACAATACCATCCCCCAATGTTTTGGCTAACTGCTTTCTTCTTAGTTTGTAAACTTTATTTTTTATTATCATTTTTCTTATTCTCAAACTCCAGTCTTTCTGCTGCGCCAATGTCTGACCAATACCCATGGTATAAAGATCCATCAATCTTTTTATTTAAAATATAATCATCGAGAATTGATTTTAACTTTATTTTTTCACCTTTTTTAAATCCTTGGAACATTTCTTTCCTGAATATTCCTATCCCAGAATAGGTGAAATCTTTGGTAAATGACAATTTGTTACCCTCCAAGCCATAATCGCCAACTATTTTAAATTCAGGATTAGGAACTAAAATTAAAAAGGCTGACACATCAGTAGAAAGCTTATGCTTTACAAGAGAACTGTAATCAAAATTAGTAAAAATATCAGCATTGGTAACCAAAAAAGGGGCGTTATCGAAAAATTCCAGGGCATTTACAATGCCACCAGCAGTTTCAAGAGGTTGGTCTTCTTCGGAGAATTGTATTTCTATATTTGATGAATTTTTATATTTATTTGACACAAATTCGATGATTTGGTCACCCAGATATGAAACATTGATTAAAAATTGACATATGCCTGCTTGTATTAATTTATTTAACTGTATTTCTAGCAAAGTTTGATTACCAATCTTTAAAAGCGGTTTTGGAGTTTTTTTAGTCAAAGATCCCATGCGAGATCCCATTCCAGCTGAAAGGATCATCGCTTTCATCTTTGCATCTCCATCTCTCTTTTTTTTAAGATCATCTCTTTTAAATAGCTTAGCTTTGGATATTTTTCAGAAACATCAATAACATAATCCTCAACCAACGGAATATCATTAAGGTACTGATCTTTTCCGTCTCGTAAAAATAATCTTTTAAAAATACCTAAGATCTTTAGATGTCTTTGCACGCCCATTATTTCAAAATCAATAAAAAAATCACCGAAATCAGAAGGCACGTCAAAACTTCTTCTTGCTAGCTCCCAGTACTTAATACAAATATCAATAATTTGTGAATCATTTTTCTTATGATACGCATCTTTGAGATATGAAACTAAATCATAAGTAATTGGGCCTATTAGGGCATCTTGAAAATCTATTAGGCATATCTGGCCATCATTTATAAGCAGATTTCTGCAATGGAAATCCCGATGAACAAACTTTTTAGTTTGCTGTTCTATTTTTGTTATGAGGTAAGAGTAAATACTTTCTAATTTTTTTTGCTCAAATTCTAGGTCTTTTAGATACCACTCATGAAATAGACTGAGCTCATTTAAGAGAACCTGTGATGAATAAATTGGCACGTCAATATCCGAGCAACTTTTTTGCAAATGAATAATTGTTTCATTTAAATTGTCAAAAATAAGATTCTCATTTCTTTTATTAGGCTCTTGATAATGATGCATCAATGAATAACTACCAAAGTCTTCTTGCAAAATGACGCCAAGGTTATGATCGAATGCATATACTTCGGGAGCCCTTGCAGACCTTGCTTTCAGTGATTTAGCGAGAAATAAAAATTGATCTAATGGCTCCTTATCCGGCGGAGCAACCATCAAAATCATTGTTTTATCTTTATTTTGGACTCTGAAGTATTTTCTAAAGCTTGCATCCTCTGAAGCTTTGGTAATTGAAAATTCTGCGCCAATATTCATTTGAATAAATTCATGAACATTGTTATTAAGGTTTAAGGTTTCTTTTTCCAATTTTTGCCAAAAAAATTAAATGAATTAATTGATATAAATTATTGATTTTATTTGATTTATTAAAAATATCATTTAAAATATATCCCCCAGTTATAGGATTTTAAAATTCTTAAATTTAATGCATAAGAAAATTATCATACATTTCATTTTAACCAATATAGTTTTTTTTGGTTGCCTCTATGCGAATTTTGTTTCAGCAATCGACAATCCTAACGACACTGATTTAATTATCGAGGGAGAGACTCTAGAAAATATTGTAGATAAACAAATAAAAGCCAAGGGCGACGCTGTTCTAATTAGATCAGGGAAGCGAATTGAAGCTGATCAGATTATATTTGACCAAATTTCTAATGAGCTTGAAGCTGATGGAAATGTAAAGCTAAAAAGTGGAAATACACTTATTTCAGGTCAGAAGCTGATTCTTAATGTTGATGATTCAATTGGTGAAATACCAAATGCGACATTTGATTCAGACACAGAAAATAAATCTGCGATTAATCAATCTTTACGGGGATATGCCGACAAGCTATCTATTCTTGGGTCAAATAAGACCAGTCTTAAGGGTGCTGAAATTACAACTTGCGAGATTGGTCGAACTGATTGGTTTATCAAGGGTACTCAGATAGATATAAACAACAAAACAAAAACAGTTGATGCCACTAATGCAAGAATGGAGTTTAAGGGGGTGCCAATTCTATATTCTCCTAAGGTAAACTTTTCATTTAATAATCAACGTAAGTCTGGCTTTTTAAGTCCCACTTGGGGAACAACTACCAAAAGTGGTTTTCAAGTCAAAACCCCGTATTATTTTAATATAGCTCCAAATAAAGATGCCACGATTACTCCAAGATATATGGGTAAACGAGGATTGCAAATTGGTGGTCAGTATAGATATCTAGGTGATAATCATAGCGGTGAAGCGAATGTAGAGTTTCTTAACAATGATTACATGACGAACCAAGAAAGGTATTTGCTTAACCTAAAACATAAACAAAAATTCTCTGATAATTTTTCAGGCTTCTATAGATACCAAAAAGTTTCTGACAATGACTACTTTGCAGACATGTCCTCACTGGTTTCAAAAACTTCTAGGGTGATCTTACCTCAAGAATTTGGGTTAGATTATAAAATCGGTTCATGGAATACCGGACTGAGAGTACAAAAATTCCAATCACTAACCACAAGATCTCCTTACGAGAAGTTGCCGCAAGTTTTTTTAAATCGAACTGATGTGTTTTATGGAATTCAGTCTTCAAGTCAATTTCAATTCACGCAATTTGATGCTAATAATTCACACAACAAATTTGTAAGTGGTGACCTATTACCAAGAGGTTATTCTGTTGGAGATTTCAAGCCTACAGGCAGTCGATTTGTATATGACCAATCATTTCAATCCACCATTCATGAAAATAGTTACTCGTACATTAAACCAAAAATTACAATGAATTTTAGGCAGTATGATATCAATCATGGAGCTCTGTCGACCAATGAGAGTTTTGTAATACCAACTGCATCAGTGGATGGTGGTATGTTTTTTGATCGCACATTTAATTTCTTCGGTAACAATTTAACTCAAACACTAGAACCAAGAGCTTTTTATTCTTACACACCATTTCATGATCAATCGATGATACCAATTTACGATACCAGACTGATGGATCTAAATATGTATAATATCTTTTCTGAAAACCAGTTTATTGGTTATGACCGTATACAAGACTCCAATCAAATAACCACAGGCTTAACATCTAGATTCATAGATTCAAATTCAATTGAAAGACTATCCCTGACTTTTGCACAAAGGTTTTATTTAAGCGATCGTCAAGTTTTAAATGATCCACTTTATTCGAATGCTGGCTCAAGTCTTGAAAGAGCATCTAGTGATTTCTTATTTGGAGCAAACGCAAGACTTACAAAAGACCTCACCTTTAGAACAATGACGCAATATAATCCTGAACAAAGTTCTACTAAGCGGGTTCAATATGGGTTTAAGTACAACCCCAATCCGGGTAAATTACTTAGATTCGATTATCGATTCATTGAAAATGCTTCGACCAATCAAACAAGACTCAAACAGGCCAATATTTCTGGTCAATGGCCACTTGGAAAAGGATATTATGCAATCGGAAGATACAATTTCGATTTAGACAATTCTAAGGTAACTGAGTCACTCGGAGGTTTAGAATATGACGCGGGTTGCTGGACATCGCGAGTTATGCTTCATAGACTATCCCTTGCTACCGCAGAGGAACCAAACTATAGTTTATGGTTTCAGTTAGAATTAGGCGGTTTAGGAAGTATAGGTTCTGGTAAAGCTAAAAAGCTTGATAGAGTGCTTATGAGAAATGTTCCTGGAGCAGCATGGGCTAGTACATTAGATGATGAAATACGACGACAAAACTATGACTAACCATTTTACAAAAATTGTAATTTTTCTTTGCCTATTGGTAAATTTTAGCTTTGTGTCATCCTATCAAGAATTAGATAGAATTGTTGCCGTTGTTAATAAAGATGTTATCACGCTTAGTGATCTTACTGAAGGAGTTGATAAGGCACTTCTTTTTTTTCAACAGAACGGAATAAAGCCGCCAGAGGAAGGTATCATCGAAAAAAAAGTACTTGATGAATTAATAGAACAAAAAATTATTGAAAGTTATGCGGAGGACTGGAATATAAAAGCCTCGCAAGAAGATATCGATTTACTTATACAAAATATACTATCAGCAAACCAAATTACACTTGATGAATTAAAATCAAATCTAAAGCAACAATCATCTTCTTATGACAAACTTGTTCAAAGCCTAAAGTATGAAATCATTTTAAAAAAAGTAAAAAACCGGGAAATTAGTTCTAAATTAAATATATCTGATTATGAAATAAAGAAGCATAAAGAAAAAATGGCAAAAATAAGACCTGATATATTTGATTTGTCCCATATATTAATCAAATTCTCATCAGAGCCTACAGCAGAAGAAAAAAAAGAGAAACGTAAACTTGGGGAGGAGATTTTTAATAAATTAAAAACAGAGGATTTTGGTAAAATTGCATATGAATTTTCCGACGCTCCTGATGCTAGTGAAGGTGGAGCATTAGGAAAGTTAACACAAAGCGAACTTCCAGAAATATTTATTGATAAATTAAATAAACTAAATGCTGGAGAATATTCAACTCCTTTTGAATCGAATAATGGAATCCATATTCTTAAGATTAATCAAGTTGAGAGCTACAATGAATCCAAAAATTCTTCACAAAAAATAAAAAAATATTTTGTTAAACAAATCGTTTTGAAAACAAGCGAAGTTTCATCTGAAGACGATGTCATTAAAAAGCTAAAAAGATATAAGAATGAAATTGATTCAGGTGCCGATTTTGGTGTAATTGCAAAAAAGTATTCGGAAGACTTTTCTGCAACCAATGGTGGAGAAATTGGCTGGGTTAATGAGGGGCTTCTTGATCAAAAATTTGATGATCAGCTAGCCATTATCAATCAAAATGAGGTAAGTCAGCCCTTTAAGACAGATCTTGGATGGCATATCATTCAATATACAGACTCCAAATTTGAGGATCTTGCATCAGAAAATATAGACAATAAAATTAAATTTGAATTAATTAATGAAAGAACAGAGCTTCTCTACCAAGACTGGTTTTCATCATTAAAAGCTGAAAGTTTTATCGAAATTAGACAATGAACCATATAAAAACTCTTGCAGTTTCAGCTGGGGATCCTGATGGAATTGGTTATGATTTATGTGCACTTCTTTATGAAAAAAATCTCAATTACCATATTGATATTTATGGAGATGAGGAAATACTCCTATCCAGAGCAAAATTGCTCGGTCTAAAAAATTTACACAATGAAAAAATCACGATCTATGATGTAAAAAATAATAAAAATATAAAAAACAAAAGAGAGTTAGTTTTAGAGAGCATTAAAGCTGCAGCTGAGGCATGTATTGATAAAAAGTCTGTTGCTTTGGTAACCCTGCCAGTTAATAAAGAAAAGCTATCCACATCTAAAAATTTATTCACCGGACATACTGAGTATATCGCAGAATTTTTGAAAGCTCGCAATGAGCCAATTATGACTTTTATTGGAAATAAAAAACTAATAGTAGCCACCCATACAACACACATGAGTCTTCTTAATGCTATTAAAAAAGTTAAAAAAAATCACTTAATAAATAAGTTACAATTGCTTCACTCCTGCTTAAAAAATCAATTGAAAATCAAAAATCCAAAAATTTTAGTTACTGGACTCAACCCTCATGCTGGAGAAAATAACTTGTTTGGTGATGAGGAAAGCAAACATATCATTCCAGCAATCAATAAACTAAAAGAGTTAAATATATACTTAGATGGTCCTGCGCCAGCTGATACTGCCTTATTAAAAAATAATATGAAAAAGTATGACTGTATTTACTATATGTATCACGACCAGGCATTATGTGCTTTTAAAACTTTATTTTTCGACGCTGGTGTTAATTTGACGCTTGGTTTACCAATTATAAGAACATCTGTAGATCATGGAACTGCTGAGGAATTAGTTGGCAAAAAAGAGAGAATATCCATAAAAAGCTTTTTGAATGCTCTTGATATTGCAGAAAAATTTTCTCAATAATGATTAAAGCAAAGAAAAAATTTGGGCAAAATTTTCTTATCGATAATCATATAATTAAGTTAATTGTTGATGAAATAAAATTTACTGAAACAAATAAATACCTCGAAATAGGCCCCGGTATGGGGGCATTAACCAGCGAACTTCAAAAAAAGACTAAAAATTTGGACCTTATTGAGATTGATCCAGACATGATCAAAATTCTAAGAGGAAAAATAAATGGTAATACACAGATTTTTGAAGGAGATGTCCTAGGTTTTGATGATAATTTTTTTGAGGGATATAACGTGGTTTTGGGAAACCTTCCATATTATATTGCAACAGAGATAATTTTTAGATTTATTCCAATTAGTAATGTTGATACTTTATATTTTATGGTGCAAAAAGAGGTTGCAGATAGACTAGTTGGTAAAATGGGTACAAAAGAAAATTCCATTTTAACTAATCTCATCGGTTTTAATTTTAGAACTGAAAAATGCTTTGACATTAAGCCAGAATCTTTTGATCCTGCTCCTAAAGTTACTTCAAGCTTTATCAAATTAACAAGGCATAGAGACTATGTTAATGAAATTACATATGTTGACTTCAAGAGAATAGTAAAAGAGTCATTTAAATTCAAAAGAAAAAATCTAAAAAATAATCTAAAAAATATTTTAAATCTTAACGACTTTGAAAATCTCGAAATTTTACCTACCAACAGGGCAGAGGATCTATCAATTGAAGATTTTATTAAAATCACTAAATACATGATCTCAAATGCATAGAGAAGTTCTTGTTGATATAATGTTAAAGTTTTTTTATAAGGAAAAAGTATGAATGTTATTCTTCTTGGTGCGCCTGGTGCTGGTAAAGGAACTCAAGCTTCTTTTTTAAATAATCAATATCAAATCCCACAAATTTCTACTGGTGATATGTTAAGAGCTGCTGTATCAAACAAAACTGAGCTTGGCATTGAGGCAAAGAATTATATGGATGAGGGCAAGCTTGTACCTGACTCTTTAATAATTAATCTTGTTAAAGAAAGAATAAGTCACGAGGATTGTAAAAATGGATTCATGTTAGATGGCTTTCCTAGAACAATAAATCAAGCTAAGGCTATTGATGATGCAAAAATTCAAATCGATTATGTTGTATCTATATCTGTTCCAGACGAAGTCATTATCGAAAGACTTTCCGGAAGAAGGGTCCATCCTGCATCTGGAAGAACATACCATATAAAATTTAATCCACCCAAAAATGACAATAAAGATGATGTCACAAATGAAGATCTTATTATTCGCGATGATGATAAAAAAGAGACAATAATGACAAGACTTAAAAATTATCATGAAGCAACAAAACCTTTAGAAGATTATTATAAAAACAAGTCTAATTTAAACTTCATTGATATTGATGGAACCCTTCAAATAGAATCTATTAATCAATTTTTAAAAAATACAATTAAATAAAATGTTCGAAACGTATAATTTTCATGAGATTGAAAAAGAATGCCAATCTTCTTGGTTCAGCTCTAATAAGTTTGCTGCAAAAAAAGATTCATCTAAAAAGAAATATTATGTTTTATCAATGTTCCCCTATCCTAGCGGCAAGCTTCATATGGGTCATGTGCGTAATTATACAATTGGTGATGTAATTTCTAGATTCAAAAGGTTTCAAGGATATAACGTAATGCAGCCTATGGGATGGGATGCTTTTGGACTCCCTGCAGAGAATGCTGCTATTAAGAATAATACACTTCCTGATAAATGGACATACCAAAATATTGATGCGATGAAGCAGCAGTTAAATTCCCTCGGTTTTTCCTTAGACTGGAGTAGAGAAATTGCAACGTGCGACCCCAACTATTACAAATGGGAACAATGGCTTTTCATAAAGCTATTTAAAAAAGGGTTGATTTACAA
>Ga0255754_10004269_pt1 | contig 10054 bp, 10 predicted proteins | sample 101ome_22_FD_179954 | JGI IMG/M metagenome (GOLD analysis project Ga0255754, IMG submission 179954) | Coastal salt marsh microbial communities from the Groves Creek Marsh, Skidaway Island, Georgia - 101412BT metaG (version 2) | ecosystem: Environmental > Aquatic > Marine > Intertidal zone >... | reverse complement strand
AAGGTTTGTACCACAGCGACCATATTTTCGTTCTTAAGAATACTGTCGCCCTCTTTGTAGGTCTCATCAAAACGATAGAGCAGTTCACGCATTCGGCGTGAAAAGGCGCCTGGCTCAAAACGAGGTTTTGTCGGAATCGTAAAGGCGGTAATGACTCCGGCTAAAGTGGCGTGAACGCCAGATTGAAGCAAAGCTAACCACAACAAAATACCAACAAATAAATAAGGCTGAGGGCGGCGAATGCCGAAGAAGTTCATCGCAACCAATAAGCCAACGATTGCAGCGCCAACAACCAAGTACTGCATTTGCAGATCAGCAGTGTAGAAAATGGCTATAACCAAAACGGCGCCAAGGTCATCCACAATCGCAAGGGCGACTAAAAAGGTGATAAGTGCTTTAGGAACACGGCCAGCAAGTAGTGCAATAACGCCTAGGGCAAAGGCAATGTCTGTTGCCATTGGGATGCCCCAACCGCGAAGGTTGGTTGGATCGTCAACCAAAAAAGCAAAGGTCAATGCGGGGATGGCCATACCGCCAATCGCTGCAACGATCGGTAAGGCTGCAGCTTGTGGATCAGCAAGCTCGCCAACTAAGAATTCGCGTTTGAGTTCTAGGCCAACGACTAAAAAGAAGAGAGTCATCAAGCCATCATTGATCCAATGATGCAGGGTCTTGGTCATGCCGAATTCGCCAATCGCAAGACCACCTTCTATATGCAGCATGTGCTCGTAGTAGGGACCGAGGGCGGTATTTGCCATGATCAGCGCCACGAGTGCAGCAGCCATCAGAACAAAGCCCGAGGTTGTTTCTTGTTTTACGAACTGCTCGAAAGGCGTGGCGATTTGGTCGAATTGCTCCTCCCAGCGCGCCTTGATAGTGCCTTTTTTATTGTCGTCAAACTTAAGGTCAGAATCGCTCATGGTTATCCAGTTGTTATTGTCATTTTCAGAAGAAGCCGATTATAGATAAGTCATAGAGATTGTTACCCTAATTCCATAGATGATTGCCTAAATGGGATCCAGGCTGAATGATGGGTTTGTGTAACTTATTGTTATGTAATGAGAAATAATCAAATTTCTAAAACATAGACTGAGGTCTATGAAAAAGCTAGAAATGATTTATTGGCATAGGTTGATGTGCCTTTCCTATGCTGCGCGAGCATGATGGACATAGTACCCATTGTCCCTCGACACTAAGCACAGGAGTTTTAACATGGCCTCAAAAGCATATGATGCAGGCGTAAAAGAATACCGCGACATGTATTGGACCCCGGACTATGTTCCGTTGGATACCGATTTGCTCGCATGTTTTAAGTGTACTGGCCAGCCAGGCGTACCAAAGGAAGAAGTAGCAGCAGCGGTTGCAGCAGAGTCTTCAACAGGTACATGGTCAACCGTATGGTCAGAGCTTCTGACTGACATGGAATTCTACAAGGGTCGTTGTTACCGCATCGAAGATGTACCTGGTGACGACAACGCTTTCTATGCATTCATCGCATACCCTCTAGACCTTTTCGAAGAAGGTTCTGTTGTTAACGTATTGACCTCTTTGGTTGGTAACGTTTTCGGCTTCAAGGCATTGCGTCATTTGCGTCTTGAAGACATCCGTTTCCCTATCGCATTCATTAAGACTTGTGGTGGTCCACCAGCTGGTATCCAGGTTGAGCGTGATCGCTTGAACAAGTACGGTCGTCCTTTGTTGGGTTGTACCATCAAGCCTAAATTAGGTTTGTCAGCTAAGAACTATGGTCGTGCTGTATACGAATGTTTGCGCGGCGGTTTGGACCTAACCAAAGACGACGAGAACATCAACTCACAGCCATTCATGCGCTGGCGTGACCGTTGGGACTTCGTTGCAGAAGCGATTCATAAAGCTGAAGCTGAGACTGGCGAGCGTAAGGGTCACTACCTGAACGTAACTGCTGCAACTCCTGAAGAGATGTACAAGCGTGCTGAATACGCTAAAGAATTGGGTATGCCAATTATCATGCACGACTTCCTGACTGGTGGCTTTACTGCTAACACTGGTTTGGCGAACTGGTGTCGTGACAACGGCATGTTGTTGCACATCCACCGTGCTATGCACGCTGTAATCGACCGTCACCCAGCTCACGGTATTCACTTCCGCGTGCTAGCTAAGTGTCTACGTCTATCAGGTGGTGACCAGCTTCACACTGGTACTGTTGTAGGTAAGTTGGAAGGTGACCGTCAATCTACTCTTGGTTTCGTTGATCAATTGCGTGAAGCATTTGTTCCTGAAGATCGCTCACGTGGTGTTTTCTTCGATCAGGATTGGGGCTCAATGCCAGGCGTATTCGCAGTAGCTTCAGGTGGTATCCACATTTGGCACATGCCAGCTCTCGTAACTATCTTCGGTGACGATGCATGTTTGCAGTTCGGTGGTGGTACTCAGGGTCACCCATGGGGCAACGCAGCAGGTGCAGCAGCTAACCGTGTTGCATTGGAAGCTTGTGTTAAAGCTCGTAACGAAGGTCGTGAGCTTGAGCGTGAAGGTAAGGACATCCTTACTGATGCAGCTAAGCACAGCCCAGAACTCGCTATCGCAATGGAAACTTGGAAAGAGATCAAGTTCGAATTCGATACCGTTGATAAGTTGGACGTTAAGTAATCGTTTGTCGATTGTTTAAACGTTAACAGATACATAAAGAGGAAAAGATTATGTCTAACGGCCACGAAATTGGTGATTACCAGACAGCTAATACTCTCGAGACTTTCGGCTTTTTGCCAAAGTTCACTCAAGACGAAGTTTACGACCAGATTGAGTACTTGATTGCTCAAGGTTGGACTCCTGCGATTGAGCATGAGCATCCATCACAGTCGTCAAACCACTACTGGACTATGTGGAAACTGCCTTTCTTCGGTGAGAAGGATTTGAATGCAGTTGCAGCAGAGATCGAAGCTTGCCGTCGTGCTTACCCAGACCACCACGTGCGTCTGATTGGCTACGACAACTACACCCAGAGCCAAGGCGTGTGCTTCGTAGTACACGAGGGTCGTTAATTTAGCGACTCGCTCCGTGTAGTGGCGACCTGCCGGTGGGGTAGGTCAACGAATAACGCTAAGAGATAGCAGGTAAGAAAATGGCACAAAGTGCGAATTCAAGTTTAAGCGGACGTGAACTTGCGTTAGAACGACGCAAGGCGATGTCATCCGGTGGTAAAGCAGCTTTGGGTAATGCTGCTCCTCAGGCAGCAGCATCTGCACCATCGGCAACTGTCGCCCCTAGGCGCGCAGCGGCTGTTCCGTCTTCTACTTCTGCATCTGGCGGTGCTCGTGAAGCCTCACTGGCACGTCGTAAAGCTCTGTCTAAGAGCGGTAAATCAGCCGTAACAGGTGTTAGCCGTTCACGTACAGCAGCGGACGTAAATATAAGTAAACAAGCGGCTCCTGTTGCATCGCCTGAAAAGGTGAGTAACGAAGGTGGTTGCGGTTGTGGCTGTGGTGGCAAGAAAGAGGAGTGCAAAGCGCAAATCTCTTCTCGCTCATCAAAGTCTTCACGTTCTCGTAAGCGTACCCAACGCAAAGCAATTCAAACGAGTACGTGTAAAGCAGCTTCATTGGCGCGTCGTAAGGCGTTGTCAACTCGCGGCAAAGCGGGAATTTCTAAATCTGGCATGAGTGAAGCGCAAACAGCACGTGCAGCAAATCCACAGCTTTCGGGTCGTGAGTTGGCTAAAGCGTTACGAGAGAATCGTAGTAAGCGCGGTTCAACAGGTCAGAAAAAATCAGCACCAGCGGGTCGTCGTCGCAAGGCGTCAGACATGATTGACGGTGGTGCTCAAGATGCGACTTGGAAGGTTGGTGTAAGTGAAACGTCACACGGTCAGTCTGTGACTGGCACCATGGTAGGTCGTGATAAAGATGTAACTGGTGATGAGGCAAGTACTTGTCGCGCAATCACTGGTACCGAATATATGGGTGCTGACGTATTCCGTGATTTCTGCGAGTCAGATCCGGCTAAAGCAGTTCGTCGCACCGGCAAAACCACTACTGCTGGTGGCAACAGCGTTACCGGTAATAAAGTGGGGCGTGCAACGAAAGTGACTGGTGATGAGCCAGGTACATGTCAGCGCGTCACTGGCGCTCAATACGCAAGTGCAGGTCAAATGAAAATGCACTGTGGAACTGAGTTAGAAACGTCAGGTCGTCGTACTTATATGGATGAAACCCGCCAGGGAAAGTCAGTAACCGGTAATAACCCAGGCCGTTCGCAGCGTGTTACTGGTAATGAGTCTGGCTCTAATCGTCCTTTAACAGGTTCGCAATACACAAATATTGAAGATGGTGGCTCTGCGCCAGCTAAAGTCGGTATGAGTAATACTCTGCGTGGCGGTAGTGTGACAGGCACCATGGTTGGTCGTCGTGAGCGTATGACCGGTGATGAGGCGGGTAGCTGCAAAAATGTCACTGGTGATGATTACGTTGGCCAAGAACAATACTCAGGTTTCTGTTCTGCAAAGCCAGAGCCTAAAGATCGTAAAGTGGGTGTGAGTAACACCATGGGTGGTCGCCCAGTGAGTGGCACGATGACCGGTCGTTCAATGCGTGTTACCGGTGATGAGCCAGGTACATGTACCTCGGTGACTGGAACGCCTTACGCATCACGTGAGCAATACGCAACTTATTGTGAAGAGCCTTCTTCGAAAGCAGCTAAAGCGCGTATGGCGCCAAGTGAGCGTCGTATGGGTTCAGTAATGACCGGTATTCAGCCAGGTATTGGCGGTGTGATGACCGGTGCAAGCAAAGGTGCTTGCGAAGCAGTTAGCGGTACACCTTATGTTGGTGATGACCAAGCAGCAGAGGCTTGTGGTATGCCAGCACCTGCAGCAGCAGAAGGTGATTTCACTATTGATTCATCACCAGCGCATGCGTCTCATGGCGGTGGTTCAGATCAAGTAACTGGTGCTCGTTATGAGCGCGGCAACATTACTGGTCCATTCTGTATGGCTAGCGGCAAGGTAACTGGCACTGAAGATGCTCGCTTTGGTTCAAAGCAAGCACGTCCTGCTGAGCCTGTTCAAGGTGATGTAGAGGAAATTGATGGTCGTGTAAAGAGTCGTGTTACTGGTGAAGGTCAGAATGCCGGCTTGAAGATTACCGGTGATGACTGGGGTCGTAATGAGCGCGTAACAGGTACTGAAGGTTTGTCTTCAACCTCACGTAACCAGACTGTTCGTGGTGCAGCCATGAATGAGATGGGTGCGCGCGGTGCGAAAGAGCGTGTTGAAGCGCCTCAGCCTGTGAGCAAAGTGACTGGTGCAAGTGGCAACACTGATCAGGGCTCTTTAATAACTTATTCAGGCGGAGCACGCGGCTAATAGCCGGTTTGTTTAACGATGTTACGTTCGATTCAACCACGACAGAACACAGTAAGTAGGGCGCCAAGTCGTCGTCCTGCTGCGACTGCTGCGCGTCGTGGTTATTCAGCTCGACATTCATCTCACGCACTTGTGCGTTCTGATGATAATGCGCGCTTGGCTGATTACGAACAGCGTATAAAGTCATCGTTTGACGGTATCGTGCCCACGTTAAAGCGGATTTCAGCAAAGCAGCATGAGTCTGATTTTGTTGCACAAGCTCAACGCATTGCTAAAACAGAACTTGGCTTTGAATTGCCGATGGATGTTTTAAATGATGCTTGGGTTGATCAACTTGACATGCGTCGCTTGTTTGCCTGGGCTGTCTTTGAGACTTACCGTCGTTATACCGACGACTTTAATGCTCGTGATCCATTAGCAAACAGTCAAGATGCAGGATTTGATGCATTTTTACAAAGCTGTGGTTTCCACACATTAGATGTTACGCCTTGTGCAGATGGTCGCTTAGCACACGTGGTTCGCTATGTATTGCGCCTACCGCAGTCAGCGGTTCGTCGTAAGTCACATGCAGGCGCTACTTTTGATATTGAAGACAATATTCAGAAGTGGACTAAGGTTGAGATGTTGCGTCATCGTGAAGCAACACCAAACGAAGCAAGTGAGCCAACACATTACTTAAAGACTGTGGTTTACCACTTTAGCTCGGTAGATCCGGATCATCAGGGTTGTGCTGCGCATGGAAGTGATACTGCAGTTGCCGCAAAAGCAGGTTTGGATCGATTGATCGGATTCCGTGAGGCGATTGAAGCAAGCTACTGTTGTGGTGCATCTGTTGATTTATTGCTGATTGGTTTAGATACGGACACTGATGCCATTAAGGTTCATGTGCCTGATCAAAATGGCAATATCGATTTGGATCGATCTGTGGATGTGCTGGCATTATTTGATGAGACCCAGGGTCTATCAACAAGTGACGCATCTAAAGCAATCGATGCCGCAATTACAGAATGTAACGCGTCGGTTCAATCAGGCATGCAGCGTTTTATCGCGCAGCTGATTGAGAATAATTTTTCACAGATTGCTTATGTGAAGAGTAATCACGGTGGTCATTACCCAGACATTGGTCATGCAGAGCGCTTTATTGGTGCTGGTGTAGGTTTTGAAGAAGTGCAGTTGCGTAACCTTATGTATTTCTCATACCTCGACACAGTTGAAGAAGCGACTAAAGATTTAGATGTTGGTGTGAAGATTTTTAGTGGTTTGAATGTGGCACATGGTTTGCCAATTCCTTTCGTGATTCGTTTTGATTATCACGGCCAAGTGCCGGGTTCAAAAGATCGTGCGCAACAACGTTGTTCACGCGTAACGGATGCGCTTACGCAACGTTATAAAGATTTATTCGATCGTGGCTTGTTGCATGTGATGCAAGTTGCTCGCGATTTACATCAAGGCGGTGCGCTAAATGTATTTGCATGCACAGCTGATACACAAGAGGTAGGGGCTCACTAATGAAAATCTGCCAAGTGATTAGACCGTTGGTGTCAACAAATCGTATTGCTGAGATGGCTCATAAGCATCTGCAGGTTGTACGTGATGGAAGTTCGATGGCTGTTGCTGTTGATGCAGTAGGCGCCAAGCCAGATGACTGGGTTATCTGTGTGGGTAGTTCTGCAGCACGTGAAGCAGCAGGTAGCAAAGGTTATCCGAGTGATCTCACTATCGTGGGCATCATTGATAAGTGGCCACCTGAAGGCGAAGAGGCTTAAAGGATGGTTATTTTACAGGTTGAAGGTTCATTAACCTGTACCTCGCGAGTCGAGGGATTAAAACATTCGGTATTTCGAATTGTTCGAGATACCGCAGGCAAACGCCAAGTGGCAAGTGACCCTGTGGGTTGTAAGCCAGGCGATTGGGTCTTTTTATCAACTGGAACAGCGGCTCGTTTTGGGTGCGGTGATCCGGAAACGCTCACAGATCTTTCGATCTTGGGCATTATCGACCAGTGGCCTCCACTGGAAGAAATTGGCGCGAAAGCGTCGTTATGAAAGTCTATAAAGACTGATTTGACAGGAGAAAACGATGGCAAATGAAAACTACGGTATTGCACTGGGTATGATCGAAACACGTGGCTTGGTACCAGCTATCGAAGCTGCAGATGCTATGACAAAAGCAGCGGAAGTACGTCTGATCGGTCGTGAATTCGTCGGTGGCGGTTATGTAACCGTTCTGGTGAGAGGTGAGACTGGTGCGGTTAACGCAGCAGTACGCGCAGGTGCAGACGCGTGTGAACGCGTAGGCGATGGATTGGTAGCAGCGCACATCATTGCGCGTCCACACCGGGAAGTTGAGCCGGTGATTGCTCCACGTTAATTGGTGGTCGAGAGTTCTCGAAGCAACTTTTACTTTTTTGACTTTTTGGAGATAAGACAATGTCAAATGATTACGGTATTGCACTGGGTATGATCGAAACCCGTGGCCTGGTTCCAGCTATTGAAGCTGCTGATGCGATGACTAAAGCGGCGGAAGTACGTCTAATCGGTCGTGAGTTCGTTGGTGGCGGTTACGTAACCGTTTTGGTTCGTGGTGAAACTGGTGCGGTTAACGCTGCAGTTCGTGCAGGCGCTGACGCATGTGAGCGTGTAGGTGACGGCCTTGTTGCTGCGCACATCATTGCACGTCCTCATAAAGAGGTAGAGCCAGTATTGCCTACTGGTTCAGCTGACTAATAGTTGTCAGTGAGCTAAAACTTCGGTTATAGCTTATGATTTTGGGGCTCCAGTGGGGCCCCAAATATCTTTACCCCATTGCATTATGTGATGAGGGCTGCCTTCTTTGCATATTGTGGTTTCAACTCACTATTGAGTTGTTATGTACACCTATGTAGCGTATAAATTCTTCATTCAACGGTAACTTAAGAATCGATTATTCGGAGATATCTTTTGAGTAGCGAGTGGAAGCAAAGAGGCAAACCTGAGCGACTAGAGCGTCGCTATATATTTGAGAATTATGATTCTCTCAGAGATTTTTTAGATCGTGCTGCCGAACTTTCTGAGCAGTGTGATTATTACCCTGATATGGGTTTTGGTAAGGACTACGTGAACGTCACTATTCATAGTGAAGATGGTGAAGAAACGTTAGCCGATCATTTAAAAGAATTTTCAGTCAAGCTTGATGCGCTTGGCGGCTTTGTGAGCTGATTATGCGTATCGCAATCGGAAGTAACAAAGGGGGCGTTGGCAAAACAACTTTAGCAATCAATATTGCTTCAGCTTTAAGCCAAAATCATTCCGTGGTTGTTGTCGATGCTGATCCGCAGCGTTCGGTATCTCACTGGAAGTCTATCGCTGGCGATAAAAACAACTTAGATGTGGTCTCGCTCAGTCAGAAAGATGAAATGCTCACTGTGGCTAAGCACTATGATCATTGTGTTATTGATTGTCCGCCCTCGGTTGAGATGGAAGCGACGACAGAGGCAATGCTTGCTGCTGAGTTCTTTTTGATCCCGGTACTACCATCGCCATTAGATTTATGGGCATCTTTGCGCATTGAAGAAGAGTTAACCCGTATTCGTGAAGAAGGGAATGCCTCTTTAAAGGCGGCATTGGTTTTAAACCAAATAGAACCGCGTACCAAGCTTTCGTCGCAAGTGGCGGATGTGCTTAAACAATTATCAATTCCTAACCTGGAAACCCAAATACGTCGGCGCGTTGTTTTCCGAAATGCGATTTTAGATGGGCGTAGTGTGTTCGAGGCGGGTAAGAAAGGACAAGATGCAGCAGATGAGATTTCTGCTGTTCTCAAAGAAATACTTTAATGGAGTCTCATCATGGCTGACGATAAAACAGCAAATAAACTTATGTCTTCAATTGCAGCAGTTAAAGATTCTGATGCCGCAGCAAAGACCTCTAAGACACCTGCTAAAAAAGCTACGGCTAAAAAAGTCGCAAAAAAAGTTGCTGAAAAGCCAGCCGTTAAAAAAGTTGCTGAAAAGGCGTTGCCAGCATTGTCTTCACGCCGTGTATGGCCTGATTGAAATTTGATTCATTTATTCAGCTTGAACCCATAGTCTAAGGTCATTTATGATTCAGCCTCATGTATAGAGGTTGATCTATGGAATTCGACAACAATCCCCTTATTACTTCTGCCGTAGAGATACCCGAATATATTATTCGACATACCACCCTTAGGCAGTTCCAGATTTTTGAGGCAATCGTTCGTCTTGGTAGCTTTACGCGAGCTGCCGAAGAGCTTTTTCTGACTCAACCTACGGTCTCAATGCAGACCAAAAAGCTTTCCGATTCAATCGGCCTTCCTTTATTAGAACAGGTCGGTCGTCGAGTTCAACCGACTGAAGCGGGGCGAGAGCTTTACACCTCTGTAAGAACGATTTTTCAAACGCTTTCAAATGTCGAGATGGCGGTCTCAGATCTGAAGGGTGTTCGTCGTGGTCGGTTGAGACTAGGTGTTGTAACAACTGCAAAATATATTGCCCCTCGTTTGATGGGTGGCTTTAGTGATAAATATCCCGGGGTTGAGCTAGCGCTTAAAGTTTCAAACAGAGAACGTGTCGTGGAGCGAATGCTCAATGGTGTTGATGATCTTTATATTATGGGGCAGGTGCCCTCTGATCTAACAGATATTGAATCGCATCCATTTGCACCTAATCCGTTGGTTGTTATTGCATCTCGAGATCACCCATGGGTTGGCAGAAAAGAG
>Ga0255754_10004263_pt1 | contig 10064 bp, 7 predicted proteins | sample 101ome_22_FD_179954 | JGI IMG/M metagenome (GOLD analysis project Ga0255754, IMG submission 179954) | Coastal salt marsh microbial communities from the Groves Creek Marsh, Skidaway Island, Georgia - 101412BT metaG (version 2) | ecosystem: Environmental > Aquatic > Marine > Intertidal zone > Salt... | reverse complement strand
TCTGTTCAGCTTGCATAAATGCTGCATTCGGATCAGGCTGTTGTGCTGCCATGGCTTGCTGCTGCTGCGCTTGCTGCTGTTGCTGCATCATCATCTGCTGCTCAATTTCTGGCGTCATTGGCATGAAGTAGCGATCCGCATTCCGCAGGCCACCAAGCGCCAACAAATCAGCCAACGTGTTTCTTATCTGCGTCAGAGTAACCACCCCATTCATTGGGCCATACTGAGCGTATATCTGCTGTTGTATCTGGAATGCTTGCTGTAGAGCCGCTGCGCGTTCATTCTCGCGTCCGGTGCCTATACCTACGTTTACAATCAAATCCATGTCTGTATCCCACGCTCTGGGGTCTACAGGCACAAATGAACCGTTGAGGCGCATGATTTCTTCATTGTCGGTATTCTTAACCATCAAATCCAGCATAATGCGGAACATCTGGCGCATACCGCCCTCTGCAAAGTTACGCGCAATAACCTCTGCTTGGCCTGTCTGACCTTCCATAGATGCTGCAACCGCTGTTGCTGTAGAAGATGCCAGCACGTCAGGATCAAGACCTTGCGCCATCTTAGAAACGCCTGTCTTGTTATCTACCAACTGGTCAAAGTATTGCAGTGCTGGTAGTGTCTGCCCCGCTGTAAACGGTACTGCCATCTCCATGACGCTGTTAGGCGCTTTTACCCGCACAATGCGCCCGATTTCATTGTTTAGCAAATCATCAATCGCAACCTGACCGTCAACAATTTGCAACGCAGGGTTATTGGTCAGCGCCACGTTATCAAGAACACCGCGCAGCATCGCTGTAGCCGCGTCTTGATCGTCCATGACCAAATCAACCAATGAAGACCCAAAGAAAGCATGTGGCTCTGGATCGCACTCAAAGATCGCGTATGGTGCTGCATCTGCTTCGTAGAAGTTCAACAGCTTGAATGTAGAGCCTGCACACAAGAACTGATACAGACGTGGGATGCCCGTACCTTCAATGTCCAACTCCATGTAGGCATTTGTAACTGTGATTTTCTTAGAAGCGGCAGAGATGTTTTCATCTTCACCTTCATCCACAGCATAACCACGGCGCTCAAACTCAGCTTCATCATCTACAACGCTGTATTCTGTGCTATCCAATGAAGCCAAATCATCAATGCTAAATCCCATTGCAAGCAGATCAGATACGCGCATTTCTGTGCTATGACCGCACACATAGAAGTTATCAATCCCACGCGCGTTACGGTCTACAAAGAAATCTTCTGGGGGAACGCTCTCAATGCAGATGTCGCCGTGAGGAATAGACCGCGCAATCTTTACATCATGCTCTGGCACTTCAATCTCCATACCCATCTGATCTACTGAAAGAGCTACGCGCACTTCATGCTCAAGAACTTCTACGTCATCGTCTTCAATGATGACCGCAAATTCTTCGTCGCTTAGATTAGTGAAGGTATGGATTTCTGTTTCCATTTCCTCATTGTAATAAACGTATGCAATCCCAGCCTTCTTAACCATTGCATCTTGGAATACATCGTTTAGTACGCGGTATCCGTCATGCTGCTGAAACTTATAAGAAACGTAGCTTGTAGCTTGCTCTGCTGCTCCAACGTCCTCTGGGCCACGCGGTACAAACTCTACAGGCTTTTCGCTAGTAAGAAATATGCGCTGAATGCTTGGCTTTAGACCACGAACAACCTCACGGCACTTTGTTGCCACAACTCTGCTGCGACCTTCCTCGTAACCAATGTCTACTTCACCGTCAAAGTAGCGCTGGGCCTTGATACGTTGTGGTGCAATCTCGCTGTCTACAAAGTCCACCGCATCTTGGATTGCTTTGGAAACAATGCTTTCAATCTGTGTTTGATCTAGTGGTTCTAAACGCATTATGTTTCCTTTACTGTACCAATCCTGTCATCGTTTGGACGGATTGCTCTGGTTCACTACCAACATACTGCGCCCCCGCACGGCGCGATCCTAGTTTTGCAGTTTCATGTATCCGATCCAGCAATTTTACAAATGATTGAAAACCGCTTTCATCTTGCAAAACTTGGCGCACTCTGTTGACATCGCTAGATGTTAAAATATCCACCACTTGACGCTTTTCAAAATCAGATAAGTCTGGTTTTGTCTTGCTAAGAACTTTCATAGCTAAACCAGCAATCGCAGCGACATCCAAACCAAAATCAGCAATGCCAATATTCATACCTTGCTTATCTTGATATGCTTTCGTTATTTGCGTTGGACTTCCACCCAAAATCATATTTGCCGCCTCTTGCGCATCAACTGCATTTCCCATCTTACGCAAGATTTCATCTTTGTTTTGCTCTGGGAATATTATACTGAAAGCCAGAGATGCATCAGTTTGCTCATTTGTAATTTTCTTGCTCGTACCAGTTGGAGCATTGCGCAACTGACCGCGCAACTTGGTTAATACACCCAAGCGGAACGCGCGAATTTCATCTTCATTGTTTCGGGCAAGAACTTTCAACCATTCTACCTCTAACGCATCAGGATTGGGCGTAGCAGTCCATAGTTTCTGACCAGCTTCATAAGCCTCGGTGCGTCTACTCATGTCAGCATACGTTTGTCTTGCTTGGCGAGTTTCATCACTCATATTATCTATTCTTTGTCGCAACATTCCTTCAAGGTTAGATGCTTCTACACCCGTTGTACCTTTACCTTTTTTAAACCTTGCTTCAGAAAGATTACTCAGAGCGCGACGAATTAGTTCCGCTTCCTCAATGCTGATTGTGTTTGGCATTACAACATTGCCATCTTTATCAGCTTTAATTAACGGCAAACCGCGCATTTGTCTTGTTTCATTGACTTCCTTAAAAGTATTAGGTGCTAACTTGTACAATCCGCGAACAAAGTTGAAGGTTTGATCGTCTACTGGATTTTGCGCCCACTCACCATTATAAAGTTCATCTACTTTAATCTTTAGCGTGTTGATCTCATCTAACTGCTTTTGTAGCAAATTGGTTTGACCAGCTTGGCCTGCAATAGTAGGGCTAGATGGTTGCTCTACACCGCCTAAATACTTTTCTACATCTGAAATTAACTCTTGCTGTTTTTGTTGCGGCCTTAAACGCAAACGTCTTTCTGCCATTTCAGAAGCTGGCATTGACCCTGCACGATACGATCTGACCGCTTCCGCAATTGTCTTGTTGTCTGCTAGTATACGACCGTCTAATATTTGCTGCGTAACATCATCCACCGACATGTCATTATCTCGCGCAATCTGCTGTATTTCTTGCTCTACACGACCACCCACTTTAGAGCCAAACTTTCTGCGCAAAACGTCAGCAAAACCCACAAATAAAGGTTTAGAAAATTTTGACCCAACTTCTACCGCACCCGCAACACCTGTTCCTAAAATGCCACCTTGCAGACCAGATTTAACACGCTCACCGAAACCGCCCTCTCCTTCGGCAAATCCAGAAATCATACCTTGCGCACCGCCAGCAGTTAATGCGCCAATAAAGGTTTCTGGGTTTTTAAATCCCAATGCTTGGCTAACGCGCACCAACGCTGGAAACCTTGCGCCTATGGTTGCCAAGCTACCACCACCAGTAAATGGCGCAGCAAGAACAGCAGGCGCAAAAGCGCCACCGATTTCATATGCAGCCGCTTCTAAAGGTTGCGCTTCTTGGTATGCTTTCACTTTGCTACGAATTTCGTTTAAAGCTACATCATACGGTTTTTCGCTAAATAGTGACGTAAGGTACGCTTCAATTTCATCTGCGGTATTAAAAGACAGACCTTTTGCGGCTGTTCTCATTCTCTGAGATGGAACATCTGCGTTTGCAGCTTCAAAGTCTCTTGTAAAATCAGCCATTGTGGTTCTCTCTTTTAGCTAGGGAATGCGCCATTTTCTAAGAAATAAGATCGGTCTTCTTCCGTTTTGCTGTTCCAAATACTAATCCACTGAGCCATCGTCATCGGCTGCCCGTTAATTGTTGAACCCTCTGGAACTGGGGGAATGCCTAATGTTTGCTCTGATGGTTTTTGCGCTTGTACGTTTGCTACGTCAGTGAAGTCCAACTTGCGCAAGAATTTTGGATCAATGCCACGCGCTATCAATAGTTGCTCTGCTTCTGAATAACGACCCTGCGCTCGTTCCATATACTTTGTGTAATTGTTTGCAGCTAGATTAAAGATGTCGCGTCTAACTTCTTCTGGCAACGATCCATCACCTTTGAAGAAGTTTTCAGTCTGACGTAAGAAGCTATCAATCGCACCGCCAGATTTAGCAATCGCAGCTTGTTCGCCCTCACGAACCACAGATGCTGGGTCTAGGATTTTAGCAAAGGCAATAGTAAGAGCGTAGTCAGAAACACCGCTTGGATTGTCAAACGCATACTTCAAGGCTTCAAAACCTTGCTGTGCCTGCTGGAATACTTTTACATCAAAATCAGATGCCAAGTCTTTGTTGATGTCCCGAACATTCGTAAACGCATCTTTGCTCAATGAGCTACCAATAACACCCTCACGACGATCCTTCATATATTGCGCGTACACTTCCTGTGCAGGCATACCTTGATCTATCATGTTTGCATATGCTGCCCCATCGGGCATTCTGCGCAACATTTCCGCTGTCGCATTTTTTCGTTGTTGCAATAAACGCTGTGCGCCACGCGCTCTGATTTGTTCACCCATACGCGCTTCAGGAAGGATCAATGCATCTAATGCTTGTGCAAAGTTCTCCGCACCTGTCAGACCTGTTGTTTCGTTAGGCCGCATAAACTGTTGCAGCAATCCTTGTAAGCCCTGCTTTTTCTGTTGCTGGGGAAAGATAGTGCCAGCAGTCGGTACCCCCGATCCAAATGTTGATTGTACCATTGGTTTTTCTCCGTTCATTCCCGCAAATTTTAGCAGACTTTCCAATCTAGGGCCACGCCATTGCGCAATACCCAATGCGCCCTGACCGCCACCTTTCGGATTGTATGCCGCTGGGTCTATTGATCCAAAACTTTCAGCCATAAGGTTCCCAACAATACCCGATGCCTGTGGCGCGTTTAGACCCTTGTTCAGCAGGTAGTTATAAGCAATCGCCGCGTTCTGCGACAAACCTTGTGGGTTCAATGGGTCTTCCATGCCCTTAAAGACTTCCAAAGCGTACTGCTTGCGCGTATCTAACGCAGACCCTTTGGAGCGCTCAAACAGCTTTTCAAAAGCCTCTGCATAGTCTTGCGGTGTAACATAACTACCAGACTGAAACGCCTCTAAGGTTTTCTTTTCTGGCCCTTCTAGCTCAGACCACAAAAAGTCTAACTGCGTTTGAAAGGGTATCCGTGGAAAAGGGCTGTCCATAGTAAACCTTTATCTAGGCATCATCTGTGCGCCAAGTTGCATGTAATTAAATAAGCCAGGCTGGAAGCTGCTTGAAGAACCCATCATGTTAGGCGCTCCGTAAAGCCCACTCAAGAACGTCTGCAAGCCAGTAGGCGCACCTGTCATTTGACCAAAGCTGCCTTGACCTTGATTAATTAAGTTCTGCATCTGACCACGTTGTAGCGCACCTTGCGCACCCTGCATTCCTTGGATTGACTGACCGTAACCAAACGATTGCTGCCCTAAGTTCGCTAACTGTTGCGCTGCGTTCATTTGTGTACTTACATCGCCGCGCTGTTGACCTGCAAGCTGACCCGCTGCGCCTAATTGAGTTGCCATGTCTGCGCGTTGCATACCGCCTAACTGATTAGCAGCAGACATGCCCAAACTTTCTGCACCAGACATTGTGCCTGCCAATTGACCCGCAGCGCCCAAACGCTGACCTGCTGCCGCTAGATCGGCCCCAGATAGCGCCTGCGCACCCTGTAAATTCATACCAGCGCCCCGCAAGCCTGCCGCTTGATTTAGCTGCTGCGCAGTCATACCCTGCATCGCACCAAACTGTCTTGCCGCATTTGTTGCTGCTTGGTTTCGCGCTGCTGCCGCTGCCTGCTGTCCCACATCAAACTGTGACGCACCTAAAGCAGTGTTGAAGCCCTGTTGACGCATTCGTGAGGCTGTATCTGACATTTGCTGACCATAACCCTTCATGGCCTCTGCTTCTGCAATCCCATGACGAGAACCGCCAAACGCTTTTGCCGCTTCCGCTGACGCACCCAACTGGTTCAAGCCTTTTTGTTGTTGCGTTCCTATATCACGCAATGCGCTTTGAACAACTTGGCTTTCGTATGGGTTTTGATATTGAGCCATGCCACTTGCAGCAGCAGCAGGTGTTCCTACTTGTGCCGCACCGTAACTTGTACCTTGCACCTGAGAGGGTTGATATCCCATCGCAGCCCCAAAGCCTTGCTGCGCCATTGGATTAACTTGGTAGCCTGTACCTTGCGTCATTGCGCCAGTAGCTGCTGATGGTGGCCTATAACCCATACCTTGGGTCATGCGTGACATAACATTTGGGTCTGTTTGGTATTGTGTGCCAGCAGCAAATGTTCCCATAGACAATGGGTTTGTGCGATACTGTGTGGCTGCTTGCGTTGTGCCTAAAGCAGTATTTTGCGCTGCTGATGCCTGTTGAAATGGATTAGCTTGTTGAGATTGGCTTTGTTCAAATGCTGCCTGTTTCGCTGGGTCTGGCCCAGTAGCCATGCCGCCTTGACCTGTACCCTTTGTTGGATCAAGGCCCATTTGATTTTGCATACCGCCACTTAGCTGCTGTGTTGGTTGTCCTGCTGAAGCACCCATGATACTCTCCTATTTACCGCGACTGCCACCACCTTGAAGCTCTAGCTCCACAGGTTGGTTTGACAGCGCTCTAGAACCCGCTTCACCAGTGATAGGGTCTAATCCAAAACTTGCACGATAGTCAGCTTGAGCAGGTCTTTCTGCCTCAAACCGCTTCATCATCTCATCTACCATTGGCCTCGCAGAATATCCGCGAATACCGCCCATCGTTTGCTCTTGGGGCATGTATTGCTGACCACCAGTTGTCGGCATTCCAAACGCACCAGCCGCTAACTGATTGCCTTGAAAAACTGCTTCGTCAGCAGGAGAAAAAGACGCTACCTGTTGGCCATAAAGTGGCATTGGCGTATCTTGATATGTTGCAATATCGCGCCCTTGATTAATACCTTGCTGTATTCCTGTTTCCAGAAACTCAGGCGCAATTGTCTCTTGTGTCTGTGTGCCGCCTTTTGCCATTATTCGGCCTCCTTAACATAATGAGAATGAAGCAATTTCCACCCCATCGGCTCTAAAACTTTCTTCCATCCTACACGACCTGTCAAAGTACCACCAGTGCATCCATGATTTTTTGCCCACTCGTTCATGTCTTTGTTCATGTCCAATAGTTGATCTAATTCGCCACCCGCAAGAAAGATATTTAAAACCTTCTTTCTAGGGTATATCACAATTTCCGTCACCATGCACCCCCTTGGTGCTGCCCATAGCTGCATACGCCCTTCTGCTATGCTTTTAACAACATCATCAAAAATGTGCGTTCCGTTACAATATTCTAACGCATCCTCTATCCAAGGCTTACAACGCTCTAGCTCTGGGCTTAGTTTATATGAATGCGTCATATCGTTCATCCGTGCATCCTTGTAATATGCAGCGTTGTTGCTGGCGCCGCTGGACTAAACGCAGTTGCAGCAGAGGCATCTAGTGATCCGTTTGTACTATCTACCGCCCACATAACTTGCAAATAATCGCCAGCGCTTACATCAAACTTTGCAGAACGTGAAACAACAACTGTAGCGTCATTTTGGTGCAATGAATAAATAATTGTGTTGTTAGTTGCATCCGTTCCATTCAAGCGAGGCCAAAAATAAAACTTCACCGTGCTTGATGACGATGACGCAATTTGCGCTGAAAACATCACAAGATATTCACCCGCCTCATCAAATACAATCTTGCTGTTATCTGTAGCATCCCGATCAATGCCAACATTACCCGTAGGCGCATCGTACGTTATTGCGTACGCCGTATCTGCTGATGCAGCAGTAACATCAGTTGTGCGATAAAAAGAAGCGTGACCATCCTCAAGAATAATCTGCACAAATGCACCGTCCTTAGAAACAACGGGATAGCCATTGCTTTGATCCCAAAGCAGAATGCCGTTTTCTGATGCACTGTCATTTGTCGCTTTAAATCTCAACGATGACCAAGACCGTTGTAACGCAAGTATTAACTGCTTTGCCCAAAGCGAAATATTTGGCCCAACAGGTGGAAAGCTGGGTGTTGTCATCGCCCACCCCTAGCCTTGGTTTCTAGCCTAGGTATACCAAAACGCCAATCATTTAGATCGCTGCCAATGACGCGCATTCTAACCTGCCTACCCACGAACCGCATAGAGGTAGGGTTGCTCATTGTAAACGGCCCATAAGTGCGCTCTGTGTCGTTGGGGTAAAACCTCGTTTTAAAAGACGTTGTAACTTGGCCCTGCGTTTTTTCGTCAGGTATCATTTGCGTTACGCTCATAACCTGATCGCCAGCGCCAATAGAGATAGGGCCGCTTTCTGCAAAGATAGATGCGCCATCATGGTTTTGCGCTACTTCCTGATTATAAGCCTTGCCTGCTGGTGAGAACCAGATTGGATTTTCAAACACGCCATTATCTACACCAGATGTGCGATCCAAGTCTCCAATCATCCAGTGACCTTCGCGGTAATTGTATGAAACGTACTTATCACATTCTGTGCTTGATGAACTAGGGTAGAACCACCAAATTTCTGAGTGCCGCCCATTAGTGACAGCGTGTACTTTTGATTTTTGGTCTGAGTTAATGTCATTAAACACATAATCAGCAACATCACACGGTAGTGCCTCTACTGTGTTGCCGCGATACATAAAGAAGCTTTCACGCCCCATCCAGAACGCACCAATATCTGCTGCCGCTGCTGCATGTCTTGAAATAGCACCGCAAGACGAACCCACACGCTCAAACCCATAGACAAACGGTGGGCCTTGGTATGACGCAGTATGCGCATCAATATCTGTGAGGATTAACGCTTGGCTGCGAACACGAATGCCCTGCATAATTCTTCCGCTGGTTTGCAACTCAAGATCACCAGCCTCATTGGTTGCTGCCGCTGTCCATGTCGTATTGTCCTCACGGTCACACCACTGCACCTTGCGAGGATTACCGCCTGCACCTAGCGCAAAGATAAATCTTTCCTCTGTGACTAAAATGCCAAGATTATCTGTTGGCGCATTAGAAACAATTGCAGCAGGGTTAGATGTGTTTAGCGTCCACTCATAGATGTAACCATCTGTATTTGCGCAAGCTACTAGATACTCCCCCCAGTTATCTACAGACCAACTTGTGCAATCCTCAAGTGTGCCGCCCTCTGGCCTCTGCACCCCATAGTATGCAGTACCATATGTGCCGCCGCTATAACCTCTGTTGGACGTAGCATCCACATTTCCAGCAGTATAGCCAGTTGGCGTGATCGCAACAGGTGTGCCGCTTGCAGGCGCAATGAACAAACCATTAGCTGTCCCCGCCGCAATAAATCTATCACCGCTTAAATCGCGCCAAGCATGAGTTCCTCTGATTGGATCGCTTGTAATTGTGGATCGCAATGTCCACCCGCCCACTGGCTGCATAACATTATTTGACCAACGAACAAGGCTTGCATCACGCCAGCGCCCTGCCGATTGCATATCAGTGCCGTTTCTGAATACGCCTGACGGTATTTGTAGCGGTGTTAATGGCATTATGTCACCTCTAATATGTCAGCCCAAGTTGATCCCGCTGTTTGATCGCGGTAAAGCTCATCGCCAAACCCAGAACTTGTAAACTTTTGTATGACAAAGTTGCTGTTCTGCGCAAACATCACAACATTTCCTGTTGCGTTAAAATCTGCAAGATTACCTTGGCTGAGACTTTTGAGGCTAGAAGATGCAGAAAACTGAGTGCCAAAAGTTTTGTTAGGATTAATTGGCACAGCAGCAACAAAGTCATATGGACTTGTGCTATCAGCAACTGCCGCCACCACAGCGTCCTGTCTTTCATTGATATTTATGTCAGATGGAACACTGTTTCCCAATTCTATAGAGCCTGTTCTTGCAGATATGCTAGAGCCATCAAATGGGAAAATATCCATGCCCCCATTCCCATTGTTACCTA
>Ga0255754_10004259_pt1 | contig 10071 bp, 4 predicted proteins | sample 101ome_22_FD_179954 | JGI IMG/M metagenome (GOLD analysis project Ga0255754, IMG submission 179954) | Coastal salt marsh microbial communities from the Groves Creek Marsh, Skidaway Island, Georgia - 101412BT metaG (version 2) | ecosystem: Environmental > Aquatic > Marine > Intertidal zone > Salt... | reverse complement strand
TCCATCCATCCATCCATCCATCCATCCATCCATCCATCCATCCATCCATCCATCCATCCATCCATCCATCCATCCATCCATCCATCCATCCATCCATCCATCCATCCATCCATCCATCCATCCATCCCTCCATCCATCCATCCATCCATCCATCCATCCATCCATCCATCCATCCATCCATCCATCCATCCATCCATCCATCCATCCATCCATCCATCCATCCATCCATCCATCCATCCATCCATCCATCCATCCATCTTATCTGCACCATCGACGACAGTACCAAGTCCCGCAAGGGATACGTGAAGAAGTTCCACTCTCTCGGACTCGAGGACGTGGCCCCTGAAGAGGTCTACTCGAGTTCCTACGCAGCGGCAGCTTTTCTGAAATCGACTGGGTTCCCCGAGGACAAGAAAGTGTATGTTGTGGGAGAGATCGGCATCCAGGAGGAACTGGACCTCGCGGGCATTCGGTACTGTGGTGGTACCGACGACGTGGGTAAAACGATCGACCTGACGCCCGGGCTCTTCATCGACCATGACGCCGATGTCGGGGCCGTCGTTGTGGGGTTCGACCGGCACATCAACTACCACAAGATTCAGTACGCGACGCTGTGCATCCGGGAGAACCAGGGCTACCTTCCCGCCAAGCCCGGTCTCGCGGGCTTGGAGGGGAAGAAGCACAGCTTCACCGAGGGCGGGTGCATCTTCATAGGGACGAACCCCGACGCTGTGACCCACCTCACGGACGCCCAGGAGTGGGCGGGCAACGGGTCCATGGTTGGCGCCATCAAGGGAAGCACCAAGGTCGAGCCCATGATAGTGGGCAAGCCCAACGGATTCATGCTCGACAACATCGCCTCTACCCTCGGCATCGAAAAGGAAGACATCACCATGGTCGGCGATCGGCTCGACACTGACATCCTCTTCGGCGCCAACAACGGCACCAGGACCCTCCTCGTGTTGAGCGGTGTCACGGGCGAGAAGGAGCTCCTCAGCGACGAGAACGCCATCTGCCCGGACGACTACACGAGCAAGCTTTCCGACTTCTTGGCCGTCGCCGATCGGCTCTGAGATAGCGAGCGGGGTCGGAGGTGATGGGGGAGGATTTGAGACAGGCAAGAACATGCGCGTCGAAATCATCCGTTCACGCCCGCCCGTTGCCACTCACGCGGTCGCCGCCCGTGCAGTCACCGCTGAAGAATGAATAACGTCCCTTTATTCCCCCGCGTCAGTCGAAAGGAGGCGTCGTCGTTCATATAAGTCACGTCGACCCAACCTTTCACCTCGTCCGCCAGGCCCGTCTCGCGGAGCGCGCGAAAGGGCACGGGATAGGGGATTTTGAACGGTACGGCGGCGAAGTCAAACGCCGCGTAGTCAAAGCGGAAGTCAATTCGGACGCCTTCGCGCGATGGCGGTCCCGCCATGCTCTTGCCGAGGGGGTAGAAGCCGAGGACGTTGCCATCACCGCGGCGGGGCACGAAGCCGGGCACGGGCCGGGCCGACGTGGAGGCCTCAGCCTCGACCCGGAGCTCCCCGAGCCCAGCCAGCTCAACGACATTGTTGACCTCGCCACCCTCGCGGCTGAGACGGGTGGAGTTGGGACGGTCCGACGCGAGGTAGATTTCCTGAAGGCGGGAGGAGAGTGGGGGCTGGGGGTCGGGATGGGACAATTGTGGTCAAGCGACGTGAGATGCGGGGCGCGCAGTGGTCGCCCCGCGACCCTCCTCTCCTCCCTCGCCTGGAAGACTTTGAAGCTGTCGACGCCCGTGAAAGCGCGCTGGATCGGAGACGACGATGTCGGTCGGGTGGTGAAGAGGAGGCGCCACTTGCCATCGAGGCGGGGGTCTTCGACGGGGCGGGCGACGCCCCATCTGGCATCGCCGGCGGCGCCCGCCTCGAGCGCTTCTGCGGCCTCGACCAGCCTGCCGTATGCAGCGTCGTCCAGGTTCCTACCGCGCGCCGTGACGCCGGTGAGCGCAGAGAGGATGGCGTCGACGTGGGCCACCTCCTTGGCCGAGGCGGCAGCGGCTAGGATGATGGCGCGCCGTGGCGCCGCCGACAGCTTCGGCGGCGCGGGACCTGCCTGTTGACCAATCGAGAACGGGCGGGTCGCAGCGACAGCACCGACGCCTGGCGGGACGCGAGTCGTCATTCTCGCCAAAGGGGGTCGAAATGCGGCGTGGTGAGCGGCGGACGCGGCAAAGGAGGACGACTCCCAAGCCTGCAGGGCGGATGATGGATTGACCGAGTCAACCTCCCCGTCGCGGCGTCGTTGCGCAGGGAGCGCCCGCGTTCTCTCGTCGAGCTTTTTTCCTCGCGCTGCGTCGACTGCTGGATCCCGTCGCGGCCTCCGCCCGCGTCAGGGCGACGACGACGTGGCCGACGAGGTCGACGCACGAGAGGCCACGCCCCAACTCACGAACGATGGCGTCGCTGCCGCCCGGGGCCGAGCTCCTGGGCTACCAGGAGCGCAACCGACAGCCCATCCTCGATGGTTTGCGGACCATTCTGGGCCCGGAAGCTGGCAAGCTCGGCACCGTCGTCGAGATCGCATGCGGCGGAGGCGAGCGAGATCAAGTAGGGACGTGCACACGGCTGATGTCTGGCGCTCTCGCCCACGCCCGACTCAAGCTCGCTCGAACCAAGCCCGCTCGACCCGCTCGACCTCGACGCCCGTCCGCACGCAGGAGCGCATGCGGCCTTTCTCGCTCCCGCCCTCTGCGCCCCAGGCGGACAGTGGCATCCCACCGACGTCACAGATGAACGCTTCCCGAGCTGCGAGGCGTGGCGGACCGTGGCGCCTGAGGTTCAGGCCCCGACGGTCATCGACGCGTCTGCACCCGCCGACGCGTGGATCTTGCCTTCCTCCGTCGAGGCCGCAGCCGTCGATATGGTGATCGCCATCAACGTCACGCACATCGCGCCCTGGGAGGCGACGACAGGCCTCGTTGCGGGTGCGGGGCGCCTGCTTCGCCCGGGCGGGCGCTTGTGCATTTACGGGCCTTTCCTCGGTCCCGATGGAGGCTTCACCACAGAGTCCAACAAAGACTTCGACGCCAACCTCCGCAGCCGCGACACGCGCTGGGGTTACCGCGACGTGCGCGACATCGAGGCCGAAGCGAAAAAGGCTGGCTTCAGCGGGGCGAGCGTCATGGACATGCCTGCGAACAATCAATTAATCGCATTTGTTCGTTCTTAAAAGTTTTTGTCGGCACACGTCGTCTGCGCCCCTCTGCACCACGTCTAAGATCCACCCCATCTCGTCACCATTAGCCTCTCCCCGCGGAGCCCCTATGGGAGATTTGAATGACGCGCCGTCCCTTTCTGCGTTTGCTCATGCGCGGCAGAGTGGCGCTCTGGCCGTCGGGTGAGGGCGAGCGGGGGCGGCGTGCTGGCGTCCGCATCGGTGCGTGCTGGGGCACGGCAGCGGGGACCGGCTGCAGGGGACTGTCATTGCCGTCCCAATGCAGCACAGCGTTCCACCTCCTAAGGTCAGCGATAAGGGGAAGCCATGTCGTTGTCTCCTTGACGAGACTCTGCGGGGTGGGTCGGTGGATCGAGTGGGTCGAATGGGTGGCGGTCAGTAGGTCGAGGGCCTGGACGGGGGCTCCTTCTGTCGTCGACCGCGAGGTCGTCCTGCGTCCTCTTCCGTCCACCGCACCTTTTCGTTCCCGATAATCCACAGTGATCGTCTCGCGCGCGTCAGGGCGACATTGATGCGCCTGACATCACCGACGAATCCAACGCCCGTGTCAAATGCGCGTCCCTTGTAGACGCTTGGCATTTCGGGCGTGCGCACGGTCGACAGAATGACGATGTCGGCCTCGCGCCCCTGGAAGGCATCAACTGTGGCGACGTGGACGGGCTGGGACCCCATAGGCCGCCGTGGCAGGCGGTCAAGGCGCGCGCGAAGGAGGTCCACCTGAGCGCTGTACATGGCCAGGACAGCGACCGACAGGTCCAGGCCCTCATCCGACGCGGCAAGGCGCCCGACGAGTGCGGCAGCGCAGTCAGCCTCGGCAGGGTTGTACAGGCTGGACGACCCAGCCGCCTTGGCCATGGCGCCGGCGACGTTCCAGAAGACGCGTGGCGCGCGCGCGAGTTCGGTCGGAGAAGTCCGCTGGGCCGAGGAACGGCGGGCGTCCTGCGTGACGCCCCATAATGGGTGCCCCGGCGCGTGCCGCGTCTCGGCCGTGACAACGCCGCTGGCGCACACCAGAGCTCCGCCGTAAAAGTGTTTGCTCGGGAAGGCGCAGAGGTCGGGATGCATCCGGTACTGCTCCGACAGGACGACGGCCGACTTCGACGTCTCCTGAAGGCGCTGAAAGGTGCTCCGCGACAGGTGCTTCGCCACAGACTTGGCGTTGGACATGACGAAGGGCGGGAGCTGCTGGTGGTCTCCCACGAGGACGACCTGCGCCCCGGGGGCCAGCAGGCGCGATGAGAGTGCGATGAGGAGCGCGGGCTCGGTGGCACAGGCCGCCTCGTCGACCACGACAAGGTCGAAGACGGGCGTTGGGAGGTGGTTGCGGAGCTCACCGCCGGCCGTCGACAGCGTGGAGACAACAACACGTGACTTGAGGATAATCTGAGACCGTAGGGCCTTGTCGACCACGGCCGTGGAGACCAAGGGCTCATCCGTCTGCTGCCCCTCCCCATCCACAGCGTCTTTTTTGGCCTTGCGAGCCTCATCAAAGAGAGCGCCAACGGCGATGGATCTGACCTCATCAAGCGTAGTGGCCTCAGCCCGCCCGACGCGCACCACATTGGCGGGACCCCGGCGACCCGTCGTTGGGTCAACGAAGCCGAGCTCGAGCAGGCGCTTGGCCAGCACGTCAACGGCTGCGTTCGTCTGGGCGCACAGGAGGACCTTAGGCCCCGTCGCCTCTGCCGCACCTGGGTTGGAGGGGTGCACGCCTTCGAGGACAAGGAAGGCGCGCACGAGGGCGGCGACCACTGTGCTCTTGCCTGTGCCGGGCGGCCCCTGGACGAGGGTCAGCGGGGACGCCCCGCGGCCAAGGCTGCGGTTGTGCACTACGACTTCGACTGCCCGGCGCTGGTCCCGGTTAAGGCAGCCAAAAACGGCCTCACGGACCTCCTGCGACATGTTGCGGGCTGACTGGTCGAGGCCCGGGAGGTCGCAGCGGGGCGGGCCTCGTTCAGACGGCGGGAGGAGGATCTCCATCAAGAGGGACGGCGGCAGAGTATGCATGGAGGCCAGGGCCAGGACCTCCCGCCACTCGCGGATGATCGAATGCACCGGCAAGGCGAGCCAGTCTGTCTCGGGCACAAGCGCCTTCCTGACCTCAGACAGCCTGACGTCGTCCCGGCCGAAGACCGTGGTGCGATCGCCAAAGGACAGGGCCAGGCTGACGATGATGACTCGGTGCCCGCCCAAGCCGCTGACTCCTCCCCCGCCGACTCCTTGTCCGCCAGCAGTGCCGCTGCTGCTCTTTTTGATCTTGGCAACTAAAGCGAGGATGTGACACCTGTCGAAGATGACATCGAAGACTCGGTCCCTCCCGCAAGCCGCGCCCTTGGGCCCGCACCTCGGACGGGGGGCGAGAAGGAGGACGTCGCCCGCACGCAGCGTCGCCTCAACCGTCGCCAAGGCCGTAAGCATTTGCCGGCTTTGCCCGTTGTCTTGCACCCGTGTGATTTTCAGGGGGCAGCAGTCAGCCTCGAGCCACTGGCCGCCCAAGCGCTCGCGCCACTCGGGCGCCGACAGCGCCTCTGCCACTGTGCTGCGCATCTCCGCCGCCACCAGGGGCAGAAAGGCGTGTCCGAAGGCTGCACCCGCCGCCTGAAGCCGGTCGAGGCCATCTTGAGCCCCGTCAGTGGCGGGCGGTGGGACGTAGGGCGCGGGCTCGAGGGTAGGGTGGGCGAGAGTGGCGGAAGCGGCCCCACGGCCGCCTCTGCCACCGGCCGAGGACGGAGGAGGAAACGCCAGCCCATGCGCGTTACACGGCAGCACCAGGTCGAGGGGGCCAAGGGGGTCAAGAAAGCGCGCGAGTGGAGCTCGGTGGCCGCCGACAAGCCAGCCAATCGGGTGACGCCCGCCTGTCGGGCGCCCCGGCGTAGGGTGGCCGTTGTCGGGCGACGGCCCCTCCATGCGGATACCGTTGGGGAGGATGCTCGGCAGGGGGGCGAAGGAGCCCGTGCCATGGGGGGCGGATCTGAATTCGGTCCCCGTCGGAAAGGAGTTGGGCGAGCCCTCAAGCGCCGACGGTGGAATGGAAGGGCGCGCCATCCGAGCGGCCACAGTCTCCAGGCCCGAGCGGGTGCGGTCATCACGGCTGTTGCCGCCGCCAACGGGCGACTCGCAAAGGAGTGGCGGGCGCCGAGGCCCGCCCCGTCGCGCCTCCGGAGAGTCAAGGACGAGGGGAATCCGTTCCCTCAGGTTTATGATGAGCAAGCGGAGAGTATCGTCCCGCCCCGCACCAGGAGGATCCTTGGCAACCTCGATCCACCGGGTAAGCCGCTGAAGTGACTCCGGCGACACAGGCTGGGCGCCCTGGCCTGGGCAGCCCCCGGCCAGCGCGCACTCGACGAGGAGCGGGAGAAAACCCGGGGAGGGAATTCCCAGGATACGCTTGTAGCACTCGAACGCGGCCACGTCGGCGGTGGCGACCTCGTTCTCCGGTTTGTTCCAGTTGCGACGCACGACCATGGCGGGGGCCAACCGCTCGAGGACGGCGGTAGCAGCGCAAGCGGCCTCGTCCGGGCTGGCGAAGCCCTCACGGGCAAGAGAGGCTAGAGCAGCGCCAACCCCAGTCACCAGGGGCAAGTCGCTCGCCATGCCGTGGCGACCTTCGAGGGGCAGGAGCTTCGCTGCAGCGTCAGCGGCCGCAATAAAGAGTCGGCGGCACGCGTTGCGGAAGGACCGGCCGTAGTCCGTCGGTGTACGGGCCGTCGGCATCGTTATCGCGGAGGGTATCTCGGGATGAAGGGCGATGCCGGCCTCCACCATCTCGCTGGCGCGCAGCACGGCCTGCTGAAAACCCGGGTGGGAAGCGCGAGCGGCGCGGCTCCGCCCCTCAGTCTGGGCCGAGACAGTCCAGAGACAGTCCGCCACAACGGTGAGCCACCGTCCAAGTCCTCCGAGGCAAACCGCGGGGGGGTAAGCGGATTCGGCCGTCGTCGGGTCGAGCGCCCTATCGAGGTAATCCATGGCGACGCGGCGGACACCATCGTGCACCTCGGCCGAGTCAGCAGTGGCCGTGCTGAGGCAAAGCATCGCGAAAATCTCACCGTCATCGGCTGTGCAACCGACTCCCACGCCGAGCCGGGCGGCCAGGACGGCCGGCTCGGCAGCCCCAAGGAGGAGTCGCACAGCGGTTGCCATCTCGCCATCACCGTGCAGAGTCAAAGCCTTCGGCACAGTTGCGCGAGGCGCCGCCTTGGCCGGAACGATCCCGATGGCGTCACGGTTGTCCGAGAAGTCGGCGAGGAAGTCACCAGCGAGGATTGGGGCGGGGTCGACGTCGAACGGTCTGACTGTCGTGGCGGGCGCGGCGGACGCTGTCCTGGCACCGGGGGCAAGGCCCGCGACAGCAGCCGCGGCCAATATGATGGCGCGGACAAGCGTCGGGTTGTTCGATTCGGCACAGAGGCGCCACAGGTTGGGAGAGACGGACCGGGGCTGGGCGTTCGCCAACCCTCGTCGAAGCTCCGTCGCACGGCGCTGCGTTGCGACGCGCAGCGGGGGCGGGGCGTCGCCGTCCTCCCCAAGGGCCTCCCCCCGGGGCCGGGCCTGCCACGCAAGGGCCGTCAGCTCGAGCAGGCACTCGTCCACCGCTCCCTCAACCCCCAAGCCCCCATCTGACCCGTGCACGAGGGCCATGGCATCGCCTAGGACGACGGAGACGACTGCCCTAACAGCTGCCATGCGAACCCACTCCGGTGTGGCACGGGTAAGGTCTTCGCATGCTCTCTCTGGGCGGGCGAGGGTGACAAGGACATGGTCGATGGGGTCGGCCGGGGGTCCGACGAATGCAGCGTCCGTCTCAACGGCCTCAAAGTCGCCAAGACCGAGGCCTGCTGTCTGGAGGGCGATCAGACAGTCGGAGAGGGCGACGGCGGCGATGCGGCATGAGCCAGCGTCGAGGGCGGGAGCACCCGCCTTGACCCCAAGCCCGGCGGCCAGGCGGCCGAGCACTCGGACCGTCTTGATTGCCGTGCGATGGTCCTCACCAGACAGAGAAAATGCGGGATCTCCTGCGCGTCGCGCATTGCCGCCGAAGCTGCGGACAACAACGGCAGCGATGGCGGCGAGGTATCGCTGTCGCGCCTCAGGAACGACGGGCGGTGGCCACATCGAGCGTCCGGGCCCGCGCGATCCTGAACCCCGTGCCCCGAGCGCCTCAATGAGGGCGTCCAGGACGTGTCTGGGCCCGCGTGTCGCGTCAGATGGGAACAGTGGGTCGTCGTGACTCCGCACAGTTGGGAGGGCACAGCCGTCGCTTGCAGCACCGCCACTGTCGCCAAGCGGCGCAGGATCTTTATACACCAATTCAACCCTGTGGCCGATGCCGTCTGAGGCGTTCAAGGGAGGGCCACGTGGCTTGATCTTGGTGGAGGAAAGGGCCAGGCCCTTTCTCTGCGGTTCGCGAGATCCAAACCCGGCGGTGGGTATCACCGCCAGGAGGTTGAGGAGGAGTGAAACGGCGCAGCCTCGTGACGCCTCCCTCGGCCCCGGGTCAACAGCCTCACCCTGCGCCCCTCCAGTCGCAGCTGCATGGGGCGGCGTCCAGACGGGATCGCACACGGAGGAGACGACGAGGGACGGCAGAGATAGCAGCGGCTCCTCGGCAGCGGCAGCGGCGACAAGGGCGCGCGCCAATTCGGGCCGCTCGGGGCGGACACGGCCGCCAACGTCGTCGGCCCCACTTGAAATAGGGAGCAGATGCTGTAGCGCCGCCTCGGCCTGTTCGCGTCCGAGGGTCCACTCTCCCCCGATGATCCAGTCCGAGGCTCCGCCGGCGTCGGCAATGGCCCACGGGGCGTCCGGCTTGTCCGTCGGCGGTCGATGCAGGGCCCTGACCCAGACGAGGGCCTCCGCCACAACGAGCCGTCGCGCTGTGTCGTCCTCAGCGAATCCGCCGCGAGCCATAAGCGACGCAACCCGCTGCCTGCAGTCCCGCATCCGAAACCCGAGGAGGAAGGCGAGTGACGCTCGGGCGACGGGCGTGAATGGCAGTCGGGCGACCCCAGAGTCCGCCCCCGGGAGACTCGCGAGGACGCCCTCGGCCTCCCACAGGGCGCACGCGGCGCCACAGACGACACCAGCCACGCGGTCTTCCCACAGGGCCCGACGCTGGTATATCAACACGCGTTCAAGAACCGAGTGGAGCCTGAAAGTCTGCTTCCCGACCTTGTACCTCAGCCGCAGGTCGGCCTTAGCAGCGGCGGCGGCGCCCGTGCCCATATCACGCAGCCCACGTAGCGAGGCTTCCAAGGCGGCCATGCACCGGTCGACCATGCTGTGCACGTGATCGGCCTGGAGGCGCCTGACTCGCCGCACCGTATGTACCGTAGTTTCAGTCGTCTCGAACTCGGACCGCAGAAAATCCTCCAGGCCGTACGCGCCGCCGTGGAGCCCCGCCCAGCGCCCGCCCATGCCACAGACTTGGCAAGCCTCGCATTGCCGTGTCAGCTCGTCCCAAGCTTGGCGAAAGTCCGAGGGGCATGGGTCCTCGCCTCTCCACCTTTGGCCTCCGTCGAGGACGTACTGGGAGGAGACGAGAGCAACCCCGGCTGCCAGCTCGTGCGTTCGGTGCCACCAGTGCCCTAGGGGGCGGGACCGTCCCTCTTCTCCCCTCCTCCCGGCCGCCATTTCTGCATCCAACAATCGCAGGGCGGCCACCGTGTTGCGCACCCAGTCCAGCTGGACGGCCTGAAGGGGAGCCAGTGCCAGCGCAGTCGCCTTGGGCGTCTCGTCGGCGTCGCTGCCAGGGGTGGGCGCCGCGACAGTGTGGGAGAGGGCTTCGAACGTGCGATCTAGACCGTCGTAGCAGACGCGCAGGGGGTGGGCCGCGGGCAGGGCCGAGAAGTCGACGGCGTCGGGCGG
>Ga0255754_10004238_pt1 | contig 10109 bp, 6 predicted proteins | sample 101ome_22_FD_179954 | JGI IMG/M metagenome (GOLD analysis project Ga0255754, IMG submission 179954) | Coastal salt marsh microbial communities from the Groves Creek Marsh, Skidaway Island, Georgia - 101412BT metaG (version 2) | ecosystem: Environmental > Aquatic > Marine > Intertidal zone > Salt... | reverse complement strand
TCTTTTTTTACACCTCCAGAGAGTGGGAAGGGTGCTCTTCGCTTCTCCCCTATAAAATAGTGCGAGTCCCTAAATAGTGCTGTAGCACTCAGTTTTTTGTAAATAATCTCGTGGGGATGCTTGCAAAGGGGTTTAGGGTTTAGGGTTTCAAAACACCCTAAACGCCCAATTCATTGAAAAATGATGACTGGGACACTTATTCCTTTATTTTGTGCTCGAGCGCGCACCTTTGGAGGAGCGCGGCTTGAATCCTCTCCCTCTCGCGTTGAAAGAGAGAGAGATAGAGAGAGGTCGAGTCCACTCGCGAGACCGCGCGCGCATCTCGTTGGTTTATTTTTAAAATCCTCTTTCTGTGGGTGGTTTTCGTTTAGGCGCTGAAGAGAGAGAAAATCCCCTAACCTGCTAACGGAAACTTTATTCCCGAAGAAGAAGAGTATCTTGATACATCAGCGCGAGGAATACCAGAGCGAAAGAGAGAAGAAGAAGAAGGAGAGATTGAAAAAAAGAAACGCGCAACTATGGTGGCACTGTTCAAGTTCACGATAAAGCTGTTTCATTTCTTGCGAAATCCATTGAATAGGCCTTTGGAACCGCTGTTGTGGGTCGCATCGACGATATCGGCAAAGAGGGCGTTTAAATGCTCTTCTTCGTTGCCAGCCGCCGGCGGCGCGGCTGCTTCGTCATCAATCGTCGCGAACGACGAAAGAGTAAAAAAGACGCAGATTTTAGGGAATCGCTTATTTCCAGCCGCGGTGGTTTTAGTGCAAGCAAAGTTAGATGGCACTCGATGGCAAGTTGTCCCGGCGTACGTAGGAACCGGCTTGACCGTGTTGGTGGACACGTTGGACGCGAAGCTGAAAATTCGAATACCAAACGTCGTCCGTAAGACGAGTTCTGTCATTGGATTCGCGACGGCGTTCAGTAGCGTGTTTGCGGGACTGTTTATACCGGTGTTTCGAATGCCTAAACCAACTGGTCCGCATAAAGTTGGTAAAAGGCGGTTTTACTGGCAAGATACGACGAGAAAATCGTGGATTCGACCGGACCATCCGAGGAGGAAGAAGTTACCGGAACACAGGAAGTTGATGGCAGATATCTGGTACCCGGCGGAGTTGGAGGAGAAGATGCAAAAGATGGAGGAAAAGAGCGGTAATAAAACTCCCAGAACAAAGCGAAGGAAAATTAACTGGCTTGATCCGGATTTGGCGAGAGCAGTTGCGATTTCGTTTTGGGCGCCCGGGTGGGTGGTGAACTATTTTCGATTGGTGCGCATGGACGCGAGCGATTCGCCGCACGTGGCCACTGAGCCGCACCCGGAAGGATCCTATGCGGACGAAAGTACTGGGAAATTCCCCATCGTTGTGTTTTCGCACTCGTTTTCTGGCATGAAGGAACAAAATTCAGCTTTGTTGCAAGAACTGGCGAGTTGGGGCCACATTTGCGTTGCCGCGGATCATCCACATGATGCCGCTTTAGTGTTATATCCAGATGGTTCGTCCGCAGATTTCCGTGGCTACGACCAACCGGAAGAAATGCGTCCAAAGATGTGGTGGAAGTTTCGACATCGACACTTAAAATATCGAACTCTAGATTTACAATTTGTGCTCGATCGATTGCTGGAATTGAACGAAGATAAGGAGGATCCGCTGTATAATACTATGGACGACACGCGCATTGCTGCGTATGGACACTCATTTGGAGGTGCCGCGAGTGGAATGTTTGCGCAGTTGGATAAAAGAGTGACGAGCGTGATTATGTTAGACCCTTGGATGTGGCCGATGGGACGCTCGTGCATTCAAAAAGGCATCCCTGTACCTCTCTTGGTGTTTGAAGCGCCTAGATTTCTGGGCAATCGCGATATTTTTTGCATCGAAAACGATTACTCGAGCTCAATGTTGGCGCTTGCGACGGCGCCTCAGTGTGCGAGAGTAAATGAGAACGTTGATAACAGCATCGATAACGGGACGTCGTCAGCGCTGCCACAACCGAAAGCGATTGACTTTGTGGACGTATCGACTACGGATGAGAGAGACGAAGACGCCGACGACAATGGGGAGAATGCGTTGCGAATGGGGCGCCCACCGTTACCGCCACTCTCTATCAATAACGGGGCAGCTAGTAACGCGTTAGGAGGAGTTGGCGGAGGAGAAGGGGAGCGGCATTCGCGTTCGAACTCATTCCTCAACGAGCAAATGATGAAGCATTCCTTCTCATCGGTTTCCATCGCGGATTCGCTCGCTGAATCCGACTATGAGTTTTTCGGCCGCAACAGTCGAGACGACCGTACCGGCGACGACGATTTTAAGTATGCGCCGCCTTCCGGTGTCTGTTACAAAGCCGTTCTCGAGGAAACCATGCACTTTGATTACACGGATTTAGCCATGGTTGCACCGCTGACGACGCGCTTGTTAGGTATGATTGCGGTAGGTGGATCCGAAGTTCACGACGTCATTTCGAGAGCGTCGTTACGTTTTTTACACGCTCACAATAGACCGAGACGAAAACACATCGTGACTGCGTCTAATGTTCCTGTGTATGAGTTCGACGCAGAGACATTGATGCAAAGAACGCGCATGCTGCACCCGGGACCGTGGCCGGGCTGTCCGGCGGATGAAAAAGACATTGCAGAAATCATAGAAAAGAAAACGAAAAGCATGAAGAAAGAAGAAAGCAAGAAAAATAGTAGTAAAAGTAGAAATTCAGCGGCGGCGTTCGATAGCGCAATGAAGTTTGGCGTTGCGAGTAATAAGCGCGCCAAAGAAATCAAGGAAAACGCCGCTTGTGCCGATCCGCCGTCCTCGCCGAGAGAAATTCTGAAAAATTTGACACCCTTTAGTAAAGTGCGCGAGGCTATTTTAGAAGCCGAAACGGACGAGCGTTGGAAAAACAAAGGTGGATTCGTTCGATGGATCGATGTTGAACGGTTTGCAAACGAGCGAGAAGACATTGGAGACGACCGTCCCTGGACGGCGGAACAACTTCGCGAGGTGAGATGGCTCCTCTCCGAGACGGAAGGTAAAGACGATTTGTTCGTTTTGAAACGTTCGGATTGGATAGCCATGTTTCCGAACAGAAGCGAACGCGAAATTCGTAGAGCATTGGAAATCATCGAAAACGACCAGACGGAGCACCCGCCGCCGAAACCTTTGTCTTGGATGGTTGGTGAGAATCCAGACGTGATTATCGACGGTCCAGATGATTCCGGGGACGTGCATTCCTCGGACGATGAAACAGGAGAAAATGACGCGTATTCGCCGAGGTTCTTGATTGGTGGGAATTCAAGAAGTTATTTTGGTGGAAGAGATAGTCAACCGTCGTCGCCGATGCACGTGGTGAAGCCGCGTGCGATGACGCGCATCGATAGTTCTTTACGACCGTAAGCGTAGATGTCCTGTGAGGACTCAGAGAAATACTATCATTATTTAATCGGCACGCATACAATTTTGTATTAAAAGTTTTACATTCTGATTTCATCTTCTTCGGAGAACCATCTGTTTTTCTCCATTTTCTTCAAACTCTCGACGGAACCCGCCCCGCCAATCTCGTAAAACCCGGCTTCTTCTAGAGGTTCCACGCCCGCTTTGGCATAGAAATATCTCAAAATCTCCTTCCCAATCTTTTTCTTTTTCACCAACGCCGTTTCGTTATTCGCATTCGTGCTTCTATCATTATTATTACTATCACCACCGCCACTCTCTAAACTTCCGTCCAAAATTAAATCAGCCGCTCTTTCATACCACGGGCCTCTTCTCTCCATGATTTCTTTAAACGAGTTTGTCGCGCTCAAACTCGGTCGATTGGCGTCTCCGGCTATTTTACTCGCTAAATAGTCCACGTCTCGCTTGATGAACACAATCATCGCCGTTTCTTTCAGCGCGTTAATCTTCCTCTCCGAGTAGATTTCCTCTCCGTTTTCGTCTAAATCTACGCATATTCCCCCTCCGCAATCGATCAAAGTAAACTCTGAAAAAGCGTTCGCCGCTTTCACGCAGCACTTATATTCCACGTCTCGAAAATACTCCCACGAGTGCGCGCTCACAATCTCTGGAATCGACATCGATTCTTCGTACACGATTAAATCATCTAAACTCATCAACTTAAACCGCTTATCGTGCGCAAACAAACGCCTACAAATCGAAGATTTCCCGCACCCTCTCCCGCCGATTATCGCGATGTTCTTCTTCGCGCCAATCGGAAGGTCGTTGGTCTCCGTGGCGAAAGAAGAAGAAGAAGAAGAAGAAGAAGCGGAAGACGAACGAACGACGAAAACGTGGTTGTTGTTTTTGTTGTTGTTTCGACCACCCGCGCGTTGTTGTTGTTGTTGCTGTTCGCGTTTCGAAAAACAAACGCGACGCAACGGCGCGACGCTCGACGAAGAACGACGCAAACGATGCATCGCGTCTGCAGACGACGACGACGAAGAAGAAGAAATAGAAGACGTGGAACGATGACACCGCGACAACGCCATGTTGGATTTTTGAATGAAGTTTCTAGTTAGGTATCTTTCCAGAAGATTTTTTTGTTCGAGTGACTTTAGGGTTTTATAAAAAATGAGCAGCTTGGGGAAAACAGTGAATCTTTCCACTTCACAACTAACCGCGCGCAAAAGAAGGGGACAAAAAAATGGTCGCGATAGAAGAAGAAGATGATGAAGAAGAAGACCCGTCTCTTCTCCTCGACGACGACAAGAGAGGAGAAGAAGGAGAAGAAGTAAAAGAAATGAAAATGACCGAAGAGTTGGAGCGTATGCAGTCGATGACGCACGATGAAATCGTCGAGAAAATCATGCAGTTGAAAACGAAACGAGAGCAAGAAGAAGAAGAAGAAGAAGATGACGGCGGAGAAGACACAGACGAAGACGAAGACGACGATTTAACGGGCAGAGAAGGCACAAAGTTCGCGATGATCATCGCGCAAGGCATGCGCGCTTCGCTCGCGAGGTTAACGCTGAAAAAAGAAATAGAATCGAGACCGGCCGATTGGCAACCGCCGCCGGAACACGAGCAGTTTTTGAAGAAACTCAGAAACAGCATCTATAAAGACTGGAAACCAGACATGCCTTCGCTGCAGCGAGACTGCGACGAACAAGAGGCGAGAAGAGAGATTTTGGAGAAGAGAGAGGAAAAAGCGAGAGAGAGAGCGCAAAGTTCGACGATGCATAAACGAGGCGATCTTTTGAAAGCGCTACCGAACAACGGGAAATCGATTCAAAGGAAGAAGGAAGGGACGAAGTTGAAGAAGAACGACCCGGAGGCGCAAGGCGGCGTGTACGATCGAAGGAAGATGCAAGAGGAAGGGGCGGGTTTGTTCGTGGCGCCGATGATGCCGGAGAAGGTGAACAGAGAAATCGGGAAACTGACGAGAAAAAGTGCCGGGAAAGGGTGGTTCGATTTACCCGCCGCGGAGTACACTCCGGAGTTGAAGAGGGACATGCGAACGTTGAAGTTGCGAGGCGCGTACGACCCGAAGCGGTTTTATAAAAACGCAGACACGAGTAAACTCCCGACGCACTTTTCCATCGGGACCGTCGTCGAAGGCGCGCAAGATTTCCATTCCAGTCGCATGACGAAGAAAGAGAGAGGGAGGACGTTCGCGGAGGAAATCGCGAAAGACGCCGCGATCAAAAAAGCGAGAACGAACCGGTTCGTCAAGCTTCAGAACGAAAAGAAAGGCAGCGGCGGCGACAAGAGAAAAAGCTCCAAGGGAAAAAAGAAATGAAGCTAGCCAGTAGTCTTCGAAGTTTTAGCCATTATTAAAAATAGTTGTAAAGTGTATTTCTATGTTCTATACGTGTTTAAATGTGTATTCACGTTTTGTGCGTGATTACGCTTTGCGTCACAACCCGCCCGCGGAGTTTCTAATTCGACACTTCAAAGTCCTCCATCCGTCACATTTCAAGCACGCACAAATAATCGAAAAGCCTCGATGGGAAATAGCGCGTCCAAAACTGCGACTCCGGAGCACATGAACCAGCCCGGCGACCCGCCGTGCGCGAGTGGGAAAGAGTTCATGCGTCAACAACAACAAACATCCTCCGACTGTCCCATACCGGAGGAAGTGCGTTCGCAGTCGTCCAAATTCGGCGTCTACAACGTGTACAACCAAAGAGTGGACGGCAACGCCACCGCGTCGTCGTCTTCTTCTTCTTCTTCTTCTTCTTCTTCTTCTTCTTCTTCTAAAGGAGAGAATTCTGGTGGTGGTGGTTTTAGATTCCTCGGCCGTTTGGACCCGAGAAACAACATGCCGTCGGAGGCGAACCAAAAGCGAGCGCCCGGGCAAAAAATAGCGCTCAGTACGGAGAGAGAAGCGTCGAAGATACCAAAGTCGGGCGCGGGGACGACGTGGCAATATCCGTCCGCGCAGATGTTTTATAACGCATTGGTTAGGAAAGGAAAAGCAGACGATGTGGACGAAAACGACGTGGCGACGGTGGTGTCCGTGCACAACGCGATGAACGAAGACACGTGGGACCGCGTCGTGACGTGGGAGAAGTTACATCCGAGAGCGAGCGAGGACGACGGGCCGAAGTTGGTTCGGTTTCGAGGAAGGCCGGACGATTTGTCGCCGTTAGCGTGGTCTAGATATTTGATGGGTGGGGGAAAGCCTTTCGATAGGCACGATTGGTGGATTGAGAGAGGCGACGAGGAAATTAGGTACGTGGTGGATTATTATTTTAAGGAGGATAAAGCGGGAACGCCGGAACAATTCGAGTTGGTGGTGAGACCGGCGTTAGATTCATTTGAGAGCGCGTTGGATAGAGCAAAGATGTTCACGTATGTGAATTGCGCTAGATTTGGAGTGCCTTGTCCGATAACCGGAAGCGCGAGTGTAATTGGGGAGCAAGCCGCAGGGGAAAAGAAATGATAAATTACTCCGCTATTTTCGCGCTCACAAGATTTTGTATTCAATTAATTTAAGAAATGCTACATCCTACACACATATATATACATCATGCTACCGGTATCTCTACAATTCTATATTCATATGTTTACGTCGTCGTCGTCGTCGTCGTCGTCTGTCATCGAGTCGTCGTCGTCTGCAGACGGAAGTTTTTGGTCTCTTTCGAATTCGCCTTTTAGAAGTTCCTTTTCCGCTGCGGTACAATCGACGCCTTTTTGACAATCCGGATCGGCAATAGTTCCCACATCAACGTCGTCGCGATTACCTAATATCGAGTCTGGTTTACAATCGTTTACGTCCGCTAGGCGACAGCCGCAATTCCAATTTCTCTCGCTATTTGGATTCTTCCAATCGTATTTACAAAACGTTAGCAAATTACCTAGCCCGTACGCCTCGAAGGCTTTTTCCTCGGTATCGAACGAGTGCACGTCGTTTCCTTCCGTTCGAGCGCCCAATCCTTTGAAATAATGGTAGGACATGGTTGTGTTTCTGCTACTGTTCGATTGCTCTTGAACCTTTGTTCGATCTAACACCTCCCCAGCGCGAGTTTGTAACCCCTTGGACGCTTGCGCCATACCTTCGACGCCGAAGCCGTACACGTCAACAGATTTACACAATTCTGAGCTCAGCATGGCATACGCGGCGACAAAACCCGAAGACGGGACGTTTAAGCCACGATACGGACCAAAACCAGACTTGCACAACTTTTCTCTGTACGCCATCAACGGTTTAGAGGACATGGTGGTTGCTTTTGACGAGAGACGAATCGGAAGCACGTCCGGGCGATATTTCTTCAATTGATTCGCCAACAAACCAAACTCTTTTAAACTCGCTCTGGTGATGATGAGAGCCACGTTATCTTCTAAAGCGTTGTTCTCCCACGGCGTCTTGCCTTTAAACGAGCTCGATTTAAACTGTCGCATGGCGTGTCGCGCCTTGGACGGATCTTTTGATTTCATCTTTCTCAGTTCTTCTTCCTTCTCTTTGTTCGTTCGTTTAAGTTTAGACGGAGAGAGATAATACGCTCGCGTCCAAAGTCGATTGAAGACTCTGTGAGTAACTTTCAAACCAACGCGTCGACTGTATCCTCGTATTGGCGCTTGATTAATGCGCACGACCACATCGTGCGAATCGATGGCTTTCCCGTACTCTGAAAATCGCAACAATCCAGAATTCCCCACCACGGCGCATCGTCCCCAATTCGTCGACAACCCTCTCGGATCGTTCTCAGCTCTCGTCGTCGCTTCCACAGCCGCTGCTCTCGCGAGTTTTGCCACGCGCCGTTGTTGCATTTTTTTCTTCCGCTCTTCTTCCGTGAGCGCGTGTTGTTCCGAGGAAGCGTTTTCGTCCGCCTCCTCCCCTCCATTCTCTAAAGCCGTTTTCATCTCCACGTCTAAACCTCGCATCTCGTCCGTCGGCATCCACGAAAGCGTCACTTTCCTCTTCATCCTATCCGGCGTAACGTTTTCTACGTCCGTCACGTCCGGTAGCGGCGCTCCTCCCTTCTCCTTCTCGTTTTTACACTTCACGAACCTTTCGTAATCCAACTTTTCCTTCACGTACGCCCGGTCGAACCACGTCACGTTCGAGGCAATCATATTCGACGCGTACGAGGTCTCGCCCGTCAAAGCGTGCACTTTAACTCTCGCGAGAATCTCCTCCGTCGTTTCCAGCGCGTGTTTCTCGATCGCGTCGACGTCGTGGTTTTCTTTCGCGTCGACGTCGACGTCAACTTTCTCCTCCGCCGCCGCCTTCTCTCGTCGCGAAATCGAAATCTTCTTCTTCTCTGAATGCAGCATCGACTCCCGCGCTACGTGTTCGTCTCGCACGGTCACGTGCGTCGGCGTAAACCCAACGCGCACGATAAAAACGAACAGCATGAAACCCACGAGCCATTTTCGCGTCGACTTTGTGTTCATTTCTCTCTCTTTCAATTCTATAAACGCGGCGGAAGAGTAAAAACTCTCTCTCCGTCTCTCTCTCTCTCCGGTATTAGGGGAAAATGGTACGAAACAGGAGAGAGAAAGAGAAGATATAGAGAGAGGATGATGCGCTCACGTCGTCGTCGTCGTCGTCATAATCGAACGCGCTCCTCCTCGCGCAAGTTCCCGGGAGCAGAGCAGAAGAAAAGGAGAAGGAGTTCCTTTTTTTGGTATATCGCGCAGAGAGAGTTTATCTTGTGAGGGGAAAAGAAGCATCAGAGAGATATTTCCCGAAAGAACACCGAGCGAGTTTATTATGGACTCTTCGATGAAGATGATGATGAATACCGAACGATTAACCGATTATTTTATTTACACAATGAGCGACCTCGCGACGAATGCGTCGATGCTGCCTATGCCTCCTCCTCCTCCCGTTTTACATCAGCTTTTTGAGAGAGAAACTTCTTCTTATTCCTCTCTTTATTCGCGCGCATTTCGCTCCTTCTCCTCTCTCCATCATCGAGTGGCAGAACACACGTATACGTTTATTATTACGCATAATTTAAAACAAACCGAGAAACTTCTTCGGCTTCTTCGCGGCTTCCTCTTGCGCTTTACGCTTCTTCTCCATCAACTCAGCCTTCCACTTGTTGTAATCGTCCGCGCTCTTCTCGCCGTCCGGCGCGAACACGGAGAGGAATCCTCGGTCCGGCATCTTCTCCCCACCACTTTTCGTCTCTTCTTCGGCGACATCATCATCGTCGCTCTTCTCGCCTTCCTCGGCGGTGGAAGACTTGGAGACGATTTTCGATCTCGAGGTTTTCTTTTGCTGCGCGCGAGAGATGGTGGTGGAGAGCGATGCAGTCGTCGTTTGGGCGATGGTGAGCATTATATCAGAGCGTGTCTTGATTAAATATGTTTATGAAGCGTATTTATCCAATTTCCAATCGTATCTTTTCCCCGGGAAAAGATATTTGCTTCACATCAGAGTAAAACCCCCTCACTTTTGACCGCTTCAAAACTAAAGAAGGAGAAACAGGAAGAGCGCGAGACGCGATTTTTACGACGATGCGAGGAGTGTCCTTTTCGCCGTCGGCGTCGTCGTCTTCTTCTTCTCTGTCGACTTTGACGCGGGAGCGCGTTTTTACTCCCAGTGACAACAATAAAAGCGCGAAGTCGTCGTTTTTGGGTGTTGGTATCGATGTTTCGAAGACGAGGAGAAGAGGAAGAAGAAGTTTTGTCGCGACGACGACGACGACGACGACGACGACGGCAAAGGCGGCGATG
>Ga0255754_10004205_pt1 | contig 10147 bp, 10 predicted proteins | sample 101ome_22_FD_179954 | JGI IMG/M metagenome (GOLD analysis project Ga0255754, IMG submission 179954) | Coastal salt marsh microbial communities from the Groves Creek Marsh, Skidaway Island, Georgia - 101412BT metaG (version 2) | ecosystem: Environmental > Aquatic > Marine > Intertidal zone >... | reverse complement strand
TGCGTCGTCCGTCGTTCGTCCGTTCGTCGCGTCGGACTCTGTCGCGTCGTCATTCAAATTTCATTCAAATTTTTGACATTCATTCATTCAAACGCAGCTGTACCACCACACGCGGGTGTTTTCTAAACCCTAAAGAGAAGAACGTCTTGATCGACACCCTCGTTTACACGCATACAGAGTATGTACCTTTTGATCGTATTATATATCCAATTAATGAGATAAATGACTCTCATTTATGGAACCCACCGAGAAGGAACGCGCGCGAATTCGGCGACCGGGACGACAGAGACGGACGACGACGCCGACGACCGCGGGACGGAGACGGAACGAGCGATCGCGCGATTCGATTCGTAAAGCGCGTTCGGTGATTCGTACCGGTGCGTCGATCGGTGCGTTGGCGAGCGAACGATCGATCGATCGCGAAGAGCGCGATTCGAGTCGTTCGGTTTGAGTGACGACGACGATGACGATGACGATGACCATGGCGACGACGACCCGGGACGTCGGTGACCGCGGAACGGTCGCGCGACGTCGTTCTCGCGGTCTTCGGGGCGGTCGCGGACGAGGGCGACCGACGGGACCGCGGTGCGACGCGATCGGACGCGGACGAAACGGACCGACGCGGACGGGACGCGGCCGAGACTGGGTCGCGTTCGGGGACTCTTCTTCCGAGGGTTCACCGGCGGTAGATGGGGCGGGGACGCGGACGCGGGCGATGAGTGGGATGGGGTCGAGTTCGAGCGGGGCGTCGAGCGGATCGGCACCGGTGGCGTGGACGACGTCGGCGTCGGTTGGACGGGTGGCGCTCGCCGCGGCGTTGGCGACGCGAATGAGAAAGACGAGCGGAAACGCCGCGTGGAAGGCGTCGTCGGCGCGGGTTTCTTCGTCCGTGGGCGTGACGGTGCGCGCGGTTAGTGATTCGGAGGATTCTCGCTCGTCGTCGTCGTCGACGACGTCGTCGTCGTCGCCGTCGTCGAACGCGTGGTTGTACGAGGACGAAAAGAAGCTCGGGTCGCCCGGGGGGGCTTTGGACGGCGTCGCGAGTCGAAACGGAGGTGGGGATTCGTCCGCGACGACGACGGCGGCGGATGGGTCGGACGCCGCGACGCGAGTGCGCGAAGGGAGTTCGAGACACGAGCGACACGCCGGTCATTATTTAAGCAAACCCTACGCCGTCTATCGCATCGACGCCAAGGGACAACGGGTGCCTTACAAGCAAATTATGACGCGGCGACAGCTGTTGAGAGATACGGATTTGTCCCCTCGTGATTTGCGCCGGATCGATCCGACGCTCGGTCAGACGACGAACACGCCCGCTGTGATTGTTCGCGAGGATTCCGTCCTGGTCAATCTCGGGGTGCGCATCATCATTTGCGCCGATCACGCGTTGTTGCTCGAACCGGATACGATGATGTCTGTCAACTTTCTCGAGTCGTGGACGTCGCGCTCGAGCGCGGCGCCCGAGGGTTCGTCGTCCGAGGGCATGGAAGTGCTTCCGTTCGAGCTCACCATGGTTGAAGCGGCGTTGCAAGAAACGTGCGCGCAGTTGGAGAATAGATTGGAGCACTGCACGCGAAGGTACCGAGCGCTCGAGCGCAAGCTGCAGACGGGAATCGAAAAGACGACGTTTGACGAGTTGAGATTTATGAAGCAGGCGCTCGTGCAGCTCGAATCCCGCGCCTCTGCGGTGCGAGACGAGCTGTTGGAAACCTTGGATGACGAGGATGACATTGAGCGCATGACGCTCTCGTCCGCAGCCACGGGAGAGGCTAAGGAGGAGGAACAAGAAGAGGTGGAAAACTTGCTCGAGTACTATGTGCAACAAACCGAGGCGGTGCACAGCGCCACCGAGGCGTTGTTGGAAAACACGAGAGATTTAGACGAGAGCATCTCCGTCACCCTCTCTGCCCGCCGTCTCGAGGTGAGCAAGATTGAATTAATGCTCTCCATCGCCTCTTTCGCCGCCGCCATCGGTGCCGTCGTCACCGGCATCTTTGGTATGAACTTGACGTCCACCCTCGAGTCGAGCGTCGCCGCTTTTTACCTGTGCACGAGTCTCTTGCTTTCCTCGTGCATCGGCATGTCCGCCTGGCTCTACCGCTTTTGCAAAAAGAGAAACATTCTCTAAAGACCACGAGAACGAGAAGAAGAAGTGGTTGTAAAAGACGGGAGAGGCGGCGGCCAAAAAGTACAAAACTTTCTCTCGCAGTTCGCATTCCGACGAATAAAAATTGTTGAAATTAATTTAATCATCATCACGCCAACCTACAAAGACTACTACTACGCGCTACGCCTACGCCTACGACCAGACTAAGACTTCCGACGCCTCTCCGCCCATTTTTCCTTCGCCCTGTCCGCGTCCGTCTCCCCCCTCAAAACCTCCCCTTCCGTCACGTCCTTGTGCGGCCTCGGCCACTTCATGATCGGCCCCGGCCACACGACGCGCACGACGCGGTCGAGATCGGTTTCCGTCGCCCCGTGTTTCCGAAGCATCGCTCGAATCGTCGACGTGCGCATCGCGCGCATCGCGTTCGACGCCATCGTCGTCACGCGCGTCATCGTCATCGTCGTCGGCCGTCGTCGTCGGTGAGTGCGGTCGGGCGCGCAAGCCGTTACGAATGTGATTGAATTTCCAGTTGGATCGCGCGCCGTCCCCCGCACTGCGCGACGCCGCCGAACGACGGAGGACGACGGGTATTTACTTATACACGCGCGGATGGGGTTGCGAAGCAGGGACGCGCTGGCGCGGGCGAATTCCGTCGTGAACGAGCGAAACGCGCGCGCCGGGAGAGTGCGTCGGAACGCGTCCGCACCGACATCGAAAGCGTCGGGTAACAAGACGACGACGACGGAGACGACGACGACGACGGGGAAACGACGGGATGAAACGCGTGGGGGATTATTCAGTCAAGGGAGGCGGAAGAAGATCCGATGGCCGGATATGGAAAACTCGACGAGGGAAGTGACGGCGAGCGGACGCGAGGTGGTCGTCGAGCCGGACGTCAAAGACGAGGACGGAGACGGTCCGGCGTCGTCGTCTTCGATCGCGAACGACGGAGCAGGAAAAGGAGGAGAAACGAAACCGCGTTTACGTAAACCACTCGAGACGACGATCGAGTACACCCCGAGCGCGAGCGAAGATTCCATGCACGGCGACGCGTTCAACCGTCTCCCATCCGTCGGCGCCGGCGCCTACGTCCGAGGCTACGACGATTCGGACGAGGATAGCGCATCCGACGAACACGATCGCGCCATGCGTCGGGCGGTTCGTGAGCTCGAGTTTGCGAATCAGGGTGATTCGTGTTCGTGTTGCGTCGTCATGTAATCTAAACGGTTAGCGATTTGTAGTAGGTACGTCAAACGTGTTGGGCGCTCGCATCGCTTTTGGACTTCACAACGACACGCATGCACACCACATCCAAGACCACCGTCAACGGCGCGTCGTCGTCGTCGTCGTCGTCGTTTGGTACAAAGTGTCGTCGCACTCGTCGATCCGCCGTCGTTCCCCGCGCTGCGTCGAACGAAAACGAAAACGAAAATGATGGTCAAGTTATCGGCATCAACTTTGGCATTGGACGAGGTTCACGAGCGATGTACGACGACGTGAACGGCGGACCGACGACGTACGTCGACGGACCACTGGATAGGCTTGCGATTTCACTCTTTAACGCCAAACTCGCGGCGGTGGTGAACGCGAAAGATTCCGAAGACGACGATTTGGATAGCAACGCGGCGGGGTTCGATCGATTGGTCGCGTTGGCGGATCGCGTGGGCGAAGGACGAAGCGTAGAGGAACAGCGAACGGCGGTGACGGATGCGTTGCTGAGTATCATACCCGCCCCGGTGCGGTATTTATTTAAAAAGCTCATCAAACCGTCGAATTGGGTGGATGAGATGAACGCGGTGGTGACTCGAGAGGCGTTCGCGTGGTTGGTGGGTCCGTGCGAGATTATCCCGAGAGAATCGGACGGCGTCATGGCGTCGGTGCGTTTGAGAAAGTGTCGGTACTTGGAACAGTGTGGATGCACGGCGTCGTGTACAAACTTTTGTAAGGTTCCGACGCAGAGGTTTTTTAAAGAGGCGTTTGGGGTAGACGCGACGTTGGCGCCCAATCACGAGGACGGGTCGTGCGTCATGACGTTTGGCGTCGCACCGGATGCGAAAGATCCGGCGTTTAGCGCCCCGTGTTACGCGACGTGTAAAAAGGCGAGCGCGACCTCGTGCGAGTCGGGCCAGCCTTGTCACAGGTTGGGTGAACAACCTCGAGGGTATTAGAGTTAGTTTGTGTACTAGTAATCGGATGGCGATGCGCGTCTCGCTCCTCCACCGTGATTGTTTGCCTCTTTCCGTAGGAAAGGCATATGAGATCTGTATGATTATTGTGATTAAAATGGATGGAATGGAGTAGAGTTTCGTGCGTTTGTTTCCTTCTTTCTTTACCACGGAATTTGCAACCCGTCTTCGCAATTGATGAAGAGCCCGTTGTACTCGGGAGTCATCAAACCAATCTCGTGCATGACGCGCTTCGCGCCGACAGAGGCGTCGACGGCGCCTTCAATCTCCCAAATTTTCGCATACTTGGCCGTCATATCCGTCTTGTTGAAACCCGGGTGAAGGATTTGCACCATGACGCCCTCGTGCTTGAGCTCTTGCGCCAACAATTTCGCGCCCATGTTTGCCGCCGACTTGGACATGTGGTGTCCGTAGTCGCCGCCGCTCGGATTTTGCACCTCGCGCCACGTCACGGACCCACCTTGCGAAGTCACCATGGCAATCTTTGACCCTTTAGGAATCTTCCCGGCGCGGTAGAGCGCGTAAGACACGCGAAGCGGACCGACGGCGCAAATGTCAATCATCTTCAACTCTTCGTCAAACGCCATGGAACCATCCGTCACTTTTTCCACCGGTTCGTAAAAGTACCCCGCGTTGTTAATCACCACATCCAGAGGTTCACCCACCGCTTGCGCCATCTTTTCACAGCTCGCCGTATCCGTCACATCCACCCCCTCGATGATTTGTTCCGGTTTCAACGCGTTCAACTCTTCGCTCGTCCTTCGGCACGTAGCCACCACGCGCGCCCCTTTATCCGTCAACTCTCTGCACAACGCCAACCCAATCCCTCGGTTTGCCCCCGTCACGAGCACGCGTTGGCCTCTCAAAAACGCCCCGTCGTACACGCTATCGATATCCATCACCCGCGGCGTGTTTGCCGCCTTTGCCGCCGCGAATCGGTTCACTTGGTTCGCCATCGTGAACCCATCCGGTGGGACGTCAGAGGTGAAGACGCGCTGTGCGTCGTCACCGCTCATGGCTTTCGTCGCGTGCGCGCGCGCCCGTCGAACGGCGAACGAACGGCTTCGGTGGTTACGATGATGCGAACCGCGTCCTCCGAACGCGCGCAGTGCGGTGAACGTGACGGTCGAACGGGCGGCGACGGCGTGAACCATTCGTACGATCCGTCGTCGTGTGACGTCTGACGCGCTCGATCGATCGATCATCTTTCGAGATTATTGATGGACGTGCGTCAGTGAACGACGGGCGCGCGCGCGCGCGATGTGGCGAACGGTGCGACGGTTGGATGCGTACACGCCCGCGGCGAAACACCTGACGACGCGAACGAACGCCGGGGCGTACATTTCGCTCGTGGGTGTCGCGCTCATGGTGCTGCTGGGTGCGTCCGAGTTGATTGATTTCTTAACCCCGACGCACGCGAAAACGATGAGCGTGGACGCGACGGTGAGCACGGAAGGAATGATGGTTGATTTAGACGTGACGTTTCCGCGAGCGCCGTGTCAGGTGTTGTACGTGGATGCGTACGACGCGAGCGGGAAACACGAGGTGGACGTGCGAGGACGGTTGATAAAGACGCGTTTGGACGCGGCGGGACGATCGAAAGGGGATTACGAGAGCGCCGGTGGTGTCGATCTCGGTGGTTTAGTGTTGTTTCAGCGAAGGCCTGATCATGGGAACGAACTTAAGCACGCAAAGATGGATATGGAGGGATGTAGGATTCACGGGAAAGTGCGGGTGCAGCGCGTCGCGGGGAGTCTCAGGATATCGACGGGACCGGAGAGTTACGGAATGTTGCGCGAAGTCTTCAAGGATCCGTGGGAAGTGGATGTGAGACATCGAGTGGATCAGTTTGCTTTCGGTGAATCTTTTCCGGGATCGGTCAATCCGTTGAACGGCGTGCGAAGACGAGAAGAGAAGAGCGGCGTGTACAAGTACTTTATGAAGGTGGTGCCGACGACGTACTCCACGTCGAGAGTGTTGTTGGGTCTCCTACCGTGGACGTCGGTGTTGCGTACGAATCAGTACAGCGTCACCGAACACTACGTCCCGAGCGAAAGCTGGGTGCAGATGCCGCAGGTGTTCTTCATTTACGACTTGTCCGCCATCACGGTGAACATTGTCGTTCAGGCGAAGAGTTGGTTATACTTTCTCACAAAAACTCTCGCAACTTTGGGCGGCGTGTTCGCGCTCACCCAGATGGTCGATCGATACTTTGCGGTGGTGTTGCGCATGCAACAAGAAGGGGCGAAGAAGCGTGCGAGCGCGCCTTACTAGCTACAGTAGAAAATTTACATGTTACATCACGATAACTAGCCAGAGTTCTCGGGTTTCTCATCCTATAATCAATACGTGCGACAGCCAGTTTTGCTTGGACGCGTCCGTGGCGACGGGACGAAATCCGATGAGACTCTCGTCGTCACAGCTGTACACTTTACGGAAGGCGACGTTCAAGTCGTAATCAAAATCAACATTTTCCGCTTCGCGGCCCATGCACACGTTGTCGCGATCCGGAACGACGACGAAATCGCTCTCATCGCCTTGGCGCGAGGAATCCAAATAGCGCGACCGCAACTGCACGCGTTGATCGGGATCCGCTCCGAATTGGGCGATTTTACCTTTTGCGCACTTTGCGCAGACACCTTCTACGAATGGAGCGCACGGCTTGATTGCCGAAAGCGAGCTGCGCTCATCCTTGCCGCCCGTGCTCTCCTGTTTGCTCGCAGTGTTTCCCTGCGACAGAGCTCTCTGAGTCGTTTGGATGGCTTGGTTGAGCCATTCTTCTTCGTCATCTTCGTCTTCCCATTCTATGCCATCCATGATTTGCTCGATTGCAATCTCTTCGCTGGGTTCTTTAGGAGAATTCTCCACATTTGCAGCGATGCCTCCTTCGTACCGCTGGGCGATTTGCTCCAAGTCGGCGGTATCAAAATCGTCATCCATCAGCTCGGGAGCGGCGTAATCGACTTTCATTGGCGATGGCACCTTTTGGAAAAAGTTCGTAATCGGCACGCTTCGCACCACCTTTCGGGGAGATGCGCCGATGGAGACGCGCTTTCTCTTTGATTTCACCTCAACAGAGTTCACTTTACTCGCTGGTTCGTCTTCTCCCGGCGGATTCTCCGCATGGCACGCAAAAAACTGTCGCAGACTCTCCAGTTGTTCACCGAAATGAGACTTTGGCTTACTCATCGCCGGCTGCAACCACTTTGGAAGTGAAGAAATGTTCTGGCGATTGAAGCGTTCGTCGACGAGCATGATGGCGCCGTGATCAAAACGATGTCGCAGGCAGCGCCCGACAGCTTGATTCAACGCTCTAAATGCCTGCTGATCGTACCATCTCGCACCACTCAGAAGTCCGCGACTACGTCCCTCGTCGTTGTAGCTTCTCTTTTGCAAGACGAGCGGATCTTTCGTGTTTGGATACGGAATGCCGACGCAGATGACGGCGCGCGCGTTGGCGTCGGCGAAATCGATGCCTTCGCTCACCTTTCCTCTGCACACGGCGAGAAAGATCGCGCCGCGGGTACGGACTGATGGAGGTGCAGGCGCGTAGGGATGCTTTGCTGCCGCAACACTCTGGCGAACCGCCGCGTAGTACTTTTTCAGTACGTTGTCGAGAGTGACTGGCTTTTTGCCGTTCGTCGTCATTTTGCCCGGCTCTTGGAAAATCGTCTTTCCAGTCTGCGATTCAATCGCTTTCCAAGCCCCGGTTTCCTTCCATCTACGTGTGATTGTTTCCATCATGCTGTACGAGGGAAAGAAGACGAGCATTCCGTGTGGCGTGACTGTCGCCCACTCTTTCAGGCTGGCGGCGAGCTCGTCTTGAAACACATGGTTTCCTCGCGATTTGTAATCCGCCTTGAGTGGTTTATCGGTCGGGCCCATGGCGACGATGCGTCCCCACACCTGGCGGTCCATATCCACGCAGTGTTCCGCTTCCATGCTGACGGGGAATTCAACACCGAGCTCGCTCGCGAACGAGCTGAGCGGCGAGAGCGTACCGGAAGTGAGGACCACAGATCTCGCGCCGCGTCTTCCGGTGAGCTCGCGGAACGCCAAGGCTGGATTCAGCGCGCGGAAATCAATTTTGACGATGTGTTCATTCGGTAACCGATCCAGAGAAGACTTTGCGCGCTGTGTCGACACTGGTCGCTCGCCCTCGATAGTCTTGGTGAGTGTGATTCGGTAATCTCTAGCCGAATGTTCGCCGTTGGACAACAAGAACTTGATCGGGTGAAGTAATTTCTCACACGTCACGAAAACACCACCGGGAAATCTCTCCTTTGACTCTTTGATATCCTGGTTGTATTTCGTAATCGTCGAGAGAGCGCGCATGAGGCTCGCGATGTTTTCCTGTGTGAGGTGCTCACAATTTATCGATCGCATCAACCTTTCTCCTCGAATCATCGCGCTCCAAGCGTTCGTCGTCTGGGGAACTTGCTCGAGGCTGTATTCATCTTTTGACGGATCTGAAATGTTCAACATCCATGAATAAAGAGCCTTGATGGATTGGAAAACCATTTCGCACTCGTCAGAGTTGGCGGTGATCCGCTTGCGCATTTCGTCGAGACTATCCAACGCGTTGGCGACATCCTCCAACGCCACCTCCCCGCCCGCAGCTTCTCGCGCCACGTCTTCAATGTTGTGCGCCTCGTCAAAGATTATCAAAGATCCTTCTATGTCAATGTCCATCGCCGCGCGCGTCCTCGGATCCATGATGTAATTGTACGGTGCGAAAATCAACTCGGCGTTGCTGTCGGCGGCTAAAATTTTCGACGCAAAGTACGGACATCCCTTTTTACTTTTTCCCATGTCCACTAAATCCTCGATATCCAAAGGCACCGGCGAGCTCTTCGCCAACGACGCCAACTTGCTCGCGTTCTGACCCGCGTAATAACACCCGCTTTTTCCTTCCCCGGACTCATCCATCATTCGTCGACACTCCTCGTTGACGTTACCGCTCCTCTTCACCTTTGCGTTGACGCAGTAATTTTCTCTCGATCCCAACACGACGGATTGCGGTCTGTACGACGTCCTTTTCAACTCTTTCACCACCTGCTCTATTTGCGAGTGCGTTCGCGTGCAATAGAAAACCTTGGGTTTCGGTTTACGCCCTCGTCTCTTCGTCCGCTTTTTCAATCCGTCCGATCCATCCGAAGCCTCTTCGCTCGCGTCGTCCCGCTCGTCCTCCGCGTCCGCCTCGTTCGCGTCCGCGTCCGCCTCACCCTCACCCTCCCCACCCATCAACTCCGCCTCCAACCACGCCAACCCGGCGCACAACAGCGCGAGTGACTTCCCGCTCCCCGTCGGGCTCTCTATCAGCGCGTGCGCCCCTTTCGTCGCCGCTCGAACGACGTTGGACATGACCGCGATCTGTGACCGGTACGGCGTCGGCAACGGAAATCGCACCTCGACCCCGCACATCGTTCGTTTCCATCCCGCGGGCGTTCGCCGCGACGGCGTCGTCGTCGTCGTCGTCGACGGGGTCGTCGCCGTTTGCGTCGACGTCGACGGTCGGTGCGGTCGCGGCGGCGTCGCCGCGCCGGCGTCGGCGTCGGTCGGCATCGTCGCCGTCCAGCGAGCGCGCAGTGGAGACGAGACGCGACGGGACGCGACGCGACGCCGAGGGGGACAAGGTGCCTAGATTTTACGGAGTAGGGTGCCTAGTTTTGTACCTGCCGCGATCCCTCGACGCGCGCGACTACGCGGCGAGCTCTGTGACTTTTTATCAAGTATCATGATGAACATGTGCGAGCAAAATGTGGAATAGCGTGCCTATGGAAGGCAAGTTTTGTAATAAAATCAGTGCTTCGTACAGGATTGTTGTTTGTTTTTACAACATTATCGTCTTTTT
>Ga0255754_10004186_pt1 | contig 10168 bp, 6 predicted proteins | sample 101ome_22_FD_179954 | JGI IMG/M metagenome (GOLD analysis project Ga0255754, IMG submission 179954) | Coastal salt marsh microbial communities from the Groves Creek Marsh, Skidaway Island, Georgia - 101412BT metaG (version 2) | ecosystem: Environmental > Aquatic > Marine > Intertidal zone > Salt... | reverse complement strand
TCGCGACCATGCCTGTCACGCGCACCAGCCCCGCCCACCAGCCTCCCGCGGAGCTCGTGGTGACACCCGACTGCCCCGAGGCCCTCGCCGCGGGCCCCTTTGGCCTCGCTGCCTTCAGCCTCCGCGAACGTCTCGGCGGCGGCAAGCAGAGCTCCGTCCGCCGCGCCGTCCACCGTGCCTCGGGCCTCGAAGTCGCCCTCAAGCAGTACACTAAAGAGGGCCTCCACCCCGTCCACGCCCACCAGTGCCGCCGCGAGCTCCGTCTCCACTCTTCCTCGGCATGCCGCCACCCTGCCGTCCTACCCTGCTACGCCGTGTGGGAGGACGCCAACGCCTTCTACCTCCTCCTCGAGCTCGTCAAGGGAGGCGATCTCTACCAGGTCCTCCACGAGCGTCGCCGCTTGTCCGAGGGGACTGCGTGCCGTCGCGTGCTGGGTCCCGTGTTGGACGCGCTGGAAGACCTTCACGCAGCGGGCGTTCTCCACCGGGACCTCAAGCCAGAGAACCTGCTCGTCCGGGGCGACCACGGCGTCGTCCTCGCCGACCTCGGCCTGGCCATCGACAGCTGCAGGGAGCGCCCGGTGACGCGGCTGGGGACCCTCGAGTACATGCCCCCGGAGATTCTGCGGTGCTCGGCCAAGCGGTCGTCGGCGTGCAACCGGGACCTCACCCGGCCCTGCTACGACGGCACGTGCGACGTCTGGAGCGTGGGCGTTCTCGCTTGGGAGGTCCTCACCGGCGCCTCACCGTTTCACGACGAGTCGAAAGACGTCATTCGAGACAACATCCTCCGCAAGGAGCTTGTCGCGCCGTCGGGCATGGGACGCGAGGCGCGCGACTTCATCCGACGGTGCCTGGCCCGCGACCCCGCCGAGCGCCCGACGGTGGCCCAGCTTCGTCGGCACCCATGGATCGTCGCGCGGTACACGACACCTCGCCCGGCTCCGGCGGGTGGCTCTTCCGTCGTGTCGGGATCCGCGGCGGACAAGACCCGCGGACGGACCCAGCCCTCGGGATTGGCCTCCTCCGGGTCCACAGTCGGGGACAGGTCCGCCGCGACCCAGTCCGTCTCGTCGGCCCGCCTCACGCGCTGACGGGCGAGGTGGGCTACCTCCGTAGCGGGGAGGGGACCCGTCGAATTGTCAAATTGCTTCTGCCGCACGGACGCGCACCCCAATTCGGATCCGACGAGGTGTCCTCGGGGTGTCGGTGCCGAGGGCGGGCGGCGAGAGAGGCCCGCGTCGGGCGTCGGGGCACGGGCCTCCGGGGGGTGGAGACCTCGAGCTCAAGACACCGTGATTAGGTGCCGCCCCCCGCACTCCTCTCTCTCATCTCATCGTCTATTGCGGAGCCAGGATGGGCGGCCTAGCTGAGCAGGTGCGTCGCCTTGTTGAGGCCGGGCACGCGGGCTCACCGCCGCCGCCCCCGCTTTTTCGGCTGATGTTTGACTTTGCCCAGCGAAGGTGGGACCCACCGATCCATCATCGTTGTTCGCGTCCCTCACTCGTGGTATTCGCCCCCGAATCGCGTCGAGTGCTCTCGCGGTCTGGTGATGCCGCCGCGCCCGGCCGCCGCCCACCCCCACTCGCGCGCTCGCTGCGCGCCCGCGTTCGACCGCCCTAGCCGATCGTAAGCGTACGATGTGCCTCCAGCTCCACGTCTTTATTCGCCTCGAACCGCAGCCTCCCCCGCGCCCCATGAACTTGCCCCACCGACCTCCGCCTCCTGCTGCCGCCCCCCGCAGACGCTTGAGGGGCTCGATCCCGCCAAGCTTACCCCCCTGACCCCCGAGGTCATCAGCCGGCAGGCCACCATCAACGTCGGCACCATCGGCCACGTGGCGCACGGCAAGTCCACCCTGGTCAAGGCCATCAGCGGCGTCCAGACGGTCCGGTTCAAGAACGAGCTCGAGCGCAACATCACGATCAAGCTTGGCTACGCCAACGCCAAAGTGTACAAGTGCCCCAAGTGCCCCCGCCCCGGATGCTATTGGGCTTTCGGATCGGCTACAGAGGACGCGCCGGAATGCCCTGGCTGTGGCACACCGTGTGACCTGTTGCGGCACCTCTCCTTTGTCGACTGCCCTGGCCACGACATCCTTATGGCAACGATGCTCAACGGTGCCGCCGTCATGGACGGCGCCCTCTTGCTTGTCGCCGCCAACGAGGCATGCCCTCAGCCCCAGACGAGCGAGCACCTCGCTGCTGTCGAGATCATGAGGCTGGCTCACCTTGTCATACTGCAGAACAAGGTCGACCTGGTCCCCGCGGCTCATGCCAAGCAGCAGTATCACGACATCCGCGAGTTCGTCCGGGGCACGGCGGCCGAAAAGGCCCCCGTGGTGCCCATCTCGGCTCAGCTCAAGTACAATACCGATGCCGTGGTCGAGTACATCGTGCGGCGCGTGCCAGTTCCCAAGCGCGATTTCACGGCGCCTGCCCGGATGATCGTGATTCGGTCGTTCGACGTCAACAAGCCCGGGACGACGGTAGACCAGCTCGAGGGGGGCATCGCCGGGGGAAGCATTCTTCAGGGTGTGCTGCGCAAGGGCCAGGAGGTTGAGGTCCGGCCCGGCCGCGTCATCAAGGACGCCCAGGGCCAGGTCAAATGCGAGCCTATCCGCGCCCGCGTCTGCAGCCTATTTGCCGAGCGCAATGCCCTCGCCTACGCTGTGCCCGGGGGACTGATCGGCGTTGGCACGTCCATGGACCCCACCCTCACCCGCGCCGACCGCCTCGTTGGCCAGGTCCTTGGCGACCCCGGTTCGCTCCCTGATGTGTTCACTGAGCTCGAGATCAACTTCTTCCTCCTGCGGCGCCTCCTGGGCGTCAAGACGGAGAAGGGGGAGAAGGGTAGCAAGGTCAGGAAACTGGAGCGGGGTGAGGTCCTCATGCTCAACATTGGCAGCATGTGCACTGGAGCGCGGGTGGCAGCCTGCAAGGGGGACCTGGCCCGGTGCCAGCTGACGGTGCCGGTGTGCACGACCGAAGGGGAAAAGATCGCGCTGTCACGCAGAGTGGAGAAGCACTGGCGACTGATCGGTTGGGGGCAAATTCAGCGTGGGATCCGGTTCGACGGCACGGCAAGCTCGGGGCCGGAGGGTGATCCGTCGGCGTGATGACCCGGGGAGGGGGCGGTGCGGCGAGGGGGAGAGGGGGGACCAATATTCAATGGAAGATAGCAGGGAGATGGACGAGAGAACCCATGTCTACCCGAATCCGCGGGGCGGCCCGCCTCCCCGCGCCCGCTTTTTCAACGACACTGCCCTCTTTTCACGCGCCCGCGCCGCGTCGGCCCGGCGCCGTCCCGCTTCAATCCGCACAGCGCGAAGTGGGCACGGCTCCCGCTCCTCGACCGACCGCGCTGTCTCGGCGATCCGCTGGTTGAGCTTGCGTAGCGCCTCGCGGAGGTTGGCCACCTGCGTCCGCGCACCATCTTCGCGCACGACGAGGTCTCCACCAGCCGTCATCGCCTGCGTTCCCTCGAAGCGCTCCCGCAGCGCATCCCTCACCTCGGGCGTCAGGAAGGAGAGACCGTCCAACGGGATGCGCAGATCGACCTTAGTCTATTGCGGGAAAGGGATGCGGGGGGAGGGGAGGGGGAAGTGTCACCCGTGCCGTGAGTTCGGCAAGACTCCGTACGGCCTCGTGTTGTCGACGGGGCTCTCTCCCTATGGGGGTGACAAAAACCAGACTGACTTGCTGTTCACTCGCCGATGTCTTGTTGACGTTTTGCCCACCCGGTCCGCTGCTCCGACTGTAGGTCACGCTGACGTCCCGGGCCTCGACCAGCCGCCTGACGCCAGGCGCCATCCCGTGACGGCTTGTGGTGGGGTCATCGCCGCCCCCCTCTGAGCCCGATGAAAAACTCAGACAATTTAAGACCAGCTGATTCCCGAGAGATTCGGAAACCGTACGAAGCGGGGCCGTGGCCACCGTCCCTGCCACAACTAGGCCGCCGAACCTGCCTCGCACCAACGAGGCCGTCGAGGCTGCACCGGCAGCCGACGCCGCGAGAAGTCGCAGCACCACGGCGCAACCCACGGGATCCCACCCAGCCGCCGCTGCCGGATAGCTGGAGGGGGAGGTAGGGGGGAAGAAGAGGCGACGGGACCTCGGGCGCCTGTTCACGAGTGAGTCACTTGTCCTTGGCAACCGCGCAGCTTGCGAGCTGTTCGTCCGTCACCCCCAGCCGATGGATGACGTCGAGCTCCACCATGGCGTCGGTCGAGATGGCCGCGTCGAGGTCTCCCCACCATCGGGGCAGCATGCGCGCGTCGGTGGCTATGGCCCGGAACCACGGCGACCAGCGAAGGCCCGACGACGGGTCCATCAGCGTCGCCAGCTCCTCGCGCGTCACCCACCGCGTCCCCGCCACCTCGTCATCCGCCGGCGCCAGTTGCAGCGGACCCTCGGCCCCCGCCGAGTCAATCCCGTCCGGCAGGCTGCTTCCAGCCGCCGACCCGGGCCCCGCCGTCGCTGTTGACCCGGCCCGGCCCAGCAGGATGTAGTCGATCTCGTGTTCTCCCCACGGCGACTCACCCCGCGCCTCCTCCGCTGTGTCGCCGGGCTTGTGAGTCTCGTCGCTGCCGTTGCCCGCCTCGGCCGGGACCGGCTCGTGCGGGTCCCGGGCGCAGTAGTGGAGCCGCGTGACGAAGCGGAGGGACGACGCGGGCTGCGCATCGGGCACCACGCCCAGCTCGTGGCCGAGCTTGCGCACCGCGGCCCGGCGGGCCCCAAGGGCTGGCTTCCCGTCGGCGTCCGGCGCATCCCCGCCGGGGCCCTCGGGGGGGCCCACGACGGCACCATCGGACGGGTCAAGCTCAGATGGTGTCAAGCCCGTCAGCGGGTGTGAGCAGCAAGTGTTGGTCCAGACGCCCGGAAAGGTGACCTTGCTCCACGCGCGCTGCTGGAGGAGGAGACGGCCGGCATCGTCAAATAGGAAGACCGAGAAGGCGCGGTGGAGGCGGCCATGGGGGGTGCCCTCGGCGGCGACGAAACGGTGCGCGGCCTTCTTGCTGCATGACCCGACGACACGGTCGTGGCTGTCTACGACGAAGCATTGATCCAGCTCCATCAGTGCCGCCTGGTCAAGGCCAACGGCTGCGATGGTATCGCAAAGTAGGGTGGGGGAGACAGAGAGTCGACCGATGACGCGAGCGGGAGGGACGGCCACTGCCCAGCGCAGACAGGAGAGGGTCTCGCCCGACCACGCCATCGCGGAGATGCTTCGACGCGTTCCGAGGGAGCGGCTGGCTGCAAGGACGGCCAGCCTCGTCGCGGCCATACGGTCCTGTCCCCAACATTTCGGTGGGCCTCAAACGAGGAAGAGAGGCAGCCGTCGTGGAGGGCGGGCGCGTGAATAATGGCTCGCTTGGTTGGTGAGGCCCGGCCAGCTGACCATCCACCCAGCTCCCGAGATGCTGCGAAGAGCATCGGTGGCGTTAGTCGCGGCATCGCCGCGCTTCGACCCCGCGTCGGCTGGCAATGCCCGCACCGTCGCCGCCGGCGCCCTTGGCGCCCTTCCCCCCGGGACCGCCGCCGCTGTCGGGACCGCCCCCGCCGCCGAGCCCCGCGCCCCCCGCCACCCCTCCCCCCGGCGCCCCCCCCCCCGCCCGCGCCCCCCCCCCCCCCCGGCCCCCGCGCCCCCCCCGCCCCCCCCCCCCCCCCCGCGGATCTGGTGCGGGTGGCGGTGGAATTTCTTCATATGGCGCGATGCACGGACGTCCTCGTCGCCGATGCCAGACCGCTCCGCTGCGCATGGGCTGATGCCGTGGTGCTTGCCACGGGCGTCAGGCAAGAAGGGGGGGAGGGGAGGGCTCGAGGGGCTCGTGGGCGACAACGAAGGGGTGGGGCGACGACGACGTCCGCGGCTCGCTCGGGCTCGGATGATCTCGACCCACCAGCTCTCTCCACCTCCCCATGCCCACCGCTCCCGTTCCGCAGCGCCGAGCACTGCTGGCGCAGTCAGCGGGGCCTCGTGACGCACCTCAAGCGACGTTTCCCCTCCCTCGCGGGTCCCGCGGCCGCGGGTCTCATCCTCGCCGACGGGCACGCTGGCGACGAGTGGGTCCACGTCGAAGTGCCCCGTGTTGGTGTGATGCGGCGACGCGAGCCTGGCGGGCCGCACGCATTCTCTCCGCCTGGCGATGGCGACGGCGACGGCGACGGCGACGGCGATCCCCCGTCGGGCGGGCTCGCAGTGAGCATCCTCACCGAGGACGCCCGGCGGGATGTGGACCTGGAGGCGCTCTGGGTGGCGCCCGATCGGTCCAACGTCGCCTTTGGGTGGGGGGTGGGGAAGACGGCGTGGCGCTTCGGGGGGAAGCCCCCTCCGAGCGCTCCGGTAGGGGGGGGTAGCTGGCGGTGACGGTGATCGTCGACGTGGCAGTCTTTGCCCGAGGCCGTCGTTAAATTCTTGTTTTCGACATGGCGGGCGACTCGCGACCTCAGGAGGGGGATGTCGAGGCCGTGCCAGACGTTAACAACAGTGAAAGCGAACAGTGGACGGACAGCTTGGCCGGGAATGGAACCCAATGATGCCGCCAGGAGATGCCTTGGTTCGAAAGAGGCGAGAGGGCGCAGCGGCGCCGACGCAGACGCGTCAATGAGTCAGGCCGGCCGTCGACCCCCTCCACCTCGTCTCATCGCAGCCGGAGGCGCTTTCGCCCCGCGGAAGTCGCCGCCTTGTGCGAGCTTGACCGGGACCACGTGCAGATGTCCAATCGTCTGATCGGCGAGGGCTCCTTCGCCCGCGTCTTCGAGGCAACGCACGTGCCAACAGGCCGCAAGGTTGTGGCGAAGGTCATTGGCGGCGGCGCCCACCACGCCGGCAACTCCGCAGCGCCCGACCCACTCGCCGAGGTCGCGCTCCTGTTCAAGGCGGGCGCGCATCGCCACGTCGTGCGCTTTTACGGATGGTTTCGAGACGCCGAGGACCGCGTTGTGCTGGTGCAGGAGCTCTGCCGGGGCGGGTCCCTCCAGGACGCTCTCAAGACGGCCCCGCCCCGCGCGAGCGCGACGGGCCGCGGAGCCGGCGGGGTCGGCGGCGAGGACGAGCCGGATTCCCTTTACTCGGAGCGCCAGTGCATGTCGTGGTTTGTGCAGCTCCTCGCCGGACTGCATCACCTTCACCTGCGCCGCATTCTGCACCGCGACCTCAAGCCCGACAACGTTTTCCTGTCGCGCGACCGACGCGTCGCCAAGCTGGGCGACCTGGGTGTTGCTCGTTTGCTGGAAGGCACGGGCGAGCTCGCCCGGACCGTCATGGGCACACCGCTATACATGAGCCCCGAGGTTGTGTGCGGCGATCCATACACGTTCAAGAGCGACGTGTGGAGTCTCGGGTGCTGCCTCTTTGAGATGGCCACCCGTCGCGTCTGTTTCACTGCCAGCAGCCTGCCTGACCTCGTCGGTAAAGTCATGCGCAATGAGATGGGCGCCCTGCCCTTCGCTCTCTCGTCGCCCTTTCGGCGCCTCGTGCGTGTCCTGCTGACGCCAGATCCGGACCGGCGCCCGACGGTCGAGGAGGTGCTGGGAATTCGGTACGTGCGCGAGTGCCTCCACGTCTATCTGGCGGACCTGCCCACTGCGGTGGCCCGGGCGGTGCTGCCGCCGCCGGGCGAGACGCCAAAGGGAGCCGAGGGAGTGAGCGCGCCGGGCGAGAAGATCGGGAGGGGGACGAGGGGGGGGGGGGGGGGGGGGCGGGGGGGGGGAAGGGGGGAGGGGGGGAAAGGGGGGGGGGGAAGCGACGAAAGCGGAAGAAGAAGCGGAGGTCGAAGGAGGCGGCCGCCGTGGAGGAAAGGGGGGGAGACGCTGGGGTGGACGCCGGGGACGCCGGCAGCTGCGAGCACCCGCCGCTGTCGACTCCCCCCACGCCTGCCGGGGCTGCCAGAGCCGCCGCCGGGGCGTCCCGCCCGTCCACCTCGTCCGGCCCGCCCGCTACCACGAGGCGAGTCGGCGCGGCCCGCCGGGCGCGCCCCGCTGGCTCGGCCCATCCTGGAGGCCGCCGCGCCACCCGGCCCGCGCGCCCTCAAGCCGACGTCGCCGTCCGCACCGCCAAGAACGAATGGGAGGCTCTGGCCGGGGCCATCGACGAGCGCGAGCGCCGGGCGCAGATGCGATTCGCGGCGCGCGAGGCGGCGAGCCATCGCCACCGGATCGAGAACCAGAGGGCGACGGCGGCGCGGCGAGGGTCCCGGATGCGGAAGGCGGGAGATGGCCGAGGGGGGGCGGGGGGGGGTGGCCCCGCCGAGCCGCAAGAGGAGCGGGCAGCGGCGCAGCGGGCACTGCTGGTCGAGCGCCTGGGGGCGACGGCGGCCGACATCGGCACAGCGGCCGCGTTCGCGGTGCTCGACAGGCTCGCGCGGTCATCGGGGTCCGAGGACGAGGAGAGGGGCGCTCGACGGGGCGGGGGCAGGGACGACGTGACGCGCCGGTCTCGCCGCGAGCCTGAGGAATGGATAGACTGGTTCCGATCTCGAGAGGGGCTCACAACAATCGACTCGGTCGAGGGGGGGCTCGGGATAACGTCGCGGTCGGAGCTCGACGCCTCCGCGTTCCTCGGACTGCCGTCATCGTCGGCATCAGGTGGGGCGGGGGGGATGCTCGGCACAGTGGTGGGAGGGGATGATGCGGCCGCGTTGGTGGCAACGGCGGTCGGCAGCCCGCCCGAGGCCGCCGCGATCGCCGACGACCCCGCCGCCTCTGCGGAAGAGACGGAGCCGCCGCCGATTGACGACGGAGGGGAGGAGCGGCCGCTGCCGGCCCGGGGCGTAGCCGATCGTTACCGCGACGACGCCGGCGGTGGCAGGGACCGCCGCGGGGGGTCCGACGGCGGGGGCGGGGGCTCGGAGTCTTCCGCCGGTCCGCCCCCTCCGGGGTCGGACGACGAGAGCTGGGACTCGGGACCCGCGCGGGGCTCGGGCAATCCTCTCGTCGGTCGTGCAGTGGCGCTGGCACTGGCGTCGATGAGCCGTGCGCTCCGGGGGTCGGGCGGTGGGGGCGGTGGCGCCGACGACGACGAGACCGAGGACCCGTCGTCCTCCGACGGCGACGGTGATGACGATGAAGGCGGAGCTTGGAGCTCGGTGACGTGGAGGCGTCGTGGGGTCGGCGACCGCAGCGGTCCCGTGCCGCCTCAGCCCCCCGGGATTCACAGTTCGGACGGCGACGAAGACTGCGGCGGAGGCGCCCCCCCCGGCGCATATGGGGCCGCACTGCACTGGGACGCCGGCGCCGACGCCGCATCGCTGACTTGGCTGCCGAAAGTGGAAGACGGATACGGAGGCGACAGAGGCGATGGAGACGGAGACGGCGCGTCAGGCTCGTGCTCGAGCTACGGGACCGGCACGTTTGAGGACGTGGATGAGGCGGACGACCTGGACGGCGAGTCGTCCCTCATGTCCCTTCCGAGCGACTACTCGTTCGAGGCCTACGACTGGAACGAGGCGGAGGAGGGGCTCGGATCTCCGGGGACGCTGGGGGGCGGGCAAGCCGTAGTGTCGCACGGGGAGGTGCATGGCCTCGGGGTCTCGTGAAAACTGTGGGCCGTGCTGTCGCCGTCGAGCTGCTCGAGCACCGCGACGAGGCCGTCGAGGGACGGCGCGTCGTCGCCGTCCCTCCCTAAGAGTGGCCCCCGACGAGGGACGTGGACCGTCTCGAGAAAAAATATGGAAGAGGAAAAGTGCATCCGGACGGCTGCGTCGAGCCGGAGCGCCGACACGGTCGACGAAGCGGCAGCGCCGGCTGCGTCGACCACGACAGGCGGCGCCGCGACCACCACCGGTCGGCGTCGTCGCCCCGCCCGCTCCGCTCCCCAGATATCCCTATGGCCCGTCCATGGCGACGTGATGACCTCGTCCGAACTGGAAGAGGATCCTCCTGGCTACGCGCTCGCCCAACAGGCCCTCGCCGCCGCCCCCCCCTCCGCCGCCGAGCCCACTGAGGTCGACCCGGCCGAGCTGCGGAGGCGCCGCGCCGCTGCCGTTCAGCGCGAGCTGTGGGACACCGCAATGGGGGACGCAAAGGGCGTGGTCGGCGAGTCGGCCAGTCGGGGTGACGGAAGTTTGGCGGGCGAGGATGAGGGGCCAAGGGCGAGGCTCTCTCTCTCTCTCTCTCTCTCTCTCTCTCTCTCTCTCTTTCTCTCTCTCTCCCCTCACGCGTGCTCC
>Ga0255754_10004173_pt1 | contig 10183 bp, 7 predicted proteins | sample 101ome_22_FD_179954 | JGI IMG/M metagenome (GOLD analysis project Ga0255754, IMG submission 179954) | Coastal salt marsh microbial communities from the Groves Creek Marsh, Skidaway Island, Georgia - 101412BT metaG (version 2) | ecosystem: Environmental > Aquatic > Marine > Intertidal zone > Salt... | reverse complement strand
ACAACGTCCCCGGATATTTCGCCGGTAAGTGGTTCATCGTCGTGAGTCGACTGTTTGATGTGTTTTTGAACGAAATCGTGACGTCGACGTTGTACGATTCTCGGCCGACGAGTTGGTGCTTCATGACGATGGACAGCGCGGATGGAAAATCTTTGACGTCTCCTTGAAGATTATTGCCGAACGGAAACTGCTTGTCCACCTTCATCTCGATGCGTCGAGGGTCCGCGGCTTCGACGTCGCTCAGCGTGGTTATCTTTGCGGCGAGCAGTTTTTCCATGACCTTTTTCACGCGCGAGTGCTTGAGTTGCGAGATGTGCATGTTGGAGTCTGGCCATTTACGAATATCCAACGCTTTAGAGAGCGCGAACGCGTTCGTCGCTGCGGAAAACGTCAATGTCGATTGATAATACTCTGAAGCCGCACGCAAGATGCGCGCGCCGAAATAGAAAATCTTGTCGCCTTCCATACGCATGGACGGTAAGAGCGCGATCTTCGGCTCGATAACGTCGGATAATATGTACTGCGCGACGAGATACAACTTTTCAGCCGGCGTTCGGATGACTTTCGAGACGGAGAGTTTTTTCGTCTTGCCGGTGACTTCTCGCAGAGGAAATCGAACAATGTCGGACTGATTGAGTTCCTTCAATACCTTCTTCTCGTCGCGACGAAGCTTGATGTCTGAGCACTCATCGCTCTCGCAGAGTAAGCGCAAAAGTTCCGCGAAAGACGACGTGGAGGCGCAGCGCATGATATCTTGCATCGTCTTGAAGCGCAAGTAACGAAGTGACATGATGTCGCCCGCTTTAAGCGGCTGAATCGAATTGTTGTTTGCGTAATTGTTGTATGCGCACATTCCGGTGCTGCAGAGCTCTCTCAGAGTCGCCGCGATCGTTCGTTTCGAAGCGTCGACAGCGGTTTCACCGTGCTGTACGCCGTACTTTTTCGGTTCGCTGGACATGCGAATGAAGTAATAAGTGCTCTGTAACCATTCCAACGCGTCGTCGAATGAATTCACAGTTCGACAGCTGATTTCGGCGTTCAGAGACTCTGGTAACGACGTGCGCAGACTCGACTCGAGCGGATACTTTCCGTGAACCAAACCTTCGTAACGACTTCTGAGAGAGTTCTTGGTCATCACCACGGCGACTCCCTCCGTGTCATATTGCGGTCGACCCGCGCGTCCGATCATTTGTAGCAGATTATCCATGGAAATTTCCTTGTACGCGCCGCCGCCGTCGTAGATTTCAGTGCCGGCCACGACGCACAGGTACGCTGGAAGATTCACACCGACGGCCAACGTACTCGTACTGCATAATACAACTAAGAGACGGTCACGAAATAACGTTTCGACGAGTTCTCTGTCTTCCTTCTCCAAACCGGCGTGATGAAACGCGACTCCGGCGAGAATACAATCAGCGAGAGATTTGTTCTTCGCTCGCGTCGAAGCCTCTTGCAGAAAACGCGCGCACTGCGGATGCGCGAAGGTGTTTCCATTCTCACGAGAAGTCAAGACGAGTTGTTTCGCCGTCTGAAGCGCGTTGTCGCGAGATCCCAAGAAGACGAGCGTTTGCTTACCTCGGTAAAACTGTAAGATGACGCCGTAGACGTGGTTTTTCAAAAACTTGGCAAACAGAAAATCGTTCGTCCCATCCGAAAAAGTTCGCACGTACGTCTGCAATTTCACCGGTCGATACTCTTCTCCGAATACGAACATGCCGCCGCGTTCCGCACCAAGCCAACTCGCGAGGTTCTGCATCGTGATGTTTGGAATCGTCGCGCTCACGGCGCCGAATCGCACGCTACGAAGATGAGAATGCAACAGCGCGGACGACTTGCTCAATAACTTCAACCGACTGACGATAACTTCCAAGCAACCGCCTCGAGAATCGCCGATGAGATGAACTTCGTCGATCAGCACGGCGGCGACGTCGCTGAAGAAGGACATGCCGCCCCGATTCGCGTCGAGACGGGTGACTCTGTCAAACTTCTCCGGTGTGGCCAATATGACGTCGACGTTCTCGATCTCGCCCCAAATATCACCACCAAAATCTTGATCTCCCGTCAGTTCCGCGAACGTGATGCCTATTTGACCGAACCGATCGCGCCAGTCTCGCGCCTTCTCGGCGACAAGCGCGCGGTTCGGCGCGAGATAAATCACCTTTCTCCTGTTCAATCCGCCCACCACCGCGTCCGTTGCGTTCGGTCCTCGCAACGCCGCCAACATCGCTAATTCAAATATAGTCGTTTTCCCGCTCCCGGTCGGCGCGCCTGGACGTCGCGCGTCGAGTCGTCAGTCTTTCGATCCGGCGCGAAAACTTGGCACCGGGTTCTCGACACGCACTCATCACGAACGACCGACGCGTGTTCACCAAAAACTCCAGCATCTCCGATTGAATGCTATTAAAATATCTGCGTCGTCACCACCGATTCGTCAGTCGCTCTCGTCGTCGCCTCGTTCTCGCCTCGCTCGCCGAACGGTTTAAACGCACTTGAACGGAAAACACCTTGCGGTGACGCTCGGTTCGATATCCGTCGTCGCGCGAAGCGCGGATCGACGCGGACGAGCGAACATGGCGTCAAAATAAATTTATCGTCGCCTTTGCGCGCGCGATCGCCGCCGCACGCGCGGCGCGCGTCCCACTGTGCCGTCCGTTCCTCTCGCGAAGGCGAGGTTTCAAAACCGAGTCCCCCGCGCTCGGCCGGTCGTGACTGGAGACGCTTTCTCGGAAACTCCAAAGAACGCGTGAAACGACGACGCGCCAGCGAGGGCGAGCGCGCGCGCGCACATCGACGACATGCGTGGCGCGAGTGATCGCGATCCGCCGTCCGGGGCGTCGGATCCGTCGTCGACGACGCGCGAAGAGTCGGAGAAACAGTTTGAATACGAGATCGCTCTTGGGAGTTCGGGATGGTTGTTCGTGTATTACGTCGGCGTCGTGAAGGCGATGCGGGAATTGGGCATGGCAAGGTGCGTTGGCGTTCGCGCGTTATCGCGTCACCGCGCGCGCGCGGTGAGATCGCGGCTCGACGCGCGATGTGTGCGCCTCGAGGAGCGTCGACGCGATGACACTCTGGACTGACGGTTGGCGACTCTCCATCGTGTGGGCGACTGCGCAGTAAAACGAAAGTGTACGGAACCTCCGGTGGCGCACTGTCGGGCGCGCTCTTGTTCATGGACTGCGATCTGGACGCCCTGGCGCAGTACGTATACATTTGCGCGGCGCGCGCGAGACGGTCGGTGCTGGGCGCTTTTCAACTCCGCGCGTATTGCGAAGGCGCGATGACGGAGTTTTGTGACCCCAAGGCGCATGAGCTGCTGTCTGGACGCTTTGAAGTTTCAATCACGAGGATCTTCCCATCGTGGAAGAACCTCAGAATCAGCTCGTATCCGACGTACGACTTTTTGATTCAGGCGTTGTTGTGTTCGGCGTGCATCGTGCCGCTGAGTGGCTTACCCATATGGTTGCGCGGGTTCGGGCTCTGCTTGGACGGTGCCGTGACAGACATGCAAGTACTTCAGGGTTTCAAGAAGCACGGCACTTTTAGCAAGTTGCACTGCAAGGAGACAAATCCGAACATTGTGATTGTCAATCCTTTTTATTCGTCTCGCGCCGACATCAAACCGAGTAGGTACATTCCGATTTGGTGGTGCTTCTACCCGCCTGAACCGTACAAGTTGAAACAATTGTTCGAAATGGGTTACGCGGACGCGTACGACTGGTACGAGCGAACGCACGGTCCGTCGAAAGAGACGGCGGATCACGCGACGGATGAAAAGCCGAAAAAGGAGATGCCAGACCGCGGCAAAAAACCTTCGCGAAGTTGGGCGGCGGACTGTCAAGAGTGGGCCAGTCAAAGTGCAGAAACGGCGGCGCGGCGAGCAGCCGCAGCTGCGGAGACCGCGAGGCGGGCGGCCGCGAAGCATGCGGAGGAGTTCGGTTCAATCATGAAGCACGAAGCTGATCTCGTATCGCGCATGAGTTTCAAGGCGACTGAAGTCGCTTCTGCCGCAATGCGAAGCGTGAGCGAGATGAAAAAAGATCAACATAGTTTGGCCGAACGTGCTGATGCGGCGGCTCACGCTACATTAGACGCTTTCGTGGTCGTCGGTCAAGGAACCATCATTCCGTTTCGACTCGTTTTGAAAACCGCGGCTTGTTTGCTCGTTTACGCAGAGCTCATCATACAAGCCATCATCGCCTTCTTCGGGGCCATGATCGCGTGTTTCTTTCCGGGTAAAGTCGGCCAGCAAGGATCAGAGTTGTGGAGACGATGCAGGGCGTTTACGCAACCTTTACCGCGGGTATTGCTCCAAGCTGTTCCTGGCGTGAACGTCGAAGCAAAGATCAACGAAAGAACAGCGAAGCAACTAGGTGAGCTTTCCGCTCTGTACCGTCTCTTGTGCTACCTCGTGCACATGGAAATCAGAGAGTTCGACGTGTTGAAAAAGCGTTTGTCCCACGGCGCCCTGGATGCGCTCGCGCAGACGTCTTAGAAAGAAAGTGTGAAATTAGTTTGTATTTTAGAAAAATCTGTGCGTATTAATAACCGAATCACACGCTCTGAGCGTTTAAAGTCTTGGCGTCGCTTCGTGTCTCTCAAACGTTTGAAAGTCGGCGCGGCGCTAATTTACCACCAAGCCTTCTCGCCATCCGTGCCCGCGACACGGATACCATCGCTACCGGCGACAATGACTTGGTAAGACATGTCAACGAACAAACCGTGGTCGACGACGCCGACAGTGTTCTTCAATTCGTTCGCAGCGGCGACCGGATCCTTGATCGGCTCCTTGAAGTGAAGGTCGACGATGTAGTTGCCGTTATCCGTGACGGCCGGTTCGTCGCCGTCAATCTTGTTGTTGGACGAGGAACCCAAACGCAAGATCGGTTCGCAGCCAGCAAGGGACGGAAGCTTGCCGATCGTTCGCAGCGTGTGCATGTGGCAGAACGGCGTGATCTCAACCGGCAACGGGAAGCCCGGACCGAGACCCTTGCAGAGCTTGGACTCGTCGACGATGACGATGAACTTCTTCGCCATCACTTCCACCATCTTCTCACGAAGCAACGCACCCCCACCGCCCTTGACGAGCGCGAGGGCCGGGTCGACCTCATCGGCACCATCGATCGCGACGTCCAATTCGGACTTTTCGTTCAACGTGCACAACGGGATGTTCAAGGACTCGGCTTGTTCGCGGGTGCGCTCGCTCGTCGGGATGCAAATCACATCCTTGAGCTCACCGCTCGCCAGCTTTTGGCCCACGCGCTCGACCGCGAAGTACGCCGTGGACCCAGTGCCGAGACCGACGACCATGCCGGACTTGACGTGATCGTCCACGGACTTGTAGCCCACGAGCTTCTTGAGCTCATCCTGGGAGAGCGCCATGACTCGGGTAGAAGATCGCGCTCTGGTCGCGCGCCTGGACGTGCGGAACGACGCGCGACGGGCGGCGTCGGTGAAACCGGAGATGCGATAGTTCGCTGAGGCGCTGAGGCTGAGCATCGACGGACCGGATGAGCGTCGAGGTATGTCTCGTATTCCAATCGCACAGGTTTTCCTTATCCCACCTCAGAGCGCGTCGGCGCCGGGGGCGCTCGCGCGGGCGAGATGCCCGAGGACGATCGAGACGATGATTCTAGCTCGGCGCGCCGCTCGCGCGACGCGGACGCGTCGACGATCGACGAGATTGAGGTTCCGCGCGACGAGGAAGCTAATCTACCGTTCAGCGTGAAGTTCCTGTGCGAGTTGCGCGACGATCTGCGCGCGGAATCGATCGCCGTGCGCTCGCATTGTTGGCGAGAGATGGATATCGTGTCTTCGCTCATACGTCAGGTGAAGACGTCGCGTACGGTTAAGGTGGGGAGGGTGTTCACCGCGGCGAACGAGCGCGGTTGCGCCGTGCTCGTCGGCGAAGAGATGGAGGACTTTGAAGGCGTCGTCGAGGCGAATAGCATCGCGGAACAGTTGAAACCTCGAGGGTGTCACGTGGCGATGTGCACGCTCGAGCGAGAGGTGAACCTCGGGGCGGTGGATGGGCGAAACACAAAGGTGGTGTTGTTTGTCACGTTGCCGCAGTCGTTGCACCCTCGGGGGGCATTGGAGACGATGAATAGACTCGAGGCGCTCAAGACGATCAAGCTTGGTTTCCTGAAATTGATTCGCGAGACGGATTTCGTGCGAGACGCGCGGATTTCGAGGAATTGTCCGGAACTCATGGAGGCATACGTTGAAGCCTGTTCGGTTCTCACCGGGGAGCACCTTCGTCAGGTGGAAGAGAGGGCGGAGATAGCGGCCAGGCAAGGCGCAGAGTTCACTGGGAAGTTTGCAGGAGGTATCGTCAACGACATCAAGAGACGTTGGGTAGTGTACAAGAGCGACTGGGTGGACGGATTGAGGGCTCCCATGAAGTGCTTGAGCGCGACTCTTTACATGTATTTCGCGTGTCTGGGTCCCGCCATCGCATTCGGAGGTTTGGCGTACAAAGAGACCGCCGGACAAGTTGGCGCCATGGAGTATCTGTGTAGCCAAGCGCTCAGCGGTATTCTCTGGGCGGTGTTTTCGGGACAACCCGAAATTGTGCTTCGTCCCGCGGGTCCGCAGACTGTGTTTCTCATCGAGCTCTACAAGCGCTGTCAATCTTGGAAGATAGATTTCTTGGTGACGTCTGCTTGGGTAGGATCATGGACAGGCATCTTCATGCTGATCATCGCGGTCTCAGACGCCTGCGCTTTCGTGGTTAATAAGTGCACAAAGTTTACCCAGGACATATTTAGTCTGTTTGTGTGCGCCATTTTCATCTTTGAGGGGTTGAAGAATTTGATCGCATACATCTCGGACGATACTTTCAGCACGGAGGCAGCGCTCTTTAGCTTAATACTAGGCGTGCTGACGTTACAAATTGGCTTATGGGCGGTGCAAGTGCGCAGTTCTCCGTACTTGAACACGACGGTCCGCGAGCTCACGGCGGATTTTGGTCTCGCATCAGCCGTCGTCATCGCGAGCTTGACGGCAAAGTTGTCCAAAATTTCAGGACTCGAGCACTTGATTCTGTCCGATTCTTTTGAGCCATCCGCAAAGCGAGATTGGTGGATCGATTTGGGATCGGGAGATAAGTTTATTCCACTTATTTCCATCTTCCCCGCACTCATGTTGACGATTCTGTATTACATAGATATGAATGTGGCGACGCTCTTGTGCAATGCTCCGTCCATGAAGATGCGAAAGGGCGCGGCATACCACTACAACTTTGCGATACTGGCAATCTTGGTCTGTATTACTTCCTTACTTGGATTACCACCGCCCACCGGCTCGCTTCCGCATTCACCTCAATACGTATTAGCGCTCAGTGATGTGGAGGAGTACACGGTCGACGGTGAAGCTCGCCGAAAAATTATCAAAGTGCACGAACAACGTCTGAGCCCATTACTAGTCAACGTTCTCGTGGCTTTGAGTTTCGTGGTCGTTCCGGCGCTGAAATCGATTCCCATGAGCGTGCTCTTCGGCTTGTTCATCTACACTGGCGTGATGGGATTGTACGAAAACCATTTCTGGGAGCGGATAAAAATAGCGTTCATGGAACCTAGACTGCATCCACCGACGTCATACGTCAGGCATGTTCCTCTGAGTCGTGTGCACGCGTTCACTCTTGTGCAAATTGCGTGTGTTGGAGTTCTGTGGGGCATACGAAGCTCGCCCATCGCTCTGACGTTTCCCGTCTTCATCTTAGCCTTGATGCCAATCCGAATCTTGTTGTTCAAAAAGTTCAACATGTTCTCCGCCGAGTGGCTCGAGTTGCTAGACGCGAAAGGAGGTCCTCCTCGCGAGACGGATGAGGATAATCAGATCATGGAGGATCGAAAGGAGAACAAGTGGTTGTCGAATGCCCACACCAGAAACGTGAGCTTTTTAGAGTTTAGTCAGTTGCATGAATCGGGTCCAGCGTTCGGAAACGCCGCGTCCCTTCACGCACACTCGGTGTCGAATCCGGACATCGTCGGGGGGATGAGACCTCTCACGCCGTTACCTCAACGGAGACGTTGAGCGAGGAGAGTGAGAGCGATAGAAATGTGTAACTTTATCGAAATATTTCAAAGGATACATGTCGAACGCGGCAGCTAGCAAAGGGAATCGCGCTCACGACTCAACGTTCGGGCGATAACGGTCTGAGTTCGACAGAATTTCTTCGAATGTGTCTTGGCACCGGCCGCCTTCTCGGGCGAAACAACGCTCCGAGCACGAAGCCCAACACTCGCTGGACGACGAGGGCCATGAACAGCGTGTAAATCGCTTGAAACGCAAAGTTGATGTGATGATCGGTCGCGTATGGCGCGAGCGCGTCGATCGTCTCCATCTTCGCCTTCATCTTGCGTCGCACCGGCGACAGTTTCTTTTGCACGCGCTTGATTTCTCGCACGTACCTCTTCTTCGCCACCTCCGTCGCTTCTTTCACCTTGGGCGCGGCGTTTCGCACCCCAGCCTCGATAATCGGTCTCGCGTTTTTCGCAAATTTCTTCGCGCGCGCCAAACCATCGCTCGCTATCGTTTTCGCGACGTTCGCCGCGTTCGTCCGCCGTCGCTCGCGCTCCAGCGCCTCCTCGCATCTCGCCGCCTCCTGCTGCGCCATCTTTCGCGTCCCGACCTCCGTTCGCAACCTCGCGTCGCACTCCATGCCGTCTCTTCCACGCTTCTCCGCCATAGACAGCTCTCGTCGAAGTCTCAGGAGCTCCTCCTTGAGCTTATCGATCATCGCCGACTTCTCCGTGCACTTGTCTCGGGACGGGCCTCTCGTCTCGATCGAGTCATCGCGGTCGAGCGCGCGCGCTCCCGTCGTCGTCGCCGCCAACGCGAGGACCACGATCGCGAGGAACACTCTCACGAGACTCCATCCGCGCGCGCGCGGCGTCATCATTTCGTATCCGTCGACGCGCTCACCGCGAATCCGTGCGCAAAGATGAGGATCGCGCCAGCCGCGAGCGCGGGCGCGCCCAAACGCGTTCTCGGGTCGGGATGTCCGCGAACGGCGATTCCTATCGCTGGAATCAACGGTGCGAGCGCGATGGGCCAGAGGTTACCGTAATCGGGCGCGCGACGTGCGTCCTCGCGCATACACGGGGCGCCGAATGACGCGCGCGGGGACTCGAGCTCAAAAGTCATCGGAGTAGAATTACATCATCGGACGCGCGGGATCACGAGAACGCCGTCTTGGCGCCGTAGATGACCACGGCCCAACCGCCGAGCACGGTGAAGACGACCTGCGCGCGCGAACGAGGGCCAAGGATCGAGGTTAGTCGTCGAGTCGAAGGTCGCGCGCTCGAACGAGGTTTTGAGCGATCGGTGTTGCGCCCGCGCGATTGGCGTCGTGAGGACGCGCGCGGGCGTCGAGACGCGCGGTGAAGACGATCACGCACGTGTTCTTCCTTCCAGTTGCTCGGATTCATCGGGTCGTTCCACGGGTACGGCACCTTGGGCGGCGCGTTGGGATCGGCCGCGTAGTTTCTCGTCTGGCGCGCGCCCGTCGCGAGGGAGGACGGGGACGCGGTGACGCGCGAGGCGGCGCGCGGGGCGATGGAGAGCGCGCGGCGGAGGGCGGTGCTCATCGTCTCGAGTGTCGGCGAGGCGTCGACGAGGCGGTGGACGTGCGTGCGTCGCGCCGGAATGGGGAAAATATGAAGTGAGCCTCACTTCATGGCGACCGTCGTCGGCGTCGGCGCGCGAGTCTACGCGCGCGTCGATCGCGGGCGGCGCGTCGGTGAGACGCGCGCGAGACGCGTCGGCGGCGGTGTCGGTCGCGCGGCGTCGACGACGACGTCGAGCGTGGCGTCGGGGCAAGATGAGACGCGATACTTCTTGATTCACTCGACGGACGAGGACACGACGCTGGAGACGGTCGCGCGTGCGCACGGCACGACCGCGGCGACGCTGGCGAGGTACAACTCTGTCGCCGCCAGTCGGTCGCCGGAGGGATTCGTTCGAGGTGGGGAGGAGGTGGTGATTCCGGTTCAAGCGGCGACGCAGCGAGCGACGCTGGCGCCGAGCGCGGAGAAGACGACGACGACGACGGCGACGACGACCTCGGCGGTGGGGGAGGTGATCGACGTCAAAAGAGAGGTTTTCACCGTAGATTGGGTGCACGCGACGTTCTTCACGTTGGGATTCCTCGTCGGATCGTTGATGTTTCGCGACGGTG
>Ga0255754_10004163_pt1 | contig 10197 bp, 8 predicted proteins | sample 101ome_22_FD_179954 | JGI IMG/M metagenome (GOLD analysis project Ga0255754, IMG submission 179954) | Coastal salt marsh microbial communities from the Groves Creek Marsh, Skidaway Island, Georgia - 101412BT metaG (version 2) | ecosystem: Environmental > Aquatic > Marine > Intertidal zone > Salt... | reverse complement strand
CGGCGTGTTTCGCATCTTCCACCGTCGTCACGCAAAACACTTCCTCTCTCAACCCAGTCGGTATGAGCGTTTCGTTCGATTCGTCCGCCAAAGCGCCGTCCTCCTCGTCCTCCGTCGCGCTCCTCGCCGCCGCCGCCGCGATGCCACCGCTCTCTTTCGGTCTCCCGACGCCTCTTTTCGTCACCATCTGTCCGTTCACCATCGCGCTCTTCCCGTTGACGGCACTCTTCCTCCCGCCGCTCTTCGTCGTCGGCTCTTCCAGCGCCATCTTATTCTTCTCTTGCGACTTCTTCGCGGTGCCATTTTCACTCGACAAGTTCCTCACCGCCTTGCCGTTGCTTCGCACGAACTGCGCGCCGACGTAGTTGAATCGTTCCACCGCTTCTGCGCCGCTACCGTTCGCGATAAAATCTCCCTCCTCGTCTTTATTTCGTCGTCGCTGTTGTTGTTGCTGTTGCTGTTGCTGCTGCGAAGAGGCGCTCGAAGAGGCAAAAATTCTCGAAAAAGAGGAAGAAGTCGCCCCTCTTCTGTGATGATGATAACACCGACTGGCAGAAGAAGATGATGAAGAAGAAGTCCACGACGAGGTTGTCGTTGAATTCCCGAGCAAAGCTTTCATGGTGGTTATTCGATGGAGCAACGTCGCGCGGTGTTTCATGAAATTGGAGAGACGGGGTGATCTCTCTCTCGTCTCTCGCGGGGAAAATCAGAGCGATGAAAAGTAAAACAAAAACTCTAAAGTGAGAGAACAGCTGCTCTCTCTCTCCCTCTTCAGAGCGTCCGCTGTTTCCTTATCTCTCTCTTTTTGTCGAGGCAGAAGCAGAAGTGAGCGCGTACTCTCCTCTTCGCTTTTAGTTTTGCGTTTCTTTTTAATGGCCGGAATTGCAATTTTTGGCGGGAGAGAAACGAGAGAAAAAAGCGCATATACGAGATATTTTGTGTGATGACTCTCTGCCGGTTTTTACTTACGCGCGAAGAGAAAAGCTCTTTTCAATTACAACTCCCCTCCTCCCTCCTTGTCTTTTTCATTTCGCGTCGTCCTCGTCGTCGTCGTCTTCCTGTTTTGCGCTTTTTTGTTGAAGTAGTCGTTGAACTTTTCCTTGACGGAGGCGAAGAAGCCTTCTCCGCTCTTTCCTTCTTCTCGCGCCGCTTCGTTTTTCGACGCCTCTTTCTGCTTCTCTTCCTCCTCCCGCGACGGGAGGACGGATTTTTTGTTCTTCTTTTTCGGCGCGGGCGAGTCTAAGGTTTCGTCCAGCGGGTCGATTTTGTCTTCGTCGAACGCGTCTGGGTTGTTCTTTTTAAACTCGTCCATTTCTTCCTTCGAGATGAAGAGTTGTTTCATTCTTTCCAACGCCTCGTCTTTATCTTTTTGCTCTTTCGTGCGCGTGTCTTTCGCCTTGGTGCCGCCTTTTCGGACTTTGCAATAATCCAAATCTATGCACGTTTTGTGTTGCTCGTTTACGCCGAATTCGCCGTTCTTTTTCGCCTCGTCGAGTTGGTCCTCGAGCTCTAAACTTTCCGAGACGCGTCTGCACGCGTCCAGGAGCTCCGCGGTGACGTAGGAGTCCGCCATTAAATTCGTACCGCCCGTGTTCTCCGCAATCTTCGGATCTGGATTCACGTATTGCTTATTCGCATCGTTCGTGAAAAGTTGAATGCCTAATAAGACTCTTTCCATTTCTCTCAAGTCATCCTCAGTCGCGTTCTGTCCCAACGTGTTGATGTGAAACATCGAGTTCTGAATCGCCTTCGCTCCCGTTTCGGAATACCGCCACAGTTTCGCCACGGACGCGGACTTCTCGATCGCTCTCTTCGAGGTTGTCTTCGTCGGAGGTGGTCGACACATTCGGTCCAACGCGATTTCCAACTTCTCGTTGAACTGTCCGACGTATTTTGACCTAAACACGGTTTTCGCGTCGCTCTTCTCTTCCCCTTCAAGTTTCGCCGTCTTGTCGAGTATCTCTTTGAATCGGAGTCCAATTTCCGCGGTCACCGCTTTGCAACAGCCGCACTTGATGCCAAATACTAAATTTCGCGTGTTTTCGGAAATCTCGTTGGACACGTCCAACTCCACGTCCATCGCGAGCGCGCGTTCGCGAAAGAACGCGAAGAACAACGCGAGGAGGAAGAAGACCGCGAAAGAGCTGCCAGGACGCGTCATGAATTCCAATGCGCTCTGTGTCGATTTTGCAAAATCTCGTCTTCTCAATCCGCGCGCGAAAAATGCTGCGTCTTACGTGTGTGTATATATACTGCGTGCGTGCGCTAGAGAGAGTGAGAGAGAGAGAATTCAAAACACTCCTCGAGAAATAAAAAGCGAGAAGAAGAGAGAACGAACGCGCGTGAACGAAGAACGCTCTGAATAAATTTTGACGTCAAAAAATGTTAAAGTGCATTTTTGTTCAAAAGACACATTTCACACACAAACATGTTAAACAACAACACATGTTACATCTTAACGCGCATGGACTTTACGTCGCCTACTGGAATACCTTTCAACTCTGTCGCCGTCGTCGTCGTCGTCGAGTTATTTTCTTCGCGCCAGCAGCGCACCATGGCGAAACGTCCTTCGATGGAATCGTCGTCGTCGTCGCTTCTTCTTCGCGCTTTGTCTCTTAGTACGTCTTCTTCTTCTTCGCTTTGGGCGGGACCGGTGGACGTATTTTGAAGAGGAGCGAATAAGGAGTAGTCTCTGGAAAGTAAACAGTCGGAGAATTTCTCAGCGACGAGGTCCCAGTACTTGTTCGCGGTTTCCGGTAACGCTCTGTTCGCGTGGCCTCCGGTGATTTCGGAAAAGTCTTCTAAATCTTCGTTCGGTTTCGTCGGCGCGTAGACGCCGACGGAGAGGCCTCGTTTGGCGCACTTTTTGCTAAACGCGAGTAAGAGCTCTTCGCTTCGAACGGCGAGAAAGATTATGGCTTCACCGTTTGGACGTTTCAAGCGACGCGCGACGGATGCTGCTAACGCGGTGCAGTGTTGACGGTCGTATATTAAATCCGAGCCGACGACGCAGTCGAATTGAGCGTCGTCTTCTAAGCGCATGGTAACGTGCGCGTTGTCGAACGTCGCCTTGTTCGCGTGCACAAAATTGCACGACGACGAAGCAGTAGTTGCTGGAGATTTCGTGGAAGCGTTTCCAATATCAACCATGCGTTCGACGGTACCGTTCTTCTCTTCGTCGAGCGCGGCTAAATCGTCTCTCCAATCTAAAAAGGCAACCTTCATGGGCTCCTTATTCTTGGATTCGTCGTTGATGCCATCCGCCGTCCTGCGCAACGCCGCCAACGCGCCCGGCGCGCCTTCCGTTACCGTACAGCGGCCACCTAAAGTCGCAATCGCGGCACCAATCAACCCACACCCACTACCTAATTCTAAACACGTCTTTTCCTTCTCCGTGAAATACTCGCTCGCGAAATCCACCACCCTAAAAGCGACTCTCGCGGCTCCCCAAATTCGAAACGCCAGCCCGGCGTCCGACCAACTCGACTCGTGCACGCGAACTACCACCCCTTCATTCTTCCTCATTCCAAACGTTTGCACCTCTGGGTTTCTCTGCGTCGCCTCTGCGCCAATTTGACTGCACGCCACCGCTCTCAATTCAATCGTTCTCTCGTCGTCGTCCTCATCGTCTTCGGAAGAAGGAGAAGAAGAAGTAGCGTTCGTCTTCTTCCTCGTCGCGTCTTTCGTCTTCGTCGCCTTCCCCAACTGATACAGCTGCCCGATCGCATCGCCGACTTCCGCAGCCATTTCGTCCTCGCCAATCCTAGTCATTTTCATAAACATCTTTTGCAGTAAACTCTCCGCGTTGTGATGTTTAAAACACGTCGCTTTCGCCAATCGAACAACCTCTTCATCCTCCTCCTCTTCTTCCTCTTCTTCTTCAGGATTTTTGCTAATCTCCTTCACCGAATCGCCGACGATATCGACCAACTCTTTCGTCAGCGCGAAACCTTCCTCGTCGGCGATTAAGTGCGATTCGAGCTGCTCGCACAACCGCGCGATGCGTTCAAACTCCTGTTTTTTTTCGTTTGTGGTAAAGTTAATGTGGCAAACACGAGCGTGAGTACATATATATATATGCGCGAGATAAAAGCGCGCAGCCGTCAAAAAGCGCTTTTTTAATCGCGCGCGTAAAAAGGGAGAAAGAACCGAAAAAAACGAAAGAAAGAAAATCGTACCAAACTTTGCCGTCGTCGTCGTCTTCTCCCAGAAGAAGAAGGCGTGGAAACGAGGCAACGGTCATCGTCGTCGTCTTCGAGTCGACTCTTCATCGTTCGGATCGTCGCGTCGCGCGCGAGAAAACGCGACAAGATATGATAAATAGTCTGAGCGCTTTATTTCTGATGTTTTTATTGTTAAATTTCTGAACCGTCAGCGTTTTAAATTTTTTTTTTTTCGTGGTGGAGAATGAAAGTCTGACCAAAAATGGATAAAGTGGAAAAAAAAAGCCATCAGAGAACAAAAAGAGCACGACTCTAAGCGGCAGAAAAAAGAAATAGTAGCAAGTAGTAGTCTCTCTCTCTCGCGAAGGGAGAGCGAAGCAGACACACACGCAGAGAGTCAGAGAGAAGGTGAGAAAAACAAACGCGGCACAGCAGGGAGAGAGAGAATGGCGTCGTCTTCGTATCCGAAAATAGGCCAACAACAAAAGAAGAACGGCGAGGAAGGCGAATCCGTCGGAAGAATTCTGCTCCCGCAAACGACTGGTTTTGGAAAACCGGAAGGGTACGATCCGGTCGCGTGGCAAGCGCGGTGCGATTTAGCCGCGGCGTATCACTTGTGTAACCAGATGGATTTGAACGAGGGGATTTGTAATCACCTGACGGTGATGGTTCCCGGGACGACCGATCGGTTTTTGTGCGTGCCGTACGGGTTGCTTTGGGACGAAGTCACGGCTTCGAATTTGTTGATGTTGGACGAAAACGGGAACGTTTTGGAAGGGGAAGGGGAAATCGACGCGACGGCGTTTTTTATTCACGCGGCGATTCACGCGACCGGTGCCGTGTGCGTGCTGCACACGCACACGCCGAATATTACCGCGCTGTGTTGCACGGAAGATTTTAAGTTGCACATGTGCCATCAAAACTCGTTGCGATTCGCCGGGGACATCGCGTACGATCCGACGTTTAACGGGTTGGTTTTAGACCGAGAGGAAGGCGATAGGTTGGTGAAGGTGATGGGTGGTAAGAGAGTGCTTATGCACGCGAATCACGGGGTGATTATTTGCGGTGATTCTGTCGCGGAAGCGTTCGATGACTTGTACTATTTGGAACGCGCCGCGGAGGTTCAGATTTTAGCCATGAGCACCGGGAAGGAGTTGAAGATTGTGCCAGAGAAAGTGGCGAACCAGTTCTTGGAGGACATGAAGAAAGATGGAGGCAAAGCGAATTGGGCCAAGTTGCACTTCGACGCGCTGAAGAGAGGGTTGATGCGGACGCAAGTCGGGGCAAAGTTTTGCCAGTAGGGGAAAGCGGAGGAAATTTTTGTACCAACGATGAAATTAAATATAGAAGAAGTCAATAACCACCACCATTTGTGTATATAAAACCAATCCTTATCACATAGAAGAGCTGTGATCATTCTACAGTACTACTACTAGTCAACATACAATTTCATATTACAATCGCGCGCGTGCATTTAACTACTATTGTTACTATTATTTACTTCTCCAGCGACACAGGTAAAATCCGTCCGTTTCGTGGAGATTCGGGAACAGCTGCATTTCGTGAGCGAGCACACTTGGCATCGAATAGCCTCGAGCAGCGAAGTTTATATTAGCATCTTCTCCTTCGCTCTCTTTTACAAAGGGCCAAGGCTCGTATCCCATGTCCTTGAAAACATCGGAAGCTTCAAACGCTCTCGCTACGTCCTCATTTTCTTCTTTGAAAATCGAACACGTGGCGTAGACCATGGTCGTCGTCTTCGCAGAACCGTTCCTGTTCTCGAGCTGAATACTTGCCGCTCTGAGAAGAATCTCGAGTTGTAGCTTTGAAAACATGGCAACGTCCTCTTCATTCGCTAACCAGCGACTCGACGGAGTGCGTCGCCAAGCGCCCGCGCTCGAGCACGGCGCGTCGACTAAAACCGAATCGTAATAACATCCGTTCGCCTTCAAGTCGTTCGCGTCAGAAACCGTCGTTATCAGATGTGAAACTCTCGCACGTTTTGCGTTCGCTTCCAGATGTTTCATTCGTCTTTGATCGACGTCGTGTGCAGTCACAAATGCGCCTTTTGCCGCGAGAGCGAGCGTTTTCCCTCCGTTCCCGCAGCAAAAATCGAGGATTTGATCATTTTTACCCGCCCGACAGCTACTCGCGATAAACTGCGAGCCGATGTCTTGAATCTCGTACCGTCCATCTAACCAGTCTGGGTCTCTTTCCGGCGATATCCGATACGTGTCGCTCACGGTAAACGCCAACAAAGAATCCTCTTCGCTTTCAAACGGCACTTTGTGAAATAACGTCACCGCGGCCTCTTCGTCTCGTTCGACGATGTTTGACAGCTCGCGAAACTCCTCGCCGTCGTTAACGATTAGATTCGCGCGAAGCGATATCGGTCCTTTTCTATTCAAGTGTTCGAGTAATTCTTCCGTGAATGTCGCCCCGTACTGCTCCACGAGTTTCTGCGCCGCCCAATCCTGAACGGAAAGCCACTTGGCCAAAACTTCCGCCGTTTTAATTTCCGGAACGCGTGCCCGCGGGAACTCTGTGCTCACCGCGCGCTCGTTCAGAACGTTACCACCTATTGTCAATCTCGACGGATCGACGACGACTATCGAGCTCAGCGTATCGACGATATTGCTCCGCTGGATTTTTGCTTCGTACAAAGTGAGCAGCGCCATCGCCGTCTCCTCAACCGTCAACGCGTCTTCCACCTCCACTCTCTGATTTGGATACTTTACTTTCAACCGTTCCCACATCTCGCGCTTGAGGTATTTCGCACCTTTCTCCTCTCGCGTATCCAACACACCTTCCAAATGCCACAACAGTTCTCTCTTCTTCACCTCCATCGTCAAAATCGTCCCCGCGATGACTTTTCTCTCCTCGTTATTCAACTGTTTCTCTTCCCATTCGCGCGCGTGTTTTTGCAAGTTTGGACTCAGATGCACGCGAAGACACTTCTTGACGACTTTTTGCGCGTCGATTGGTTTCTGCGCTCGGTCGGCGCGCACGATGTGTTCCAGTCCAATCACTATTCGACGCGCGCACGACTCCCATCCGATGCCTTTGCTCGTTGTTAACGTCTCCTCTTTTTCCTCTTCTTCTCCAAAAGTTGTTGGCGACGACTCGTCCAAACGCGAATGCGAAAACGACGACGACGCGCGCTCAGCAGTTCTTCCACCTCTCCTCGTCGACTTTAAAAAATTTCGTCGAGTCGCCGGCGGCGGCGGCGACGACGACGACGACGACGTCGCGGAACGAACGTCCACCCACCCCGACGCGCGCATCTCTTTCTGGTTTCTCTGGTTTATTTTAGGTAGGTAGTTTCATTTTTCTTTTCGTAAAATGTTTAGGGTTTCGTATAAAATTTTTAGGGTGTAGGTCAAAAAAATTAAAAAACCTTTTTCCACAACACTAGTATTTAATTATTAAAAGATACGAATCGCGCCCGCGCGCGCTTGTGCAACGATGCGACTCCGCGCACAGAAACACCTCCAGAGCGCGGCGGCGTTTCGTCGATACCACCAAAACCCCCACTCGTCGTCGTTGTTTTTTTCCTCGAACGCTGCTGCTGCTTCGAATGCTGCGAATGCGTCCCCTGCTGCTCCTCCTCCTCCTCCATCATCCGTCGCGCATCAGAAGTTGTTCAAAAATCCATCGCTGATGGTGGATAAGCGCGGAACGATGCTCGCGTCGGACGAGAGAAATCCAGACCAAAGATTAATCCTCGACGCGATCCACCCGAGAGATGTTTCTCTGTTAGAGCACGTGGCGGATAAGTTTACCGGCGTATCCGCAGCCATGGTGAAGAGAGAAAAGTTTACGATATTGCGGACGAACAGATTTAGCGCGGCTATCGGGAAGGAGTGCATGCATTTGTTCGAGAAAGATTCGGCGAGTTCGAGAGCGGTGGCGGCGAAAATGAGCGCGATTATGAAAAGCGCGAACGACGGTGGTGACGATGGAAGCGGGGGGGAAATCAAAGAGAAGTATTCGTTTCCTCAGATCGCCGCGGAGGCGTGTTTGGACGAAGCGTCGACGCAGTTCGAGTTGAAACTGAGAAGGCTGAGTTTGTTGGTCGAGGCGGTTACGAAGCCGCTGAAGAATACCAAAAACGACCACGCGGATTTCGAGGTATCCGTCGGGCAGTTTCAGAGGTTATTACCGTTGAAACAAGCTCTGGATGAGATCGACACGGATATTCGAGAGTATCACCAGATGTTGGATGAAGCGGTGCGGAAGGAGTTTTCTTTTGATTTCGACGAACAGAAAGGAGGAGAAGGAGGAGACGAGGCGGTGAACGCCGCCGCGACGAATTCCGACTGGAACGAGAATTGTTTACAGCTGTTGACGTCGCACGCGGGAAGATCTAGAGCTATGGGTGGTCGCGTTTTGGAGTTAAAAAATGCGTTGACTGCAACGAGAGAAGTTTGGGAGTTACAACTCGATGTTGATCGGAACCGCGTGGTTCGGTTGAACCTTCGAGCGACGATTTTAGCCGTGTCTTGCGCGTGCGCGGGTCTACCGGCAGCCATCATGGGAATGAACGTTCCGCATGGCTTGGAAGAGAGCGCCGTTGGTCTTACTGGTGCGTTTTCCGCCATCACGTTCGGTATGGGCGCTGTCGGTGTCGGTCTTTATGGCATGTTCACTCGTCAGAGTAAATCAACCTTTATCCCAGCGCTCTTCGGCGGCCGAGGCAAACACGAAAAACGCGTGAGAGAACTGAAAGCGCTGCGATACGTCGTTCAAAACTTGGACAATCTGTACGACGTTCTTCGCGAGGACATTAACCCTCTCCCCACTGGTAACAAAGAACAACCGTCATCGTTCGTAACCGACCGAGAGCGCGTCCGAAAAGAAATCCAATCCATCGGCGGCAGCGGCCCCGCCGACGAAGAGTCCGTGGATTTGGTCTTCGAAGTGTTCGATCAAAACCGAGACGGGAAAATATCCTCCTGCGAATGGGACGGCGAGGTGAGGGTGAAGTAGACGACGAGTCATTTTAGAGCAGCGCGTAGCGTAGCGATGATAATAGCACGCGCGATGCGTGGGTAGTCCGCTTAATAAAACGAATAGCGTGTGTAAGGTCACATAGTATTTATTTAAATTCCATTTTTGAAAATCCCCTAATTTTGTCACAATCTTACTAAAAAAAAAATACGCGCGCACACACACACACACACGTAACACATGGTCGTTCCAAAGTATCCATCGCTGAGCACGAAACGACCGCCGGCGACGAGCCAGACGACGCGAGACGACAAAAACGGGTCTGGCGAGGAGAAGAAGAAGAAGACGAAGAGAGCGAAGAGAGGAGAAGAATCGGAGGAAGATGAAGAAAAAGAGACGGCTGCTGGGACGACGGTCGTCAGCGAGAGCGAGTCGTCTCCGCGCGGGAAAGAGAAGGAAGAAGAAGAAGAAGAAGAAAGAGGAGGAGGTGTCACGCGGGAGGAGGAGAAGACGCCGATGAAAGAGGAAGAAGAACGAGATGGGATAGCGGCGAAGGAGGGCATCGATATACCGTTGCACCCGAACGTGGACCCTCGCGTGCGCGAAGAGATTCAAAACGTGTATAATGAAATGGCTGCCGTTTTGCATCGAATGGACGCGCACGCCGAGTTAACGATGGAACATTTGGACATGGTGAAGAAGGCGATGCGAGATCGAAAGGACGCGGCGAAGGATAGATTGATGGATATTTTTAAGGAAGCGTTTACGAAATTGGTAAATATCGCGAACGAGTCGATGGAGTTGGATGAAAAGATTAAAGCGGTGAGAGACACGATCGCGAATCTGAGACAATCGATCGGCGCGTGAAAACGACCGCAGTACAGAGCGTTTTATTACATATACTTTTATATTTAGTTATTGCATAACCTAATCGACATTTACTCGTCTTCTTCGCCGCGCGTAGCTGCAGCTAATGCCGCCGATTCCGCCGCCGCCGAGCGTTTCAAAGCTTCGAATAACGAAACCATGGTCGTTCCCCACAAGGAAACGCTCGCCATGCGAGGTAACACGCCACGGAAATACC
>Ga0255754_10004146_pt1 | contig 10211 bp, 5 predicted proteins | sample 101ome_22_FD_179954 | JGI IMG/M metagenome (GOLD analysis project Ga0255754, IMG submission 179954) | Coastal salt marsh microbial communities from the Groves Creek Marsh, Skidaway Island, Georgia - 101412BT metaG (version 2) | ecosystem: Environmental > Aquatic > Marine > Intertidal zone > Salt... | reverse complement strand
GGGGGGGGGCGGGGGGGGGGGGGGGGATAGCAGAGGCAGGGGCGTTGGGACGTGAGGCGGCAGCAGCAGGCCGACGGGCAGCACCTTTGCGGCGGGCGGCGCCTCGCCCTGCCCAGGGATGGCTGACGGCAGGGGACGAAGTGGACGCGCCGGCCCCTCCGGCTCCGACGAGGTCAGCCAGGCGGGCCGGCCAAGGGCAAATCGGGTCGGCGGCGCCGCGGGCGAGAGCGGCGTCGAGCTCTGAGGCCGACACCAAGAACCGGCGAGGCTCCGTCTCGGGCGTCCGGGCCGCGGGGGCGACGTCGCGGGGCGACCACACGTAAGGCGCAGTAGGGGTGTTGACGCAGGAGGAGACGAAGTCAAATGGGGGCAGGCCCGAGAGGACGCCGTGGGAGGGAACGGCGTGGGGCTCGAGCAGGGCCCAGCGTGGGACGTCGGAGGAGGTGGTGGCCGCAGTGGCCTCGGCGGCTGCCACAGCAGGCGTGGCCCTCCCGCCTGGCTTCGCGGTTGCCAACTCAACGTTCGAGGCGGGATTGTCGATCTCCTCGGCGGTCGTGCTGCCTCTCCCGCGTTTCCAGAGGTCGGTGAGGAACCCCGCCGCGGAGAGATGAGACGCCGTCGCGCCGCGCCCAGCGGCGGTAGCGCCCGGCCCTCGCACCGCGCCCAGCGCCGATGCGACGGCGCGGACGGCGGAGCCTCGCGCCGCCATTGATGCTCGCGGCGCACGCCACACGCTACATCAGTGCGACGTCGGAGGAGAGCAAAAAACGATGGCCAACCAATGCTCAGCTGCCCCCTTGACATTTTCCGTGACGCCGTTGGAGCCTACGCGACACTCTCTTCGTCGTCGACACCGTCGAGCACCGATACGTGAGGGAGGAGGCAGTCGCTTTCTCTAACCCTTTATACTTGTCGTGGCTCGACCACTCCATAGACCAGAACAGGTCATGAGGACGACGGCGACGAAGCGGTCGACATGTCGGCCGCCCTCGACGGTTCCCGTCCTAGGCGCTCGCCAGGCCCCCGGCGGCGTCTCCTCGACTATTCCATGGTGCCTTGGGGCTGAACTACGCGCTGCCCAGATGATCCAAGAGGTAGAACGCGGCGGCCGTCTTGGCTGCGTCTTGGCGCTTCGCCGCCGCTGCGCCCCCGTCGCGTCGGCCGCCGCCGCTGCCTCCCTGGATTCTGCCCCATCGACATCAAAGTCATTCCCTGCCGCCATTCTCACCTTCTCCAAGAAGCAGGCGAGATAGAGAGAGAGAGAAGAGAGGGCATCTTCCTGACTTCCAATCCAGACTCTCAGGCGCCAACACGACCCACCCAACGACTCCCAACCCTCCCTCCGACAGTACCTACCCCTTGCTCTCGTCTCGGCCATGCTCATAGGCGCCGCCCTCCCCGCCCCAGGCGCCGCGGCTGGCCGCGCGGGTCTCGGCAAGCTCTCCACGATTGGCATCTTCGTCGTGTCCGGCCTCACCCTCGCCCCCGGCGACGCCCTCCGCGCCCTCCGTGACGCCCCTGCTGTTGTCTACGGCGTTGTCGCAGTGTTGTTCATCACTCCTCTGCTCTGCGCGCCGCTAGCCTTAGCGTTAGCGTCGCCTGTGGGCGCCCTCGGGCCCTTGGTGCCGCCCGACCTGGCGGCGGGGCTTGCAGTCTTCTGCTGTGCGCCCACAAGCCTGTCGACGTGTGTGGCCCTGACAGCAGCGGCAGGCGGGGACACAGCGCTGGCGCTACTGTTGGTGGTGACGACCAACAGTCTTGGGGTGCTGACAATGCCCTGGACGGCCTGCCGAGCGTTTTGCGCGGGTCCAGCCAATGCGGCAGCGGCGGCGGCGGGGCTCGACCCTCGTCCCCTTCTCGCGGCGCTAGCGTCGACGGTGCTTGCGCCCCTGGCCGCCGGAGCCTTCGTCCGGTGGGCTGGGAGCCGCGACAAGACGAGTAGTAGCCCCACGGTGGCATCTTTCGTCGACGCCCCCCGCAACAAGGCGCGGCTGCGGGCCCTCTCGACCGCCTTCCTCGCCGCCGTGCCATGGATGCAAATCAGCCGAGTGGCAGAAAGCGGTCAATTAGCAGCTCTTGGCGTCGACGCCGTTGCCCGTGGCGCCCTGGCCGGCGCCGTTTTGCATTTGCTGTCACTCGGAGTGCACACGGCGCTGCCTACATTGCTGGGTTTGGGGGGTCCGGGCCGCGAGCGTGGCGTTCACGGGGCGACAGCGGCGCGAGCCGACGCGGTGCGGCGGCCGTTGGCACTGTGCGGGGCGCAGAAGACGCTGCCCGTGGCCATTGCCGCTCTCGATGCTCTTGGTGCGCAGCTTGGCTTCGCCCCCGGCGTCGCCGCCGTGGCTTGTGTCTGCGCGCACTTTGGGCAGACGGCGATGGACTCTGTCCTTGTGTCGTGGTGGCAAGCACGAGACGCAGCGCGGGCCGTGTCGGGCTCTGCGGCGACGTCGTCACCCGCTCTTCTGCAGGTTGTCGCACTCGAGGCCCCTCCCCCCCTCGACGTCCCTGTCTGGTCGCTGGCTACGCTCGATCCAGACACAGGTGAATCGTGCCACAACGTCGTCACCTACGCCTGCCCTGTGGGCATCCGCCCAGACCGCCTGTGGGTGATCTCGCTGTTTCGCAGCACCCAAGCTCACTCCAACTTCTCCCGGCGCCGCCGCGGCGTGCTGCAGCTCCTGACGGCGCGCCACGCCGACGGGGGGCTGATCTACGCTCTAGGCGGAGTGTCGGTTGGCCGGGCGGAAACCGAAAAAGAGGCCAAGACGGCCGCTGAGAGAAAGCGGGGAGCGCTAAGCGACGTAGGTATGGCCGACGCGTCCCTGCCGGCGTTGACGGCTGCGGGGGTGGATGAGCGGACGATCCCCGGATGCGCCGCTTACATCGAGCTCATCGCGTGTGATGGTTTGATCAATGCGTCTGTCGACGCGGGAGATCACGAGGTTTTTGTGTGCCGGGTGGGGGCCGTTGCGGGCCCCCCCGACTCGATAGAGGCCCTGGGGTCAGCCGAGTGCCGCCGCCGCGGGATAGTCAACGCGCGGGGGCAGGCTGTCGCTTTCGAGTGAGAGTTACTGAGTGTGACTAAGTGAGGCGGGACGCGAAGGACACACCGCGTGGGCCGGATTCGAGCCGCGGCTCCACGCCATCCGCCACCCCACCCCGAATCAGAGCCTCGCCGGGCTGAGGACGGGTCTGCTCGCTCCCGCCGCGCACTGTCGTTATCCCATCATCCATTCCTCACATCATCCCATCATCCCTATCACACCCCCTCAAGCGGCTACCTTCGACTTGATACCCACGAGCTTCTCCGACAGCTCCCACAGCCGCTCGCCCTTGTTGCCGTCCTGGACCTCGGCCGAGGGCGTGTTGACAAAGGCCCCACCAGCATCCTCACCCTCCCACGACCAGTAGGCCTCGGACGTCGTGTACTTGGGGTCGGTGGCGACGGACGCGAGGCGCTTGCCGGCCTCGGGCTGGGAGACGTAGCCTGCAGAGCGGTGGGTGATTGGGCGAGATGGGAGGGGTGGAGGGGTGGCGTAGGGGGGAGTGAGGGGAGTGATGGGAGTGAGTGAGTGAGTGAGAAGGATGAGGACATCGAGAACGACAGAACGAAACTCGCCCTTGGTCACGTATTTTTGGAACTTGGGGAAGATTTGCCGGAACAACTCGAAGTGGTTGCGGAAGAGCTGGGTGTCCGCGATGCACCCAGGGTAAAGGCTGGAGAACACAACACCCGTCTCGGCGGCGTACCTGCGGTGGAACTCGCGCATGGTGAGCATGTTGCAGACCTTGGCGTCCTTGTAGGCCTTGGCGCCGTCGAACTCTCCGCCGTCGATCATGCAGATAGGGTCCTGGAAGCCGGCGGCGAGGCCCTGGAGGTCGCCGAGGTCGGCCTTGGGGGGGATGTTGCCCGCCATGGTGTTGGTGTTGCCCGTGACCGAGCCCACGATGACCATACGCTTGGACCCGGGGTTTGCCTTGGCGCCCTCGCTCAGCTTGGGCAGGAGCAAGTTGCACAGCAAAAAGTGACCCAGATGATTGGTGGCCACGCTGATCTCCCACCCGTCGGCGTTGTACGTGGGCGCTTCAGCCGTCGGCAGGTAGATGGCACCGTTGGCGACGAGCGTGTCGAGCGACATGCCGCTGGCGAGGAAGGCGTCAGCGAACTGCCGCACGCTGGCCATGCTCGCCAGGTCGCAGTGCATCACCGTGTAGGAGCCGGCTTTCATGCCAATCTCCTTGGCGGCGCGCTCGGCCTTGGCGAAGTCGCGGCAGGCGAGGACGACATGCCACCCAGGCTGGTCGGCCACGGACTTGGCGCCGTTGAGGCCGAGGCCGCTGGACGCGCCGGTGATGACGCAGACCTTCTTGCCGACGGCATCGGCGGCGCTCGCGGAGACGCGGACGGTAGATGCGCGGGCCTGGGCGCGGGCGGGGCGGACGGCAGAGGTGGAGAGCAAGGAAAGGGGGGCGCCGCGGACAGAGTGGGCAGCGGCAGCGCCGAGGGGGGCGGCGGCAGCGCGGGCCGAGCGGGACGCCGTGGTCTGAGCGGGCGCGAGGGCGGAGACGCGGAGGGTCGACATGACGACGGTTATCTGCGGCGAGGAGAAGGGCAGGTAAAGGGAGGAGGAGGAGGGGTCGGTGGTGGGTTCAGGGCTCGGGCGGCGTCGCACAGTGGTTGTGCCAACGGCAGCCTTCGTCGTCGTCTCAGAATTTTCGCGACGACGGCATCAGTTCGCGCCGTACTCCTCACTCGGAACGAGAAAACATTCCGACGCGACATTTCGGCGAGGAAAAGTCTCGATCGGTGCGGCACGCCCTTCCAGGGAGGGATCGACGCTTGCGTCAAGAGATGAGACCACATATCCATCTTCCTTGCGAGATTTTCCGAGATCTCTCGACTCGCTCGGAAGATTAAGTACAGAAAAACACTGAAAATTCTACCTTCGATCCCGCAAACAGAAGAAGTCGGCTCCACAGGACCGGCCGAGGTTGCCCACCTCGGCCTGTACCGTGGAGCCGATACAGATGGCTCTCAGTGAAATTTCAAAACTATAACGAAACAATACGCTATGATGCGCAGTATCATCTTGCGCAGCGCGTCGGAAATTGACGCAGAAATGCGGGGGGGAGTGCCCGTACGGTGTTCGACGAGCGCGGATGGCGCGGCGCTTCGGCTGGAACTGTCGCGCTGTGAGCGCGCATAGAAGCTCACCTCGGGAGTTTCTCTGCCGAAGAGAGTCGTTTTGCAAAGACGAAGGGGCGGCTCGATAACGCATCGAGCTTCGACTGGGGGTCGTGACCTCGAACGACCCCGGCCGTCCCCTGTTGTCCGGCTTTCAGCTTCCTGGCGAGCCTCCGACAAAGATAACGTTCGAATGGCGGACGCTGGTTTGCGGGACGCGCTGGCCCACGAGGAGGCGGCCAGGCGCGGGGGGGACGACGCCGATGGCGTTCCCCCCGAGCTCTTCCAGGGCAGGCTCGCCAACGCCGACGCGGGGCTCCTGGATGATTTTCAGCGCGCCGCTGATGCTCTTCCGAGGCGGGTCGATCGGTCCAGTCGGAGCAGGGCCCGCGGGCGCGGTCGTTGTGCGCCCCAGCGTGGCGCATCGCCCAGCCGCCAACGCTGTTGCAATCGCCGTTGCCTGTCGTACAACCGCACAGCTCCGCCCACCCCCCCACCTCCACCAGGCACCTCGCCCGCGTCAGCCAGGCCGACGTCCTGACCCTGTACGGTCTCTACAAACAGGCGACGTGCGGTGACATCAACGCCCCCCGACCATCATGGTCGCCGCTCGACCCTCTCGGCCGGGCGCGGCTCAAGTGGGACGCGTGGAACGCGCGACGGGGCGATCCCGCCGAGCAGTGCATGATGGACTACGTGGATCTCCTGGGAAAGGCGGTTCCCGACTGGGGGAGTGGGGACGCGTGGGGAAAAGGGAACAAGCCGTCGGCTTCCTCTGGCGGAGGCGGCCCGATGGGCCCCGTGGCGTCAACGCTGGCGGGGGGGATGGACCGGCTCCACGCCGAGGAGGACGAGGATCGGCGGCGGCGCGGCGAGGAGGGCCCCTCGGACCACCCCGCCGGAGTGACCGAGGGGCCCGAGCGGGACGTGTGGGCGGCACTCAGGGGTGGCGACACGGCGACGGCGCTGCAGGCCTGGGGAAGGGTGGAGGCGAACGCGCGTCCCCAAGCGGCGCGGAGGCGAGACGCGTCCGGGCTTACGCTCCTCCACCTCGCGGCCGACGCAGGGGGGCCTGGGGCGGCCGACCTCGCCCGTGCCCTGGCCGTGTCCGGCGCAGACGTCAACGCAGCTGATGGGGTGGGCCTCACCCCGCTCCACTGCTGTTGCGCTGCGGCGCGGGCCGACCACGCAGACATCGCCAAGGCTTTGGTTGCCGCGGGGGCCGACCCGACCGCCTGCGATGACGACGGCGAGGAGGCGGGGGCGAAGGCGCCCGAGGCATGGGAGGCGTTTATGCCGCGGCGTGGGATTAGAGACGCGTCGTGATTTCAACACGTTGAGGGTCGATTGTGAACACGGATTCTTTCGCTCTCTTTCGCCCGCCCCAATCATCAATCCATGCTACCCTCCCGACCGAGGCCGCGCGGCTCGACGCCGCCGCGGGGGGCGCCGCCGCCCCCGCCGCCGCCGCCGGCGGCGGCGCCGCCGCCGGCGGCGGCGACGGCCCCGCCCCGCCCCCGACGACCCCCCTCGAGGGCTTCGAGATCGTCGTCCTCGCCATGGGCATGGCGGGGGTCGGCAAGACGGCGACGCGACACTCACTTGCGCACCCGGGGACACCCCAGCTCTGACCCCCGCGCCTCAGCATCGAGCGTCGGATTCTCGCAGAGGCGCTGCACGTCGGACGTCGACACCAGCGCGCCCGCGAAACGCGCTCCCTCAAGCCGCGCCCAACCCTCGGCGTTCTCGGAGCCATCCTCGCCAAAGGTGTAGTCGTACCCCGCCTCCTTCGCAGAATCAGGCAACCGGCCGAAGCGCGCCGACGAGAGGATGGCGTTTTCGAAATTCGCGTCGCGGAGATCGGCGCCGCTGAAATCCGTTTCGTAAGCGTTGACGTCGGTGAAATCGGCTCCTCGAAGGTTGGCGCCGCGGGCGTTGGCCCGGCTCATCTGGCTGCCAACGGCGCGGACACCCGAGAAGTCGGCGCCACGGAGGTCGACCCCGGAGACGACTGTCCCAGGGGCGAGCTCTGCGTTTGCGAACTCAGAGGTCGAACCGCGGCACCAGCTCACGTCGACCGACTCTCCTTCCTCAAGGCTGCCATTGCCAGCCTCGAGGCTGAAGTTGGCGCGGGTGTCAGCATACTTCTCAAGCTGTACGAGGGCGCACCGGTCCGCAGGGGCGGGTGACTTGAGAAGGCTGAGAAGAGGTGGAGGGGACCGGATGGAGATGAGGCGGTGGCAGTGATAGCGGCGCGGTACCGGCAGCGGCAATGGCTGCGGCGGCGGCGGTGGCCACGGCTGGGCAGCAGCGACACAGGGTCATCGTTGGGTCGGGATGAGTCGAGCGGAGAGAAAATCGGCTTCATGGCGATCGACACGTCCCTTCCTCTTTTCCCGCGTCCTTCTCACCTCGGCTTGGAGACCGCCACCGCCGGCCCGGCGAGGGTGAGGCTCAGAGCGAGCGAAAGGAGGGCCACCTCGGCCGCGGCGGGGACGTGTGGGGTCCCCGACGGCGTCGCCGAGCGTCTGAACGCCGCCGCGGAGCTTGAAATTGTACTTGCGAAGTGAATTTTTGACATCGCGAGGCAAAAAAATCTCCCATCCACGAGGCCACGGGTCGGTGAAGTCAGTCTCCAAGGCCCTCCTCCAACGCTCAACGCTCATAATCCACCCCCCTCAGCGTACCCGACATCAGTAACGGAGTGGCCTGCTCCCCATCGGCCTTCACGTGTCGGTGGGGTTGCGCTCGTGCGTCAGAAACCAGGGGATAGCGGCGGCTAGCGCGGACAACGTAGGATGGGAGTGTTCAATGTGGCAGCCTTCTTCGTCACGCGAGTGCAGGAGCTCTGGGTATCTTAAGCCACTGAGTCCCGGTGGGGCTTTTTCAGCTGGGAATAAGCGGGGCGCGGCCCGAATCGGCACACCGTCGACACCCGCGTACGCCCGGCCGGCGTACGCCCACCCTCCGCGGCTAACCGCGTCAAACTTAGCGCGCCAGAGACGACTTCCGCGATGGATGAATCGATTTAATCGGTGCTGGCCCCAACATCCGTGGCGAGGCCGATCTAATTCGGCGGCCTCCGGGGGGGTTACGCCGGCTGGCGTGCGCCGGCTGGCGTGCGCCGGCTGGCGTGCGCCGGCTGGCGTTCGTCGTAGGCCACCAAGACGGCGGGATAGACCCCAAGACCGAGCCCAACCCACCCCTCTCCCCTCGCCTTCTCCCCCCCCCCAGATTCCGCGAGGCCATCGAGGCGTCGCTCATCGTCGGCATCTGTCTGGCCTACACAGCCAAGACGGGAAACCGGCGCTACAACAAGCGAATCTGGCAGGGCACGGCGTGTGCCATCTTAGCCAGCATCGCTGTCGGGATCGGCCTGTCGGCACCCTACTGGATCAGCGACAAGGACGTCTTCTCCGGGTACAGCCAGTACGTGTTCGAGGGCGTCTTCACGGCGGTGGCAGCGGGGCTACTTACATGGATGATCCTGTGGACGCAGCGCATGGGCGCGGGGCTCAGGGGTCACCTCGAGGCTCAATTGGATGAAGGCTTGGACAGCGGCCGGGCCGAGCTCCGCCTGTTTCTTCTCCCCTTCTTCCAGATTTTCCGCGAGGGCGTCGAGACGGCCATCTTCGTCCTCGGTCTCGGCGCCCAAGACGGCGAGTGGAAGGCCGTGCCCCTGCCTGCTATCCTCGGCGTCCTCGTCGCCGTCGCCGTGTCGTTTCTTGTCTTTCGCGGCTCCATCCAGGCCGACCTTGTCCAGCTCCTCACCTACTCTTCTGTCGTGCTCGTATTCTTCGCTGCGGGTCTCGTGTCCTACAGTCTGCACGAGCTCCAGGAGGCCAACTGGTTTGGAGTGTACAAGAATTACGGTAAATACCCCGGGGTGGGTGATACAAGCAGCCTGCCCGATGTCCTGCGGGGCATGACTGCCCAGACCCTCTGGAAGACGAAGAGCCTCCTTGATGACAGCAACAACGAGTTCGGTGCTCTGGTTCGCGCGTTATTAGGTTACCAGGACGCACCGACCATCATGGAGGTGGTGGGCTACGCCGCCTACTGGTGCACGGTGGGTTGCGTCGTGCACTGGGTGACGAGCCCTTCGCACGGCCGCGTCGTCGCCTCGACGGCGTGTTGCTGGCGTATGGCTTGCTGGACGGCGCTGGTATGGGGGCTCGTCCAGTTTATCTGGGCCTGCACGGATGACTCGGGCCAGCCTTGGCTGGCCTTCATCGTGTCGCTGAGCGGCATTGCCGCCAACGCTACCGCCCTCAGCGCGAGTGCCAAGGATCCGAGGGAGTTGATTGCGTGGGCCATGCCCCCCGCCCTGCGGAAGAAGTGGCAACTCGAGGCCTACGCCCATGACGGGGCCGGCGGCGTGCGCCACCCCGTGTCATCTTCGGGCCGCTCCGAATCCGAGTCGACGGACGCTGTTGAGCCGGGCGCGGGCGGGGGCATTGGTGGCCCCACCGGCCGTGCGCCGGGCGTCACGTCGCGCGCCGCCCGTGCCATCTGGTCGCGCCGCGCCGGCCTTGCTCGCCGCGCCCTCGTTTGCCTCACCCTTTGGCACTGCTTTGTCCTCGCCGCCATCTGGGGGCAGCTCGGCGTCGCCGCCCGGTGTCGCGACTCCACCGACCTCGTCTCGGCCTACGCGGAGGTCTACGCGTCCCCTGCTGCCCCCGATGGCTCTGGCCTCGACCTCGCCGCCCTCCGTGCTGACCCCGACGCGCCTCCCGCCGTCGTCGCATGGGTTGAATTCGACGCAGGATCCGGTCCCGAGCCGTCCGAGCCCCTCCCCGCCGCCGTGACCATGGGATCTTCCTCCATGGCGTGCGGCGTCGGTCTGCCTGACTTCGGCACCTCGTTTGCCCACCAGTTTTTCGTGCTGAACCCCTCGTGGCTCCAATCGCCCCGTGAACAAGGGGCGTGGCACGGCGGCAGCGCCCTGGTGATGGCCCTGCTGCTGAACCTCTTCGGCGCTTGCTTCCACGTCTTGTCGGCCTACCACGTGTCACAGTTCTATGGT
>Ga0255754_10004140_pt1 | contig 10217 bp, 9 predicted proteins | sample 101ome_22_FD_179954 | JGI IMG/M metagenome (GOLD analysis project Ga0255754, IMG submission 179954) | Coastal salt marsh microbial communities from the Groves Creek Marsh, Skidaway Island, Georgia - 101412BT metaG (version 2) | ecosystem: Environmental > Aquatic > Marine > Intertidal zone > Salt... | reverse complement strand
TGCCGCCGCTTTTCTTCTTTGGTATTACCCGCCGCCATACAACCTGCGAGCAAAATGGCTGAAAGAAGCACCAGGGCAATCGAACGCAAATGCGTGGTCATCAAAATTCTCCAAAGAAACAATAATCGAACCTGTTAAGTGTAGACAGTATTTACGGGGGCGGAAATGTGCTTCTGCACATTCCAGTGTTGAACCGGGAGATGAACATGTGAAAGCCTCCGCCAAGGTCTCTGGGCAGGAAAAGCGATTGGCGCCAGCCAACAACTTACTTATGATGACGGGATTACAAACGTCTGGGCCGTCGTGGCGGGTTACTTGCACCGAACGCAACCAGAAACTGGAGGATCAATAATGGCTTTAATCAGCTTACGACAGCTGCTCGATTATGCGGCGGAACACGATTTTGGCGTCCCTGCCTTTAACGTCAATAACCTTGAACAGATGCGCGCCATAATGGAGGCGGCTGATGAAGCAAGCAGTCCGGTCATTGTTCAGGCATCGGCCGGTGCGCGTAAATATGCCGGCTCCAATTTCCTGCGTCACCTGATTCTGGCCGCAATAGAGGAGTTTCCGCATATTCCGGTGGTGATGCATCAGGATCACGGCGTGTCCCCCGCGGTTTGTCAGCGATCTATTCAACTGGGCTTCAGCTCGGTCATGATGGATGGTTCGTTGGGAGAGGATGGTAAAACACCGACCGATTACGACTACAACGTTCGTGTGACCCGCACCACGGTAGAGCTCGCCCATGCGTGCGGCGTTTCCGTGGAAGGCGAGATAGGCTGTCTTGGTTCGCTGGAAACCGGCATGGCTGGCGAAGAAGATGGCATCGGAGCCGAGGGCGTTTTGAGCCACGATCAGATGCTGACAGACCCCGACGAGGCCGAGCGTTTTGTCGCTGATACGGGCGTAGATGCGTTGGCGATTGCAATTGGTACCAGCCACGGTGCGTACAAATTCTCACGCAAGCCTACCGGCGATATTCTGGCGATCGAGCGAATCCGCGAGATCAATGAACGCATTCCCAATACCCATCTGGTGATGCATGGCTCCTCCTCCGTTCCGCAGGAGTGGCTGGAGATCATTAACCAGTATGGTGGTGAGATCCCCGAGACCTATGGAGTGCCGTTAGAGGAAATATGCAAAGGTATTCGCCATGGCGTTCGAAAGGTCAATATCGATACCGATTTGAGGCTGGCGTCCACTGGCGCGGTGCGCCGTTTTCTTGCCGACAATCGCGCTGAGTTTGATCCGCGTAAGTTCCTCAAGGAGACCATGGTTGCGATGAAGGGCATATGCAAAGAACGCTATGAAGCGTTTGGCTGCGCCGGACACGCAGAGCAGATCAAGCCGCTCAACCTGGAAGCGATGACCGAGCGCTATGCGAACGGGTCACTTTCATAAGCGGTAATTTACGGTGCGCATAAGCGGGTCCGACGCGGTTGCTGGTGACCGGCTGCGGGGCTTCAACCCGGAGCACTTGCGCGCCGAACTCAAACCCCTTGACCTCTCGTCTCGCCCCATTCGGGGCGATGCTGAGACCAATTACCTTGCTTATTACAACCTCGGCGTCCAACACAACGACGACGAGGTTGTTCATCATTTCGGCACGCTGCGTTGTGCAGGCATGGAGATCGCAACGCACTATTATGTTCATCCGAAACCGCGTGGAACCTGCATTCTGGTCCATGGTTATTTTGATCATTCCGGCCTTTATGGTCACCTGATCAGGCATTGTCTGGACGCCGGGTACAGCGTGATGATTCATGACTTACCCGGTCACGGAATGTCCAGCGGAGCCCCCGCGGCGATCGATAGTTTTGATCGTTATCTGACAGCGTTCACCGAAGTGCTTGAGCAGCTTGGCGATCGCATGCCGATGCCTTGGGTTGCGATTGGTCAGAGCACTGGCGGCGCCATTCTGATGAAGTACCTGATCTGGCAACGTGCTCGCCCAAGCAGTTACCGGTTCGCGAAGACGGTTCTTCTGGCGCCGCTGGTGCGACCGGTTGGCTGGCGTTCTGGCAAGCTGCTGTATCCGCTCCTCAACCCGTTCCGTCGCAGCATTCCGAGAAAATTTGTGATCAATTCGGGAGACCCCGTGTTCCAGCGTTTTTTGCTTGAGGACCCGCTTCAAAGCGATCGGTTACCGTTGAGCTGGGTGGGTGCGATGTATGAGTGGGTGAGGGACTTTGAAGCGACGGGATCTGGTCATGAGGCCATCGAACTGATTCAGGGCGGTGCGGATACCACCGTGGACTGGCGTGGCAATCTGCCGATGATTCGGCTTCGGTTCCCCAAGACCAATATCACTATGGTGGAGGGCGCCGCACATCACATGGTCAATGAGCGTATTGAATTGCGCGAACGGATTTTTTCACTGCTGCCGCTTTGATATCCGCGCCAGCAGATGCGTCATCGCGCTATAGACGCTACACTCCGCGGGCAAATGGCAATAGGAATTCAGCATGCGCAAGCAGCCTTTGGCATCACTTCACAGTGACGGCGACACTGATTTTACGTTGTTGATTGATGGTCAATGGCGAGCGGCGGCGGATAGGCGGGTGTTCCATGCGCATGATCCGTTTCTGGAGCAGGATTGGGGGCGTATCGCGCAGGCGACGAAATCCGACGTCGACGCAGCGGTCAACGCCGCATTAAAGGCATTTGATGATCGTCGCTGGTCCGGTCTATTGGCGTCGCAACGAGCAGCTTGCCTGTATCGATTGGCCGATCTGATAGAGCGTGATATGCCGGCGCTGGTCACCCAGCAAATTTGCGAAAACGGTAAGTTGATTGGCGAGATGAGCGGTGTAACCGCGGCGGTCGCCGCCGATGCACGGTTTTTTGCAGGCTTGGCCGAAGCACATAACGGCTCCAGCGTACCGTCGTCCCGACCTAATTTCACCACATTTACGTTGCGCGAACCGATTGGCGTTTGCGCGGCGATTACGCCATGGAATACCCCGCTGGGCTTACTTGGTTGGAAGTTATTCCCGGCATTGGCCGCCGGCAACACTATAGTGATCAAGCCATCAGAGATCACGCCAACCTCAACACTTATGCTGGCAGCGTTGGCTGCGCAAGCGGGTATCCCGGATGGTGTTGTGAATGTTGTGACCGGTGACGGGACGGTTGGTAGCGCGCTGGTACAGCATCCGGATGTTGCCAAGATCGCGTTTACCGGCTCGACCAGCACGGGGCAACAGATTGCATCCCAGGCCGCGCTGCGTAGCGCCCGGGTGAGTCTGGAACTCGGGGGCAAGTCGCCGAACATCATATTCGCGGATGCCGATATTGATCAGGCGGTCAGTGGCGTTATGGCAGGCGTGTTCGCCGCCAGTGGTCAAAGCTGCATGGCCGGTTCACGCGTGCTGGTGCAGCGGCCGGTCTATGAGCGCGTGTGCGAACAATTGGCAGAGCGCGGACAGCGCATGTGTGTGGGTGATCCGTTCGATCCGGCTACTGAGTTGAATCCGCTAGCGTCGCGCATGCAGCTTGAGCGCGTATTACGCTATTTTGATGTGGCCCGAGAAGAGGGGCTTCACTGCCTCACCGGCGGACATCGAATGGATTGCACTGGCTATTTTGTCGCGCCGACGGTGTATCGGGACGTCACGGACGATAGTCGTTTGTTCCGGGAAGAAATATTTGGTCCGGTTGCCGTTGTGACGCCATTTGATAGTGAGTCAGACGCCATCGAGCTTGCCAATCGCACTCGCTATGGGTTGGCCGCTGGTATCTGGACGCAGGATATCAAGCGCGCGCACCGGCTTTTGCATGCAGTGCGCGCCGGGACTGTGTGGATCAATAATTATCGGGTTGTGGGTCATACACTGCCATTTGGCGGGATGGGGCAGAGCGGCATCGGACGTGAGATGGGGGCTGCCGCGCTCGACGCCTACACGGAACTGAAAAGCGTGTGGATTGATACCGGCAACGATGTTGTGTTTAAAACAGGTGGGGAGCACTGATTCATGAAACAGGATTTAGTGGTGATCGGTTGCGGTGCTGCCGGCTTATCGGCGGCGGTAGCATATGCTGATGAGGTCGGCAGCGACGCCCGAATTACGGTACTTGAGCGCGCCACCCGGGAGGGAAGGGGCGGCGCCACACGCTGGACCAGCAGCTGGTTCAGGGTAACCGCCGATCGTCAGCTTGACCCGCAGTTTATCCCGCTGATGGAGCGTCTTGGAGAAGGGCGCGCCGACTTGGATTATTGTCGTATTTACGCCAACGAGGTTCCCGCGACCTTTGATTTTTTGGATCGCCACGGCGTTCCTTGGGTGTACTTTGAGCAGGGTTTTGCCAATCGCAATACCGGAGGCGGATTGGCGATGCCAGTGCCTGGCGGCGTAGCAATTGTGGACACGTTGGCCGATGTGATTGACGGTCTGCCGAACGCTCGCATTGCGTATGAAACCGAAGCGGTCGCATTGATCACTGATGAGACCGGTGCGGTCACCGGCGTGCGCGTTAACGGCCCAGCAGGAGAGCAAATACTCGCAGCGGATAATGTCGTGATTGCCTGCGGTGGTTTTGAGGGCGCGCAAGATATGCTTACCGATCATCTGGGTCCGCGCGCGGCGGAGCTTGATGTGATTGCGCCGACGCTGGTGAATAACCGAGGCGACGGCATCCGCTTGACGCAATCCCTTGACGCGGCTGTTGCTGGTCAATTCGATATGTTTCATGGGGAGCCGGTCGATCCTCGCTCCGACAAGCCGGATGCGGTCATCTATGCCTATCCATTCGGGATTGTGGTCAACGGCGAAGGCAAGCGATTTTTTGATGAAGGCGCCGATAGTTTCGACAGTACCTTTGAACTGCTCGGTTATGAAATATGGGCGAATCAGCAACAATCTGCCGCATTCGTCGCAGAGAAAGCCATCCTCGATTGGCCTGGCGTAACAGATATTGTGCTCAGTGATTTACCGCCATTGGAGGCCGATACTATCGAGGAACTGGCTGTTCTGCTTGGTATTGCGCCAACTGCCTTGGCGAGTACGGTGGCTGAATACAATCGCGCGATTCAGCCCGGGGAAACCGACCGACGGATTCGCGACGGCAAATGCACGCAGGGCATTACCCCGCCAAAATCAAACTGGGCGACGCCCATTGAAAACGGTCCGTTCATCGCATGGCCGTTGACATGTGCGATCACGTTTACGTTTGGGGGTATCCGCAGCGACTCGCGCGCGCGAGTAATTCGAAACAATGGCGAGGCGATTCCTCATTTGTATGCGGCGGGCGAAGTGACCGGTCTTTATTACAACGAATATCCGGCCGGAACCTCAGTATTGCGTGCATTGACCTTTGGGCGTATTGCAGCGCGTGAAGCAGCGAGTCAACGCTGATGGATATTATCGATACCGCGTCGATGCCTTGGGGCGAGAGTCTGGTGCCACAGCGCAGCGACGATGCCTACATGGCACATAAACGGTTATTTGAAGGTGATGAGAACAGTCCCGACAATTACATGCTGGTGTTGGCGCGAGAACCCAATAGCTATTTTTCGCCGCGACATCGACACCCCTGGGATCAGGTCCGCTACTGCCTTGACGGCCAGATCCCCATTGCCAAAGGACTCTTTGTTGAGGGCGGCGAGATCGCCTATTTCCCGGAGAATACCTATTACGGTCCGCAAGAGGGTGGCGAGAACAGGCACGTCTTGTTGCTGCAGTTTGGCGGCGCCAGTGGTCGGGGATTCATCGGGCCCGACCGCTTAAAACAGGCGCGAGCCGAACTGGCAGAAACCGGAACCTTTGCGCGCGGTGTTTATACGCGCAACAAGCCAAATGGCGGTCGCATCAATCTTGATGCGTACGAGGCGATCTGGCGGCATGTAAAAGAAGAGGAACTCTCGTATCAGCCAATGCTGTTCAAGACGCCCACGGTGATGCGCCCCAATGCATGGTCATGGCAATCTACGAAGGTGCCAGGTTGCAGCCGTAAACAAATTGCGCTATTCCCGCATCGTGCGCTCGCGATTGACTTTTATCGCCTTGAATCGTCGGAACATACGCAGACCTGCGACGCCGATCAAATGCGTTTTTTGTTTGTTACCGAGGGCGCCGGCGAACTCGCTGGATCGACGCTCACCAAGACGCTCACCAAGGGAAGTGCGATTCGAATGCTGGCGGGAGAGAGCGCGACCCTCAGCACTCAGTCAACGCTGGAGTACCTGTGCTTGTCCGTTGGCTTAATTGAACCGCGGTGGCATTGAGCCAGCGGTTTCGCGGTTAGAGTTCATTTCCGGCGGCCTCCAGTATTGCGTTCCGGTCTAAACATTTTTAAAAAATTTTCTTCCTGTTTGAATCCATCGTCATTTCGCCTGCGTCTACCGTTATGAGAGCGCAATTTGCGCATGGGAGCCCGCCACGGATAACCACGTGGGACATCTCGACCAACGGAGAAACGACAATGTTAGACGAATGGACACTTGCACTGATTATCAGCGCGACCACCCGGTCGTGGAACTGTAGCCCTCACATGAATCTCAACATCAACGGAATGTTCACTTCTGTTGATGCATCGATCCAAAATGGGCCGGCCGAACGGCCAGCGGGCATAGAAGAAAAGGACGCAAAACAGGCATTTTTTTGCGTCACAGGACGATAAGTATGGAGACCAACATGAAAGCATTGAAAAATTTGGCGCTTGCAGCAGCATTTGGCGCGAGTTCAATGATCGCTAGCGCTCAACCGGATAATGATCCCGTTGCAACCGCGCCCGAAGATCGTTCATTCGGAATTTCAATTGAAGTGGAAACCGATAACGGATCTGACGAATCCGTTGAGAACAGCACCAGACGTGCGGTCCTCAAAATCGTGGCAGACGTGATGGAAGAGATTCCACAAGAGTTACGCGACGAAATGTCTGAGGAAGACAAGGTCAAGTTCGAGAGGGCGCTGGAGGCTATCGAATCCGGCGAGTTTGACGAGGACTCGACCGGCAAGCAGATTGTGATTAACGCAAATCACGGTGGAGAACAGCAGTACTACGATTGGACTGGACTGGTAGCCGTTATTCTGCTTTTCGGAGGCCCGGTTGCGATTGTCGCCCTGGTAACCAGAAGCAATCGCCGTAAGCGTGAAATGGTGCATAGCACGATTGATCGTATGATTGAGAACGGACAGGAAGTGCCAATTGAGCTCCTGGACGCAATTGACAAGGGCAAAGGCGGTAAGTCATCGCTGCAGCGAGGGACGATCAATGTTGCGTTGGGTGTTGGCTTGGGTATAGCGCTGTGGAACATCGCGGACTCGGGAGTTGCGACGTTGGCGCTGATACCGCTGTGTATCGGAATGGCGCAATTACTTGTCTGGAGGCTGGAATCAAACAACGGCGACCGGCAGTAAGGCACCTCGCGGCGGAGCACGGGCAATGGGACCTAGCGATGAAGAACTGGTCAGGCGCGTCCAAAGGCATGACAATCGTCATGCCTTTGCCATGCTGGTCAAGCGCTACCAGTCAGAAGTCCGAAACAGTTTGCGGCGCATGACGCACGGAGACGCCAGTCTCGCCGACGACCTCGCGCAGGAAACCTTTGTTCGTGTGCATCGATCCATTCATACATTCCGTGGTGATAGCAGTTTCAGGACCTGGGTGTATCGGGTTGCGTACCGTTGTTTCCTCAGCGAGATTCGCAAGTCGGCGCCGCCGCTTGAAACCATCGAGGAGCACCACTGGGTTGAGGAGCAATGCAATGAACAGGATGCATTTATGCGTGACTTTAACCGGGCGATGACCATGTTGAGTGCGCAACAGCGCGATGCAGTCCACTTTTCGATTCAGAGGGGGTTTGCACATCCTGACATTGCGGAGATAATGGGTATCCCGTTGGGAACAGTCAAAACGCATGTAATGCGTGGGCGCCAGAAGCTGCAGGAAATGCTCAGTGACTGGCAGGAGGGTCTGAGCAATGAATGACACAGATTGGTTGAGCGGCGCGCTGGCGGCACGAGAGCCGCACATTGATGATGACGGCTTCACTGATGCTGTGCTCGCACGTTTGCCTGAAGCAAGCGCTGAGCCGGTACGCAGTTACGACGGGATCATCATAGGCAGTGCTGCGCTGGCCTCTGCTGTTGTTGCGCTCAACTTTCCATTTTCCCCGTTCCTGGATTTGATAACCAGCTCCGCATCAGTGCCGATGGTTGGCGCGACGCTGATGCTTGGCCTGATGACGGTCTCCCTTGTTTCGGATCGGTTGAAACAGTTCATCTAAAACGTTTTTCAGGGTTCCGGCCCCGAGGCCATTTCACGAATCGTCATACATCGCTGGTTTTGTTGGTGCAGGACTTTGAGCCCCTTGTGGGTTCCGGTGCTGAGCGAGCTATCAGCCATCATTACCTCCAGGGCGGCTGTTGACTCGATGTCGCAGAATGCCGGTACCATATGATCAATATAACTTGTCATAAAGTACGGGCTGCGTTGTGCATCGAGGGACGCCAAACCATGTCTTAAGCGCTCAGCCTGTTGACGATGGGCAGTCGTTTGCGTTGGAGGAAAAAGTCCTTGCATCAATACCTGTTCCTCCTTGGTCGATCGTTCGCTTCCGTTAAGTAACGCATCGACATAGGCCGACTTGCCCGTCTCGTCGGCAAGACTGGCGCGAATTCTGATCAGACTCTTAACGGCAGTGTCATCCGGTTTAGCTGACGACGCCGCAAGCGCCCTGTCGAGAGTACCTGGATACCGGAACTCGGCAAGTTTCTCCAGAATACGCCAACGACGTTGAGGATCTGGTTCCCAGCCCAGGGTTGTAATGGGGGCGTCGTAGGCAGCCTGCAATCCCTGCAGAGCGTGCGAGCTGTCCGCTATGGAGATGACGAAGTCCAGCCAGATTCTTTGCAGATCCGAGTCATCGTCAGCTTTCTGAAGCTGCGCCCAACCGGTATCACCCAATTGCGCGAGCATTTCGCCGATGGCCAATGGGTAGTTGCGCTCCGGCCATGCTTGCAGTACCAGGCGCGCAGAATAGATGGAGTAGCGCTGCAGGCTTTGAAGAGTATCCGGGTGGGTTTCCAGGGGCAATGCCTTGAGGGCCAGGCTCATGAAGTCATCTAGCGGCAATTCGGCATCCTGAACCATCATCCACAGGCTTTGCCAGATCATATCCCGTGTCAGCGGGTCGCCTAGTTGAACCGCTACCCGACGCAGGTATGCAAGGTCAGCCTCGCTGAACGCGATTCGGGTCACTGCATGATCGTCATGGTTAGGGAAAATAAACGCGGGACAGGGGCTCATCGCCGGCACTGTCAACTCGGTGCGAGCGTTGTCTATAGTGCTGCTTATCGTGCTCACGCTGCTCTGGTCCTGACCGTACAGCGCAAGTTTTAATCGGTGCTCTCGCAATGTTGGAGAAAATGGCGAGCCTGTCTGTTCAACCTTAATACCCGCGAGCAGATTATTGAAACAGCGGTGCTGCGCCTTCAGCGTATTCGTACCCGGTGTCAGCAACCATTCCTCAACCCAGCGTTTTCTCGCCTGATCGTCATCAAACGGTAAGGCTGCGACCAGGTCTTCCAGCGTTGCGTTACCCCAAGCGTGCGTTTGAATGTAGTCTTGGAGCCCCGCCTTAAAACCCTCGACCCCCGTCCGATAAGCGAGCTGTTTGAATACCGAAGCACCCTTGCCGTAGCTTATGCCATCGAAGTTGGTAAACGCCGAGCGAACGTCTTCAACGGGGGTTTCGACGGGATGGGTAGTAACAAGCGCATCCTCGTAATATCCCCAGCTTTTCATCCCGGAAAAAAATGCGTGCCAGGCAGACTCAAACTCGGTTGCCTCTGCTGTTGCGAGAGCTGCCATATAGGTCGCAAAGCTTTCGTTCAGCCATAACCCGTTCCACCATTTCATGGTAACTATGTTGCCGAACCACATATGCGCCATCTCATGCATGATCACGTCGGCAAGATTCAGCCGATCGGCTTCGGTCATGACGCCGCCGCGGATGAGGTCTTCTGCAAAGGTTACCGCGGCTACATTTTCCATTGCACCGAACTGGTAGTCGGGCGCCAACACCTGGTCGTACTTGATGAAAGGGTATGGCATGGCGAACCAGTTTTCGAAGAAATCAAAACCTACCCGTGTCCAGCGGAACCAATCATCGACCGGAACTTGCTCGGCTGTGGAGGCACGAGCAAACAGCCGCGATGGTATACGCGCCTGTGGGTCCTCCCATACAACGTACTCCCCTCCGTGAATAGACA
>Ga0255754_10004137_pt1 | contig 10220 bp, 7 predicted proteins | sample 101ome_22_FD_179954 | JGI IMG/M metagenome (GOLD analysis project Ga0255754, IMG submission 179954) | Coastal salt marsh microbial communities from the Groves Creek Marsh, Skidaway Island, Georgia - 101412BT metaG (version 2) | ecosystem: Environmental > Aquatic > Marine > Intertidal zone > Salt... | reverse complement strand
CCCGACCCCCCCCCCCCCCGCCGATGGAACCGGAACCGAGGCCCGGACGACAAAGACGTGGTCTCCCCGCCCGCCCTCTGCACGCCGCATCCCCGCCCCCCGAACCCGCAGCTCAGCTCCGTCCTGGGTCCCGGCGGGGACAGCGAGCGAATGCCAGCCCCCCAACGCCGTCTCCACCTCCGCCGTGGTACCTAGCGCAAGGAGAGAACCCGCAACATCGAGATCCGACACGAGGTCGGCCCCGCGGCACCGCAGGCCGTCGGGGCACGAGAGCCGCAACGTCACGAGGAGGTCCCCCGGCGCACCGCCCCGCACGCCAGCGCCCCCCGCGCCCCGGACGCGCACCGTCTGCCCGTCGGTCGCGGCACCGGCGGGGAGCTCGACCCGGCCCTCGCGACGGCCCGCGATAAGCCCAGCGCCATCGCACCGTCGGCACGGCCGAGTCAGGATGCCGCCAGCCCCAGCGCATGCGGGGCAAGCACCCGCGCGCGGGCTGCGCCGCCTGCGGGGCTCTTCGCATGGCGCCCAACCCGGGGCAACGGGCAACGGTCTACGCTCGCGCAACTGGGGCGCCGCCCCGCCAACGCGGAGCGTCTCGCCGGCACCTCCGCATGATCGGCACACGACGACGTCGGCGGGCACGCCGCCCTCACCCGCGCAGTCAGGGCAGGTCCGCGGCGCCTCGACAGCCACGCGCAGGGGGCCGCCCCGCGCCGCAGTCGACAGGCACACCGTCCGCTCGACGCAGACGTCGTCCCCGCGGCGGGATGGGGGGCGGAGGGTAGAGATGGGGGCCGCCGAAGGGGGTTGAGGGGACTCGTTCACTGCAGCCTCCGCCGTTATGAGGTCAAGGAGGGCAGCGAGGGCGTCCGACGCGGCACGTACCCGCTCCCGCGCCTCTCGCGGTGGCAGTTGGGCGCCTCGCACGGGGCTGGGGTGGGTCGAGGGCGCGAGTCGGGAGGGGAATCGGGCGTGGTAGGTGGAGAGTGGTCGGCGGCAGTCACGCGCCTACCGCTTGCGTCGGCCAAGGCCCGCTGCGTCTCTCTTGCCTCACGGCATCAGTCGTGCGCCGAAACGCATTCAAGAGCTCATCCGGCGTGGGAATGGGCGACGCGGGATCCAGACCCAGCGCTTCGAGGTGCTCGGCCCGTCGAGACCGCGCGTCGATCCGACAGGGGCGCGGGGATGGCGATGGCGATGGCAGCTGCAACGGCGGAGCGGTGGCAGGGCAGGGTTTTCTCGGCGTTCTTCGCCGCTGGGCCGGTGTCTGCGGGGCCATATACCCCCCCACGGCGAAAGACATCACGGCTCGCTCCTGATCGCGTGAGGACCGGGGTCAGCCCAAAGCTCGCCCTTTTTCCCTCCCCCGCCCTCGCTTTTAGAGACCGAGGGTGAGGTCGAGACACTTCCCCCCGCTTTCAGGTACCTTCAGCTGAGATGGTGCGTGGAATGAGGGCAGTCGTGCCCTCGCCTCCCCCGCGTCGCGCGTCGAGCGCCCGCGAGAGCCCCGAGGAGGCGCTCGCAAGGCTGAAGGCCTCCACCAACGTCGATGGTGCAGGTTTGCTCGCGACCGCGACTTCGCTGTCCCGTGTGGCCTCGGTGGGCCGTCGTCGCATAGATGAGGCTGCAGCGAAGCGTGCGTGGGCTCTCGGCCTGCGCAAGCTGAAGGAGGAGGCCGACGCAGTCGAGCACGCTCTGCACTCCGACACCGTGGCCCTCGGCCTCGGCGCCGGAGCCGGAGCCGCCCTCGCGGACACCGCCGAGATCGACGCCGCCGCCCTGGCCGCCCTATCGGCCGAGGTGACGGCGGCCGCCGACGCTGTCCGCGCCGCGGTTCGCGCCGCGGCCCCGTGTGCCGCCGGACCGACTGGCAGAGTCGCACGAGGCGTGCCGCCGCGGGGCCGCGCGACAATGACGCGCACCCGTGCGGCGGTGCCGGCGGCCCACTTCGACGCCGATGCCGGAGCTCTCGCCGACGCGGCGCGGCGCGCCTTGGAGGTCGCTCGGCGGTCGGCGGACACGCAGGGCGCCGAGCTGGCCCGCCTCGTGGCGGGTGCGGCGGAAGAAGCCGCCGCCGCTGCCGAGGCCGCATTTGCCCTGCCCCGCGACGGGACCGGGACCGGGGCCGCCAACGCCAGCGCCGCCGTCCTCGCCGCCGCCGCGCGCTCGCTGCCACTCGATCCTATCCAGGCCTATCGGGACCTGGACGCGCTCGCAACCCACGGGCCGTCAGCTTGCCTGGTGCTGCGAGCGCTGGCAGAGCGGGGCGAGGGTGGCCTTTCTGTCACCGAGGTCACGGCCCGGTGCCGCGCATTCGCCGACCGAGCTATCGCGCTGCGCAGGGAGGGGGTGGACGGGGGCGACGAGGATGCCTACGCTTCTGTGTCCCTCCACGCGAATGACCCTGGCGCGGCCACGGGCCTTCTTCCGGCAGCAGGCGGTGGGCCCGCGGGGCTCTCGTCCACCGAGCACGCCCGGTTCCTGTCAGCCCGCGCAGCCATCGGCCCGGTCGAGGGATCGTCGGCCATCGCGCTTGCTCGCGCGGTGTCTCCCCTCCTCGCCGACCTGTCACTGACCGTCCAGGCGATCGAGTTGCACGAACACTGGCGAGCGAGCGGGACTGACTGACCTTCCTTGTAGATGGCGCCCTGGCGAACCCGACTTCGCCCCCCCCCGGAACCACAAACCTCTCATGCACTCTCTCTCCGCAGGTGGAGGCAACGCCTTGCGCTGAAGCGGCGCGCGACCGACCTCGCCGCGGTGTGGGCGCGCGCGTCGGCGGCGCTGGTGGACGAGGACGACCGCATGCGCGCCCGTGTCCATGCTGATGTCGAAGCCAACGCGGCCCGCGCCGCTCGCGAGGCCGCCCGCCTGCGCGGTGCAGCCGAGCGTGCGATCGAGCGTGATGAGGTCCACGCGCCGCGCCGCGCCGCAAGGGACGCTGAGCGGGCGGCTGAGCTGAGCCAGCAGGCAGTCCGTGCGGCACGTCTCCAGGAGGCCCGTGACCGCGAGGAGGCGGCTGCTCGCGCCGCTGACCGCGTGCGACTGGCCACATTTGCCAGCGAACGGGTCGCACGCGACGAGGCCGCGCGCGCGGCCGCCCGGAAGGCCGCGCTCGAGGCAGAGCGGGCGCGGCGCGAGGCGGCACCGGCGCGGGTCGAGGCTGTCGAACGGCGGGCGCTCCTGCTCGAGGAGGAGGCCGCGGCGCGGGCGGCAGCCCAGGCCGCGGCCACATCGCACCGCGCCTGCCGGGACCGCGCTCTGGAGCGACTGGCGGCGACTGCTGTGCCCTCGGTCGCCCTCGTGAAGCGCGATCCAGAGCGGGCCCGTGCGACGACCGAGACGGCCGCCGAGCGATCGCGCGCTTGCGAGGCCGCACGCCGCGCCCGCGCCGCCCGAGCCGCAGGAGAATCCCGGCCTGACGCTGTCGACGCGCTTGCGGGAGGATACACTGAGGCCGATTACCAGCGGGATCCGCGCGCCCGACTCCTCCACGACCTCCACGCACAGGGGCTGACGTCGGGACCAGCCGCTGCCGAGGCCGTCTCCGCCGTCCTCCGCATCCCATCAATCCGGTCGACGCGCATCGACGCCTTGTCCTCGGCCCAGATCGAGCGCCACGAGGCCACGGGGAGTCTGGTGCCCGTCGGGTTTCCCTCCGTGCCCGGTAGATGATATGGGCGGGTGGAGGGCGAGGGGATGAAGGTGGGCTATGGCCGTGAAAACGAGCCGACGTCGTTCGGTGGTGGCAACAGTGAAGGCGGCCGCGAAAGGTCCATGGGGGGCATGGAGCACGTCCAGGCGACTTCCGCCCCCGGTGTTCCCCCCTCTACTCGCAAAGCTCAGTTCGTCGAGGCGTGTCCGGGCGGGCTCCCCGCCGCGGCTCTTCACGCAGCGACAGCACCAGCAACGTCGCCACCTGTGCTCGGCCGGCAGACATCCTTCTCGTGGAACTCGTCGTATATCCGCCGAGATGAGAGCTGGCGAATTGACCATCGACACACCTTCGCACGACGACGGTCTGATCGCCAGCCTCGAAGAGCTGCTGTCCTATTCACGGCGAGCCGCCGCCGAGAGCGCCCCATGCAGCGCAGGGCAGCAGGCCCACCAGCCCCCGACCGCGCCGACCCCTGCCTCTCTCTCTCTCTCTCTCTCTCTCTCTCTCTCTCTCTCGCTCTCTTCCAGGCTTCCCCTGGCCGACCGGCGCCTGACCCCTCGTGTGCGTGGGGTGCTAGTGGAGATCGCCTTACGTGGTCGAAGCCGGTATCCCTGGCACGCTGTGCGCACGCCCCTTCAGGACGCCCTCGCGACGGCCATCGACGACCTGTCGCGGCCCGAGCGCTGCGACCGCGACCGCGACCCCCCCGCGGGCGCCGACGATCCGAGCCCGAGCGCGGGCGCCCGCGGGAGCGGAGCCCCAGGCCCCAGCAGGATGGTCCCGCCGACCGTGACGTCGCCCCCCCCCTCTCTCCCGGCGGGCCTCGCCGCTGAGCTTGCTGCCCACTCAGGAGAGCGCGCGCCCTTCACCCTTCAGCGCCTCTGTGAGCTGGCCTGCCCGCCTCGACCGGCCCCGCAGGGGGCAGGCGGCAATGTCGGCAATCACTATGGCGACAACAACGATGGCAGAAGCGCCCCGCCGCCACCGCACCGAACGCCCGCCGCCCTCTCCCGCGCCGTCTCCCTCTGCCTTTCCGTCCGCGCCCCACACCTGCCAGAAACACGTCCACCTCCCCGTCCAGGGTGGCGCGACATGGAGGAGCGTCTCGCCGCCCGGGATCGCGCTGTCGAGGCGGGCCAGGGGGGGCGCGCCGGCGGGGCGGAGGAGCAGTGGCTCGCGGACGATCCGGACGAGCTGGGGGCGGGCGCCGCTTGGGGAAATGAGTGGGGGGACGGGGATGGGGGGGACCGAGACGGGTGGCGCGTCGGAAAGTGGGCCCGCGAGGCGACCTGACGTTGCACCGTGGCAGGCTGGTGGTGCGGTGGGGGGCAGGAGAACACATTGCGTCGCTTCCCTGCCCCCGAACCATCCTTCCCGATGGTCGAGTTCTGCGATGGGGCTCGACCCCGCGTCTCCTCCGCACGGAGGTGTCACCTCGCGAGCCCGACGAGAAGGCGATACTGGCCGGCCGACGGCGGTAATGCCATTAGCAACGACAGCCCCCCAGGGCACGAGCGGGCGAGCGACGCGCGCCATCATCCCACTCTTATCGGACAATTCCGACGAAGACGTGACCAGTCCCCACTCAGACGCGCTCTGGCGCTGCAGGGAGGCGTGCTCGACCACCGCGCCCGCCAAGCCCGCTGCCCGCGAGGCCGCCGTCGGCGTCCCCTGTTCACTCCCTTCCCCACCCCCCGCCCTCCTCCCTCGCGCCTCCCACAGATGCCCCCCGTTCGTGCAATCTCGCATAGTGCTGGCGGGGGCGCTAACAGGAGCCACCGTAAAGACGATCATCGCCCCCCTCGAGCGGCTCAAGATCCTCCTCCAGACGGACCGCTACCACGGGCAGAACGCCCCCCGCGTGCTGGCCGAAGTGTGGCGGGCCGAGGGCGTCCCAGGGCTCTTTCGGGGCAACTTGGCGGCGGTGGCCCGGGTGATTCCATACGGGGCCGTCCACTGGGCCGCCTTCGAGGCGCTGAGGGACCTGTCGCGGGGCGTGGCCGTTACACTCGACGGGGGGGCGGCGCCCAGCCGTCGCGCCCTTGCCCTCGCCGACGGCCTGGCGGGCGCGGGCTCGGGCGCCGCGGCCATCCTGGTGACTTACCCACTCGATCTCGCACGCACCCGCATGGCCTACCTTGCCGAGGCGGCCCCCGAAGCGACGACCCGCGGCACTGCTGCCAGCCCCGCCAACCGTGCACCGCGGCGGGGCCTTGCGGCGACTCTGCGCGGTGTCGTTGCCCGTGACGGCATCGCGGGTCTCTTTCGGGGGCTCGGTCCCACCCTTGTGGGCATTCTTCCCTACGCCGGGATCAAGTTCACTGTGTACGAGGGGATCAAACGAGAGATCCGCGCCTGGCACGCTGTTGCCGACGCCGCTTCAGTGCCAGGGTTGGACACGTCCTCACCCTCACCCTCGCCCTCACCTTCGCCCTCGCCCTCGCGCGTCGGCGGTGTAGGTCTCCCAGGACTCCTTGCGGCGGGGGCGGCCTCGGGTCTTGCCGCTCAGACGGTCACTTACCCGCTCGACGTTGTTCGGCGCCGCATGCAGGTGCAGGGCACCGAGGCGGCCCTGGTGCGCGTTTGGGAGGGCACCGAGCCCCGCGGCGGGCCGACCAACGCGGCGGCAGTGGCGGTGGCGAGCCTTCCGCCGGCGTCAGCCGAGCCCGTCTACCCGTCGACGGCCGCAGGGCTTCGGGCCCTCTGGCGCTCGCCCCGAGGATGGCGGTCCCTGTTTCGGGGTCTCGCAGTCAACTGGGTCAAGGTGGTTCCGTCGACGGCCGTGGGATTCGCCACGTACGAGATGATTAGGGGCTGGCTGGGTGTGCCGGACAAGAGCTCCTTCTAGGGCGCAGATTCATGATCGAATTCAAAACCTTGACCCGACCAGTGCCCTCCTCCCGTCGTCACCGCCGGCGCAGTTCGACGAGGAAGGTGCCGTCAATGACTTCGCGGAACGGGACGCCAACGGCGCGCAGGTGGTCACCCACGGCGCCGCGCAGCCCCCCCTGCGCGTTGTGCTGCCCTCGCGTGTGCTGTCCCGCCCCGCACACGATCTGAATGGCATCCCCGAATCCAGGATCTGCGCCGTGTAGCAGCGGAGTCAGCTCTGCCGACAGCAGCTCAAGCGCCTCGGCCACAAAGAGCCCGTGTAAGTCGAGGGCCGACCGCGGGGGCGGTGGGCATCCCGAGGCTCGGGCGGCGACCCACGCGGGGTTACGCTTGGCAAACAAGCGCGCTGCGGCCTGCCGGTGAGCCGCCGACATGGCTGCGCCGGCCGCGCGTGCCTGGGCGGAGAGGCGACCAGCGGCAGCACTGTCACCAGCGCGGTGGGCGGCCTGCGCCCGCTCGTAGAGCCCGTTGCGCTCCCGCATGTGTCGCTCGGCGTCTGCGCGGCATTTCGAGAAATCAGCAGCAACCGAAGACCCGGCTTCCACCCAGTCAATGAAGACGGGCGGTCCGGTTCCAGTCCTTGGCGAAACCTCAGCCCTGGACGCCGTGCTGTGTGACGCCGGGCCGCACCCTGCCCCGGCCACCGGCACCGGCGCTGGCGCCGGCGAGGGACGGGCGGCGACGGCGGCGAAGTCAGCCCCACTCGTCCCAGCCATGGGGCGGAAAGGGGCGGGCCCCTGCCCAGTAAGCCGGAACGAGGAGAGGTTGCCCCCGGGGGCAGAGGGTGGCGGGGGGTCGTCCGTCCGCCACGAGTCCCCCCGCTCGTCGTCTCCTCTTTCTCCACTCGCGCCTCCAGCGAGGGCGGGAAAGGCACCAGCACCTGTCGGCCGAGGCTGCCGCATCGCGCGCTCGCGCCGGTCCGCAAGTTCCCGGGCTTCAGCAACCTCCGCGCGGACCCGCCCTTCGAGGTGGAGAACGAGGCCGGCGGCCGCCCCCAAGTCCCCCCGGGCGAGGACGACGACCTCCCCCAGCGCTTCGGCTGAATATGTGGGGAAGCGCTCCCGCAGCGCCGCCAGGGAAGGGTCGCCAGCCCCGGCGACCCCGGCCCGGTCGCCACCACCGTTGTCGCCCCCAGGCTCCTCCCAGTCTCCCTCGTCGATGTGGTCCTCGGGGGCTGTAGGGCCATGTCCATCGTCCGGAATGCACCACTCGTTGGCCCAGGAGGTTGAGGGCGCAGAAGTGTCAGCAGGCGCCCCGGGCGTCCACCCGCCCGCGGACGGGTTCAGCCCGCGCAGTCCAGGCATGCCGGGCCCGGGGTTATAAGCCAGCGCCTCGTCGTCGGGGCCCGCAAAGTCGCCCTCGTCACCGTAGGCTGCGGGGTCGCACTCGAACTCACGCCACCATTCTCCGCCCTCGGTGCCTGCACCGCGTTTGTTATGGGGTGGCAGTGGCGACGGCGACGGCGGGGGCACGGTAGCGAGCGAGCGTCGAGGACAACGGAACAAGCGGATCGCCAGTAGTCGGATCCTCTACACGCATCGACCAAGAGCGGAGCCAGCGCGAGCCCCAGCTTTCCCCAAGCTCGCCGGAGCCCTCGGCCGCGCCTCCACCAGGCAGGGCGCGGCCGAGGTCGCCCACGAAGCCCTCGATTAGGTGAACGGACGGAGAAGAAGAAACGCCGGGCCACTCCGACCGGCAGAGGAAAAACTAGTTCCAGAGAGGGGTTCGGGACGGGGTACGGCATTGGGATGTCCCCCGAGACACGCTGAAGGCTAAATCCGAGTCGGCGCGACCCGAATCACCAGTTCAGTGAAGAGATCGTTTTACGGACGGCGAGAGGGCTGGCGTCGCACCAGGGCGCGCGCTTGAGCGGGGCGTGCCTCACACCGGGCCCTCGCCGACGCGCCGCTCCCCCCCGGCTCGCTGGGGTCAGTGGCGCTGGCAAAGTTTAGAGATGATTGCAGTGCATCTGCTCCGAACATCTCCTCTTGTCCCATCCGCCCGTTCACAGATAGAAACAGAGTAAAACCGACCCCCCGGCCCCACGCCGACGTGGCGCCTTGAGCGACAAGAGCGCCCAACGACCCGAGCGCTCGGCGATGCCACCGACGAACCAAGCCCCACCGTGGGGCTTGGGCTGTGCAGTGACGCCAACGAAGGACGCCCCGCCCCCGGCTGCGCCCGGTCCGCCTCACGTCAGCGGCCAGGTCGGCGGCCTCGGGGCTGGCCCCGAAATTGCTGATTTTAGCAGCCTGTGCTCGACGCCCAACAAGGGCGACGGCCCTCCCCTCGAGAGTTTCCACCTGTCGTCCACGCCCGGCCGCCTGATGACGCACCTAGGAGCGCAGCGGGGCGGTCGCCTGCCGTTGGCGCGTCGGGATGGCCTCGCACCTGGCGGGCCGGATGACGGCGCCCTCCGGCCTTCGTCCGACGCGAGCCTCGACCATGCCGCCATCGTCTTCGGGACGACGGGCGGACTCACTCAGTCAGTCTCGGCCGTAGACGGCACGCTCAAAGACTGCACGAGGGCGCCCCATGGGTGGGGAGGAGGGTCTTCGTCGCCGTCTGAGGCGGGGCCGGCCCCGGCGCCTGCGGCGGCGGCGCCCCGGCCCATCACGCGGTCGTCGGGCCGCCGGTCATCGATCCGGACTGCCGCCGACTATCCAGGCTCGTCGCGTGCGGCGCCAGCCGCGGTCCCCCCTACGACGACGCTCCTTGGCCCCGATGCGTTCGATCAGGGCTCCCGGATAGGGCCGCCGCCCGACGGGGCGGCCGTTGCCGCCGCCTGTCCGCGCGGCACCAAGCGCACCAGGGTGGAGCATGATCGGCTCCCCGTGGAATCGTCGCCGGGGTCCAAAGGGGGAGAAAGGGGAGGGCTCTGCGGTCTGTGGCCGACCCCTGGCTCAGCCCCCACACCGTCTGCCCGCCCTGCGCGCCGTGTGACGGCGCCGCGCCGGGGGGGGTAGTCACGCCGCCGCCCCGGGTGAGCCCGGCCGTCGGCACGCGATCTCAGTGATCATTTTGATGAGGAAGGGTGGACAGTGAAAGCGGGTGCTATTCGTCGCTGTCTACGCAGACTCGTCAACCGCTGCGTCCCATCCCGCCGCGCCCCCAGAAACGCCAACGCGGCTTGACGGCCAGTTAGACCGCGCTCAACGCGCCCCCTGGTGCTTTCTCCGTAAACTAAACGCGAGTTCTGCCGCCTGAAGCTGGAAGCGCCTCTGTTTGGCTTGCCGCGTATGCGGTCCCGGCAAACGCTCCGCCCTCCCGTCGGCACGGCGTCTATACTACGGAGCTTTTCTTACTCATCAGACCCTGCGATCATTTCTTGCTGACTCCCGAGTGACTGTGTTGCGAGAACGCGCCGACAAGCGGAGAAACGAGAACAGGCCCTGTGCGCTCCTCCCTCGCTCGCGCTCTCTCCCGACGATCCTCTCGACCTCCGGCAAGCAGACAGACTGAAATGGGCATCACCTTACCATCTACCTCGTCATCGGTGGAGATGGGGCCGCCCGCCCTCCCCGCTGCCCCGCCAGCCGCCCTGCCAACATTGGACAACCCCCCCCCCCCCCCCCCCCCCCCCCGCCCCCCCCCCCCCCCCCCGGGCCCGCCCCCCTCCCCCCCCACCCCCCCCCCCCCCCCGCGCGCGCGGCCCCGCACGCCCCCCCCC
>Ga0255754_10004127_pt1 | contig 10248 bp, 7 predicted proteins | sample 101ome_22_FD_179954 | JGI IMG/M metagenome (GOLD analysis project Ga0255754, IMG submission 179954) | Coastal salt marsh microbial communities from the Groves Creek Marsh, Skidaway Island, Georgia - 101412BT metaG (version 2) | ecosystem: Environmental > Aquatic > Marine > Intertidal zone > Salt... | reverse complement strand
GCCGTCGCCGTCGTCGTGTGTCGCTCGCGTTTCTTTTCCTTGGTTTTTTCCCCGTTTCCGAGAAGACTCTTCTCGGAGTGTGTCTGAAAAATTCCATTTTGATTGATGTTTCCGAGAAGAGTCAGTGCGCGCGCGACATTGGACGACGACGAACGACGGTACCGATGACGAGCACCGACGCGCGACCACACGGCGAGTGGGTGAGTTTTAAGCCCGCGCGGTGGCGTCGGCGGCGTCGGCCTCGTCTCGGTCGACGCGGCGCTTTAACGAACGGTGCCGATGTCAATTTTAAAGTTGAACGCAAAGACAGCTCTGGAAACGACCGACGACACGGAACGCAGCGAAGACAGCGGACGACGTTTTTTATACACACGACGCGATCGAGAACGACGATGGAGGAAATCGCGCGGGCGCACGGGTTTGACGACGCGGGAACGTTGGAGGCGTATAACGAGACGGCGATGGTGGACGCGCGTCGCCGAGGCGGGGTGATTGAATCGGGCGTGGAGATTTTGATTCCGTTTGATGAGACGACGACCACGACGACGATGACGACGACGAGTCACGGGAGTGTGCGTGTTGATGATGAGGGATTGTGTGACGTCGTGGATGTGCCGGGTAAAAGGAAGGGCCCCGGTTGGGAGTTTGGACCAACGCGAGCGAACGACGAGTCGTTTAGCGCGATGAAACACAAAGCAATGCCGACGATGATGGTACCCGAGCGTCCACCGGTGGATTGGGTGCACGCGACGTTTTTCGCGTTCGGGATGATTTTCGGGCTCGTCGTGTTCGGTGATGGGAGGAGTTCGGGCGAACGAGATGGCGGGTCGCGGAGAAACTTGAGAGTGCGCGATTGGCGGCTCTTTTGACATCGTTAATATTTCGACTCTTTCTTTGTAAAACAACATGTATGCTAGGTGTATCGCTAATAATAAATTGTAGGTCTAGTTTTGTCGCGCGATCGGTCGATCGAACTGCCTCACTGCGGTGGCGGCGGCGGTGGGATACCGCTCATCATCATTCCTGGCGGCGGCATGCCCATTCCTGGCGGCGGCATGCCTCCCATGGGCATCATACCCGGCGGCGGCGGCATCCCACCCATCATACCGGGTGGTGGTGGCGGCATTCCACCCATCATACCCGGCGGTGGCGGTGGAATACCAGCCATCATACCGGGCGGTGGTGGCGGTAAACCAGCCATGCCGCCCATCGCCGCGGGCGTGCTCGCCGGACCGGCGCTGAAGAGAGTGTGCGGACGAACCGTCTGCGGTCTCTCTATCGATTGCGCGAGCAATCTCTCCGCCTGGCTCCCGTGTCGCTCACCCTTGCTATCCTTTTTGTACGCGTACTGCACATTGATTTGCTTGTTGCACAAAAACTGTCCATTCATCGCTTCGATGGCGGCGTCTGACGCCTCAAAGGAATCGTACGCCACAAATCCAAAGCCTTTACTCGCCCCGTTATCCGGATCACGCATAATCTTCGGCGCGTTGATCACCACACCGAACGCGCTAAAGGTGTCGTACAACAGCTTTTCGTCGATATCCGGATCGAGATTACCGATGAAGAGGTTGGCGCCCACCTCGTCACGACGTTCGCCCGCCGACTTGTTCACCTTGATAGGCTTGCCGAAGAGCTTGACCATGTTGAGAATTTTAATACCCTGCGCGTTGCCGATTCGTCCGAAAAGTGTCAGTCAAAGAATCAATCGAGTACGCACGAAAGAAAGAAAAGCAATTCGAATGATTCGGGACGTCCTGAGTGACTCAGCCGAAGAAATTCAACCATAATATATCGTTAACCTCACGAGCCGAAACTCATCAGAAGCGCGGATATTTTTATCATCACCGTCACGCCGTTCAACGACATCCCGAGAATTTGATCCAAGAAAAAACAAAAAAGAACCAATCAATGCGGGCGCACGTACGTAATCGGCATCCTCCTCGTTCCTAAACTCAACAAACCCGTATCCTTGGTGCGTATTCGTCACGCGATCTTTTGGCACGTACACGTTTGTCACCGGTCCCGCCTGAAGAAACAACTCCCACAACAACTCCTCCGTCACTTGCGTGTCGAGGTTTCCGACGTACACCGTCGCCTCGGCGTTTCTATCCGCTCCGTGTTGTCCGAGGAGGTTTAAACCGGCACCGGCGGTGATTCTTCCACCGGCTGAACCGCTCACGCTCGTCATTTTTCACACCCAATTTCACACGAACCCTCTTCCGTTCGGTTCGTTCGTCGCGTTCGGTTCGAGCGTGCGTCGTCGACCGGGACGGTAGGCGGAGCGCGGCGGGGGCTTTCGGGGTTTCTTCGAACGTGCGTCGAGGATCGCGCGTCGTTTCGACGTCTTTCGCGGCGCGCTCTGCGGGTGTAACGTTCGGCGCTGCTCTCTTTCGATTGAAATTGAAGCAGCGCCGGACCTTTTGGCCTTGATAGCGCAAACTTTTCGTTTATATGTAGCCGCCGGCGGCGCCGATGCCGCCACTGCGTCTCGCGTCGGCAGACTGCGTCGCGCGCGTCACCGAGCGAACGAGACCGCGGACGACGCACAGTCGCGCAGACCGTCCCCGTTCGTCGTCACCGCGTCGGGGGATCCGATCATTAAAAGCACGCGCCGAGACGTTCGAGAACGATGCGACCTCTCGAGGAGTCTGAGCTCGAGCAGGTGCTCACCAAGCTCTTTAGTTTTGTCGGGAAAAACATTGAAAACGTCCTGCAGCGCACGGATTCGCCGCACTCGCTTCGGTTGCACAAGAAGCGGGTGTATTACGTCCGGGATGACGTGATGAAGAGGGCGACGAGCGTTGGTAGGGATCAGTTGGTGTCGCTGGGGATGTGCATAGGGAAGTTTACGCACAGCGACAAGTTTCGGTTGACGATTGGGGCGTTGGATTTGTTGGCGGCGCACGCCAAGTACAAGGTGAGAATGCGATGACTCGTGCGGTGTGACTTTTCGTTTTTTACTTGTCTCGATCAATCTATGGAGCTGCGATGCGCCCGATGAATGAGCGAAAAATTCAGTCTTCAACCTGAACTTTCGATGAAGAGAACCGTTCTCATTCAACGTACGCGAGGAGGGCGCGGATCTTGCCCTGGATGACATTTTCTTTCTTTGACCGAGACTCAAGACTGACTGTGAACGCTACGCCGTTCGTTTCGTTTCGTTTCGCGCGAGCAGATGTGGGTGAAACCGACTTCTGAGATGGGTTTCATGTACGGCAACCACTTGTTGAAGAGCGGTTTGGGCAGAATTTCAGAAAACACACCCGCCAACGCCGGTGTCGTCATCTATTCCATGGCTGACGTCCCGATAGGATTCGGTGTCGCGGCTAAGAGCACGCAAGATTGCCGAAAACTCGATCCAAGCGCCATTGTCGCCTACCACATGGCGGACGTCGGCGAATATTTGCGCGCAGAAGACGAGATGGTCGCCGGTAAGAAGGAATGAATTTTGTAATGCTCCACAATTATAGTCTCTAGTCTCATCTACGTTTCTATGCTAGCGTCGTTTCGTATCAAGCTTCTATCGCATCAGCCTCGTCGACGACGGGAATGCGAACCATATAACCGACAGAGTCGCCGTCTTGTTCGGTTTGCGCCCCGTAACGAAAGACGAGCTCTAAATAGTTGCCGGAGCTGGATATCCCAATCAACAGATTGCTCGGATTGCTCGCGCACCCGAGAAACCCGCGCTGAATGTGTTTGATGTTCACCGTCACCGTGGAACCCGATCGAGTGCTCTTGATTTCTGCCAAACGCGCCGAAAAACCCGCAGGCTCTCTTGCATGTTCGTCGTACTCGTCGACATCCGCCGGCAACACTCTCAACCCCCGATACTCCGTCCCCAATAGGCTCACCGCACCCTTAGACGCGCTCATGTACATCGCACCACTTCTCGTCGTCGTAATCTCCATGAGATCGCTCACCCTAGCGAACCGTTCGATGCCTTCTCTGAGAGACTCGAGCGCGAACCGGTCCGCGTCCAACCAATACGGCACGTCCACGACGTTTGCCCCCACCACCGCCTCAAACTCACTCAATTCCGACCTACTCAGCGGACCTACGATTGGAACATCCTGCGACACATCAATCACGCACTGAGACGTCGTAAAATTTAGGTACGGCAGCGCTCTCGCGTTCGGATTTGGTGCCCGTTTGATGAGCTTCGCGTCCACCCGCTGCGCCTCCAACGCGATCAATCCTCTCAAAACCCGCGACAACGAGCCTGGTTCGAGCTTGACCGCAATCTTATCCTCATTCACCGACGATATGCGATAATTTTCAAAAATCTCCTCCACCCTAAAGTCCACGTGCGTCTCGATACCGCCCGCAACGCGCGCGTTTTGTACAATGTACATTGTGCTCGGCGTCAACAACACGGTACACTCTGTGCCGAGTTTATCGAATATCGGCGCGAATCGATCGAGCCATCGCGCGCCGACGTCCCCGAGCGTCGCTTTAAACTTCATGTTTGTCCACCTCGGGCGTTTCGTCGCCTCTGCGTCGCGCTGTGTCGTCACGAATGAGTGCACTTTTTTTCAAAAACAAAACAAGATTCAAACGCAACTGTCACCCAGCCGTCTCGGCACAACTCGTCGCAACATGTCAGCGCTCGACGCGTTGTCGCGCGAGATTGTCGAGTGGCAGAACGCGTTCACCGCGTCCGCGGGGCGTCGTCCCGAACGTCGGGATGTCGAAGCGGACGCGTCCATACGGGAAAAGTTTCGAACGCTCAAGAGACTCAAAGAGGAACAGGATGCATCATTCAAGCGAACATTGACGTCGACGAACGCAGCGACGACGACGACACCGACGACGACACCGACGCGGGTGAACCGCGCGCGCGCGCGACACCAGCCTCTGACGCACGCGGAGATTAAATCCCGGATGGCGGCGCGGGAGAAGGAATCGGACGATGATGATGATGCGATTGAAGCGACGCCGATCAAACCAGAGCGACCGCGGACCGACGCAACCGCGACGCCGAGGCGGTCGCCGAGAATCGCCGCGAGGACGACGACGACGGTTTTAGCCGCGACGACGAAGACGAATGTCGTTTCGGATACCGGTGGATCGGAGAAGAAACCGAGGGTGGTGCGGCCGTTGATGCAGACGACGACGAACGACGCGGATTTGGTATTCAAGTCGCGCGTGGGCGTCGGCGCGAAGAATGGCGGGTTTGCCGCTTTAAAGAGAGAGCGGGAGAAGGCAATCGGTGAAGACGGGAAAATGGAGGCGTTGTTGTGTGAAGCGACGGTGGCAGCGATGCGAGGAGCGGCGCAGGCGCCGAAGAAGCAGGCGATGGATCTGACTGTGTCGAACATGTTGGCAGACGACGCCGTGAAGAAGAGGAAAAGGAAAGCCGGGGCGGCGTCTGATCCGATCGGTGCGGTGGCTTCGACGAGTGGGAGAAACGTAGAGACGACAGTGGCGATGGCGGCGACAGCGGTGGGTAGTGGTGAAGGGTTGGCGATGACAAAGGCTGCGGCAGAATTTAGAGCGGAGCACGCGGCCAAGGCTGCGGCGGCGGAGCGAGCGCGCAAGGCGGGCAATTTCAAAAAGACAAATCTCAAAGGAAAGTGGAAGCAGAGAGTGAAGAATGGCGCGCGAAAGAAGGCTGCGGCGCATTATCGATACGGTGGCGGTCGACGGAGCAAATACAAGGCTGAGGATGCGGCGGATCCTGATAAGGAGGTTGAAACACCGTCCATCTGGGCGTCGGGAGATTGGTGCGAGCCGCCGTCAGCCAAAGCGCTCGCCGAGGCGAAGGATGACCTCACACCGACGAAGAGAGCGCTTCGAGCGCGAGAAGCGGCGGATGGCATGGCGAGAGAGTACATCACCGCTGCCGCCGCAGAGAGCGCAAAGGCTGAGGCGGAGAGACGCGCGAGATTGGAAGTCGGACCCGAGATGCAAGCCGCCATCGAACGGGCGGCAAAGGAGCCAAACGAAACCAATCTGTTGGAAGTGCTGAACCGTGGATTCGGTCACGAGCAGTTCCGTTCGGGGCAGCTCGAGATTGTCGAACGCGTGATGCGCGGAGAGAACACGCTCGCGCTGTTACCGACTGGAGCGGGTAAGAGCTTGACGTATCAGTTGCCAGCGTTACTGCTTCCCGGACTCACCCTCGTCGTCTCTCCCTTGTTGGCGCTTATGGCGGATCAGATGGATTCTTTGCCGCCATCGCTTCCGGGTGGCGCGCTGCGAAGCGACATGAACCGCGCCGACATGTGGGACACGTTGACGCGTCTGCGGAATGGTGAAATTAAAGTGCTCTTTGTCTCTCCTGAGAGATTGCTGAATGACAACTTTGTGGGCGATCTTCAAAACGTGCCGGGAGGCGTCTCCTTGGCTGTCATTGACGAGGCGCACTGCGTGAGCGAGTGGTCGCACAACTTTCGTCCAGCGTATCATCGCCTTGGTCGCATCCTCACCGATCGCGTGCGAGCGAAGACGACTCTTGCGCTCACGGCGACAGCGACGAAGAAGACTGAATTGTCTTTGATCAAACAGCTCGGCATCGCTCAAGACGGCGTGCTTAGGAACGTCAGAGTTCGAGATAACTTGATTTTGTCAGTCATGCGCGTTCCCGCGCTCGCGCGCGAGAAGACGCTGCTTCACTTGCTCAAGTATGACGAAATGCTTCAAACTGGCAGCGTTATAGTCTACACGGCGACTCAGAGAGATTCCGAACGCGTCGCCGGGTATCTGTACAATGAAGGAATCAAGGCGAAAGCGTATCACGCGGGTCAAGAGCCCGCGCAGCGACGACAGACGCAACACGAGTTCATGATGAGCAAAGTTCGCGTGGTCATCGCCACCATCGCGTTCGGCATGGGCCTCGATAAATCTGACGTCAGAGCGGTGATTAACTTTTCGCTGCCGCGCTCGCCAGAGGCTTACATTCAACAGGCGGGCCGTGCCGGCCGTGATGGCGCTCCGGCGGCTTGCATCACGTTTTTGGATCCAGAGGATTACTTGCGCTCGCGTTCGTTGACTTTTAGCGATGGGGTCGATCGTCCGTCGATTACAAAGTTGTTGCAGCACGTGTTCCAATCCGGACCTGTGGTGAAAAAGGCGAAAGATGAGGGAGAATGGATGCCGTGTGTCGGCGCGCTGGCGGCGAACGAAATGGAAATAAAGTTGGACATGCGCATCGAAGCCATCGAGACTGTTCTATCCTGTCTTGATCTTTGGGGTGAGGGTTTGATCGATATTCGATCTAAGGATCCATCCGTCGTCAACGAACTCGATCCGGCACACGCAAAGGGTCTCATTCGCATTCTTCCAGATTTGCGCGCCACGTGCGAGGCGCAGTTTTACGGTCGCACACCCGAAGAAATCGGCAAAGACTGCCCGCTAGCAGCGGCTATAGCGAAACTCGTACCCAAACCGAAAGGATCAATGTACAAGTTCAAGATTGTCGACGCGTGCATGCACATGCAGAGCGGTTTCGACGACGTCGCCGCGCAGCTCAAGGTGATGTCCAAGCACGACGACATGACGTACACAACGTCAGACCGGGCCGTCGGATTTGAAATTATTCGTCCACCACCGCGCGATATCATCCCTCTCGCCAAGGCTTTGGCGGATCACTGTCGCGACATTGAAGCTTGTTCAGTTGGTAAACTCGACACCCTTTACAACGCGATGGAGCAAGCCGCGGACGCGGAGAACGAAGAAGCGCAAGGCGAGCATCTTCGAGCGTGTTTGGAAGAGTATTTGAACGAGGACACCAACTTACTCCCGTCGCCTCCGAGTTGCGTCAAATACGAGGCGAGGCTGTTGGTTGCCGATATTAAGACGCTCTTGCAGCACAGAAGCGGAGGCAAGACGGGCGGCGCGGGCATGATGTCCGCTCGAGCCGTGGCGCGCATCTTGCACAAGCTACACTCACCCGCGTATCCGATGAAAGAGTGGAGCCGCAACGATCTCTGGGGTCGTCACTACGACGTCGATTTCGCGCACATTGTAGAAAAAGCAGACGAAGCAATAGGCAAGTCTCGAGGATTAGTCAAGTAGCAGAACACATATTTTTTATAACAGGATTTCTAGGCTAGTATCTCGACGTCCCGGTGACCACGGCGGTGGTGACGGTGTTCAGACCAGAACCTACCGCGTTCACGGCGCTTCCGACGCCGGATGTGACCCCACCGACGACGAAGGTGCCGGCGTCGAAGATGCCGCTGGCGACGTTACCCACGCCGTCGGCAATGTTTCCAAACATTTTGCGATGAAAATCATTCATAATTTCGTTAATGACACCAATCGCAACCTTCTTTCCGAGCGCACCGGGAGTGCCGATGAAATCATTCACCTCGAAGAGTCGAAACTGGAACGGTGAGTCCGCCACCGTGGTGATGCACAGGCTCCAGTTGTACAGCGTGAGATTGTTCACGCGCAGCACCATCGGTGCTCTGCGCAGTCGCAGTACGTCCAAATTCTTCTCCTCCTCGTTATCCAGCGGCGTCGACCGCTTCAATCGCTCCAAAATCGACGCAAGCGCGTACAACCGCTTCGTCACGTCCGTACCTGCGTTTTTCAACGACCCAGCAACCGCACCGGGAAGCTTCATCGCTTCCTGCATTTGAGCGTCGATGGCGCGCTTGCTCGCCTCGAGCGAATCCGTAAATCCAGAAAAGAACCCCCCGCCGCTCGCTAGTTTGTCATCCCCATCCATCACCCTCGGCACTTCTTTCGATTCAGTCAATTCCCCTTCCGCGGGCGCGCGACGCATAATGTCATAGTTTTTCATCCCAGCGTTTTCCTCCACGTTGACGCTCGCCCCGCTGACAAAAATCTCGTCCAAACGCGTCGTAACAAACCCAAAAATCAAATTCCCAAACTGCAACCGCCCGCACGCGCTGAAAAAATCCATCGCGATGCGAATTTCCTCGATTCGCGCCAGGTGGGATGATTTATACGTCCCACCGTTCGACGCGTTTCCGATGACGAGTCCTTTGAGCGTGACGCCTTTGCGCGTCACTGTCATTGATTTTAACTCGCACGCGCTCGTCGTTCGTTTCCGCAATTCATCCAACACGCGCTCGCGCGCCCACGCGTTAAAACGCTTGGATACCGCGCGTTTATTCGCGTACGCGAGCGCGAGCGCGACGGCGAGCGCGCCGCATAGGAAGAGCGTCGCGGTAAAAACCAATGCAAGAAGCGAAGCGCTGATTGATATCAGCGTTGACGATGTTGACGACGATGCCGACGCGCGGACAAAGGTGATGCGTTGAGGTTTCACCAAGTCGTGATTCCCGCTGAGAACATCCTCTTCGACGTGTGCGGCGAGGACGCGGAGGACCTCTGGGGCGAGGTCCATGGCGGTTTCGCGAGGCTTCGTGTGAAGGCGGGTGGCTATCGGTTCAAAAGTCGTTACATTCTATATTCTTACCGACGACGATCACCCCTCGCGTCGTCTCTGTCGTCGTCGCGTCCTCTTCGCCGTCGATCATCGCGCGCGCGGTCGTCCCTGTCGTCGTCACCGCGTCTTCTCGTCGCGTCTCTCGATCGACTTCGGCTTCTTCGTTCTCTTCTCTTTCGACGTCTTTGCCCGTCGTCCGAATCGGCGTCGACGCGTCCATCATCACCATCGCCGCCGCCGCCGCCGCTTCGTGAACTCGACGGTGACCTCGATCGTCGATGTCGTCTATGTCGTCGTTCTTTTTTGTGTCGTCTTCGTCGTCTTCGTCGTCGATCTTCTTCAGAATCGTCTTCCGAGTCGTCGCCGCGTTTGCCGCGTCTCTTCCTTCCTCCCTCGTCTTCCTCCCTCTTCGTCCTCCCGCTCGACGACACCGGCGGGGGAAGCCCCAACGCCTCCGCCAACGCCGCCTCTTCCCGCGCTTTCACCGCCGCTAATTCCTCCTCGGCCCGTCGTCGATCGCCGGCGTCGCTCGCGTCGCCATCACCAACCTTTTCCCTCGCGTACCAAAACACATCCTTCCCTTTACACCACCTCCCCGTCGTCGCCATGACCGAGTGTCCGAGATAATGCTCCCGGTGCGCATCCGTCTTGACGTCGTCCCACGAAAACTGATCGCGGCCGCCCCGCGTGCCCCCGCGGACGTTTCCTTCGCCGCCCATTCGTTTCGATGAGTGCGCGCTCGCGGCAGAGACTGACGCGACTTTGCAACGCGCGAACGCGCGAACTCGTCGTCGTCGTCGTCCCATGCGGACGAGCGCGCAGAGACAGTCACCCATAACCAGTGCTCCGTCGTCGTCGTCGTCGTCGCGTCGTCATCGTCG
>Ga0255754_10004124_pt1 | contig 10254 bp, 7 predicted proteins | sample 101ome_22_FD_179954 | JGI IMG/M metagenome (GOLD analysis project Ga0255754, IMG submission 179954) | Coastal salt marsh microbial communities from the Groves Creek Marsh, Skidaway Island, Georgia - 101412BT metaG (version 2) | ecosystem: Environmental > Aquatic > Marine > Intertidal zone > Salt... | reverse complement strand
CGCCGCCTGGCAGGCGGCGCGGATCGAGGCCCGATCCGCGTGGCGGGCGGCCGAGGCCATGGTCGACGACGATCCCGCCGGTCCGCCGGCCCCGCCGTCGCGCTGCCGCGAGCAGCTGGCGGCGTCGGTGGCCGTCGCGCTCCACCGGTGCGTCGCGGAGCTCGCGGCGCGACCGGCGGGGGGGGTTCGGGGAGGGAGTGGGGGGCAGCCCCCGCCGCGCGTCGTCGTCGTCACGGGCAGCCTCCACGCCGCCGCCGAGGGACTCCGGGCGGCGGCCGATGCGGGCGCTCTTGAGGGATGGTTGGGTGGAGGGGTGTCCGACGAGTGAGTGAACCCAGCGAACAACCGGCCGGCGTGACGACGAGGCAGTTCGAGTCACGCGGCCCCTCAACGCGCGGCACCGCTCGAAAATCTCTCGTCCAAGTGGTTCAACGGTCTGCCAATGCAACCACCGCCATCACGTGATCGGTCAAGATCCCGAGAGATCGCAGGAGTCGCGACGACCCCGTCGCTCTCTTTTTCCCGGCCTCCCGCCGCCCGGCGCCGCCCGTCGCCTACCCTCGCTCGATCCTCTCGTCGCGATGAGCTGCCTTGAGCCGCCCGCCGCGGTTGCTGCGAGGAACGATCCACCTTCCGCGGATCGCGACGCCCTCGTGCACCGGCTCAGAACGGAAATTCATCCCGAGATCGACGCGAGCGACAGCGCCACCCTCGCCCGGCCGACCGTCGCGGGCCCTTTCGCGCCCACCCCATCCGGCGCGCCATCCTCGCGACCCCGAAGAAAACCTTACCCCCCGCGCTCCCACCTCACCCTCTCCGTATGCAGACGGCGGCCCTGCGGCTGTGGTGCTCGCCGCTGACGTGCCTGCGGTACCTGCGGGCGCGCAAGTGGCAGTACCCCCGCGCCCTGGCGGCGCTGCGGGCGACGGTCGCGTGGCGCCGCGCGCTGCGGCCCGAGGAGCTGACGTGGAGGGTCGGGGCCGAGACTGGGGCCGGCCCCCTCCAACTCGAACTCGGGGCGGACGATACCTTTTCTGACCCCCCCCTCTCTCCCGACGAGGCGGCTCTCCTGGAGCCCCCCCCCGGGGGACGGTCAGCGGCGCGGACGCCCCTCTCCGACGGCGCGACCGAGGACGCCGGGGCGCCCTCAGTGTCGTGGGGCCCCACTGGGGAGTTTTTTCCAGCCGATCGGGCGGCGCTGGGCGAGCAGATCGCCACGGGCAAGGGCCTCGTCCCGCTGGGCCTGCCGCAGGTCTCGCCCTCGCTTTGTCTCGGAACGTCCCCGTCGCCGTCGAAGCGCGAGGAGGTCGCGCCGCCGGCCGGACCGAAGTCTGGGGCGGATCCGGAGTTGCTGCCGCCGTCGCCGTCGCCTCTTGCCCCCGCGACGGCTGGAGGTGTATGCCGTCGGGGTCGGCCCGTCTGCGCGATGACCAACGCCCGTGACGTGCTGAGCCGGGTTCGCGACCCCGCGTGGGGCCGCGCCAGCGTCCTTCACCTCATCTACCTGCTCGAGTTGGCCTCTCGCGAGGCCGACGCCCGCTGGATGCTTGGAGACGCATCGGGCGTCGCTCCGGGCGACGGCAAGCTCGCCTGGATCCTCAACCAGGCCCTCTACTCGACGAAGGACGCGCCGCCCTGGCGCGTTTCGCTGGCCTGTCTCACGGTTCTGCAGGCGGGTCGTCCCGGCGGCAGCGGCCCCTGGTCCCGCCCCCGCTTCGGTGCTCTTAAAGGGCGGCGGCCCCGGTGGCACCCTCTCCCGCGGCGCCACCACCCAGAATTTTCCCTCCCGCGCTTCTTACCGCTGTCGTCCGTGGACGATGCACCGACCTCGCTCGTCCCGAACCCATGCCCCGTACCGCCCGTCCTGTCGCCCCCTCCCAGACGCACTTTCCCGAGCGCCTCGGCCTGGCCGTCATCTACGACCCTGGGGTTGCGATGATGCTGCTGTGGAAGGCCATCTATCCCTTTGTCGATCCTGTCACGCGGGACAAGGTCGCCTTTGTCCCCTCGGGGACCCCAGGCTGGCCTGGCCGGTCGCCCGGGGATGAAAACCGTGGCCGCCCCGAGGGCCGGACTGTCGGGGCGTCACCGCGGCGGGCCGCTGCCGAGGAAGACGAGGCGCCGGCCTCGGCGACTCCCCCGACCCTGGCGACCGCCCCGCCCCCCGCGCTATCGCGCGCCGCCGAGCGGGCCGCCCGGCGCGGCGAGCGACGCGACGCCGAGCGCGAGCGGGCGCTCTCGCCTCACTTTCGCACCGAGCTGCTCGACGTCACGCTCGGGGGCGGATCGGACTGGTACGGCTCGTGGGCCTCTCTCCCTCGGCCGGGCGGGGCGGGGGGGGGGGGGGGCCGGGGCCGTCGGGGGGGCCCCCCCCCCCGGGCGGGGGGGGGGGGGGGGGGGGGCGACCAAGGGCGAGGGTGCGACGGCCTCTGGTGATGCCGACGCCCCGCCCCCGCACCCCCTGCTCGGTCCAGGGTGGCCCGGCCCCTCGGGCTGGGACGCGGAGGGCTACGGACGGTGGCGAGTGCCACCAGGGCACGGGCTCCTACCGCCGCGTTGGAACGCTCTCGTCGCCCCGTCTCGCCGAACCTCTTGACAACCACCCGCTCTGCCCGTCCCGCCCCTCTCGTCCGACGCAGGCTGGGCGCGGCAGAGGATGCGCTGCGTCGCGAGATCCGGGCCGAGGCGCGGCGGTGGGCGTCCGTGGGGGGGCGGGGGTCCGGGCCGCCGCTGCCCCCCGTGCTCGGCGCGGGGCCGGGCCTCGGCGACCCCGGCGGGCGGTGGCGGTGGAGCGTAGCAGACCCAGGTGTCGACGATAGCGGCTCTCGAGCGCGGGGCCGGGAGGCGGAGGCGGGCGATGCCAGGCCTGGCGGGGCTGCTTCGGCGAGCTCGGGGTCCGGCGTCGCAAGGGTTGCGCCCACGGACGCCGGCGGCCCGTCCGGCTCGGCCGAGCCGCCCCGGGGCTTCCTCGCCCGACGCCGGGCGGCCCGTGACGCACGCCGGACCGGGCGACAGCGGCCCCCGCCGACGCGGACGCCCCCGCCCGCCGACTGGCCCCCGCCCGACCCGGCGTCTAACTGGCACTCTCCGGACGAGGGGTGGCTCTCGGGCGACATGCGCGGAGGCGACGACAGCGACTGACAAACTCGCACACGGCCCGACGAACAAGTCACACCCTTTAGCCCCTCGACTGGCTTCCGCCCCCCGGCAGCCCACCTCGCAGGGCCAGAGCTCCCTGGCGTCGCCTCACCCGCTGCCCTCCCCCTCCCCGCCGGCTCCGGACGCCGAAACGGACTCGGCCAAGCCCCGGCGGTCCCACAGTCGGCCCACCACGTCCCCGCCGATGAACAGCATGACGCCTGGGGGCGGTGGGCAGGGCAGCGAGGGTTCAACGAGGGGTGTCGGCAGCGGCAGGGGTCCGAAGACGATGCCGAGAGACAGGGGGTAGTCGGGGTGGCCTTCTCGCCGAACGAGAGCACGGTAACGCCAAGGAGCCCGGTGGTGGCGGTCCTCTGGAGACCGTCGTACACCCGAAAGCGCCCCCGCGGCAGAGAGCCGGCCATCGAAGTTGGCCCCGGCAGGACAAGGTCTCAGCCGGTCGACAAGGGCTTCTGGCGGATAAGAGACAGGGTCCTGCTACTCAGGAGAAGACTGCCGGAGGCTGGGTAGGACCGCGCGGACAAATTGTCAGTCCGACCGGAGGCGAGCAGGTGCCGCTTGTGGGCGGACGCAGAGGGCGGCGGAGCGCGACGCGAGATACCCGCCGCGGGTGCGGCGACAGACGAGTTTGATGAAGGTAGAGGCGAAAGATACTTTGACGCCGCGGGAAGAGCCGGTGGTCCGTGGGACGCCCGTGGGGACGGCGTTCGACCCCTCCGACGCCTCCGACAACACCGCCCGTCGCTGGGAGACGGCCGCGCGGGCCTCGTCGCAGGGCGAGGAGCCCGAGATCCAGCCGCTCGCGGACGTCGCCGAGGCGGCCCGTCCGCCGTCGCCGTCCGCCACGGCCGCCCGTCAACCCCACCGTCCCGCCCCGTCGGCCACGGTGGCGGAAACGCGCGGGGATGCCCTGACCCGCCCCGCTGCTCGCCCGCCGCCGCCGCCGCAAGTCCCCGCGGGCGTCTCGATCTCCTCCCCCCCGACCTTGCGGCGTCCGCTGGAAAAGACGACGACGACGACGATAACGACGCCAGCGGAGCGGCCTGTCCGCCTGGCCCAGTCCGCCCGCCGCCTCGCCGACCTCCTGGCCGTCGTCGCCGTCGTCCTCTCCGCGATACTCGCTTTCGCCGTTCGGTCCTTTTCCGTGGTCAAGTACGAGTCGGTCATTCACGAGGCGAGTCCCCGGGTCGACGCGCCCACAACGTGGACCCGCTGGCAGAGCGCGCGCCCTAGCCCGCTGTTGTCTCGTCCCACCGCTGCCCCCGACGGACCCCGTCCGCAGTACGATCCCTACTTCAACTACCGCGCCGCTCTCTTCGTTCGCGACCGGGGCGTCGGAAGCTACTGGGGATGGTTCGATGCTGCGACGTGGGTCCCAGCAGGACGCTTTGTCGGGGGACAAGCCTATTTTGGCCTCTTCTTCTTCGCTAATTTGGCGTGGCGGGCGGCTGAAGCGCTGCACCTCGACGTGGCTCTGCGCGAGATGTGTGTCTTCACTGGCCCTGCGCTGGCAGCCGTCACGGCCGTGGTGGCCTACGGCGTCGTCGCCGAGGCGCGTCCGGGGGCCCGTGGTCGCCGCGCAGGGGTCTTCGCCGCCCTCGGCGTCGCTTGCACGCCGGCCTACATCATGCGCAGCACGGCGGGCTCGTTCGACCTTGAGGCATGCGCCATCACCCTGATGACGACTTGTTTTTGGTGCTACCTCCGCGCGATCAACACGGGCTCCGTTGTGTGGTCTGCCGCGGCTGCCGCGGCCCTCTGGGGCATGGCCGCGAGCTGGGGGGGCTACACTTTTGTCATCAACGTCCTTGCTCTGCACGTCGTGGCCTGCGTCGCCACGGGGCGTGCGTCTCCGCGGCTGACGGTCGCGGCCATCGCCACGGTGGCGCTCGGCTTTGCGGGCCTCATTATGCTACCCCAGTGTGGATGGCGCCCCTTGCTCAACGGGGAGCACCTCGGCGCACCCGCCGCGGCGCTTTCCTCTCTTGCTTGGGCCGCGGCGAAGACGGCTCGCCGGCACATCTCGCCTTCCTCGGCGCGCCGGTCCATCCGCACTCTCGGCGTCCTCCTCCTTGGGAGCGGCGCATTGGCCGTCACTGGCATCGGCGCCCATGGATTCCGGTTCAGTGGGCGCGTGCAATCCCTATTGTCGCCGTTCACGAAGATAGTATCCGCTAACCCCCTCTCGGCGTCCATCAGTGAGCACTCGCCAGCGGACTGGTCCACGTTCACCAACGACGTGGGACCGTGGTGGGTGCTCGTCCCCCTCGGCGCGGCCTCTGCCCTGCGGCCCCTCACCCCCGGCACGCTCCTCCTCCTGATCTGGGCGCTGACGTCGACCGTCTTTACTGGGTCCATGGTCCGCCTTGTGCTCCTGATGGGACCCGGGGCCGTCTGTCTGGGCGCACTGGGCGCGTCGAGCCTGCTGGACGCTGCCTGCAGTCCCCGAGCCCCGGGCTCCGTCTTTTCCCTCGCTTGGATGGCGCGCCGGGCCGAGGTCCGTCTCTGGGCCGACGCTCAGGGCGCGCCCGCCACGGCAGAGGGCACGGATGGGTCGTCAGACCGCGAGGCGGAGCTCGCCGCCACCTCGGCCGCCCGCGCGTGGGGGCCGGCCGCTCGTGCTGCGTCTGTTGCCGTTCGCGCCCTGGTCGCCGCCCACCTCGTGTGGGCCGTCCACGGCGGCATCTTCGCCGCCTCGTTCCTGTACTCGGCTCCCACCATCTTCAGCCTCCGCAGCCGGGCCCTCGGGCCTGAGGCAGGAGTGGTGGACGACTTCCGGGAGGCTTACGCCTGGCGAGCCCTCCGCGATCTGGGATCTGCTCGGCTCGGGTCACGCGGCTCGCCTCGGGCCGTGCCGGTTCCACCTCTTTCGAACCCCCCAATCCACCTCTCGTCGCCCCGCCCACTGCGCAGGCTTGAGCACAACACCCCCGAGGGCTCCGTCGTCGGCGCGTGGTGGGACTACGGCTACCAGCTGGCCCAGATGGCAGGAAGACCCACGCTCACCGACAACCACACTTCTGGCCAGCGTTCCATCGCGACCGTCGGTCGCGCCCTCGCGAGCCCAGAGCCCCGCGCCTGGGAGATCCTTCGCCGTGAAGACGCCGACTACTTTTTCATCCATTCCGGGGCTATCTACGGTGGATCGGGACACGAGCTCTCCAAGCTCCGGTGGATTTCTCGCATAGCCGGCCACACGTTTCCCGAGATTGACACCGAGAGCATTGCCCCGTCGGACCAGCAGCTCCGCGTGGGAGAGGGGGCTGAGGAGAAATTCCTCGAGAGCCTGGCTTATCGCCTCACCTTCTCCGGGCTGGGGGAGGCATACGACGTGGCGCACAAGGAGCAGTGCGTGGACACAACGGCGACCTGGTTCGACGAAGTGCACTCTACGCGGCTCGGACGGCTCCGCGTGTTTCGGCGCCGCAACGCGCCGTTGGCGACGACGACGTGACGCAGCAACCACCGAGGTCTTGGTGGCGGTGCGGGGCCAGCTCATATTGCGGAGAATCGAAGGCGACCTTGCCATCCTTCGTCCCGCGGCCGCCCCGCTCCCGTCGTCCCACGGCGTGTCACCTCGGTCTCGTGCCGCCTCATCCACCAGCTCGCCGCGCCGTCCAAGGCCCAAACACCGTCTCCCGCAGTGCCGTGCCCGCATCGAGTGTGCCTGGGCAGAGCTCGCGGAGCCGCCGCGAGCAGAGCTCGGTGTTGGAGCGGGCGCCCACGCCCGCCGCCTTCTGCTCGTCGAGGGTAAAAGTCTCCCAGACGAGGTCGGGGATCGCCCCGGACTCACGCGCCGCCGTCAGCACTTCGGCGTGACTCAGGGCGCCGGGGCTCACGAAATTGAGCGGCCCCGTGGGCGGCGCGGCCGAGTCGATGACGTCCATGATCCGGGGAAGTAGGTCAGGCAGCACGGTGACGCTGTTGGGCACGTTGATCACCTTGGCATACTTGCTTATCTTGTGCACGAAGTTGCGTTCGTTGGCGAGATCGGCGCAGATGGGCATGCGGACCCGCAGGGTGAGGCAGCAGTCGCGGTAGGCGGCCGCAAGGGCGACGTCGGCATCGGCCTTGCACCGGCTGTAAAAGGACCCGCGAAAATTCGCTGGAGTCGTCTCATCCGGTAGCGCTCTGGCGACGGGGGCCGCGGGGTCGGCCGCGGGGCCGCGCGACCCGTCGAGGGGGGGAGGGCCAGCGGCCGAGAGGCCGTCGCGGGGGTCGAGCGCTGGGTCGCGGCCCGGGAAGGCGTCGTCTGCGTGAATGGGCGAAGGCCACGCCGAGGGAGAGGGTTCGCGGGTTGACCAAGTTTCGCCGACCGACCCCTCCCTCCCGGACTCCTCCCTCTCCGGCCCTCGCCGTACGTGTAGATGCATCCGGTCCCAAAGTAGGTGAGGTGGCAAGGCGCCCCCCCGGCGTTGGCGCGCCGCACTGCCTCGGCCACCACCAGGGGAGCGACGAGGTTCGACTGGACCGTGGTCGGGAGATTCTCGGGTCGATCGCACCAGTCGACGTTGGGCCGGCCCGTGGCTCCGGCGGCCATCAGGACGCGGTCGGGGGGGCCGAGCGGCCGGCCCGTCGCAGGGCACGGCACGGACCGCGCGAGGTCGGCGGCGACACCACTCGCGTCCTCGCATCGAGCCTCGCCGGCGATCCAAGGCAGGTTTCGGCGGTTGAGCTCTTCGATCAACATCGCCCCCAAATATCCGGTGCGACCGTAGAGCAGGTATCGGTGGGTGGGCGGGGTGGGGTCGGCGGTGGGCGCGCCGCCGCCGGGGGTGGGCGAGGCCATTTTCCCAAAGTCGCCCGCGACCTCGGAGAGCCCTCGAAACGAGGGACTTTCGCAAGAGGAACGGTCTTTCTTCGTTCGGGGCCCGGAACAGGCGACCCTCGATCCCTTAGAGCCCGAACCGCGACAACTCGACGGTGGTGTCGAGGAGCTCGGCCGAGGCAACCGAGAACGAGGAAGACCTCCCCCGCGCCCCCCTCCCGTCCTCGCGGGATTGCCGTTCCTCGAGACTCTTCGCTCTTCCGGTACCTGGAGCGCGAATCGGTCAGGCCACCCGCCGCCCGTCTGCCGACCCCGCCGACCCCGCCGCGCCGTGGCGAGGACGGTGCCAGTGAGGGCGCCGTTCATGATGACCGATACGGCGACGACGGCGGCGGCGACCGAACCTTACGTTCCGCGTGGCGCCGTGCTGGTGACCGGAGGCGCCGGGTTCATCGGGAGCCATCTGGTGGCCGCACTCCTCGGCGAGCGTGGAGACCATGCCGACGTCGCTGACCCACCTGCCGTTGCCGCCGCGGCAGAGGCCCTGAGCGGGTGCCGTGTCGTGGTGCTGGACACGCTCGGCGGACCCGCCTCGGCTCCGGCTCTGGCGACGCTGCAGGCGCGGCACCCGAATCGACTCGTCGTGGAGCGCGGAGATATCCTCGACCCCAAGCGCGTCGGGGGCCTGCTCCGCGACCACGGTATCGACACTGTCCTCCACCTCGCTGCCCACACGCACGTGGACCTCTCGTTCTGCAACTCGCTCGCCTTTACGATGGTCAATACCCTGGGCACGCACGTGCTGCTGGAGGCGTGCCGCGAGTACGGCGCCGTGCGGCGCTTTGTCTACCAGTCGACCGACGAAGTCTATGGCGGGGAGAGCGACGTCGGCGCTGTGGATCCCGACTACGATGGCGACACCGACGGCGCCACCCGGACAACGGAGCGCGCGGCGCTGGCCCCGACCAACCCTTACGCGGCGGCCAAGGCGGCGGCCGAGATGCAGTGCCTCGCCTATCGCAGCAGTTACAATATGCCCGTTCTCATCACCCGCTGCAACAACGCCTATGGGCCGGGGCAGCTGCCGGAAAAGTGAGCCGGGACGGCGTGCGGGGAGGGGGGGCTCGGTCACCGCCGGAATCCTTCGTGAACCCCCACGCCCCCGATCCTCCGCTCTCACGTCTTTCTACGGTCTATCGACGCACCCACCCCTCCCCCCTCCCCTCCGTCCTCCCCTCCCCAGGGTGGTCCCCAAGTTTGCGTGCCTGGCCCTCGAGGGTCGTCCTCTCCCCATCCACGGCACCGGCGAGGCCATGCGCAGCTGGCTGCACGTGGAGGACCTGGCGCGGGCGCTGATGGTGATATTGGTGAGGGGCAAAGACGCGGGCACGTACAATGTGGGCAGCCCCACCGAGGCGAGCGTGCTCGAGGTCGCCGCGGGTGTGGCGCGAGAGGCTGCACGCCATCGCGGGGAGGGCGCTGCCGGCGTGGACGAAGGCGATGCGACGCCTGCGGGACTCCCTCTCGTGGTGCACGTCGCCGACCGACTCTTTAACGACCGACGGTACCACATCTCTGACGCTCGGACGCGGGCGCTGGGCTGGCGCGCGCGGGTGGGGTGGGACGAGGGCCTGCGGGCGACGGTGGCGTGGTACGCCTGGTTGATGCGGGGCGACCGGGACGGGGACGATAAGAAGGGAGTGCGCGGCTGGTGCTACGCGACGGGACACGCGGGCCGGGGTGTCGCGTCCTGGTGGCCGGGCGCGGGGCAGCAGGCGTCGCTCTCTGCCCACCCTGACACCGAGCCCACGGGAGCTGCCACCACGGCCGACGCTCTGTGGCCCCTAGTTGAGGCCGCCCGCGTGGGATCGGGGCGGCGGCCAGACCGGTAGCTGTGACGCGGGGAAGAGAGCTAACGCGACGTGACAGCGACACTTCAGGCGTCTCGCCCGCGGAACGACCCGGCCCCCTGCCGCGCGTCGCCGCCGACGTCAACAAGGGTGGCGCGGCCTCGGTGGGGGAGGGGCGAGTCAGTTGCGGTTCGCGTGATCGAGGACCTGCCGTCCCTCGCTCGCCCCGCGGCGACTCGCGTCGATCGCGGCTTCGAGATGGTCGCGGCGACGCCGCCCGACGCCTCCTCCGGGTCGCGGCGCGGGGTCCGCCGCGGCCCGAGCCAACGCCGGACGGCGCGGGGGAGGGCGGCCGGGGCGGCGGGGGCTGCGGTGGTGGCGGTGGCGCTGCTGGCGGCGGCGGGGCGAGCGAGGGAGGGGGACGGGGAGGGGTCGGGGACCGTCCCGATATCGGGAAGAGGAGGGGGGGGGGGACTG
>Ga0255754_10004118_pt1 | contig 10256 bp, 1 predicted proteins | sample 101ome_22_FD_179954 | JGI IMG/M metagenome (GOLD analysis project Ga0255754, IMG submission 179954) | Coastal salt marsh microbial communities from the Groves Creek Marsh, Skidaway Island, Georgia - 101412BT metaG (version 2) | ecosystem: Environmental > Aquatic > Marine > Intertidal zone > Salt... | reverse complement strand
TCAAATAGTCCATCGTCGTCGAGGTCATCCTGAACGAGCAATGGAGATCCATAGGTCACGTTGGTGCAGTTTGTCTCAGTTCCACTCGAACCGGTCAAACCAAACAAGAAGTATGCACTTGCACCACCGGTCACCTGGTTCGGGTCAATTGTTCCGTTGAAAGTCACCGAACCCGTTGATGTATCAGTACCGGAAACAGAGTTTGTCGTGACGGTGGGCGTGCCCACGCTCTCGGTTGTGGTGAAGGACAGAATTTCGCCCGATTGGTCGCCAATGGTCACTTTGAAGTAATAACGAGTTCCCGCACTAAGCCCCGTCAAAGCAGTATTGACGGCATAAAAATCAGTTGCTGTCGTGGAATTAGAGAGAGACACTGTGGTGGCGCCAACCAAGGTTGGGCTGGCCCCCCATACGAACGTGACGGCCTGTCCAGAGACCCCGTTGGGGTCAATAGACCCGTTCAAAGTGGCGCTGGTCTCTGCCACTAAAGTAGCGGGTTGAGTCACTGGCTCAGGGTCGAGCGTGGTGTCGCTCACCGTCACACTTCCGGTAGTGGGAGGACACGATCCCGAAATGTTCACACCGGAAACCGTTGATCCGTCTTTTCCTACGACGAGAGAGCCGATTTTTCCGTAGGCGGTGTTGGTGTAGCTAAATGTTCCTGATGAACAGGAGGAGGTCATTTGGTAGGTAAGTGTCTCCGTGGCGCCGCTTGAAATCGTAAATGGCCCCTGGAACACGAGGTTTCCGTCGGAATTAGTCACGGGATCTGAAATCGCCGAACCATTGAATTGCGCCGAACCAGTCGTAAACGTCAGACCAGCGGAAGGCTCGTCGACAATCTCGTCTAAAACGACGCTGCTAGAGGTGTTAGTGAAAGAAACCGTGTAGTTGAGTTTCTTGACACCGCCAGTATCAGTGATTGTCGGGCTTACCGTCTTCGAAACTCCAACCGCGACCGGGCTGCTGATGCTCAATGATGACCCAGCATCGTTCGTAATACTCGTGACATCAGTGTGCTTAATCTGGGTACCACTAGAAATTTGCGCGATGGGGATGGCCTGAACAGTTCCCGACACGGGCCCAATGATTTTGAATGTGTAGGTGGCTCGGTAGTAATACTTGCGCGCTGTCCCCGGAAGCGTGGACGTGGGGTTGAGGAAGACAAGTTTGTTGACGTGGGTGGAATCGTTCTGATTGAGGCCCTGGTTGGTGGCCAACAGAATGCTGGTTGAGCGCAGTGACAACGATGAGGAAGGCCAGGAGGATCGGGCCGCGGGTGAGAACCAAATGACCTCTCCATCAGGGCTTGAGGTCCCTGATCCAATAGTTCCGGTCTGCCCTTCAACGGTGACCACAAGATTTCCACCAATGACGTCGGCCGAAGTGGAGGTAACATCTGTGACCTTGTTTGCTGCCGCCTTGATTGTTTCCTTTACAGCAATGAAGGAATAGGTGCAGCTGTAGAGCTCTGTCGAACCGGATAGTCGAGGATCGCCACTAAAAACACGAAAGACGTGGCTTTGAGCCTTTGTACTCGAGGTACCAGCGGTCAGCAAAAAAAAGGCAGGGAGCTCCGAGGAGGCGCCAACGTCTCCTATTCGGAAATATGCATCACTCGCATTAGCGAGGCTGACAACCCCTCCGGTGAAGGAATCCACCTTCGCCCACAAATTTGACTGCGTTGAACCACTCGTGTTTTCGACGCGATAACCGGCGTAGGCAGCATCAACGGTCTGGTTCTGACCACTATCGATGTAGAAAACCTTGCCATGGCTGGGATAAACCTTGAGATTGTTGTGAGCAGTGCCACCGGTAGATTCACACACGCCTCCGTTGCCCGCATAAGCAGGAGGGGCAGACGACATTTCGGAGAATGAAAGCGTTGCCGCGACGATGAGAGACACCAAGCCAATGGCAAGGAGCCGAACCCTGCGTATCAAACTCGTTTTCCTCTCCACCGCAAAGAATGAAGCCGCCTTGGGCAGCCCTCAAAATTCTAAAGTAGCTCTGGGCCGGGCCCGAACGACGGAGGCAAAATGTCCACCTAGATGGACAAAAGCAGGCAATTTGGACCGGTCCAGCTCGATGTGCTACCCCAGCTGTCGTCTGCGGGAGACCAACACGACGAGTAGGACCGCGGCGAGGATAACGCCGGCGATGATCCACCAGACGAAGGTCAGCGCGGTGTGCGCGGTGGTTTCCATAGGAGGTTCTTCCACCAACACTCCAAGGTTGGCGGCTTTCACATAGCCGTCGTTTCCAACACCTTGAATTTGCAAAGTGTGGTCACCGATGGTGGCGAAGCGCTTATCCAAATAGATCTCTGCCGAGACTGATCCGTCTTCTGCGACGGTGAACGAGCCCAGGAGGGTGGGGTCGGAGAAGAGGAAAATGTCAACCCTGGTGTCAGGTTGGAACCCTTCCCCATCAACCACTGCGGTGCTCGCTTGAAGGAACTGGACTGTTGGAGCACCGGGTGCTGTCTCATTGACGGAACCGTTTGCTTCCGGAACGGTCACCGTAAACGTCCATTCGTCAGATTCGATACTGACCTGACGAGTCTCAGCATTCGCACTGATCCTCACTGTTTCAGGTGCACCCGCACTCGTGGCAAGAGTTTGACCAGGCTGCAAATCAGGAACCTCATCTGTTTCCCGGAGCCTTTCGGGAGCGGGAGCACCCTGGGCAATGTTGATGACCGTGTCAATCACGGTTTGGTTTCCTGCCTCATCGAAACCGGTCACCTGCAAAACTTGACGGCCGACGGGTATCGGAGCCTCGCCGCGGGTAATCGTGAGGGGAACGTCGCCACTGATTGACCCATCAGCAGCGACAGGAATACGGGCTAGTTCTCGTCCGTTCGCACCTGGTAACCACACTTGCACGGTTGATTCAGGCAACATGCCCTTAGCATTTAGCGTGGCTGTTTCACCCGCAGCCACCACCAACTCGGGCGCTGCCGTAATGGGGTTAGTTCTCACCGAACTAGTCGGCGAGGGGGTTTTTACTCCCACACCAATCTCGAGGGCCCCTACTTTTACCGACACTCCACTATTGCCCTGTTGGGTGGTGGTGGGGGTGACGGGGCGGCCCTCAATCAACACCCGAATGGGCGTGCTCGGGGTAATCAATCCTGGACTTGTCGGCACTGGTGACGACAAAATCGGCGCACGCGTCGGCACTGCGGGGCGGGGCAAAATCCTGTTGTTCGGCAAAATCGGCGCCGAAGGGGTTGTCACGGTGGGTGTCACCGTGGGCGCAGTGCGCGACGATGAGCTCGAAGACGACGAGCCAGATGAACCTCCTGGCATCGTGATCACATACGACACGGTGGAGCCTGTTCCCATCAGGTTCGTCGCCCCCACAGACACAGTGACCCGTGCACCAGCAGTGAGACCACTGAGCGTGCAGAACGTGTCCGTGGCATTCACAAACGTGCACGAGAGGTTCACCGAATACGCACTAATGCTGTCGCCACCATCATCGGCAGGAGCGGTCCACGACGCCAACGCTGTCGTGTTCGACAGTGACGACACCACCAGACCAGTAGGCGCATCCGGCACTGTCGCCGGAACACCCAACGCCGTCGCCGTGTTTGAAGACAGTGCCGTGGAGTTCACCGAGGTAATCGCCACAATCTTCACGTCATACGCGGTGCCATTAGTTAATCCTGTGAAGGTGTAAGAGGTTGTTGTACGGGTAGCCAAAGCGTTAGTGCCATCCGGTGTCACCGGCGAACCCCACGAGCCACCATTCACCCGCAGATACACGTCGTAGCTGGTAAACGTGCCGCCACCGAGCTGACTCGTGGTGAGCGCTGTCCACGTAACCTCGAGCTCCTCATCCCCCGGAGTAGTTGCCAAACCAGACACCGCATCAGCCACCCGCGCTGGAGTAATTGATGGCGACGCCGCTGACGCCGGACCCACGCCTGCGGCGTTAATCGCCGCCACCGTCAACGTATACGCGTCACCGTTAGTGAGTCCCGTGATTGTGCAAGGAGACGTGGTCGAACAATCAGGTTTCGTCACCGACCCACCCGAACTGGTCGCCACCACCTGGTAGCCATCAATCGCATCACCACCGACAAACCCCGGTGCCAAGAACGCAACCGTCACCGACGAATCACCAAACGACACCGACGTCACCGATGGCTTACCCGCCAGCACCGGGCTAATCGTGAACGTGCGCGACACATCAGACGCTGCTGCATACGACGCATCACCCGCAGACGACGCCGTCACCGTGCAATCACCAACCGTCTTAATACTCACCACACCAGTCGACGCATCCACCGCACACACCGACCCCGTCGACGTCGCAAACGTCACCGTCCGACCAGACGACACCGTCGCACCCGACGCAAACGCCGGATCATCAAAATCCTTACCCGCAATGGAGGGGAACGTAATCGTCTGATTAATCTTCCCCGCGACAATCGTCTGCGTCACCTTGGTCGCGGCGTTGTAATCACTGTCACCAGCTTGAGTTGCCTCAATCACACACGTTCCAGAGCTCAGGAAAGTCACGGTCGAGCCCGAAATAGAACACACCGAATCTTTGCCCGGAGCGGCGATATCAAAGGCCACGGTCAAACCCGAGGTCGCTGTCGCGGTTGGCGTATAGGTCGTCCCCGACACAGCCGACACCGGCACCGTCGACGTGAAGTTAACCGACTGATTCGCCTTCGAAATTGTGATCGTGAAGTTCGACGACGTCACCGCGTTGTAATTAGTATCCGCCGCACGTGTCGCCGTCACCACACAACTACCCGCACCCGTCGACGTCGCACTCGAGCCAGACACCGTGCACGGGCCAGAAACCTTCGAATAAGACAAGGCCCCCGAGCTAGAACCCCCTACGGCAACGATAGGAATCGACTGGCCAAACACCATCGAACTGGCCGACGTAATCGACAAAGACGACTGGCTCGCCTTCGAAATAGTCGCCGTCGGACTATTCGACACCGTCACGGTGTAACGATCAGAGCGGTCACCAGAACCACCCGTAATCAACACATCATCACCCAGCGTCACCGTGACCGCTTTCGCAGACCCCGCATCCGGGTTCGCAAACGCCGCCGTAATCTCGCCCGTATCAACCGCAACATACCCAGAGTCACCAGCGACCAACCCAGTCAGAGTAGGAGTTCCCGACACAGATGCCGCCGATGAGCCATCGTAAGTTTTATCGGCAATCGCCACCGCCATCGTGATGGCCTTGGGCGAGATAGTAAACGTCCTCGTCACGTCCGTCGCCGCATCATACGAACCATTACCCGACTGCGACGCCGTCAACGAACACGTCCCCACCGACACAATCGTCACCGTCGTCGACGCCACCGTGCACACCGACGTATCAGCCGGCGTCACCGTCACCGTTAAACCAGACGTCGATGACACTGTCAACGAGAAAGCCGAATCCCCATACGTCTTCGCCGAAACCGACGCGAAAGTAATAGTTTGCGATGCCTTCGACACAGTCAACGTCACATCCGTCGTCGCCGACTGATACGCCCCACCCGCCACAGCAGTCGCACGAATCACACACGTGCCCACAGCGCTAAACGTCACCGTGGGCGTCGAATTATCCGCAATCGCACAACTCGGAGTCCCCGCAGTCTGCACCGAATACTCAATCGTCACACCACCCAACGCCGACGCGGCAGGAGCCAAAGCCACCGAACCATCAGTGACATCCACAGACGTATTCGACGGCGACCACGACAAAGTTTGCGCGCCACGCGGAGTCGTCGCACTACCCGCCGTCACCGACACACCATTACCGTTCGCATTCACCGCACGAACACGAACCGTATAGGCCGTTCCATTAGTCAACCCAGAAATCGTCTCCGTACCCGCAGAAGCTGTCCCAAAACTCGTCCACGTCGACCCATCAAACGAATACTCATAATCCGAAACAGCCGCACCACCCGTATGGGAAGGAGCAGTAAACGCAACGTCAATTGACCCGTCTCCCGACGAAACCGAAGAAATTGTGGCGGAGCCAGGTGAGGTCGAGTACCGAAGGATTACTACGCCTGAACCACCAGCTCCAGCTATTTGCCCCCCGGCATAATTATTGGCACCTCCTGTGGCGCCTCCACCACTCCCTGAATTTGCCAGACCAGGCTGGGCAGTCGAATACTCGGTTGAGTTTCCGTTTCCTCCACCGCCCAAGCCGCCCGAAGAAGCCTGAGTGGGGGTGCCGTGGAAACCGCCACCTCCACCACCTGCCACGTAAAAGTCGCCGTCGTCCTCTTCGCCAATGTTTGAGCTACTGATGGTCGAAGCGGGAACAATGCTAATTTCAGCGCCTGCCCCACCGGCCCCACCGGCGAGACTTCCAGCTGCTCCTCCGGCAGCGCCTGCCCCACCACCACCACCACCCGAGAGGCCGCCAGCTGAGTACGCAGCGCCTCCGGCGAAACCCTGAGTGGAGGTCCCGCTCCCGGGTGAATCACCTGAATGGCCGGACCCTCCTCCTGATCCCCCAGCTTGTGGATCAAAATAATCCCAGGCCGCCCCGCCGCCGCCGCCGATTGCGACCGTAAACGAGCCTAAGGTCGAGTCTTGCCCTGAGCGTGCTCTTCGCTGTTTGGCCGGATCGTTACAGTAGTTGACCGCCCCTGAGTTCTCGGATCCTGTATTCAGAGCACCCGTAGGGTTAGCTGAGCATCCCTCGTAAAGGTTCCCTCCCGCACCGCCTAGGCCAACATGGACGTTGATGGAAGACCCAGCGCTTACCGTGCCCTGGTCTACCGAAACAACGCCTCCAGCACCTCCACCACCACCGACGTGGGCACCTCCACCACCTCCCCCGGCAACGAGAAGAGCGTCGACGACCGTCACCCCGGTGGGCACTGACCATTGACATGCCCCACCGGTGCTAAAAACAAGTGCCCTGTAAGGTACCCCAGATTCGCCAGTGGTGCCGTCACCCGTGAAAGTACTCTCGATGGGGGAGCAAGTTGGTTGCGCTACTGCGGTGTTGTAAACCACAACGCTTTGGACTGAACCGGAAAAGTACTCATCGTCCGCTCCGCCATCTTTGTAAGCGCTCCAATTTGTCTGTCCAATAAAGTTAGACGTCAGCGTCACGGTCGGAAGGATGGGGCTTCCAGCCGTTTTTGAAACGTTGTCTGAGGGACCCGCGATAATCGAACCATCACGATAGAAGGTGCAGGTGCCATCTTCATCGAGGCTCACCCCGTATTGATGAAAACCATCTTCGATTGCGTCGCCTGTTGTTGTTCGGCATTCCCAGTAACTGCCGCCAGTTGCCGCATAAGTCCGAATAACAAGATTCTCCTCAGTTGCGTAGCGAGAAAAAATGATGTTGTTCTGCGCCTGACCTGTGCCAAAGTCAATTATTCGCTCCCAGTACCGGTCATCTTCTGCAAAATCGACGACTGCGAATACCGAAATACCATCGGCGAAACTCTTGGCGATGTTTCCCACTGTGAATTGCTGACTTGTTCCAAACCCCGAGAACGACTTGGTTGTCTCATCGAACGAAATGCTTGCCGTTCTTGAGGCCGTCACTCCCAATTGCAGATCAGTCCAAAGGGAATCCCCATTAGTGAAGGAATCAGGGTGGGTTGCGTCGAAGCGCAGTATTTCCTCACCTTCCGCTGGTGACGTGACGATGGAAATGACATCGGTCGAAGCGAAGTAGGTCGAGGTTGCCGCCTTTATTCCCCGTATGACACAAATGTCTCCGGCGCTGCCAGTCGAAGTAAGCGTTGTCCCGGAGATGGTGCAGTTTCCCGACTCGACAGTGTATGACACTTCGCCGTCGCCGCTTCCTCCCGAGGAGGAAAGCGTGGCCGTAGCTCCTGCTACCAGGTCAGAGGATGAAATTGTGAGTGCATCTTGAAGGCTACGTGGTAGCTGTACGGAGTTAAAAACACGGACCGATCCAATCGAACCGTCTAAATATTTGTCCTGGGTGCCGCTTTGTGTCCAGTTGGTTTGTCCGATGTAATTCAATGTTCTGTTTGCGCTGACTGGAAGTACCGCGAAAGAGGCGCCATCCCCAGCAATTTGAGCTACTCCATCAATATAAATCTGGCAGTGGGTGCCATCGAGCACTGCTGAGTAGAGTTTCATCCCCGAGGTGATCACACCGCTTGCCGTGCAAGAGGGGCTTGAGGCGCCGGAACCTCCGTTGTAAACCTGAAAAGTTAGATCATTAGTGGTGCCCACTCGGGAGAAGAGAATGTTGTCTTGGGGATTCCCCGACCCAAAGTCGATCAGACGCTCCCAAGTTTCCGCAGTGGTGCCGAAATCTGCGTAGACGTGCACCGAAATGCCGGCTGAAAAATCTATGGTGTCGGGGATCGTGTCCTGAAGTTTGATGTGTTTCCCAGTAGTCAAGTCCGACTGAATTGTTCCGTTGTTGAAGTCAAATACACCGCTCGTCACGGCAAGCGAATTTTGGAGCGTTGCATCGTAATTGTTTGGTGATGCGTCCAGGACAGTTGACGCTCCTGTATCTGACGAGGCATCTATCCAAATAAGTGGATGCAAGGCGAAGCGGATAATGACGATACCCGATCCTCCAAAACCACCAAGGTACGCGGCGTCTCCACCAGCGCCTCCACCACCACCGCCGGTATTCGCCCCTCCAGCGTTCCCTGCTGCGGCTTTACCTCCTGCTCCGCCGCCGCCCTGGCCACCAGAACCGGCAGCGCCGGAGGTGGTTCGCTTCCCACCGCCACCTCCACCGCCATAGTATGTTGCGGTCCCAGAGATGGATGACGACACCCCCGTCCCACCAGCTCCCGCATTTCCTGAAGTTGCGTTAGCACCAGCACCGCCAGCGCCACCGCCACCACCACCTGCTTGAGGGTTGGCCACACAGCAGTCTGCCCACGCAGATCCACCTTTATAAGCAGCGCCGCCAACACCAGTGGAGCCGTTGCTTCCGGTACCAGCGTGGCTTGAACCGCCACCACCAGTGAAGCCAGCCGTTGAGGCCGTGGCTTGTGGCGCAGGGTTGTAAAGCCACGCGTTTGCTCCCGCAGAGCCCCCCAACGCAGCTACCGAGAGTCCGGTTCCTGAGAGGGAAGTACTTCCACCGTCAGATCCTCGAGCAACTGTTTGACCTGAGATTTGGAGAGGAATTCCCCCACTTCCAACCGTGACGGCAACAGTCGTTGAGGCGGTGACACTAACGCTCGAGGCCTCTGATACTCGGCCTCCTCCGCCCCCTCCGGCAGAGCCTACGCTGGTAGAGCCACCTGAACCGCCACCTCCCACAAGTAGGTAATCGATTGCCGAAATTCCTGCGGGGACGGTCCACCCGCCCGTGGAGGTGAGGTAACTGCGAGGAAACTCGACAACCGTGTTTAGACCACTGGACGTAGCTGTTTTTACGTCTCCGAAAGAACCAGCCGCTGGAGAGCCCGACCAACTGAGGTGGTCCGTTCCCTGTTGGTCAGTAACTTGTGTGGTCGATATGTCGTTGAAGTCATAGTGGTGGAGCAGGGATTTTCCGGTAATCCCAGTGTCGTCCCAGGTCGTCATGGAGGTTTGCACTTCGCTAGAGGTGAGTGCGCCGTCCCAGATTTTGACCTGATCGATGCGTCCTTTCCAATGGTCACCAGTCGGGTGCTGGTCTCCGATCCGGAACGGAACGGGATTGCCTCCGATGTTCCAATAGGAGTTTGCTTGCCTGAATACCTCTGTTCCGTTGATATCAACTCGCCAATTGGAGCTGTCTTCCCGAACTATTGCAAAGTGAACCCACTCTTGGCCGGGAAGGTAGTAACCAGTTGCGTAATGGCTTCCGTTACCATTTATCCCAACCTTGAGTTCGTTGTTACCATCCGCATCTCTTTCCACGTAGGCGAAAACGCGTCTCTTGTGAGAATCAGAGGTGTCGCCATATCTGAAAATGCCGTAACTTCCATCTGCGGCGCCATCAAAGTAAAGCCACATTTCAATCGAAAAATCAGTATTTGAGGTGAGATTGAAACCACCCGTCGCCACATCGTCAGTGCCGTCAAAAGTGAAGTAACGGTCGATTTCCTCGCTTGACGCGTGAGCGGGTTGCACCCAATCCTGAAACGGGGAAATGGAGGGAAAGACCCCAAGAAGGAGCACCGTGAGTGCCCCAAGAACGCGCCGAAATCCCTTGTACACAGCCTTCCCATTCTACAGAGGCCCTGTTACCGGTTCCAAGCACCAGTGAAAAGTGTCACCTTAGGGTGACACTTTTGGAATGTTTCTCTCTTTCTTCGAAGACAT